>Ga0187784_10000129_pt1 | contig 46986 bp, 44 predicted proteins | sample 1015_SJ02_MP15_2_FD_132964 | JGI IMG/M metagenome (GOLD analysis project Ga0187784, IMG submission 132964) | Tropical peat soil microbial communities from peatlands in Department of Meta, Colombia - 1015_SJ02_MP15_20_MG | ecosystem: Environmental > Terrestrial > Soil > Wetlands > Peat | place...
CGACGGCAATGCCTGCCAAGGCTATTCGCTGGAATTCCGCCAGGTCTCGGTCCTCGACACCGGCGAAGGCAAAGTATCAATGAGCGACCTGCGCTCGACGACCTGGGAGGGCGCCGACGCCAAAACCTTCAAATTCACCTCGCAGAATTTTGTCGACGAGAGCCTCGTCGATTCGGTCGACGGTCACGCCGAACACGGCGCCACCGAAACGGCGGTGAACCTGGAAAAGCCGCAGCAGAAGAGTCTCAACCTCGACGCCGGAGTGGTGTTTCCGACCGAGCACATGGTCCGGGTGATCAATGCGGCGCGCGCCGGCACGACCATTCTCGACTTTCCGGTCTATGACGGCTCCGAGACCGGCGACAAAGTGTTCGACACGCTCACGGTGATCGGCCGCAAAATCGCGCCCAATGAGCGCAAGCACGACGACGCTGCGGCCGACGAGCCGAAGCTTGCCGCGGTGCCGCGCTGGCCTGTCACCATCAGCTATTTCGAGAACGGCAAATCGGAAGATTCAAGCGAGCAGACGCCGGCTTACGCCATCGGCTTCGAGCTTTATGAGAACGGTATTTCGCGCGCGCTGACGCTCGACTACAACGATTTCGTCGTCACCGGGAAGTTGACTTCGCTGCAGATCAAAGACGCGAAGCCGTGCCCGTGATCCGTTGTCATTGCGCGCCAACGGGTCCGGCCCGAAGTGGCCGGCCCGATGACAAGCTCCGCGAAGCAATCCAGCACTGCGGCGAGGCCTGGATTGCTTCGTCGCTTTGCTCCTCACAATGACGGATGGCCGGAACCGATTTTCAAGACCGGTGCCTTAAACCACTCGGCCACCCTTCCGTCTTTTTGAACCACAACGACATTCCCGTCTGCGCAATTTGCTTAATCTCGACAACGAAACCAGCGACAATAGCTTCTAAAAAGAATCCCGAGCGCATGACCGGTCGAATGCTGGTCCAGCGAGTGTCAGCTCATCCGGTTATTTCGTCTGAATGCGGGCGCGGCTGGGTCATGGTCCGGGCGACGGCTTCCGCGCGGAAATCGCCGGCTATAGCTTTGCCGTCCATCAGGCTCGGATAGCTCGCAATAAAATCGGCTTTAATCGTGTTGAACGGTACGTCGGCAAACCAGCCGCGATCGTTCAAGTACTCCATATGCCGTCGGCCGGCCTGGTCGAACGGTTGAAACAGCGAGTCAGTCTCGCCGTCGAATGGCAGCGGCTTGAGACCGATTCGATCGCAGAGCGCCTTATCGAAAGCCGGCGTCGCCTTGACCCAGCGCCCCGACAGATAAAGCTCCGTGTATGAATGCCATAGGAAGGCGTCGGTTTTCATCATTTTGTATAGCCGCGGCGAGGTGAGGTGGTTTCGCACGTCGGCGTAACCGACGCGCGCGGGAACGCCGATCGAGCGCGCGCTCGCGGCCAAGAGTGCCGACTTGCCGATGCAAAAGCCGCGCGCAGCGGCGAGAACGCTGCTCGCCCGATAGTTCGCCGGATCGGCGATATCGACGTAAGGGTCGTAAATGATGCCGTCGCGGATGGTGTAATAGAGCCGCAATATCGCCGCGCCGGGGTCGGTTTGCCCTGCCGTCGCTTGTTTGGCGAAGGCGACGACCGGCGGCGCGTCGCTGTCGATGAAGACGCCCGCGGCAAGGAATTGTGCCATATCCATCGCGTTCTCCGTGTCGGCTTTGCCGCATCTTTAGAGCGGTCCTTTGCCCGGCCGCTTGAGTTTGGTCAAGGAAGGCTGCGCCCGCCGCAGTAAATTAAGCCTATGAACATCATGCCAAAGGCGGATCCGCGCAATGGCGAGAGCCTGCGGGGCAGACATGCGATCGTGACCGGCGCCTCGCGCGGCATCGGCGCTGCCATCGCGTCGGTGCTGGCAAGGCGGGGCGCCGATGTGACGCTGATGAGCCGCGATCATGCGCGGCTCGACGAGCAGGTTGCAACACTCACCAAAGCGTTTGACGGCAAGGCGCAGGCGGTCGCGGTTGATATCGCCCAGCCCGCGCAGATTTCCGCCGCCTTCGCCCAAGCGGTCGATCGGTTTGGCTCGCCGCAAATCCTCATCAACAATGCCGGCGCCGCCACGGCAGCGCCGATCGCCAAGACTGATCTGGCGAAGTGGCAGCGCATGCTGGAGGTCAATCTCACCGGCGCGTTCTTGTGCATTGGCGCGGTCGTGCAGCAGATGGCGAAAGGAGATTATGGCCGCATCGTCAACGTCGCCTCGACCGCCGGGCTCACCGGTTACGGCTATTGCACCGCCTATTGCGCCGCAAAGCACGGGTTGATCGGCTTGACCCGGGCGCTGGCGCTGGAATTGGCGCGGACCGGCGTGACCGTCAACGCGGTGTGCCCCGGTTATACCGACACGGAAATTGTCGCCGAAGCGATCGGCAATATCGTCGCCAAGACCGGACGCACCGCCGAGCAGGCTTTGCGCGAATTGACGGCACACAATCCTCAGGGACGCCTGGTGCGCCCGGACGAGGTCGCCGAGACGGTCGGCTGGCTCTGCTTGCCATCCTCCGCCTCGATCACCGGACAAAGCATCGTCGTTGCCGGCGGCGAGCTGATGTGATGCCGCTTGCGGCATTGCTCCGGCGGACAGATTCCCACGCGAGCGCAACGACTAAACTCGCCCTGACCGGGTGGCGGCTGCCCTTGAATTTAGTCAAGTCCCGGTTTCCCCTGCCGTGCTATAAATTAACAATAAAATCAATATTCATGACGGGGGAATCCTATGAGGGCGTTGCAACACTTCACGGCAGTCGCTGCGATCGGTCTTTCGGTCCTGCTCAGCGCCGGGCTTCAAGCATCCGCGCAAATCAAGATCGGTGCCGTCCTGTCGGTGACCGGGCCTGCGTCATTTCTTGGCGAGCCGGAAAAGCAGACATTGGAAATGTATGTCGATACGATCAACGCCAAAGGCGGCGTGAACGGCCAGCAACTACAACTCATCGTCTATGACGATGCCGGCGATGCCAACAATGCCCGTACCTTCGCCACGCGTCTGGTGGAGCAAGACAAGATCGCGGCCATGGTCGGCGGCAGCACCACCGGTTCGACGCTCGCCATGATGCCGGTGTTCGAAGACGCCGAGATCCCCTTCATCTCACTGGCGGGCGCCATCCAGATCATCGAACCTGTCCATAAGTGGGTTTTCAAGACGCCGCACACCGACAAGATGGCTTGCGAGAAAATCTTTGCCGATCTCAAGAGCCGCAATCTGACGACGATCGCAATGATTTCGGGCACCGATGCCTTCGGAAAATCGATGCGCGACCAGTGCGTCGCGGTCGCGCCAAATGCGGGAGTGAGCATCGCACTCGAGGAGAGTTATGGGCCGCGCGACAGCGACATGACGCCTCAGCTCACCAATATCCGCAACAAGGCTGGCGTGCAGGCGGTGGTTAATCCGGGCTTCGGTCAGGGTCCGGCGATCGTAACGCGCAATTATCGCCAGCTCGACATCAAGTTGCCGCTGTATGAAAGCCACGGCGTTGCCTCAAAGCAATACATCGAGCTCGCCGGTCCCGCGGCCGAAGGCGTGCGGCTGCCGGCGGCGGCGCTGCTGATCGCCGACAAGCTCCCGGCCAACGATCCGCAAAAGTCGGTGGTCGTGAACTATACGCGCACCTACCAGCAGAAGACCGGGCAGGCGGTGTCGACGTTCGGCGGGCACGCCTATGACGGCTTGATGATTCTGGTCGAAGCAATGCAGCGCGCCAAGAGCGCCGACCCAGCCAAGGTCCGCGACGAAATCGAACGGACCAAAGGCTATATCGGGACCGGCGGCATCGTGAACATGTCGCCGGCCGATCATCTGGGCCTCAACCTGTCGGCGTTTCACATGCTGGAGATCAAAGGCGGCGACTGGACATTGGTGCCCGGTACCTGAGACGACGAGGGTGCAGAGCCTGCCCGTCCAGTCCGGCTGCTCACGAACTCAAGCTGTTGAACCCGGGCTACTGAACTCAAGCGATGCGAGGCCGTTGCCACGATGGCTGAGTTGCTGCAGTTCATCTCTTCGGGCCTGACCGTGGGCGCCATCTATGCGCTGGTGGGGTTGGGGTTCACGTTGATCTACAAGGCGTCGGACATCATCAACTTCGCCCAGGGCGAGTTCGTGATGCTGGGCGGGATGACGACCGTCTTCGCCGCGGCCGCCGGCGCGCCGCTGCCGCTTGCCGCGTTCATCGCCGTCGTCGTGACGACCGCCATCGGGCTCGCGCTGCACCGCTTCGCTGTCGAGCCGGCGCGCGGGGCGAGCCCGGTGGCGTTGATCATGATCACGATCGGCGCCTCGATCTTTCTGCGCGGCGTCGCCCAGATCGTGTTCGACAAGCGGTTCCACAGCCTGCCGCCGCTGTTGAGCGCCGATCCGATTCAGTTCGGCGGCGCCGCCATCCTGCCGCAGAGCCTGGTGGTACTGGCGTGCGCGACCGGCATTGTCATCGTGCTGTGGCTTTTCATCGACCGCACCTTGCTCGGCAAGGCGGTGATTGCGACCGCAGCCAATCGCCTGGCGGCGCGCCTCGTTGGCATCGATACCAGACGGATCGTCGACTTCTCCTTCGCGGTATCGGCGGCGATCGGCGCAATCGCCGGCATTCTGATTACGCCGATCGCGCTCACCAGCTATGATGTCGGCACGCTACTGGCGCTGAAAGGTTTCGCCGCGGCCATGCTGGGCGGCATCGGCAGCGCGCCCGGCGCGGTGGTCGGCGGCCTGTTGCTGGGCATGATCGAGGCGTTGAGCGCGGGCTATCTGTCGTCGAGCTACAAGGACGCGGTCGCCTTTCTGATCATCCTGGTGGTTCTCGTCGGCATGCCGCAGGGCTTGTTCGGCCGCGCCAAGATCGAGCGCGTGTAGCTTTGCGCGCGCTGGTCGGAAACAGGCTGATGCCGGCGATCACGGTCGGTATCTTCATTATCGTCCTGCCGGCGTTTTTCCCGTCCGCCTACTACTACCGCATCGGCGCGTTGGTGTTCATTTTCGCGCTGGCGGTCGTTGGCCTCAATCTGCTCATGGGCTTTGCCGGCCAGGTCAGCCTCGGCCATGCCGGCTTCCTCGGCATCGGCGCCTATGCGGTCGCCATCGGCCCGGTGCATCTGGGCGCGCCGCCGTGGCTCAGCCTGTTCGCCGGCGCGATCATCTCGGGCACGGTCGCGTTCGTGGTGGGCCGGCCGATCCTGCGGCTCAAGGGACACTATCTCGCCGTCGCCACGCTCGGATTCGGTTTGCTCATCGCCATCGTGTTGACCAACGAGGCCAACTGGACCGGCGGTCCGGACGGCATGAACGTGCCGGCGCTGACGCTGTTCGGCTGGCGCGTGCATGGCTCGGCCGCCTGGTACTGGATCGCCGCCGTTACTTTTCTCGGCGGGTTCCTGCTGGCACTCAATTTGATGGACAGCCCGACCGGCCGCGCGTTGCAGGCGATCCATGACAGCGAAATCGCCGCGCGCGTGCTCGGCATCGACGTGGCGCGCAAGAAGCTCGCCGTCTTCGTCATCTCCGCGATCTACGCCTCGGTCGCCGGCTCGTATCTGGCGCTGTTCAACGGCTTGATCACGCCGGACGTTGCCGGCTTCCTGCGCTCGATCGAGCTGGTCGCGATGGTCGTGCTGGGTGGCATGGGATCGATCGTCGGTTCGCTGGTCGGCGCCGCCGTGCTGGTGGTGTTGCCGCAGGCGCTGACCATCTTCCAAGAATACGAGCAGGCCTTGCTCGGATTGATCGTGATGATTTTCATGATCTTCCTGCGCCGCGGCATGGTGCCGTCGGTGGCTGCGGTGTTCGCTGGGTGGCACAAATAATGATCCTGGAGGCCGACCAGGTGTCCATATCCTTCGGCGGCGTGCGCGCCGTCGACGGCGTGAGCCTCGCCATAGCGCCTGGCCAGGTATTCTCGATCATCGGGCCGAACGGCTCGGGCAAGACCACGTTGTTCAATCTGGTGTCGGGCATCTATCTGCCGAACGACGGCAGTATTCGGTTGGCCGGCGAAACGGTGACCGGCCTGGCGCCCGAGCAACTAGCGCGGCGCGGCCTGTCGCGAACCTTCCAGAACTTGCAGATATTTTCCCGCATGTCGGTCCTGGAAAACGTCATGGTCGGCCGCCAGCGTCACGAACGCACCGGCATTCTCGCCGACCTGCTGCATTGGCCATCGGTCAAGCGTCAGAATGCGGCGACGCGCGAAGCGGCGCGCGCGGCGCTCGTCCGCGTTGGGCTCGCCGACGCGGCGGACCGTCCGGCCGGTTCGCTCGCCTATGGCGCGCTCAAGCGCCTGGAAATCGCCCGCGCGCTCGCCAGCGAACCGACCGTGCTGCTGCTCGATGAGCCGGCCGCCGGCTGCAATGCGGTGGAAACCCAGGAGCTCGATCGCGTTATCCGCTCGATCGTGAAACAAGGCATCACCGTCGTGCTGGTCGAGCACGATATGCGCCTGGTGATGAATATTTCCGACCGCGTGCATGTGCTGGCCAGCGGCAAGACGCTGAGCGAAGGAACGCCGCAACAGGTGCGCTCCGACGCCGCGGTCGTCGAAGCCTATCTGGGCGTGCACGGTTCGCAGGAGGCCGGTCGTGCTTTCTATTGAAAATGTCACCAGCGCCTATGGCCGCATCGAGGTGCTGCACGGCGTGACGCTGCATGTCGCGGCCGGCGAGATCGTCACCTTGATCGGCGCCAATGGCGCCGGCAAGACCACGCTGCTGCGCGCCATATCCGGCGTGCAGCCGATCACCGGCGGCGCTATTGTCTTTGAGGGCGAGCGAATCGAAAATCGCCGCGCGCATGAGCGGGTGGCAATCGGCATATCGCAGGTGCCGGAAGGCCGCCAATTGTTCGCGCCGCTGTCGGTGAAGGACAATCTGCGGCTCGGCGCCTGGTCGCGCCGCGATGCGGATGTGGCGGTGACGCTCGATCGTGTCGGCGCGCTGTTCCCGATGCTGCAAGAGGCTTGGGAAACGCCGGCCGGCGCCTTGTCCGGCGGTCAGCAGCAGATGCTGGCGATCGGCCGTGCGCTGATGGCAAAGCCGCGGCTGTTGCTGCTCGACGAGCCGTCGATGGGGCTTGCGCCCAAATTGGTCGACCACATGCTTTCGGCGACCCGCGCGCTCCGGGACGACAATCTCACCATTCTTTTGGTGGAGCAGAATGCCCGCGCCGCGCTTGCCATCGCCGACCGCGCCTATGTGCTGGAAACCGGGCTGGTGACGCTCAGCGGCGGCGCCGCCGATATCCAGGCCGACGCTCGCGTGCAGGAGGCCTATCTCGGTATTTAAAAACGCATGGCGGTTGACGTAGGTCAAGTCGACCGCCGGGAATTCGATTTAATTTCAAGCTGGGGTGGAACGGCAAGGAGAATGGCGATGAAGGACAGCCTCCGTGCGGGGGTGTCGCGGGTCGGCAAAATCGACGTCGATCGCGACCGCACCATCGGATTTATGGGCGAAGCGGGCCGCGTTTACGGCACGCCTTATCTGGTGCGCGACATCGAAATGACCTGCCGCCAGCTTCTGCTCGACCACAGCGATGCCGGCGAGGACTCGGTCGGCACCGACATTTCAATCAAGCATCTTGCGCCGACGCTGCTCGGCATGTCGGTCGAGATCACCGCCACGGTTGCTGCGGTGGAAGGACGCAAAATCACCTTCGCGATATCGGCCAAGGACAATCTCGAACAGATCAGCACCGGCACGCATGGCCGCTTCGTGGTGGATGTCAATAAGACCGTCGATCGATTGAAGAGCAAGGCTGCCAAGCTCGCCGCCGCCAAATCGGGATGACTTCTATGCCGGGAAGGCCCGCGCACAACGAGCGAACCGTTTCGACCTATTGCTATCAGTGCGTCGCTGGGCCCGATCTGTTGAAGGTGCGCATCGAGGACGGCGTCGCCACCGAGATCACTCCGAATTTCGACGCGGCGGCGATCCATCCGGCCGGCGGCAAAGTCTGTGTCAAGGCGTTCGGGCTGGTGCAAAAGGCCTACAACCCGAATCGTGTCCTGTATCCGATGAAGCGGACCAATCCGAAGAAGGGTCGGCACGAAGATCCGGGCTTTGTACGCATTTCCTGGGACGAGGCGCTGTCGCTAGTCGCCAAAAAGCTCAATGCTGCGCGCGCCGCCGGCGTCACCGACGCAACCGGCTATCCGCGGCTCGCCGCAAGCTTCGGCGGCGGCGGCACTCCCACCGCCTATATGGGCACGCTGCCGGCGTTCCTCGCGGCTTGGGGACCAGTCGATTTGAGCTTTGGTTCCGGTCAGGGCGTCAAATGCACCCATTCGGAGCATCTCTACGGGGAACTCTGGCACCGCGCTTTCACCGTGTGCTCCGATACCCCGCTGTGCGACTTTGTTCTGTCGTTCGGCGCCAATGTCGAAGCCTCGGGTGGGGTATGCGGGGTCAAGCGGCATGCCGATGCGCGCAAACGCGGCATGAAGCGGGTGCAGATTGAACCGCACCTCTCGGTTACCGGCGCCTGTTCGGCTGAGTGGATTCCGATCAAACCGAAGACCGACGCCGCCTTCCTATTTGCTATGATCCATGTGCTCCTGCATGAACACGGGCGCGAAAAACTCGACATTGCGTTTCTCAAGCAGCGGACTTCGTCGCCCTACCTCATCGGTGCCAACGGATTTTTTCTCCGCGATCGAGCGACGCAGAAGCCGCTGGTCATCGATCAAACCAGCGGGCGTGCGGTGCCGTTCGACACCGCCGATATTGATCCGGCCCTCGAAGGCACGTTCACGGTCGACGCCATCGAGATCGGCCCGGATCAGGAAACCATAAGCCACCACGCCGCGGTCGCCAGTCCGGCCTTCGCGCATCTTGTCGCCCATGTGAAGACCTATTCACCGGAATGGGCGGCGGCGATCTGCGATGTTCCGGCCGCCACCATCCGTCGCGTCACCAATGAGTTCCTTGCCCACGCCCATGTCGGCGAGACGATCGAGATCGAAGGCATGAAGCTGCCCTACCGGCCGGTCGCCATTGTGTTCGGCAAGACCGTTAACAACGGCTGGGGTGGCTACGAGTGCTGCTGGGCCCGCACGCTCATTCCCTGCCTGGTCGGCGCCCTTGACGTGCCGGGCGGCACGCTCGGCACCACCGTGCGGCTCAATCGTCCGGCCGACAATCGCTGGTCAAGCGTCAAGCCGGGCCCCGATGGTTTCATGTATTATCCGATGAATCCAACGAGCAAGGACGAATGGATTTCGCATCCGCCGGCGCGCAGCGCTCACCGCACGCTGGTGCCGCTGGTCGCCAATTCGGCATGGAGCCAAGCGCTTGGGCCAACGCACCTTGCCTGGATGATGCAGAAGGAGGATTTCGACAACCTCCCGCATGCCTCCGCGCCCGACGTGTGGTTCGTCTACCGCACCAATCCGGCGATCTCGTTCTGGGATACCAAGGCCGTCGGCGAGACCATGGCGAAGTTCCCGTTCACGGTCTGCTTCGTCTTGACGCGCGACGAAACCAATCATGTCGCCGACGTGCTGCTGCCCGACTGCACCGATCTCGAAGGCCTGCAGCTGATGCGTATCGGTGGCACCAAATATATCGAGCAGTTTTGGGATTATCAGGGCTTTGCCTTGCGCGATCCGGCGGTGCCGTCGCAGGGCGAGGCGAAAGACTTCACCTGGATCGCGACCGAACTCGCGCGCCGCACCGGCCTGCTCGAGGGCTACAACGCCGCGATCAATCGCGGCGCCCATGACGTCAAGCTGTCGGGGCCGAACTACGATTTCACGCTCGATGTCGGCAAGGTCCACGACGTCGAAACTATCTGGGATGCCACCTGCCGAGCGGCGAGCGCGGAGCTAACCAAGGGCGCCGAGACGCATGGTCTCGACTGGTTCCGCGCCAACAGTTTTCGCGTCGAACCGTTCTCGCGCCTGATGTGGTACCTTTATCCGACGCTGGTCGAACAGGGTCTGCGCTTCGAGCAACCTTACCAGGAGCGGCTGCTGCGCGTCGGCAAGGAACTCGAGCGGCGTCTGCACGAGCATGGCATCAATTGGTGGGACAAGCAGCTCGCCGAATATGAGCCGCTGCCCCATTGGCGCGACTTGAATGGGCTTTGGGAGGACGCGCTTGCCAAGCACTTCAAGGTGCAAATTGCCGACTATCCATTCTGGCTCGTCACCTCGCGCAGCATGCAATACTCCTGGGGCAACAATGTCGGCATCCAGCTGATCAAGGAAGTCGCGGGCAACGTCGCCGGCCACGGCAATGTCGTGATGAACCACGCCGCCGCCGAGCGGCTGGGCATTGCCGACGGCGACCTCGTCGAGGTGCGCTCGCCGCTCAATGAGACCAAGGGGCGGGTCATGCTGTGTCAGGGCATCCGCCCCGACACGCTCTTGATGATCGGCCAGTTCGACCACTGGGTGACGCCCTTCGCCAAGGACTTCCACGCCCCGAGCATGAATGCGCTGGTGCCGATGTTGCTCGATCTGACCGACGCGACCGGGTCGAGCGCCGATCTGGTCAAGGTCAAGGTGACGCGGCTGGGAGCGGCGTCATGACGCGCTGGGCCATGGTCGCCGATCTCGAACGCTGCGTCGGGTGTCAGACCTGCACCGCAGCCTGCCGCCATGCCAATGCCACCTCGCCGGCGGTACAGTGGCGCAAGGTGCTCGACATCGAAGCCGGCCGCTATCCGAATGTCAGCCGCATCTTCGTGCCGGTCGGCTGCCAGCACTGCGCCGATCCGCCCTGCATGCATGTCTGTCCATCCACGGCGACGCGGCAGCGCAGCGACGGCATCGTCACCATCGATTACGACTTGTGCATCGGCTGCGCCTATTGCGAGGTGGCCTGCCCCTATCAGGCGCGTTTCCTGGTGCACACGCCGCATTTCGCCTATGAGACGGCGATGCGGAACGAGATCGAGCGCGCCGATCTCAGCCGCGTCGGCGTGGCTCAGAAATGCACGTTCTGCTCCGACCGGATCGACTTCGGCATCGACAATGGCCTTACGCCGGGGGTTGACCCGCGCGCGACCCCCGCCTGCGTCAATGCCTGCATCGCCGATGCGCTGCATTTCGGCGATGTCGACGATCCGAACAGCAATGTCTCGCGTCTGCTGCGCGATGAGCGCAGCTTTCGCATGCATGCCGAGCTCGGCACCGATCCCGGCTTCCATTATCTTTATGGCAAGGCAGACGGTCCGGAACCGCCATCCAGAGAACGAGCGGCCGACGCGACGTGGACCGGTAGCCAGATCCGCGCACGCGGCGTCGAGCCGGCTTTGCAACAACACTGGAACTGGAAGGCCGCCAGCAATTTCATATGCGGCGGCGTCGGCAGCGGACTATTCGTATTCGCGGCCATCGCCAGCCTGCGTTATGCGGAAGTGATCCCGCTCGGCTTTGTCGCGCTCGCCTTCGTTGCGCTGGGCCTGGCTCTGCTGCTGCTGAAGATCGGGCGGCCGTTGCGGTGCATCAATGTTTTGCGCCAGCCGCAACGCTCGTGGATGGCTCGCGAAGCCTGGATAGCGGCGATATTCTTTCCGCTGGCGGGGCTGGCGCTGTGGTTTCAGGTACCCGCACTGCTGATCATCGCTGCTGTTCTCGCGGTGTTGTTCCTATGCTGCCAAGCGATGATCCTAAAGGAAGCTAAAGGCATCCCGGCCTGGCGCACATCCTGGGTCGTGCCGTTGGTGATCGCGACCGGCTTGGCAGAAGGCGGCGGGTTGTTTCTTGCCGCGACTGCGCAGTTCGCCGACCTCCAGCCGCTGACGCAGTCGGTCACCGTCATCGTGATTGCGCTGGCGGTGCTGCGCGGTTTGATCTGGCGATCGTATCAAGCGGCGCTTGCAGCCGAGGGCGCGCCGACGCGCACGATTGCGGTGTTGGATAGCTGTAGGCCGTGGTTTTTCATTGTCGGCCTCGCTGTACCAGTTGCGTTGATCGTGGCTGGTGTTGCAACGGCGCTGTCCGTGGCCGTTTTATTCGCCATTGCGGGGCTCTGCATCGCAATCACTGGCGCGGCCTTGAAATTCATCCTCATTGTCCGCGCCGGCTTCAATCAGGGCTTTGCGCTGGCCCAAACGCCGCGGCGCGGGTCGGGGAACGCCGGATCTGCGATCAAACCGGGGTGGTCAATAGCGTGAGTAATCGAACGAAGGGAGGCCTGTCATGAGCACGCAGACGGCAGCCAAAGCGTCGGCAACTTTCATGTATGAGCCCGATGCTGAAACGATGCCACGCGCGGCGCTGACCGCGCTGCAGACCGAGCGGCTGAAACGGACGCTCGATGGCGCCTACGCCAAAATTCCGCACTATCGGAAAAAATTTGACGCCGCCGGCGTCAGCCCGGCCGATTTCAAGAGCCTGGCGGACATCGTCCGTTTCCCGTTCACGCAAAAGAGCGATCTGCGCGACAATTACCCGTTCGGCATGTTTGCCGTTCCGCGTGAGCAGCTGCTGCGCGTTCATGCCTCGTCCGGCACGACCGGCAAGCCGACCGTGGTCGGCTATACCAAGCGCGATCTCGACACCTGGGCGGATTTGATGGCGCGCTGTTTCGCCTGTGCCGGCGCGATGCCCGGCGACATTGTTCACAATGCCTACGGCTACGGCCTGTTCACCGGAGGTCTCGGGGCGCACTACGGAGCAGAGCGGCTTGGCTGCACGGTCGTGCCGGTGTCGGGCGGCGGCACCGAACGTCAGGTCACCTTGATCGACGATTTCAAGGCCAGGGTATTGTGCGCGACGCCGTCCTACGCGCTCAATATTGCGGAAGTGGCGCAAACAATGGGCGTCGACCTCAAGCAATCATCGCTGCAGGTCGGCTTGTTCGGGGCGGAACCTTGGAGCAATGCCATGCGCCAGGAGCTCGAAGACCAGCTCGGGCTCATGGCGGTGGATGTCTATGGTTTGTCCGAAATTTTGGGGCCCGGTGTTGCCTGCGAGTGTCACGAAGTTCGATCCGGATTGCACGGCTGGGAGGATCATTTCCTGTTCGAAACCATCGATCCTGAAACGATGCAGCCGGTGCCGGTGGGCGAGAGCGGCGAACTGGTCATAACCACGCTGACCAAAGAAGCGCTGCCGATGATCCGCTACCGCACGCGCGACATCACGCGCCTGAGTAACGAGCCGTGTGCATGCGGCCGCACGCATGTGCGCATCCTGCGGGTGACCGGGCGCAATGACGATATGATGATAATCCGCGGCGTCAACGTCTATCCGTCGCAGGTGGAGGCGGTGCTCGTCGGTTTTCCGGGGATTTCGCCGCACTACCAGATCATCCTGACCCGTGAAGGCGCCCTCGATGCGATGACGGTCGAGGTCGAGCTGGCGCCGGATTTCGCCGGCGACCGCCAGCGCAAGGCGGAAGAAGTCACTCACCATATCAAGTCACTGATCGGCGTGACCTGTAAAGTCGTGCTCAAATCGCTTGGTGAAATGCCGCGGTCGCAGGGCAAGGCCGTGCGGGTGCAGGATCGACGAAATAAGGCCAATTGATCGGCTGCATTATGGCAGGTGCTGTGGCGCGCGAGGCCGCCCGCGCCAGCACGCTTATTTGGATCCCTTCAGCGTGTTCTGGAAGGCCGTCGAACGGTTTCGGCTTGCTGCATCGTGAACGCGGCTTGCCTCATTCCTGAGACACCGGCGGATCCATATCGTCGGCCCAGGATTCGCTCGGCGGCGGATACCGGCGCAGCAGCCGATGGACCAGATTGACGTGTTCGGCTTCCTCCTCGACGAGTTCCCCGGCCATCGCCTTGACTTTCGGGTCCTTTGCCGTCTCCACAATCGACGTGAAGTAGGCAAGCGCGCGCTTCTCCCCATCGAGGGAGAGCTGCAGGGCGTGCCAGGGTGTCATCAGGTAATGCGCGGAACTGAGGTCGGCCTCTTCCGGGCTGCCGCGTCGTTCAAATTTTGCGATCTGGCGGGCGTGGGCGACGACGTCGAAATCACCTGCAAGACGGCGGATTTCTTCGCCATGGATTCCTTCGGCGCGGGCCAGGTCGCGGAACACCTTGACCAGTTCGGGATTGTTGTGGGTTTCCATTTGATCGGCCAGCAGATTGTAGCGATCCACCGCGTCGATCTCGATCTGATATGCCACAGCCAGCAGGTCGTTGAGGCTGGCGACCTTCGGATTGTCCGATGCCTTGCTCATAGCTCGAAGTCCCTCTCCAGCTCAGACCAGTCAATGTCAGTTGCGCCGACCGCCGGTTGATAGGGTGGGCGATTGCCGCGGTACAGAATGCCGATATTGAAACCGTCGTCGGTCATAAGTCGGCGCGCCGCCTTGCCTTGATCGTGGGTCGCGCCGACGGAGGCCGCGTGCACTTGGTCCTTCCACACCTTTTCATCGGGGCGGAACGTTATGCAAGGGCTGAGGATTTCAACAAACGAGAATCCTGGGTGCTTGATCGCTTCCGCCAGCACGTCGGCGGTTTCGTTCGGTTCGCCGGAGAAGCAGCGGGCGATGAAGTTCGCCCCCGAGGCCAGCGCGACGACCAGTGGATGGAACGGCGCCACCCCGGTGCCGCCCGGCGCCAGCGCGGTGTCATATTCCGGCTCTGTGGTCGGCGAGGGCTGGCCCTTGGTCATGCCGTAGATGTGATTGTCCATCACCACATAGGTCATGTCGATGTTGCGGCGGCAGGCGTGCAGGAAGTGGTTGCCGCCGATCGAGTAGCCGTCACCGTCGCCGCTGGCGACCACCACCGTGAGATCGGGCCGCGTCACTTTCAGTCCCGCGGCAAGTGCGAGCGAACGGCCATGTATGCCGTGAAAGCCGTAACAATTCGTATAGGCAGGAATCCGCGACGAGCAGCCGATGCCGGATACCACGGCGATCTGTTCGGGCGGCAGGCCCAATTGGGCGAACGCGCGGGTGAACGACATCAGAACGTGGTAGTCACCGCATCCGGGACACCAGATCGGTTTTACGTCGGATTTGTAGTCCGCCGGCTTGGCGGCCAATCGCGTATCGAGGCCCGACATCGTCATCTCCATTCCGTGATTGCACGATGGATTTCACCGGCAGTAATTGGCAGCGGCCCCGGCCGATTGAACGCGCGAACCGGCGCCGGCAGGTCGTAGTGGGCCCGCAAGTATTTGTGGAACTGGCGGCCATGCGTCTGCTCGACGACCAGGATGCGTTTGACACCCTCAAGTGCAGCGGCGAGCCGTTCCGGTTGCACTGGCGCCAGCAAGCGCGGCGCGACGACACGGACGCCGATTCCATCGGCGACCGCATGTGCGGCCGCTTCGCGTGCGGCGCCCGTGAGCGATCCCCACGTCATGACCGCGATGTCGCCTTCGCCTTCGACGCTGGCCCAATGGTCGCCGAAGTTGAAGCGGTCGAGCTTGTCGCGGCGCTTGTCGAGCTGGGCCAGATGGTCGGCTGCTCCGCTGGTGGGGGTGCCGCGCTCGGTATGGGTGAGGCCGTCGGCCGTGTACTGACCGCCGCGCGTTCCCGGAAGCGCCATCGGTGACACGCCGTTGGCCGCCATGGCGTGGCGCTTGTAGGTGCCGGCGATATTGGCGGCGAGGGTCCGTGCGCCGATGAAGGCAACGTCGGCGGGCCGTTCGATGGCGGCACGCGATTGTCCCATGAACTGGTCGGACAGAATAATGGCCGGGGCTTGCAGCGATTCTGCGAGATGGGTCGCCCATTGTGACGTGAACACGCAGTCGCCGACCGACTGCGGCGCCAGCACCAGATGCGGCGCGTCGCCGTGCATGCCGTAGACGGCGATATTCAGGTCGGCCTGCTCGGATTTCGTCGGAATTCCCGTCGACGGCCCGCCGCGCATCACGTCGACAACGACGATCGGAATTTCCGCGGAAGTGGCGAGGCCGAGGGCTTCGATCATCAGCGAAAGCCCGGGCCCCGAGGTCGCCGTCAACGATGGCGTACCGCCGTAGGATGCGCCGACGATCATGTTGATAGCGGCGAGCTCGTCCTCGGCTTGCAGCAGCGTGCCGCCGACTTTCGAAAGGTTCGGCGCCAGCCATTCGAGGATTTCGGTCGCCGGCGTGATCGGATAGGCGGCGGCAAAGCGAATGCCGCCGCGGATAGCGCCGAGTGCGGTTGCCTCATTCCCGGACAGCAACCACCTGCGGGCAGTGTTCGCGCGAGGCGTCGCGAGTTGCGTGCCATAAGCGATGCCTGCTGCCGCGCCGAATCCGGCTTTGATGCCGGCGAGGCTGGCCTCGATGGCGGCCGGTCCCTTGTCGGCCAGGCGTTTCTCGAGCGGCGCCGACACTTGCTCGGCGCTAAAGCCCAGCAGCCGGCTGGCGATGCCGAGCGCGATCATGTTGGGGCGCCCGTCGGGAATGGCCTTGGCCATTTCCTTCATCGGAACTTCGACGACACGGGCACCGGATTGGGTCACCATCGGCGGCGGCTCGCCGCCGCGGGGATCGCTGATCACCAGCGTCTGCGGCCCGACCTTGATTTCAGCCCCGAACCGGTGGGCGTTCAACCAGTCGATGCCGACCAAGATGTCGAACTGGTCGGGCAGACATTCGACCGGATGGACCGCAAGCCGGAGCAACCCTGCCGCTTCGCCGCCGCGGATCTGCGGGCCAAGCGTGCGCGTATAGAGCCCGTGCCACCCGGCGGCGCAGGCCGTTTCCAGCAGCAAATCCCCGGTCGTCAGGGCGCCGGCACCGCCACTGCCAATGATCGCTATCGAAAGACTCGGCGAAGCTGCCATGGCATAGTCCCCTGAGTTTGGCCGCGGGCCAAATACCTATTTAAGTACTAGAATACGTTTTTTTGGTTTTCCTTGACCTTGATCAAGGCGGTGCAACGGTCGACCATCGAAGAATATAAATGACGATTGTAGCCGCGTGCATGTCCGGTAAGGGGCGTGCCGGGCAATCTGGAGGGTCGATCGATGGGCGTCAAGCCGGTTCGCTGGATGATGACGGGCGCTGGCAAGCCACTCGTCGCGATGGAATTCGATATCGGAACGCTCGGCCGCGATGAGGTGCTGGTCGAAATCGCCGGCTGCGGGGTCTGCCATACCGATCTTGGCTACTATTACGACGGCGTGCGCACCAAGCACGCACTGCCCCTGACGCTCGGCCATGAGATCAGCGGCCGCGTCATCGATGCCGGCAAGGAGGTCCTCTCGTACAACGGCTGCGCTGTCATCGTTCCTGCGGTGATTCCCTGCGGTCACTGTGATGCCTGCCAGCGCGGCAAGGCGACGATCTGTCCAAACCAGAAGATGCCGGGCAACGATATTCATGGTGGCTTCGCCACTCACATCGTGGTGCCGGCACGCGGACTATGTGTGGTCGATGAACACCGACTCGCGGCCGTCGGGATCGAACTGGCCGATCTCTCCGTGATCGCAGATGCGGTGACCACGCCCTACCAGGCGGTCGTGCAGGCCGGCGTCACGAACGGGGACCTCGTCGTCGTCAATGGCGTAGGCGGCGTCGGCGGCTATGCCGCCCAGATCGCGGCCGCTTTCGGTGGTATCGTGGTCGCGATTGACGTGAACGATGAAAAGCTCGCCGCCATCAAGGGCCAGGGTGCGGCGCTTACGCTCAATTCCAAACAGATGAATTTGCGCGACATCAAGGCGGCGATCCAGGCCTTCGCCAAGGAGCGCGGCTTGCGCCAGACCGAGTGGATCATTTTCGAATGTTCCGGCACGCGCGCCGGTCAGGAGACCGCCTTCGGTCTGCTCAATCATGGCGCGACGCTCGCCGTCGTCGGTTTCACCATGGACAAGGTCGAGGTCCGGCTTTCGAACTTGATGGCCTATCACGCTCGGGCGATCGGAAACTGGGGGTGTCCGCCCGAACTCTATCCCGAGGCCTTGGAGCTCGTGCTAAATAGCCGCGTCAAGGTCGTCCCATTCGTTGAGAAGCATCCGCTCAGCGAGATCAACCAAGTCTTCGAGGCGGTTCACGCTGGCGCGCTGAGGCGCCGCGCCGTGCTCGTCCCCGATTCCCATTCCGCAATACCCAATCACTAAGGAGGGTGCCCATGACCATGGAATCCGCTCGTGGCGTCACCACTGCCGAACCGAATGCGAAGGACCACGGTCTGGTAGCGGGGCAGGCGTGGCTCACGGCCAACAAGGGCGTGCGCTACGACAAGCGGCGGGTCATCGACGAAGCCGGCAAGCCGGTTGCCGGACTTTATAATGCGTGGATCACGCTCGATAACCCGGCGCAGTTCAATTCCTACACCACCGAGATGGTCAAGAGCGTGATTCTGGCGTTACGCGATGCCAGCGCCGCCCGCGACGTTGTCGCGGTCGTTCTTACCGGGGCCGGCGATAAGGCGTTCTGCACCGGCGGCAATACCAAGGAATACGCCGAGTATTACGCCGGAAATCCGCAGGAATATCGCGGCTATATGCGGCTCTTCAACGACATGGTGTCCACCATCCTTGCCTGCGACAAGCCGGTCATCTGCCGTGTCAACGGCATGCGCATCGGCGGCGGCCAGGAGATCGGCATGGCTTGCGATTTTTCGGTGGCGCAAGATCTGGCTCGCTTCGGTCAAGCAGGTCCCAAGCACGGCTCTGCGCCGATCGGGGGCGCGACCGACTTCCTTCCGGTCATGGTCGGCGCTGAACGGGCTATGGTATCGTGCGTGTTGTGCGAGCCGTTCTCCGCGCACGAGGCGTATTTTATGGGAATGCTTGCCGGCATCACGCCGGCGTTGAAAGTCGATGGCGCATTCATCGCCAATCCGCTGGTCGAGACCAGCAGGATGACCGACGAGTACGGCCGCTTCGTGTTCGGAAAGCCGAAGACGGGTGACGCTCTCAAAGCCGGTCAGGAGCTGATGAAGCGCGGCACCGTGGACCTCAGCCTGCTCGATCAGCAGGTCGAGGCCTTGTGCACGAAGCTCTTGTACACGTTCCCCGATTGCACGACCAAAACGATCGAGGAGCTACGCAAGCCCAAGCTCGACGCCTGGAATCGCAACAAGGAGAATTCTCGCGCCTGGCTCGCCCTCAATATGATGACGGAAGCGCGTGCCGGCTTCCGTGCGTTCAATGAGGGTACGCGCGAGACCGGTCGTGAGGCGGACTTCATCGCCCTGCGTCGGGCGCTGGCGGCCAATACTCCTTGGTCGGATGAACTGACCGAAAGCATACAGCCGCGAGCGCGAAAGTCATGACGTCACCGCTCAAGGTTTGGTTCGAAACGGACGGGCGACTGCTGCGCTTGCGCTTGAGCCGGCCGAAAGCGAATCTCATCGACGCGGCAATGATTGCCGCACTGCATGGCGCGCTGCGCGATCACCTCGCCAACGCCAATCTCGGCGGCGTTCTGCTCGACGCGGAAGGCCCGCATTTCAGCTTCGGAGCCAGCGTCGAAGAGCACATGCCGGCCCAGTGCGGCGCGATGCTGAAGGGCATTCACGAGCTGATCATGCAGCTCGTCGAATCGCCGGTTCCAGTGCTGGTCGCCGTGCGCGGTCAGTGCCTCGGCGGCGGACTCGAAGTGGCGCTGTCGGGCCACCTGATCTTTGTCGCGCCCGACGCCAGTCTCGGCCAGCCCGAGATGAAGATCGGCGTATTCGCGCCGGCCGCATCCTGTTTGCTGCCGGAACTCATTGGCCCGGGTCGGGCCATCGACCTATTGCTGTCGGGCCGCAGCATCAACGGTGCCGCTGCCGCAGCCATGAGCATGGCCCAGGTTGCGACCGATCCGGAAACGGCGGCGCTCGCTTATTTCACCGAGCATCTACAGCCGAAGAGTGCGAGTTCGCTGCGCTTCGCCGTCAGGGCGGCGCGCTGCGACTATGCGGCGCGGGTGCGTGCGAAAATCGAACGCGTCGAGCGCATGTATCTGGATGAGCTCATGAAATCGCACGATGCGATTGAAGGCCTCGAGGCCTTCGTCGAAAAGAGGTCAGCGTTATGGCAACATCGGTGAACGGCTCGGCCGTGTCCGCGATCGTCGGACGGGCGCAGGCCTTGTTCGACGATCTCTCTTTCACGACGGCACGGCAGTGGAAAGCGGCGTCGCCGGATCGCAAGGTCGTCGGTTACATGCCGATCTACGTGCCGCGCGAACTCGTTCACGCCGCCGGTATGCTGCCGCTGGGCATCGTCGGCGGTGGCGACCAGCTCGAAGTGATCCACGGCGATGCCTATTACCAAAGCTATATTTGCCGAATTCCGCGCTCGACCATCGAGCTCGGCGTCTCCGGCCGGCTCGATTTCGTGGACGGCATGCTGTTTCCGTCGATTTGCGACGTGATCCGCAATCTTTCCGGCATGTGGAAAATGATGTTTCCCAAGGTCTACGTCCGCTATTTCGATGTGCCGCAGAACTACAAGGACGAGATCGGCGGCAGCTATTACGTGCGCGAGCTGGAAGAGCTTTTGCACGATCTTGCCGGCTTGCGCGGCAAGCCGATCACAGAAGACGAGCTGCGTCACTCGATCGCCGTCTACAACGAAAATCGCCGCTTGGTGCGTCAGCTTTACACCTTCCGCGCGCAACGCCCGTGGCAGACCCCTGCCGCGGAAGTCTACCTGATGATGCGTGCCGGGCTGGTGCTCCCGGTCGAAGAGCATAGCGTGCTGTTGCGCGACTATCTTACTGCCGCAGCCGACGAGGAGCGGCCGCGGCGCGATAATTGCCGCGTCGTGCTCACCGGGGTGTTCTGCGAGCAGCCGCCGCTCAATCTGATAAAGTCGCTGGAGCTCGCCGGTTGTTACGTGGTCGATGACGATCTGCTGTTGGTGACGCGCTGGCTCACCGCCGATGTTCCCGTGGAGGGCAATCCGCTCGAAAATCTGGCGCGCGCTTTCCTGCATCACTCCGAGTCGACGGCGGCCAAATACGAGCCGGATCTCGCGGAAAAGGGCCAACATCTGGTGCGCGCCGTACGGCGTACCGACGCCGAAGGCGTGATTTTCGCGTGTCCTAGCTTCTGCGATCCGGCGCTGCTCGATCGGCCGATGCTGCAGCATATCCTCAAGGACGCCGATATACCCTACATCGCTTTCAAGTATGCGGAAAATTCCGGACAAATGCAGCCGATCCGCGAGCAAGCCGGAACCTTCGCCGATTCAATCAAACTATGGAGTGGAACATGACGGTCATCGTCACGCCTAAAGGCGCCCCGGCCAAACCGGTCGCCAAGGACGATTCGATGCTCAAGCAGAAGGCGATGATGGCCGCCCATTACGATCGGCTGAGCAATGCTCCCGAGACTGGCGACAAGGTCGCTTCGACCTTCGTTCCCGGCAATCTCAACGAACTCATCATGTGTTTCGACCTCCTGAACAATCTTCCGGAAGTCAACGCGATCCAGAGCGGACTGCGCCGCCAGTCCGGCGCCTACGTTCTTGAAGCCGAAAAAATCGGCCACTCCGAGGACGTCTGCACCTATGTGAAGTCCGATATCGGAATGATGGCGAAAGGCAATATCGGCCCCAACGGCAGGCGGCTGCCGGATCCGGATGTGCTGCTGTTGTCCTATACCGGATGCTTCACCTTCATGAAGTGGTTCGAGCTGCTGCGCGAACAGTATAAGTGCGAGACGATCATGATGCATACGCCCTATATGGGCGACGGCAAGATCACCAAGAACATGATCGACTACATGGTCAAACAACTGAAGCAAGAGGTCATCCCGACGCTTGAGCGCATCTCGGGCGTCAAATTCGACATCGACCGCCTGCGTGAATACCTGAAAAAGTCGTCCAAGGCGGAAGACGACTTGGTCCGGGTGCTGCAAGGCGCGAAAAGCAAGCCATCCCCGATCGACGCGTATTTCGGCGGCATCTACTACATCGGGCCAATCTTCGGTGCGTTCCGCGGCACCGACGATGCCATTGAATACTACAGGTTTCTGCGCGCCGAGGTCGAAGAGCGCATCGCGGAAGGCAAAGGGCCGGTGACTCCCGACGGCGACATGGGTAAGGAAAAATACCGTCTCGTCGTCGAAGGTCCGCCGAACTACACGAACTTCAGGCAGTTCTGGAAAATGTTCTACGACGAAGGCGCCGTCATCGTCGCATCGAGCTACACCAAGGTCGGCGGCGTCTATGACTACGGATTCCGGCACGATCCGGACAAGCCGCTCGAGACGTTGGCCGAATACTGCCTGGGCGTATACACCAACCGCAGCCTGCCGATGCGCATCGACATGCTGGCCAACTACATCGACGAATACCAAGCCGATGGACTGCTGATCAATTCGATCAAGAGCTGCAACAGCTTCTCGGCCGGCCAACTCTTGATCATGCGCGAGGTCGAAAAGCGCACCGGAAAACCGGCGGCGTTCATCGAATCCGACCTGGTTGATCCGCGCTACTTCTCGGCGGCCAATATCAAGAATCGCCTCGAGAGCTACTTCCAGATGATCGAGCAGAAACGCGCCGGCGTGACCGCGGCGGCATGAGGAGGCTTGCATGAAGACTTTCGTCGGCATCGATCTCGGATCAACGACGACAAAGGCTGTTCTGCTCGACGAGGACCGCAAGGTTATCGGTCACGGCATCACCAATTCGCGCTCGAATTACGCGACTGCTGCGCGGGTGGCGAGCCAGGAGGCCTATGTTGACGGGCAGTTCACGTTGTTTCGCCGCGCACTGAGCGAGGCCCATGCGCTGATCGATCTGGACACGTTCCTCGGCGCGCTGGAGCGGGCCTTTCGTCTCGAGCAGTTCCTCGAACAGCTGGAAGATCTCGAGCAAACCTGCATCGGTCAAATGCAAGGCGAGCGTTTCGTCAAGGCGGGGCCGGCGGTGAAGGAGTCGCTTGCCGAGGTGTTCCGGCGGTTGCGCGAGGAAGCGCCCGAACTTTACGCTCCCGGCGCCAAGCGCAAATCGGACTTCTTCCGCGATATCGCGGGGTCGCGCTACCATAGCCATGCCGAAGCAGTCGCGCGCGACGCCAAGCTGCCCTACGATCTTCTTCTCAACGTTTACGACAAGTCGATTATCGAGGTGGAGAACCGGCCGCCGGCGGGCGAATTGAGCGACAAATTCCGCCGGGCACTGGGGCGGGTTCTGGCAACCGAGCCTTCGGTCAAAGCGGCGGCGGCAAACATCCAGAAGATGATCGAAGCCGCGCTCGCCATCGTGCTGGAGGAAACATACCTCGTCGGCACCGGCTATGGCCGGGTGACGCTGCCGTTTTCGAAGGAGCATATCCGCTCGGAGATTTTGTGCCACGGCCTCGGCGCTCACCTGATGTATCCCATGACACGCACCGTGCTCGACATCGGGGGACAAGACACCAAGGGCATCCAGGTCGATGCGAACGGCATCGTCGCGAACTTTCAGATGAACGATCGCTGCGCCGCAGGATGCGGGCGGTATCTCGGCTATATCGCCGACGAGATGAATATGGGTCTGCACGAACTGGGCCCCATGGCCATGAAGTCGGATAAGCCGGCGCGCATCAATTCGACCTGCACGGTGTTCGCCGGCGCCGAGCTGCGCGACCGTCTTTCGCTCGGCGAAAAGCGCGAAGATATTTTGGCCGGGCTGCACCGCGCCATCATACTGCGCGCCATCTCGATCATCTCGCGCTCGGGCGGCGTCACCAATGAATTCACCTTCACCGGCGGCGTGGCGAAGAACGAGGCCGCGGTGCGCGAACTGCGCAAGGTCATCAGGGAAAATTACGGCGAGGTCACCATCAACATCAATCCGGACTCAATTTACACCGGTGCACTCGGCGCGGCGGAGTTTGCGCGCCGGGCGCATTTCGGACAGGCAGACGGGAGCCAACAATGACCATCGCTGCGGGAATCGACATCGGCACCGCCACCATCAAGGCGGCGCTGTTCAAGGTCGAAAACGGGCAGGAAACCTGGTTGTCGCGCTGCATGATGCGGATCCGGCAGCGCGATCCGATGGAATTGGCTCGCGTCGCCTATGACGCGGTACTCGACGACGCGAAGCTGAAACCAGAGGACGTCAATTATGTCGCGACGACGGGTGAAGCCGAAAGCGTACCGTTCCATACCGGCCATTTCTACTCGATGACGACGCATGCGCGCGGCGCCATTTACCTCGATCCGCAATCCCGGGCAGCGCTCGACATGGGCGCGCTGCACGGCCGCGCGATCAGCGTCGACCAGCACGGCAAAGTTCTCAGTTACAAGATGACCAGCCAATGCGCATCGGGCTCGGGGCAGTTTCTGGAGAATATCGCCCGCTATCTCGGTATTGCGCAGGAAGAGATCGGCGCCTTGTCGGAGCAGGCCGACAATCCGGAGGTTGTATCCAGTATCTGTGCGGTACTGGCGGAAACCGACGTGATCAACATGGTATCGCGCGGAATTGGCGCACCCAATATCCTGAAAGGAATCCACCTGTCGATGGCGGCACGGCTGTCCAAACTGCTGAAATCGACCGGCGCGGTCAAAGGCGTCGTCATGCTCACGGGCGGCCTCGCGCTGGACCAGGGGTTGGTCGCGGCCTTGGAAGAGGATATTGGCCAAATAAAGGATATGGCCGGCACCGTGGTGCGCAGTCACCCGGATTCCATTTATGCCGGCGCGATCGGCGCGGCGCTGTGGGGCGCGTATCGGTTCGATAAACTTGCCGCGCAGGGCAACTTGCCCAGAGCGGCTTGATCGAGGAGGACGAAGAAATGGCGCTCATGATCATCGAGACGTGCACGGCTTGCGATGCTTGCGAGCCGGTTTGTCCGAACAAAGCAATCACCGTCGGAAATCCGATCTACGTCATCGATCCGATGAAATGCACCGAATGTGTCGGAGCCGAGGACGAACCGCAATGCAAGTTGGTCTGTCCGGCCGAATGCATCGTTCCGAACCCGGATTGGACTGAAAGCCCCGACGAACTGCTCGCGAAATATCAGCAGTTGCATGGCTGACCGATGAATTTCCGCAACCGCGTCTGCCAAGTCCTCCACGACGAGCACTTCGCCACCATCGCGCTGATGGAGCGACTGGAGCAGGCCGTTGCGCGCCACCGGAACGGTCCGCCGGATGCGAAAGATCAAATCGTCGCGCAGCTGATGGCGGATCTTGCCATCGGAATTGAAGGCGAGCTCGCGCGTCATTTCGCGTTCGAGGAGGATGAGCTTTTCTCGTATCTGGACGCGGCGGACGATCGCGCCATCGGCGCGCATTTGCGCGAAGAGCATGCGATGATCCGCCCGCTCGGCACCGCGCTGGTCAAGGTCATCGGTGATATTCGCGCGCACGGCTGCAACGCCGCGCGCTGGGACGAATTTCGCCGCTTCGGGCGGGAATTGAGCGAACGCCTGGTGGCGCACGCCCAGAAGGAGGAGATGGCGCTGTTGCCGATGCTCGACGAAATCATGGATCCGGAAAGAGAAGCGCAGCTTTACGAGAAATATGCCGAAACCATATGAGGAGTCATGACTACGCCGCCGCCCACATTGAATTGCAGCACTCGCCCGATCGGCGTCGCCGACCTGGAACAGGTCATCGCCATCGATCGCGGGAACACCGGCTATAGCCGCCGGCACTTTTTTGAGAAGCGCTTCGCGGCAGCAAAAGCGCGGCCTGCAGACTTCGTCCATATCGGTGTCGTGGCCGATAATCAGCTGCGCGGCTTTGCGATCGCGCGCATTCTGCGCGGCGAGTTCGGGCGCAAAGACGCTGTCGCGGTCGTCGACGCGCTCGGCGTCGAGCGAGAAAGCCGCGAGCATGGGCTCGGCCAAAGTCTCATGGAAGGGCTGATCGAAATGGCGCGCCAGAAGAACGCCCGTTCCGTGCAGTCACAGGTGAGCTGGAAGGACTACGAGCTGTTGCGGTTTTTCAACACCTCGCGCTTCGAGCTTGCGCCGCGGCTCGCCTTGGAACGTCCGATGACCGTCCTGAGCGAAGAATCCGGCGAGGAGCCATGACCGACACATCGAGAACAAAATCCCAACGCCGGCGTATCACGATTCCGGAGCGGATCGGCGAGGATGCGGAAGTGAATTATGGAGCAGCTCCGGCGCCCGACTTCGGTCCCTTGGCGCGCGACCGCATTCCCGTTCGCGCCATGAAGGAGAGCGACCTGCGCAGGTTGGTCGACATCGACAGCCGAATCACCGGACGCAACCGCTCGGACTATTTTGACCGCAAGCTCGAGGAGGCGCTGTTCGAGTCGGACGTGCGGGTATCCCTGGTGGCCGAGTGGGACGGTGATCCGGTAGGCTTCGTCATGGCGCGGGTCGATTTTGGTGAATTCGGCCGCATTGAGCCGATCGCCGTGCTGGATACGATCGGCGTCGATCCGGACTATCGCAATCAAGGTATCGGGCGCGCGCTGCTCTCGCAGCTGTTCATGAATTTGATGACGCTGCGGGTCGAAGGCGTGCGCACCGTGATCGGCTGGTCAGACCAGAATCTCGTCACCTTCCTGGAGCACTGCGGATTCCGCCCCTCGCAACAATTGTGCCTCGAACGTGCAACCAAGTGACAGCCAGCTACGGTTCGACTTCGCCGGCCATTGCGCCATCGTCACCGGCGGCTGCCGCGGCATCGGCCGAGCTATTGCCGACGCGCTAGCGGACGCCGCGGCCGAGGTTGTCGTTTTCGATGTCGACGAGCCCCAAAACGGCGACGAGTTTCCGCACCGGTTTATGCGCGTCAATGTGACCGATGGCGCTGCCGTCGGCCGGGCGGTCGCTGCGCTGGCGAAGGCGGCCAGTCTCTTGGTCAACAATGCTGGAATCACCCGCGACCGTTCGCTGATGAAGATGAGCGACGTCGAATGGGCGAGCGTTCTCGGCGTCAATCTGACCGGCGGCTTCAACATGATCCGCGCCGTTGCCCCGGCGATGACTGCCGCCGGATTTGGGCGGATCGTCAACATCACCTCGATCAACGGGCTGCGTGGCAAATTTGGCCAAGCGAACTATGCCGCTGCCAAAGCCGGCCTGATCGGCCTGACCAAAACGGCGGCGCGGGAGTTTGGCAAGAAGGGCATCACGGTCAACGCTGTGGCGCCGGGCATGGTGATGACCGATATGGCGCGGGTGTTGCCGGCGGAAGTGCTTAAACGGGCGGTTGATGAGGCTGCGCTCAACGAGCTCGCGCATCCCGAAGATATCAGCGGCGCCGTGCTATTCCTGTTGTCGAATGCGGCACGCGCTATCACCGGCGAAGTGATCCGCGTCGACGCCGGCCAATATATTTAGGCTTTGCCGCTAGGACGAAACGACGGCGATATTTTGCGCGCGGCGCAGATTGTCCGCGACGATCATCGACCCCAGCGCACCATGCGGAGCATGACGCCGTCTTCGCAATGCGCGCTGCCGCACGAGGATTCCAGGATCTCATGACTCCAGCCGCGATCCTCAAGCTCCGGATATAGAGCGATCGGTTCACTATCGAAATGGGCGACGAGGGCGGTATCGATCCCGCCATTATCGATGGTCTGCAGAATGGCGACCGTGGATTCCGAGGGCTCGAGACCGCGCAGGTCGATATGCACGGCGTCGGCCGTTCGCCACCTCCGAGAGTTCTCCTCCGGTCGAGCGCACGTCACGGCCATGCTCCTACCCTGTGATCGGACACAAATCGGTACCACAATGCCTAATTATACGCTATTAATTTGTCGATCACGGCGAAAGGCGGTGGCGCATTGGCAAAGGATACGAATGCAGCAGCAGCAGCGGACGCAGCCGCTGTGAGGGTGCGGCGCGTGCGCGCCGCCGACATGCCGGAGGTGATCGCGCTTGACACCCGCGTAACCAAACTCGCCAAGGCGGACTATTGGGACGACATTTACCGTCGTTTCGGCAATCACCGGTCCCACGAGCGGTTCTTTCTGGTAGCCGAAAATCATACGGACCAGGCAGCTTCGCGCCTGCTCGGTTTTATCATCGGCGAGGTTCGGGCTTGGGAATTCGGGTCGACGCCTTGCGGCTGGGTGTTTGCGTTGTCGGTCGAACCGGATCTGCGCTTGCGTGGCACCGGAAGCGCGTTGATTGAGGCGATCTCCCACGAATTCAGGAAGGCGGGCATCAGCAAGATGCGAACAATGGTCGCCAGGGACGCCCAGCTTCCTTCGTTGTTTTTTCGCAGTGAAGGAATGATGGCCGGGCCATATATACAGCTCGAGAAAGATCTCGATTGAGCGAACGACACCGTCCTCAGGATCTCGACTGGACCGGATTGGCGATAGCGACGTCATGAGACTGCAGATTTCCACCCAACTTGCCATTTTCGCAATTTTGGAACTCGCCGCGCGCGACGGCCAGCAGGTTTCCGTTGCCGACATCGGCGAAAAGTACAGCGTCTCCAGTCACCATCTGGCGAAAGTGATGCACGTCATGGGGCGGGCCGGTCTGGTGCGGTCGGCTCGTGGCGCCGGCGGGGGATACCAATTCGTCGGCAATGCGCGGCGAACCACGCTGCTGGACGTGGTCCAGCGGTTCGAAGACATGAGTTCCATCGACCAGCACCCCGGGGTGGCCGATGCAACGGCGGAGGGTCAAGCTTTGCGTCAAGTTCTCAGCGAGATCGACGATATTGCACGGGCGACGCTGGGCTCGATCACCATTGCGACCATGCGCAAGCTCGTGGAACGCCATGGGGCCGGTGGCGGGCGGCGCCCAAAGCCGGTATCCTCGCGCCAGCGGGACCGATCACCATCGTGACGGCGCGCCAAGCGGCTAATTCGGGAACCCTTCGAGGATCGTGACCGGTCCGGATGCCGCTGGTTTGCAGGTTATTAATGCCGCGAGTGTGCACTGCAGCATAAAAAGGCGGCGGCCCAACAATAATCCATTGATTAAGATCAAGGCGTCTCCTTCGATCCATTTCATGTATGATGCCCGTTCGATCTGAGGCTTTCCCATATGTCACCGAGACTGACGGCCGGCGATATTCAGATCATTTCACGTATTGCAGTATTTCGCGGGCTGAAGGCGGAAACTGTAGAGCAAATCATCGCCCCGGCGACGGCGGTAATGCTGCGACCCCACGAGTGGATCGTTCGGCAAGGCGATCCGGCGACGGCGTTTTTCATCATCATCGACGGCTGGGTGAAACTATATCGCAGTACTTCGTCAGGCGATGAGGCTGTAATCAATATTTTGGCGAAAGGTGAAAGTTTCGCGGAATCGGTCGCATTCACCGGCAATCGATATTTTTACACCGCCGAAGCGGTGAGCGAAGCGCGGGTGGGACGCATCCCCGCCGATCATATCGTGCGCTGCATACGGGCCAGTCCCGATATCGCATTGGCGATGATCGCGTCGGTATCGCAGCACCTGCACACGCTCGTTCAACAGCTGGAACAGCTCAAGGCGCATAGCGGCGTGCAGCGGGTCGCCGAGTTTCTCGCATCGTTGTCAATGGCTGAGCAAGGTCGTTGCTCGGTCGTGCTGCCCTATGACAAAATTCTGATAGCCGGACGGCTTGGCTTGACGCCCGAGTCGCTTTCGCGTGCGTTTGCGAGACTGCGAACCATCGGCGTCGCCGTCGATGCTTCGCACGTCGTGGTCGCGGACGTTGGCAAGCTGCGTCAACTCGCGTCCGACGAGCGCAGCGCGGTGCGCGGCACGCTCGAGCCATTGCGCTAACGCCGAGCCACACGCTGTTATGACGGGGGCATGGCGATGTCGATGCAAGTTCTTCATCCACGCGGCTGGCTGCCGGCGCTCGGCTATGCAAATGGAATCAGCGTGCCGGCCGGTCGCATCGTCTTCATTGCCGGCCAGGTTGGTTGGGACGCCGAACAGCGTTTCCAGAGCGAGCAGCTGGTTCCGCAATTCGAGCAGGCACTCAAAAACATCCTCGCCATCCTCGCCGAGGCGGGTGGGGCGCCGAGCCATATTTGCAGACTCACGGCATTCTGCATCGACAAACCGGCCTATCTCGCGGGTCGGCGTGAACTCGGCCGCATTTGGAAATCGCTATTCGCAAATCATTATCCGGCCATGAGCATGATATTCGTTGCCGACCTTCTCGACGCGCCGGCTAAGATCGAGTTGGAAGCAACCGCCGTGATTCCCGTCGCGCTGATCTGATCCGAATTGCGCGGTGCAGACTTGCTGGCTCAATGCCGCTCACGCGCGACGGCGTGACACAGCTTCAAGCCGTGCCTTCGGCGAACAGGCTCGCGGTCAGGCGTCGCGCCTGTGCCGCAGCCGCGACCCGGCGGTAATTGGCGGACGCGATCGTGGTCCGCATCGGCTGGACTTGCTTCTGCACCAACCGATCGATCTCCGCCAAGAGCTTGTCGTCGACTGATCGCCCGGCGAAGCTTTCCGTGCCGGTGACCAGGAAGGGCCGGGAATTTGTGCCAGTCAGCGCGATGCGGAGCGAACCGATCTTGGTGCCGGAGGCCGCGAGCGCAACCGCTACACCGGCTAATGGATAGTCGATGGCGCCGCGCAAACGGACTTTCGCATAAGCGGATGCGGGCGCGTCTGACGGCAGGTGGATCGCTACGATGAGTTCGCCTTCGGCCAAAGTGAGATGGGCCCGGCCGTCTTCCACATAGAGCTCGCCCAGCGCAATACGGCGATGGCCTTGCGCGCCGGCAATGTCAATTTCGGCGCCAAGAGCGAGCAGGGCGGGGGCAAGATCGCCGGTATAGGCAGCATGGCAGCGCTTGCCTTGCGGGGCAACGTGACAAGTATCGCCGCGATTCTTGAGACAATAGGCGTTGGCGTTCCGCCACCATTCGCTTTGGTTATAGTAGATGCAGCGGGTATCAAGGCACAAATTGCCGCCAACCGTTCCCATTGCGCGGTGACCAGGGCCGGCGATCGCCGCGGCGGCTTGCGCCAATGCGCGATACCGCGTGGCAATGATCGGGTTGCGGGCAACGGCCGCGATGGTCACCCCGGCGCCGATCGTCACGCCCGGTCCTGCGGTATTGATCTCGGTCAGTTCGTCGATTCCGGAAAGATCGACCAGCAGATCCGGATTGTGGATGCCCCGCCGCATGTTCACGAGCAGATCGGTGCCGCCCGCGATGAAGCGACTGCCGGGATGCGCAAGACGCGCCGCGATCGCTTCTTCGACGGTGCCGGGCTGCGCCAGACGGAATGCCGATAGCGGTGCGGTCATGATGCGGCCTGTAATCTGGAGGCAAACCTGGCTTGTCGTCGGCGCTGGATCAGCGCATCGACGATGCGGTCCGGCGTTACCGGCAAGGCGTCCAGATCAATGCCGATGGCGTTGGCGATCGCGTTGACCAAGGCCGGCGGAAAGCCGGCCAGAGCGCCTTCGCTCGCCTCCTTGGCGCCGAACGGCCCGAATGGATCGTGGCTTTCGACGATATGAACCTCGATCGGCGGCGATTCCGCACTCGTCGGCATGCGATATTCGAGCAGGCTGGCATGGCCCGGCAAGCCGTGGATGTAACGGGTCTCCTCGCACATGGCCTGACCCATCCCCATCCATACCGAACCCTGAATCTGTCCTTCGACGGCCAACGGGTTGATGGCGTGGCCGCAGTCGAGTGCGGCCCAGACTTTGTCGACGGTGACCGAGCCGCTGGCGTCGTCGATGCTGACCTCAACGACCTGGGCGGCGTAACTGAAGCCCATGGTCGAGCCAACGGCGCCGCCCTTGTGGCGGCCGCCCTGGGCCTCGGGCGGGCAGGTGAAGGTGCCGCTGACCGTGATCGCACCGCGATCGACCAGCGCGGCTTTCGCGACCTCGGCGAAGGGAAGGCTGGCTTGTCCGCCGCTACCGACGCGAAAGGTTTCGCCGATCAGTTCGATGTCATTAGGGCGCGCTTCGAGCTTTGCGGCCGCCGCGGCCACGAGAATTTCCTTGAGCTTGTTTGCTGCATCGATCGCGGCGTTCCCGACCATGAAGGTGATACGCGACGAATAGGCGCCGTTGTCTTTGGGCGTCACCGCGCTATCCGCTGCAACGACCCTTACGCGATCGAGCGCCACGCCCAGTGTTTCCGCGACCGCAATGGCCACCATGGTCGAAGAGCCTTGACCGATATCGGCGGCGCCGGTAAGCGCGGTTATGCCGCCGTCAAAATCGAGCTTCACATTGACGACGGCATGCGGCTCGCCGGTCCAATGAATTGGCTTGGCCGCACCGCTGACATAATGCGAACAGGCCATGCCGAGGCCCTTGCCGTCCGGCAACTTGCCAATGCGATCCCGCCACCGGCTCGCGCGCTCGACATGGTCAAGGCACTCCCCCAGTCCGTAGCTGTTGACCATCAGATCATTCATCGTGCGGGTCGGCGCGTGCAGGAGATTGACGCGGCGCACGGCAAACGGGTCGAGCCCCAAATCGCGGGCCATCCGATCGAGCAGGCATTCGAAGGCGTGGCGCGTGTCAACCGAGCCATGACCGCGCATGGCGCCGCAGGGCGGCAGATTAGCGTAGACCCGATAGCCATTGTATTTGACGGCCGGAATATCATAGAGGCCTTGCAACAACGCACCGGCATAGAGGATCGTTACGATGCCGTAGCCGGCATAGGCGCCGCCGCGCTGGACGACGTCGCAGGCGCAAGCGGTAATCTTGCCGTCGCGCAACATGCCGAGTCGAATCGTAATGTTGGTTTGCGGGCGGGCGCGGTGCGTCAGGAACGTCTCCTCCCGGCTCAACCGCATGAGCACTTTTCCGGCGGCGGCCCGGGCAAGAAGTGCCGTGATGATCTCGAAATTGAGGACTTCGACGCGCGCGCCGAAGCCGCCGCCAATGAATGGCTTCACCACGCGTATGCGCGACGTATCCATCTCGAGGCACCGCGCGAGCATCAGGTGCAGGTAATAACCGACCTGCGAAACGGATTGGACAGTGAGCCGCTCCGTGATCGGATCGTAGTCCATGAGGCAGGCATGCGGCTCGATCTGAGCGTGGTTGACCTCCGCACAGGTGATGGTCGCCTCACGGACGAGATCAGCCGTCGCGAAGCCTTGCTGCCAGTCGCCAAATTCGTGATGGACTTCGCGTTCCACGTTGCCGGGCTTGTTGTCGTGCAGCAACATAGCGCCGGGCGCGCGGGCTTCCTCTGACGTGTAATAGGCCGGCAGCTCGCGCAATTCCAATTCGATCAGCTGAATTGCGCGTTCCGCGGTCTCGGCGTCAATGGCGGCGACCCCGGCGATCGGCTCGCCACGGTAGCGCACGCGTTCGCGCGCCATCGGATACTCGTTCATGGCGACCGGTAACACGCCGTAAGTATGGGGACAGTCCTCGCCGGTAACCACGGCAAAGACGCCTTCCAGCGCTCGTGCCTTGGAAACGTCCAGTCGAACGATTTCTCCGTGGCTCACCGGACTGCGAAATATGGCTCCGATCAGCGCCCCGGTGCGGTCGAGGTCGGCGGTATAGCGCGCACGACCGGTAACCTTCTCGATACCATCGATGAGAGGAACGCCGCGACGCGAGAAGCTGGTGTCGGCGACCGGATCAGCAGTCATTAAGTTGCTCCGCGGCGGCTTGGACCGACTCGATAATTTTCACATAGCCCGTGCACCGGCAAAGATTTCCCGACAAGGCGGTACGTATTTCGCTGTCCGTGGGTGTCGGATTTTTGCGCAGCAGCGCTTCGGCCGCCATGATCATCCCCGGCGTGCAGAAGCCGCACTGCGTGCCGAGCTTCTCGTGAAAAGCGCGCTGCAACGGGGTGAGCCGTCCCTGCCTGGCCAAGCCTTCAATCGTTTCGATGCTGCGGTTTTCGCAGCGAACAGCCAGCGTTATACAGGATGGCACCGCCTCGCCGTCGACCAGGACCGTGCACGCGCCGCACTCGCCGCCGTCGCAGCCGCTCTTCACACCGGTAAGGTTGGCGATATCGCGCAAATAGTCGACGAGTAGTTCCTGTTCCGCCACGGCGTCTTCGCGCCAGCGCCCATTGATCTTCAACCTCAACAAACGTTTTTTCGGTTGCGGGCCGGGGCCATGCATCGGGGTGCTCCTGAAGGTGAAAAATGCCCGGTTTGGTGCGGCATTTCCATGACAAAAATCAAGGCCGCTCGCTCCAATTTGAGCGCCACCGGGCGCTCGACCTGACGAAAGTCAAGGATGCGCCGGCAATTCGTCAGTAGAAAATTGTAAATGAATACTCATCGGCGAGGCTGACCGTGCTGCTTCGCGACTATAATGCCGCGGTCGATTTTGTGGATCGTAACGTCGCGGAAGGCCGTGGCGACAAGACGGCTTTCATCGACACTGCTCGCAATCTGACTTATGGCGAACTGCGTGATGCGACCGCACGCATCGGCCCATTGCTGGCGCGCATGGGCATTGAACCGGAAAACCGGATTGCCTTGGTTCTGCTCGACACGGTCGATTTTCCGATACTGTTTTGGGGCGCGATCCGGGCTGGTATTGTTCCGGTTCTGGTCAACACGCGGCTGACGGCCGATCAGTATCGCTACCTTCTCGAGGATTCACGCGCCAAAGCAGTTTTTGTGTCGACCGCGCTATTGCCGCTCGTTCAGGAAGCAGCGACGGACCTGCCGAACCTCAAGGCAATTGTCGTTGTCGGCGGAGGCCCTGCATCGGTGCCGCGGTTGGACATGCTTTTGGCGGCCGAAAACGAAGGCGCGGCGCCGGCCAGAACCTGTGCCGATGAGGTCGCTTACTGGCTCTATTCGTCCGGTACGACCGGAACACCGAAGGGCGTCATGCATGTGCACTCAACGCCCAGGGTTATAGCGCAAAACGCCGGCCAGCGCCGCATCGGCTATCGTGAAGACGACATCGTGTTTTGTGCCCCGAAACTGTTTTTCGCCTATGGCCTGGGCAATGCCATGTTCTGTCCGATGTGGGTCGCAGCAACTTCGGTTCTCTACCCGGAGCGGCCGACTCCGCGCACCGTATTCGAGATGCTGCGGGGATATCAGCCGACAATGTTTTCTGCAGTGCCTACGCTTTATGCGGCAATACTTGCCGATCCCGAATGCAAGCCGGAAAACATGTCGAGCCGGTTGCGACTGTGTTTTTCGGCCGGCGAGCCGTTGCCGGCGCATGTCAGCGAAGCTTGGAAGCAGCGATTTGGCGTCGATATCGTGAACGGCGTTGGCTCGACCGAGATGGGACATCTTTTTCTGACAAATCTTCCCAATGCCGTGGAGTACGGGACATCCGGCGTGCCGGTGGAAGGCTACAAGCTCAGGCTGGTTGACGAAAATGAGCAGGACGTCGGCGATAATGAGATTGGGGAACTTTTAGTTCGCTGCGATTCGGCCGCAGCCGGCTACTGGAACCAGCGCGAGAAATCGCGCCGCACATTTATCGGCGAGTGGACCCGCACCGGCGACAAATACGTACGGCGTCCTGACGGCGTGTACATCTTCTGCGGCCGGACCGACGACATGTTCAAGGTTAGCGGCATTTGGGTATCGCCGTTCGAGGTCGAGGCGGCATTGGTGAACCACCCGCAAGTCCTCGAGGCGGCGGTCATTCCGGCCGAAGACGACAACGGCCTGATCAAGCCGAAAGCATTCGTCGTCCTTAAGAGTTTACGGCAGGGCGATGCCGGCCGGGCGTTGCACGAAGAGCTTAAGGTGCATGTGAAACGAACGATCGGTCCTTGGAAGTATCCGCGCTGGATCGAATTTGTCGATAGTCTGCCGAAAACCGCGAGCGGCAAAATCCAACGCTACATGCTGCGCGAGAAGGCGCTTGATGCCAATGGTGGCGAACAATGAAGCCATCGCTTGTCCACCTGGCGTGGCCGTTTTTCGACGAAGCTCATCGGAATTTCGGGTCGGAGCTCGCGGCCTGGGCTGACCGCGAGGTTGGCAAGCACATCGATCATGCCGACGTGGATCGCTCCTGCCGAATCCTCGTCCGTGCTCTGGGAGACGCGGGTTGGTTGCGGGCCGTTGTGCCGGCGGCCTATGGCGGCCTATCGGAAAAGCTTGACGTACGGACGCTTTGCGCGGCTCGCGAAATTCTCGCGTGGCACGACAGCCTTGCCGATTTCGCCTTCGCTATGCAGGGGCTCGGAACCGGGTCGATATCGCTTTTCGGCAGCAGCGAGACCAAAGCAAAATATTTGCCGGCGGTGCGCGACGGGCGTCATATTGCGGCGTTCGCTCTGTCGGAGCCCGAAGCCGGGTCTGACGTCAGCGCGCTTGCGACGACCGCGACCAAAGATGGTCCGGCGCATATCCGCATCGATGGGATCAAGACCTGGATCTCCAACGGCGGGATCGCCGACCACTATGTTGTGTTCGCACGGACCGGCGAGGCACCGGGCGCCAAGGGACTTTCCAGCTTCGTCGTCGATGCCGATACGCCGGGCCTCGAGATCGCCGGCCGCATTAACGTCATCGCGCCGCATCCGCTGGCGACGCTACGCTTCACCGGTTGCCGCGTCGCATTGGCAAACCGGCTCGGTGGCGCCGGCGAAGGCTTCAAGGTTGCGATGGCGACGCTCGATATCTTCCGGTCAACCGTCGCCGCGGCGGCGCTCGGGCTGGCGCGTCGGGGCTTCGACGAAATGATCGAGCGGGCGGCGACGCGCAACTTGTTCGGGGCGCCGCTGGCGGATCTGCAGCTTACTCAGGCGGCGCTCGCGGATAGCGCCATCGATATCGACGCCGCGGCATTGCTGGTTTACCGCGCCGCCTGGGAAAAGGATCGCGGAGCGGCACGCATTACACGCGAGGCTTCGACGGCGAAGGCGTTTTCGACCGAGATGGCACAACGCGTCATCGATCGTGCCGTACAAATCTTCGGCGGCAATGGCGTGCGCGTCGGCGTCAAAGTCGAAGCGCTTTATCGCGAAATTCGCGCCTTGCGCATCTATGAGGGCGCAACCGAAGTGCAGAAGCTAATCGTCGCGCGGGAGTTATTGAAGGCGCACGAAATGACGCGACGCCAGGCAGCCGAGTGACGTGATGCTACTGACAGAAGAACAAGAACAAGTGCGAGACACTGCGCGCGGATTCGCGCAACGCTTCTTGGCCCCGTACTCGGCCGAATGGGACAGCCATGCCGCGTTTCCGCGCGCGGCGCTCCGTGAGTTGGGAAAGCTCGGTTTCATGGGAATGACCGTTCCGCCGGAATGGGATGGGGCGGGCATGGACTATGTCGCCTACGCGCTGGCTCTGGAGGAAATCGCAGCGGGTGATGGAGCAGTGTCGACGATCATGAGCGGACACAACTCCGTCGGCTGCATGCCGCTCGTCGAGTATGGAACACCGGAGCAGAAGCAGAAGTATCTGAGGCCGATGGCGCGCGGCGAATTGCTGAGCGCGTTCTGCCTCACCGAACCGCAGAGTGGCTCGGATGCCGGTGCGATCCGCATGCATGCCGAGCGGCGAAACGGAAACTACATTCTCAACGGAACAAAGCAATTCGTGACTTCGGGCAAGAACGCGGACATTGCGCTGGTCGTTGCCGCGACCGAGTTTGCTTTAGGCAAGCAGGGCATCAGCTGTTTCATTGTTGACACCAAGCAACCGGGTTATCGCGTCGGCCGGATCGAAAACAAGATGGGACAGCAGGCCTCCGATACTTGCGAAATTCATTTCGAGAACCTCAGCGTGCCCGAAGAGAACCGGCTTGGCGCCGAAGGCCAGGGCTACCGCATCGCGCTCGCCAACCTCGAAGGCGGCCGTATCGGCATCGCCGCGCAAGCCGTTGGCATGGCCCGCGCGGCCTGCGAGATCGCGCTCGCTTATGCGCAGGAGCGTAGAAGTTTCGGCAAGACTATCATCGAACATCAGGCCGTCGCCTTTCGTCTTGCCGATATGGCGACCCAGCTCGAAGCCGCGCGGCAGTTGGTGCTGCATGCTGCCGCGCTGCGCAGTCAAGGCATGCCATGTCTCAAGCAAGCTTCGATGGCCAAATTGTTCGCCACCGAAGCCGCCGAACGCATCTGTTCCGATGCCATCCAGACCCTCGGTGGCGCCGGCTACATGACCGACTACGGAGTGGAGCGAATTTTCCGCGCTGTTCGCGCCAGCAAGATCTACGAGGGCACGAATGACATACAGCGGCTGGTCATTAGCCGCGCGCTCGTTGCCCAAGCAGGGCAGGAAAAGCGGACCTGACCATGTTCCTGACCGATACCGCAGATGCCGTGACCACATTGACGCTGAATCACCCGCCGGTGAATGCAATCAGCGAGGAATGGGTGAAGGCATTCGATGCAAAACTTGACGCGCTGGCGCACGGACCGCGCTGTACCGTCTTGCATATCCGCTCGAGCCAGAAGGTGTTCTGTGCCGGCGCCGATCTGAATGAAGTGCGACAACGCATGGAGGCACGTGACGGCGCCGATAGAATGTATGCTTATGTGGCGAGCATGCAGCGGCTCTACGCGCGGATCGAGCGATTGCCTCAGGTCACACTGGCCGAGATTAGTGGTGCTGCGATGGGTGGGGGGCTTGAGTTGGCGCTGGCTTGCGATCTGCGTATCGCGGCGACCGAAGCGAAGCTCGGACTGCCGGAAGCTCGGCTCGGATTGATCCCCGGAGCTGGTGGTACTCAGCGTCTGACTCGATTATGTGGTCCCGCGGTGGCCGCCCGGCTCATTCTCGGCGCGGAATTACTCGATGGTGCGGCGGCCGCTGGGCTCGGCGTGGTGCATTGGGCGGCACCACGCGTCGAGTTGGCAGAACGCGCCGCCGCGATCGTTCGCGCCATCGCCACCCTTCCGGCTGCGGCGCTTGCCGCCAGCAAGGCATGCATCGCCGCGGCCGGCCCAAAAGACCGCGGCGGATTCACCGACGAGCTGGAATTCACCCGATTGTTGCTCAACGATGCCGAGACGCGGCAGCGTGTTCAAGCTTTCCTTGCCGGTTCGGCCGAACCGTCGATGCAGATCAAAACAGGAGCGGGATGATGAAATTCGATGGCCAGATTGTACTGATTACCGGCGGTGCCTCCGGCATCGGCAAGGCGACTGTCATGGAATTCGCCCGTTGCGGCGGAACCGTCATCTGCGCCGATATCGACGCAAAAAACGGCGCCGAGGTCGAAAATGAGGCCCGGCAGGCTAAACTCGCGGTCGAATACGTTCCAATCAATCTCGCCGAGTCCGCCTCCATCCGTAGTAGCGCGGCCGCCATACTGGCGAAACACTCCCGCGTCGACGTGCTGGTCAATGCGGCGGGCTGGAATGACATCCAGTCGTTCGTCGAAAATCCTCCCGACTACATGGATCGCGTGATCGCGATCAACCTGGGAGGCACGCTGCACCTCACGCAAGCCTTGCTGCCCGCCATGATGGCCGCCGGCAAAGGCAAAATCATCAACATTTCGAGCGACGCCGGACGGGTCGGCAGTAGCGGCGAAACCACCTATGCCGCCGCCAAGGGCGGCGTGATCGCGTTTACCAAATCGCTCGCCCGCGAGGTGGCGCGTTACTCGATCAACGTCAATTGCATCTGCCCAGGGCCGACCGATACGCCGATGCTGCAGTCGCGGCCGGAAAAGCTGCGGGAAGCTTTTCTCAAGGCGATTCCGTTTCGGCGGTTTGCCAAGCCGCAGGACATTGCGGATGCAATCGTGTTCTTCGCCAGCTCCCGTTCCGACTACATCACCGGCCAGGTGATTAGCGTGAGCGGTGGGCTGACTTTTGCCGGCTAATGGAGGTAATGATGGCAAATCTTGGACTAGCGACCGGGCCTGATGCAGTTAAGAACGACACTGCCGCGCGCTTTCGCCCAACGCGCGTCGACTTCACGAAGTTCAAGCCGCAGCACTTTTTATGGCAGGCGGAAGGTTCGGTTGCGACGGTTACGCTCAATCGACCGGAACGAAAGAACCCGCTGACTCTCGAATCCTATGCCGAATTGCGCGACACGTTCCGCGATCTCGTCTATGCCGACACCATCAAGACTGTGGTGATCACCGGGGCGGGCGGCAATTTCTGTTCCGGCGGCGACGTGCACGAAATCATCGGCCCGCTGGTCGAGATGCAGCGAAAGGGCGACATGGCGGGATTGCTGGCGTTCACCCGAATGACCGGCGATCTGGTTAAAGCCATGCGGGCCTGTCCGCAGCCGATCGTTGCGGCAATCGATGGCGTGTGTGCCGGCGCCGGTGCAATTCTGGCGATGGCGTCGGACCTGCGCTACGGCACGCAGCGGAGCAAAGTTGCATTCTTGTTTGTGCGCGTCGGACTGGCCGGTGCCGATATGGGGGCATGCAATATGCTGCCGCGAATCATTGGCGCCGGTCGTGCCGCCGAGCTGCTCTATACCGGCCGTTCGATGGACGGCGCTGAGGCGGAAAAATGGGGCTTCTACAATAAGCTCTGTGAGCCCGAGGCATTGCTCGCGACGGCGCAGGGGCTGGCGAAATCGCTGTCCGAAGGGCCGACTTTCGGACATGCCATGACCAAGAGCTGCATTCATCAAGAATGGAGCATGGGCATTGACGACGCCATCGAAGCGGAAGCCCAGGCCCAGGCGATTTGCATGCAGACGAAAGACTATGAGCGAGCCTATGAGGCCTTCGTCGGCAAGACCAAGCCGGTCTTCAAGGGCAACTGATGATGATCGAACCGCCGCGGCGGAACGCGCTGTAGACGGCGACGCCACGGCTGTTGCAGCCGTGGCGTCAACGCCTAATGGCACAGATGAATGTTTGCCTGGTTTAGACGTGGGCCGCTTTGTGTAAAAGACGCTTGCGACTAAACAGGTCAATGAGAAAGCATCCGGATCAAGGGCGAATAACCGCGATCGGCGTTTCGGTTCGGTTTTTGCCAGCAGAAGGCTTGGGGAGGCAAGTGGTGCAAGACGTTTCAGCATTGAACGCATTTTTCAGTCCAAAAAGCGTCGCCGTGGTCGGCGCCTCTTCGGATCCCAAAAAGCCCGGCCATACCATGCTGCGCAATTTGATTGCGGCGGGTTACAAAGGAAAGATCTTCCCGGTCAATCCGCGCGAGCCGACCATCCTCGATCTGCCGTGCTACAAGAGCGTGCTTGACATCCCTGAGCCGGTTGAGGCGTGCGCGCTGATGGTCGGGTCCGATCACGCCCTGTCGGTCGCGCAAGAGCTGGCAGCGAGAAAAAGCCGCTTCAACGACGTTTCGGCCGTAGTGTGCATGTCGGCTGGCTTCGGCGAGCTCAACACTCCCGAGGGCACCAAGCGGGAACGGGATATGGTCGAGACCCTGCGCTCTGCCAATATCCGCATGGTCGGCCCGAATTGCGTCGGCGTCATGAACACCGTGAGCGGGTTCGACACCAACTTTGACATTGGCGCCTACCCGAGCGGCGGAATTAGCCTGCTCACCCAGAGCGGCGCCTTCGGCAACTCGTTCCTGTTCGCTTCGGGCAACACCGGCCGGGTCGGCCTGAACAAGTACGTCTCCGTCGGTAATATGGCTGATGTGCAGATGGCCGAGCTGCTCATGTTCCTCAGGGACGACGACTCCACGCGAGTCATCGGAATTTATCTGGAAGGTCTCGCCGATCCGCGCGGCTTTTTCGAAGCCGCCGGCGAAGTCGCCTGGGCGAAGCCGGTGGTGGTCCTGAAAAGTGGCCGAAGCGAGCTGGGCTCGACTGCCGCGCTCTCTCATACCGGAGCGATCGCCGGCGCCGATGCGATCTACGACGGGGCCTTCAGGCAGTTCCGGCTAATGCGCGCCCGCAGCATCGCCGAATTTTGCGACACCTTGAGAGCATTTTCCAAGCAGCCGATCCCGACGGGCAACCGCTTCGCCGTGCTGACCCACATGGGCGGGCCGGGAACCATGTGCATCGATGAGATTTCCGCGCTCTCCGGCATCAAGATGGCGGCTTTTACGACTGCAACGCAGGCGGCGCTGAAAAGTATCCTGTCGCCCTCCGCCAACATCGGTCACCCGCCCGGTTATATCGATATGACGGCGACCAGTTCCGAGGTTCTCCACAATCAGGTTTTGACGCTGCTGTTCAAGGACCCCAACGTGGACGCGGTCATCCAGATCCTTGGTCCCAGTGCGTTCCATAATCAGCCGCAGCTCGCCAAAGAAGTCGCGAGCGCTTACCAAGCCCAGGGCGGGGCGAAAAAGCCCCTGCTTAACGTCGTCGCGTTCGGCGAGTTCGGCGCCGAGTTGCGCGACGGTCTGGAGGGCGCCGGTCTGCCGACGTTCGACTATCCGGACACGGTCGCTCGGATTGCTGCAAATCTGTCAGGCTTTGGCACCATTCGAGCAACGGCGGCATCGGCGGCGCCGGCTTTCGCCAAGCGCCAATCGGGCCGCACGACGGAAGGGCCCGCCGCACAGCTGATCGCGGCCGCGGCCAAGGAGGGTCGCGTCAGCCTGCTCGAGCCGGAAGCCTATGCGGTGTGCAAGCAATACGACGTCCGCGTGCCGCCGTTCAAACTGGTGGAAACGCTCCAAGATGCCGTCGGCGCCGCCAACCAGATCGGCTATCCGGTCGTGCTCAAAGTGGTGTCGGCGCAAATCCTGCACAAATCGGATATCGGCGGCGTCATGCTCGGCGTCAGCTCCGATAGCGTTCTGGAACAATCCTACGCGCGGCTGGTCGAGAACGTGAGGAAAGCGGCGCCCGGCATTGGCAACCCGAGCGTGCTCGTTCAGAAGATGATGCCGCCTGTGACCGAGCTGGTGCTGGGAGCAATCCGCGACAAGCTGTTCGGCCCGGTGGTCATGTTCGGCCTGGGGGGAATCTACGTCGAAGTGCTCAAGCGCGTCGGCTTCCGGCTGGCGCCGTTCGGGATCGAACAAGCCCGCGAGCTGATTGCCGACACGTTGCCGCCGCAGCTGATCGCAGGCGCCCGCGGCAGGAACAAACTCAACGTTGACGCCATTGCCGAAACGCTCGTTGCGCTCGGCCGCCTGCTGGAGGAACAGCCGCAGATCGACCAGGTGGATCTGAACCCCTGCCTGGCGCTCGATGATTGCTGCATGGCCGTCGACGCCAGGATCATCCTTGGGAAGCGGTAGGTGGCGCATTTCCCTCGCAGCAATGCGCCCACTCCTTTGCCGAGGCTGGATACGCTCGATTTTGATTAAATCAAACTGCGCCGGATGGCTCTAAGCGGTAGCTCAAAAAACGATGACGCCGCGAATATTGTGTCCCGCCTCGAGATCGGCGTAGCCGCGGTTGATGTCGTCCAGGCTATAGGTCCGGGTGATCAGTTCCTTGAGTTTCAGCTGTCCTCGGCGGTAGAGGGCGAGCAATTCCGGGATCTGGAGCCGCGGACTAGCGAAGCCGTAGACCGCTCCCATAATGGCCTTTTGCGTCACAAGCAGTTCAAGCGGCGGGATCTTGATTTCGCCGGCTGCATCGGACGAGAGCGCCGTGATGACGACGTTGCCGCCCTTAGCAGTGGCCCGGAATGCCGGAAGCAGGGTTGTCGGCGGATCGATGCACACGAATGCGTGCTGCACGCCCACGCCGTCAGTCAGCGATAGCACAGCGCGGGTAAGCGCTTCACCCTCTGCCTTCACGCCGTGGGTCGCGCCGAATTCTTGCGCCCGGTCAAGCTTCGCCTGCACGATATCGGCTGCAATAATTGGCGACGCGCCGCACAGCCGTGCGCCCTGAATCACGTTCATACCGTCGCCGCCAACACCCAGGACGAGTACGCTCTCACCCGGCTTAACCCGTGCGCGATGGCGCGCAGCGCCGACGCCCGCTGGTACGCCGCAGGCGACGAGCGCCGCCAGGTCGAAAGGAATGTCGCGCTCGATGACGACCGCGGAGGCTTGATCGACGACGGTATACTGGGCAAAAGCGCCGATCATGCAGAATGCGCCGACAGCGTTGCCGGTGCTATCGCGTCTTCGGAATGTACCGTCGAGTTGTGGTCCCAGAGTAATGCGCGAACCTTCGGCACAAAGATGGTGGAGACCTTTTCGGCACCAGTGGCAGCGTCCGCATGCCGGAATGAACGTGAGAATGACGTGATCCCCGACCGCAATTCCGGTCACCTCGGTGCCAATTTTCTCGACGATCCCGGACGCCTCATGACCCAGCACCATGGGCTGCATCGCCACTCGGCGTTCGCCGCGCATCACGTGATAGTCGGTGCGGCATAAGCCGACGGCAGCGAGCCGAACCAGCACCTCGGTCGCAGCCGGCGCATCAAGCTCGATTTGTTCAATTACCGGAGGCGTTTGCGGTCCACGATAAACGGCAGCCCGTATCAACATGGTTCCCGACATTGCCAAACACCGCCGCGTGGCAAAACCGGAACGATTCCGCCGCTTCGCCGCGTCAGGGCGCGAATGTGTGGCCTATTCGCTAAAAGCGCAATGCCGCAGCCGCCAAGAGTCTGCGGCGCGTCGGCGGCAGGTCCGCGTGCGATGGGCATGCTTCGCAATGGTCCATTCACTATGGAACCTGCAATTCCCAATTTGGCCACAATCTGACCACGCTGGAATTCGATATATTCGGCCCTTGGACGGGGCATGATGCGGGGTCGGGCAAGCTCGACATTAAGGGGTTTGGCAAGGGGTTTGGCGCCGGTCGGCAGCTGCGCCGCGCTTTGCCTGCTACTCGCCCATTGCGCCGGTGGCAGTGCCGTTGACGCGCGCTATGGCGTGTCGCCGAGCGCCCGCCTGGTCGATTCCGGCGAGCCGGCGCCAAAAGGCGGCGGCGTCTATCGGGTCGGCTCGCCCTATATGGTCGCCGGCCGCGTCTATTTCCCGGCGGAGAATCCGCACTACCGCGCCGACGGTGTCGCCTCCTGGTACGGCTCGGATTTCCATGGCCGCGCGACGGCAAATGGCGAGATCTTCGATGCCGACGGCATCTCGGCGGCGCATCCCACGCTGCCCTTGCCAAGTTACGTGCGGGTGACAAACCTCAGTAACGGCCGCTCGCTGATCGTGCGCGTCAACGATCGCGGGCCTTACGCCGCCAATCGCATTATCGACGTGTCGAGGAAGGCGGCCCACCTCTTGGGCTTCACCGTTCGCGGCACCGCCTGGGTGCGCGTCGAATATGTCGGACGCGCGCCCATGGAAGGCTCGGACGACCGCGTGCTGGAGGCGACGCTGCGGCAGAACGCGCCGGCACCGGCGCCATGGGATACCAGGCTTGCCGCGACCTCCATTGCACCCAATTTCCCGCCGCAGCCGCCGCCGATCGGCAACCACCGCCTTGCCACCGCCTCCAGCGGCGACACCGCCAGCGACGCATTGCCGTCTTCCGGTCCAACCCAGGCGATGTCGTACTCGGATCCGCCCGAGGGGGCGGATGGTACGGCCCAATACCTTAACGGTCGCGGGCTCTATTGATCCAATTGAACGCATGATCCCGAAAAAGCCTGCCCCGGACTTGATCCGGGCTGGAAACCGATTTTCGGATCAGATCACGCGTAATATGAAGCCGCGATGATTTTTTGCCGCGGCACGTCAAAGTGGCATCATCGTAAGTTGGCGCGCGCCCTATTATGCAAGCGGAATGTTTGGGCGAAAATGGTAGGCGTCGAGTTGGGAGGCGGGTATGCGTAACGGGCATCACGGGGCGCGGCCGGGCAGGGCGCTCCATTTTGCGGCGGCGGGCGTGTTGATCGCCGGGCTTGTGGCCGGCGCCGTGGTCTGTGCGATCGCCGGCGCGCGCGCCGCGCCGGTCGCCGCGGCGAAGAAGGACGACTCATTTCAGACCAGCATTCCCGCCGCGATCCTGCTCGATCCCGACAGCGACAGCGTATTGTTCGAGAAAAACGGTGATCAGCCGGTGGCGCCGGCAAGCCTCGCCAAGCTGATGACGCTCGAATACATGTTCAACGAGATCAAGCAGGGCCGGGTCAAGCTCGACGACGAATACATCATCAGCGAGAACGCCTGGCGCAAGGGCGGCGCGCCGTCGCACGGCTCGACCATGTTCGCGGCCATCCACAGCCGGGTCAAAGTCTCTGACCTTATTCAAGGCATCATCGTCGATTCCGCCAATGACGCCTGCATTGCGGTTGCAGAAGCGCTCGGCGGCAACGAAACCGCGTTCGGCGCAACGCTCACCAAGCGGGCGCGCGAGATCGGTCTGCAAAATTCGACCTTCACCAACGCGACCGGCTATTCCGATCCCAATCTGCGCGTCACGGTGCGCGAGATGGCGGAGCTGGCGCGCCATATCATGCAGACTTATCCCGATTTCTATCCCTATTTTGCCCTGCGCGAGTTCACCTGGGACAATATCCGGCAGCAGAATCGCAATCCGCTTCTCGGCATGGGCATCGGCGCCGATGGGTTGAAAACCGGTGAGACTTCGGAAGCGGGCTTCAACCTCGTCGGTTCCGCGGTCCAGGACAATCTTCGCCTGATCGTCGTGGTCACCGGCGCCAAAACTGACAAAGAGCGGGCCGATGAAGCGCGCAAACTGCTCGATTCGGGCTTCCACGGTTTTGAAGCGCGGGTCGTGTTCGCGGAAGGCCAGAGCATCGGCGAGGCCAAGGTGTTCGGCGGCGACAGGAGCTACGTGCCTCTCGTCGCTCCCGGCACCATCAAGGTCATGATACCGCGCAACAGCACCGACCGGCTCATCGCACGCATTGTCTATATCGGTCCGGTGCCGGCACCGATCACCAGGGGTCAGACCATCGCCAAGCTGAAGGTGTGGCGCGGCGACAGCCTCGCGCTCGAAGCACCATTGCAAGCGGCCGACGATGTCGGCCCCGGGACCATGTCGCAGCGTGCCATGGATGGCGCGACCGAACTTATGATCGGCCTGTTGCGCGCCGGCGTCGATAAGCTGTGAGGCGCTGCTGTGCTTCAGCAGGGGAACGGATGCGTCCGCCACCCAACACGCTTATATTGCTGTCGCTTTGGCCGCTTTGGCGGCTGCTGACTTGATGTTTAAAGTATGGAAGTCGATGTAAGTCTTTGATATAATGGACATGGATTTGATTGCGCCCCGCGCGGCAGATCCGAAAGCGTCGGCGATGCGAGGCAAGTTCATCACCTTCGAGGGCGGCGAAGGCACCGGCAAGTCGACGCAAGCCGCGATGCTGGCGCTGCGGCTGGAGTCGCTCGGGCTTGCCGTGCAGTTGACCCGCGAGCCGGGCGGTTCGCCGGGCGCGGAGATTATCCGCCACGTGCTGCTATCTGGGGCGGCGAAACCATTCGGGCCGGAAGTGGAAGCGATGCTGTTCGCGGCGGCGCGTGACGATCACGTGCGATGCACGATTTTGCCGGC
>Ga0187784_10000130_pt1 | contig 46566 bp, 28 predicted proteins | sample 1015_SJ02_MP15_2_FD_132964 | JGI IMG/M metagenome (GOLD analysis project Ga0187784, IMG submission 132964) | Tropical peat soil microbial communities from peatlands in Department of Meta, Colombia - 1015_SJ02_MP15_20_MG | ecosystem: Environmental > Terrestrial > Soil > Wetlands > Peat | place...
CCGCATGCGCTATTGGGCGCTTGCGCCGCCGAGATTCGCTCAGGCGCAGCCCGGAGCCAAGTGATATCACGCCGCTTTCAGCACGGCTCTATCGCCGGTGTCCGCGCACTCGCCACAGACTCGCTGCAAATATGCCAGCGCCTGCGAGCAAACCCAACACGAACGTGGAATCCTCCGGCGAATCCACGCATCCGTTTTGCGCGCGCAGCGGCAGACCCAGAGCGAGCAGCAGAGCGAAACCAATGAGAAGATGCGTCTTCTTCAGGTTCATGGTGTTCACGATTGCTGTTTTCCAGTCCCTTAGTCCCTCGGTCCCTTGTTCCCTCGGTCCCTGCCGTTACGGCCGGTTCACGGCATGCTGACCGTAAGGGCTCTTGAGGTTGGCTACCACCGGAGTGACTACTGGTGTGGCTGCCCCTACGTATTCGGCGATGTTGGTGGAATAAGCAGTGCCGTTTGTCACCCACACGTTGCCGGAGCCGTCGATGGCAATGCCAACGGGCCCATGCAGTCCGCCTCCGGTGTAGCCCGAAGATCCAGACAGTTCCGCTCCGCTGGAGTTGAACTCGCTGATGCTTGCGGCGTTAGCATTCGCCGCCCAGACGTTGCCGGAGGCGTCGATGGCGATGCCAATTGGACAATCCAGTCCGCCGCCAGTGTAACCCGATGAGCCGGAGATGGCTGCGCCGGTGGGGCCGAACTTGCTGAGGCTACTGGAGACGCTCGCGACCCACGGGTTACCCGAGGCGTCGATGGCGACGCCTTGGGGAGTATTCAGCCCAGCGCCTATGTAGCTGATGGCGATGGTAAAGTCGTTCGGCTGCGTGCTTAGCGTCGGCTGGAAGGGCGCGCCAGCCACCTGGAGGCCGGGAGCGGACAACACTGCGCCCTGCCTTCCCCCGCCGCGGTCTCTCCCCCCTGGACCTTCCCTCGTCCGGGCACCCCCTTCCAATCGAATCCCCAGGGCGGGGTCCCCGCGGACTGGTCTCTGGTCCGTGGGGTGGAGCGGCGGAGAGACCCCTCTCCCGCGCCGCTGATTGGGCGTGTGAGACGCACACGCGGTCGGCGCTCCTGTAGAGGGAACGGCAGCGAACCACGGACCCCGGTTCGGCTTGCGCTGCGCTTTTCTTCTTCGGATCGCTCCCAGCCTCCGGCGCTCCCGGCGCTGCGAACGATGACAAGGTTTTTCCCTTAGCCGCCCGCCCCGCTGGACTATCGAAAAAACTGGGTGCCCCAGGCGCCTCGCCTTTGGGCACCTGGGAGACCACGGACCTCAGCCGGCCTCTTCCCGGTAGCGCAGATGCTCCGGCAACCGGTTGCCGCGCCGTGCCGCCGTCCACTCCGATTCGATCTCGACCGCGCCCTCGATCCCCGTCGCGTAGGGCCGATAACTCGACCACGCCCACTCTTCGGGTTTGGCAACCAGTCCGCGTACCACTGGGTTGCGGTGCATGTAACGCAGTTTCTCCACATGCTTCTCGCGGGTATGCACGAGGAAATCGTAGTACCGCGCCTGCCAGAAAGGCCGCTCCCCGCGCCGCATCGCCACCGAGAGTTTGAGCGCCTGCACCAGCCCGGAAACCGTGCCCTTCTGCGGCTGGCTCAAAAGAAGATGAACATGCTCGGGCATCGCAACATATCCGGCCACGGCAAACCGGTAGCGCCGCCGCACCCGCTCCAGCGCCTCCTCGAACAGATCGCGCCCCGCCGCCGTGCCCAGATGCTGAAAACGGCGATAGCAACTGAAGGTGAGAAAGGGAAAGCTCCCCGTATGTTCGTATCGGACAAGTCCGCGCGGCATCGAGCGAAAGCCTACATCGAATCGCAGCCGATGTCGAGAAAAACAAGACCGCACGGCCAGCTTCTGTGTATCCCAGGTGCCCAAAGGCGAGGCACCTGGGGCACCCATCGTTAGGGGGATTCTCACTTTTCGACCCCGGCACCTGGGCCACCCGGCGCGTCGAGCAGCGGGAGGCGGTGAAAGCAACTGAAGGTGACGAAGTGGAGCGCTTGAGCCTTCTGGAATCGCTTTAAGCCGCTGGGCATGAGGCCATCTTAGCTCCATCCCGTCCGTTCGTCGCAAAAGCGCGAGGAACGGGTCTTGGGTCCGTAGTCTCCCACTCAAAACGCAGAGAACGCGTTTTGAATGGGGCACGAACCGTTGAGGTGATGCAAGGGCCTGAAAGGAACTTGACCGGGCCACCTGCCCTTTATCAGCCCCATCCCTGTGTTTTCAACAAGTTAACGCCACAGCAACAACGACCGGCGCAAGCAGCCATAACCGCTTTGTTTTCAACGGTTGCCATATAGCAACCGGTAAACACCAGTGTTTTTGCTAGGATTGGCTGTAGGACGCTGATTAAGAAGTGGTTACCCAACGGGTAACCAAGGTTGCTCTGCAGCAACCTTCTAGGGGTGACGTGTCCACCCCCTGCCGGTGCAAAGCACCGTAAACCGCCAGCCCTGCCGACACTGCCAGAGGATACCCCAGACGCCAGCAAGCCGCCCCCATAGGGACGGCTCGCTGGCGGGTTCAGAGACAGCGGCTAAGGATTCACTGCGGGACGTCGATCTCATCGACCGTCAGCATCGCCGCATTGGAGGGAGCCACGACTAGGAGCTTTGAACCCTCCCTGTATAGGAACGGATTTCCCATCTGGACGCCGCCGCCCATCTCATCGCTATCGGCCACGGTCAGGCTGTCCATCGGATGCCGCCAAGCTATCGTCGGCCCATCCGTCTTCAACAGCAGGAACTCCGAGCTGAGGATTTTATCTCCACCTTGCTCCGGCTCCCGGTCTGGTTTGGTGGTGCAAATGGCCCCGACGTAGCCGGGAACGTCGCCGCTGCTATAGCCGTCAGGGACGCACTTTAGCTCCAGCTCCCCAGTATGCCCATCGTTGTAGACAGCAACAGCTCCCTGCGCTGAGAAGTCCCCATAGAACGCTAGCAGCCTGCCTGCACCAAGAACCGTAGCCCCATTGTCCCCTCCGTGCATGAAGAGGAAGTCCAGCTTGGCTCCAGTCGGGGAGCCGTCCTCATGATATTCCTGCCATGCGCCATATGGCACACGCAACTGTACCCACGTTGTCCGGCTTCTTGGCGACCAGACGATTGAGCCGTTATAGAAGTTTGGCTTCGGCCCCGTGACCTCCGACGCGATTTGGAAGCTGGAGGGGCTCATTCGGACGAAGCGAAGATTGTACCCACGAATCGATGCAAAGCTCAGTAAGCCGTTCTCATCGAAGCCACCGAAGAGACGATAGCTGTCGCTCGAAGTAAACGGCAGGGCGTCTGTCCGGCGAACCTCGGACAGGTCTTTGGCGGAGAGCACGAGTAGCAGGTTCGGCTCATGTAATTCTGCATAGACCAGCGTCTGGCCGTCCGGCGATAGATAGAAGCCCTCAGCAGCTCGTGATCCGTGAACACGCGGAACATTGACGACTACATGCCTCAGCTCTTTGTGTGTCGATAGATCGAACGCCGATAGCTGGAGCTGAGTAGAGAAGTGCATCAGATCGAACGAACGATGCGCTTCATAAAGAACCCCACCCGCCGCCACCATCGAAGGAAGAGAGAGGGACATGTTTGCTTTCGCCAGGGGCAGCGTATACGAGCCTTGCCCCCAACAGCTAGCAGTGAACAGAAGAAGAAGTAGACAGCTTTTTCTCATGGCAGTGGCGTATCCCTTTCCGCCGCGGCACGCCCACTCGATCTGTCCCGTATCGCATCGACTGCGTGCAGAACAAGGTTGACTATATCAACGCCAGTCGGATGTCTCTGAAAGTGGAGTTCCATTTTGCCAGAGTTCTCTAACATGCGAACATAGCCGTCACTGTCGGACCATTGCGACCCAGGCTTGTGTGCGCCAGTAAACAAGCGGTCGAATAGTCCTTCGGCAGCACTCGCCTTGTTGAGTTGAGATTCTGTCGCGGCGAACGCGCCCGGGGCTTCTTCTTGGAGTGAAGCGCGGCCTTGGCAAGAACCACCGCAGTCCGAGAAGAAGTTGCCCGAGATATTCGTGAACGCCCCGCTCCCATTTAGCTGCGTGTTGTCGCTGCCGTCGATGAACTGCGAACGGCCCGAAGTTGCGCCCGTTGCAGTATTGGTGAAGCTCACCCCATTGTTCTGATCGAACGTGCCCGTATATTGATTCCCGAACTGGTCATGATACCCGGCGCTCGTGTCCCCCTGCTTGTTCATGTCAACATCGGTCGCCTGGAACTTCCCATCCACGGTTTGTCCCTGCACCCAGACACTATTGCTGCCGTTCTGAACTTGCCCGCAACCTGAGTGATCCGAAGTCTGACAAGCAAGGTAAAAGTCGAGACCGGTATCGTCGGTCAATCCAAGCGGATTGTTCCGCACATACGAATACAAATTGAGACTCTGCGGATCAGCCAAACGCTCAGGGCTAATGAACAGTGGATCAGGACTCAAGAACCGGCCCATGCTGCTTGCGTAGTACCTTGCCCCGAAGTAGTCATTGCCGGATTCGGCGTCTCGTTCTTTGCCGGTGAAGAACAGCGGAGTGGCGCCCAGAAGAGTGCTTTGCTCCGTCGCTGCGTCGGCGTAGGCGTCGGGATAAGCGGCGGTCTGGTCGCCGAAGGGCAGCGACTGGAAATCCATCTCCGGCTGGGCGAGGTTGGCCAGCATGCCCGAGATCTGCATGCGCCGCGTGCCCAGCGCGTCTTCGAGATGGAAGTGCAGCCAGGGAATCTGCTGCGGCTGTGAGCCGCCAGGAGTGTACTGCGGGTTGCCGACCAAGTCATAAGTCCCGATGAGCTTTCCGCCTCCGTAGACGTTGGTGCGCTGCCAGTTCAAGTTTCCGTTCACCAATGGGCCAAGCATGGACAGCTCTTCGCCGCCCGGCCCCAGCACGTAGTCCTCGGTGAACTGGAAGCCGTTGGCGGTGGGGTCGCAGCTCATGGAGGTGATTGTACCCTTGGCCACGCGGTCGCCGTCAGCGTCGTAGAGGTAGCCGGTCATGGTGGTATAGCCCAGCACGGGCGTCGAGGCCACAGCGCAGATGCGGCCTCGACGCCCGTAGAGGTAGAAGTTGCCAGTGGTGGCGTCCGCGATTAGGTCTCCAGCCGCGTCATATTGGTGGAGACCATCGGAGATCTGGTTGTTTGCGTTGTAGGTCTCCGTCGCCGTGAGGCTCGATTCCTGCGCTGGGCAGGCGCCGGACTGTGGGCTTTGCGCCGTGCGGTTGCCGAACGAAGAAAGTTTCGCCGGGCGCACCAAATAAGAGCCACGACACGCCCTCCGGTCTGGCCAAAGAGTAGATCACCAACTGACGTGAGGCGTGTACTCATTTTGAGAACAATTTACTCAAAGCGAGTACGGCTTGCCAGAGGTTCCTTTAGCCCTGCCGTACCAAGACTGAACCAAGACAACGTCTTCAAAGCGACTCGTTCGGCCGGACGCACCCAACCGTACCAAAACCGTACCAAAGCCTGCTGAGGCCGAGCGCCGTTCCGCCGCCTCCAGCAAACTGTACCAAAACTACGCCAAGAAAACGGCATTTTCGGCCTTTTGGCAATTTTGTAAGCAATTTAAAAAACATAAGTTATTGATTTTATGCTGTGGAAAAATCGTTCAACTCCCGCCGCCTCCACCAGGTCTGGCTGTATGACCTCCGGCCGCTGGAATATGCGTGGCTCCAGGCGCCCCAGGCCTCCATTCTCCTGCGCGAAGCTCTACTGCGGTGGGTTGTGCCCGATGAATCGATCCGCCCACTGAATGAACCACTTCATATTCGGAGCGTCGGTGTGTCCGCCATCGTGCTGGCGCCACGCGAGCTCGCCCGCGAGCAGTCCCTGATTTACCGGCGGCATCTTCGCCGTCCGAAAATCGCCTTCGACGTCGAGCCCTTTCGCGCCCAACAACGCGAACACGCGGCTGGCATCCACGGTCGCCATAAAGCTGCCTTCGTGATCGAGCCACTTGGCATCGCCCTTCGCGGGAATCCCATAGCTGATGAAGGTCAGCCGCGGCGCGCAGAGCGCAATTAGCTCATTCGCATCGACAGGAATCTCCCCGGGATTCATGCTGCCAAATGTCGCCTGCGATGCCCCGTACTTCATGAAATTTCCCGCCATCCAGTAGTACTCGCCGCCGGTCAAGCTCTCCACTGCTTCGCCAAAGTTGCGGCGCAGCAGCGTCGCCCCGCCTTTGCCCGACGAACCCACCAGCACCATCGCGAACCGCCGATCAAATGCCATCGTGACCAGCGCGGCTTTGCCGTAGCGGGAAACGCCTTCGATGCCCACATGTTTCGCATCCACCGCCGGGTCGGTTTCGAGATAATCGAGCCCGCGTCCAGCCCCCCATGCCCACGCGCGCAACGCGCCCCAGTCTTCCGGCTTGCGCGGCTGGCCCTTGTTCATCAGCCCGATGATTCCCCGCGTGATTCCCGCTCCATCGTCGGCCTGCACACTCGCCGGGTCGAACAAAGCGAATCCCCAGCCCGCCGCCGCGAGCTGCCACTGATTCGGCAGGTCGCCGTCTTCATTCAACTCGGGCCGCTGAAATAGCGGGCTCTCCTGAATTGGCTCCCATGCCGGATGCTGCGCAAATACCTCTTTAAGCGACGGGTCCTGCTGGATCAGCAGCGCCTTCCATGCCTGATTGATGCGCTCAAGGTCCGCGCCGCGCGGCTCATTCGGATTCGGAAAACCGGCCCGTCCAAACATCATCAGCACCGGAACCGGCCCCGTTGCATTCGCCGGCGTCACCAGCGTCATGTGAATCTTCACTGCGATCGCCGGATAGGACGAATTGTCCACCTCGCCGATCAGATCCTTTGCAATCACCGGCGTGAACCCGATCCTCTCACGATCCACCGCCGTCACCGTCCATTTCACTCGCGGCGTATTCTCCGGCACGCGCCCATAGACAACCCTCGAAAACATCTCCACCAGCTCGGGCCGCCGCTTCGTCCACCACATCTCCGCGGTCGTTACTTTCTCGCCGTCGTTCATGGTCAATGGATCGGGCACATTCGGATAAGGATTCGCCTTGTCCTCGTCGTAGTTAGCGTGGTTGGGAGCCTGCTCGTTACCGCTCGGTCCCGGCCGCAGCGCTTTGATGCCGAGTTGATCCATCATGTTTTGGCGGTCCTGCTCGGCCGTGAAGATCACAGGCGGCGGAACGGAAGCGGGCGCCTGGCCGGCCGCCAAGACCGCACTGCTAAACGCCAAGAAAGCCAAAACCGGCTTGCCAATCCAATGCAAAGAATGGAACACGGGAACGCTCCGGAATGATATGCTTTTGAACGCCCTGAAAACCAACTTACTTCGACCCCAATGGTATACCGCCCAACCATGAAACTTGCTGGCATATTGTTCGTTCTTGCCTGCGCCATTGCCCGGGCCGGGGCACAGGGCATGGGCCATCCCACGCCACCGCCGCCGCCTCCGGGAGCCAAATCTCCCAAGTGCGCCGGGCGTCCTATCCCGCAGCTCGAAGATATTACGGCGAAATCGGGAATCACTTTCTCCCACGCGTCCTCCGAAGATAAGCGCTACATCTTCGAGTCGATGAGCGGTGGAGTGATCGTCTTCGACTACGACCGCGACGGCTGGCCCGACATCTACTTTACCAACGCTCCCACCATCAAAATGGCGCTCGATGGAAAAACCGCGATGGGCGCGCTTTATCGCAACAACCACGATGGAACCTTCACCGACGTTACCGCCAAGTCCGGGCTGACCAAGCCCTGCCTGGCCATGGGCGGGGCGGTTGGCGATTACGACAACGATGGCTGGCCCGATCTCTACATCACCTGCCAGGGCGGAAACATCCTCTATCACAACAATGGCGACGGCACGTTCACCGATGTCACGGCAAAAGCCGGCGTTGCCGACGGCCGCTGGTCGGCGGGCGCGGCGTTTGGCGACTACGACGGCGATGGATTCGTCGATCTGATGGTCGCCAATTACGTCGATTTCCATCTCGACGACCTGCCGGCCTTCGGCAGCTCTCCCTATTGCAAGTACCGCGGCGTCGATGTGCAATGCGGCCCGCGAGGCCTAAAAGGCGCCGGCGATTCTCTCTTTCACAACAACGGCGATGGAACGTTCACCGACGTCTCTAAGAGCGCAGGGGTCAGCGACCCCAACGGCTACTACGGCCTGAGCGTGATCTGGGCCGACTTCAACAATACCGGCCGCCCCGACATCTTCGTCGCCAACGACTCCACGCCCAAGTATCTCTACAAAAATCTCGGCAACGGCAAATTCGAAGAGATCGGCTACGAGTCCGGCACCGCCTTCAGCAAGGACGGCGCAGAACAGGCATCCATGGGCATCGCCGTGGGCGACTATAACCACACCGGCCGGCCGTCGCTTTACGTCACCAACTTCGAAGACGAGAATAACGACCTCTATCGCAATGACGGCGACTGGGACTTCTCGGAGCAGTCCTATGAGTCCGGTCTCGCCGCCGCCTCTCTGCCCTGGGTGAAATGGGGAACAGCCTTTGTCGACCTCGATAACGATGGATGGCTCGATCTGATCACGGTCGGCGGCCACGTCTACCCCCAAACCGACAAGATGGCGTCGAGCTCTGGCTACCGGCAGCCCAAGCTGCTCAGCATGAATCAGGGCGACGGAACCTTCTGCGATGCCAGCACACAGGCGGGTCCGGCGCTGATGGAAAAGCGCGTATCGCGCGGCCTTGCTGTCGCCGACCTCTTCAACGATGGCAACATGGACGTGGTAATCGAAGATCTGGATGGCAGTCCCATGATTTTGAGGAATCATGGAATTCCGGGGCGGCACTGGGTCAGCTTTGAGCTCGCCGGCGTAAAGAGCAATCGTCTCGCACTCAACGCGCGCGTCAAAATCACCGCCGGGGGCGTAACGCAGACCGGCGAAGTGCATAGCGGCGGCAGCTACTTATCGCAAAACGACCTGCGGATTCACTTTGGCCTTGGCGCGGCCACTAAGATCGATAGCGTAGAAATTCGCTGGCCCTCCGGCGCGGTCGACCGCATCGCCAGCCTTGACGTCGATCAGTTTTATTCCGTCCTCGAGGGCCAAGGAATCGTCCCCGCCGAGCGCATTCGGCCTCAACCGCCGGCACACACCAACCAACCGCCGCAGGGACCGCCCGCGCACTGATCACTTGCCGCTGGGATTCTCTCCGGCTCCGGCTGCAGGTTTGCCGCCGGCCGTCGAGGAGTTCTCGAGGCTCTGGTAGATTTCCATCTGCTTAGCCGCCTCGTCTTGTCGCGAAACCAGCCGGTAAGCGGCGGCCAGTTCCCGATGGCACGCCGGATTCTCCGGCGTCAGCTTCGCCGCCGTCTCCAGTTCCGGAATTGCCGCTGCCGCGTCCCCGCTCCTCACATCGATCCTGCCCAGTTCGTAATGCGCTTCTGCATCGCTCGCATTGAGCAGGATCGCTGTTCTCAATTCTCTGGCCGCCTTCGACACGTCGCCTTGCGACGCATACAGTTCGCCTAGCGAGCGATGCACGTCGCCGACCTCCGGGTGCGCCGCCTCCAGCGACTCCAGTCGCCTTCGCCCTCCGCTCACCTCGCCCGTCCGCACCAGCGACTCGGCATATGCGTATTCCATCTGCGGAATCGCAGCCAGCTTCTCTTCCTCGCCTCGGAATGTCGCCACACACCCCGCATAGTCCCGCGTCATAAACTGGCTCATCGCCAGCGCGCCCCGCACTCCCGAATCCTCCGGATGAGCCCTCACATAGCGCGACAGGGGCGCAACCGCCTCCGCGTACTTCGCCGCCAAGAACGCCGCCCTGCCCCAATTCAGATCCAGCCCTTCGAGCTCCGGATTCCACTCCGCCGCCTGCGCAAAATCCTCCACGGCTTCCCCATAGTTCTTGTTCGACGCCGCGATTGCGCCCAGGTTGTTATAACTGTCGGCAATCGCCGGACTCAGCCGCTTCTCGAAAGCGCTCACACCGTGGCGAGCCGCGGGACTGTCATCCAGCGCCCCGATGGACGCCCTTTGATTCGCATCCTCCGGCTCCGCTCCCGCCCCCGTCGCCGCCGAGTTGCTCAGCAATCCGGCGAGCTGATTTTTGTCGTGCGACAGGTTCTTGTTCGCAAGACTCTGCGCCTTCTCCATTTCGGCATGCGCCTCGTCCGGCTTGTGTTCCTGCATCAGCAGCCGGCCCAGAAGAAAGTGCGCCTTCTGGATTTGATACCGGTTCCGCGACGGGTCCTTGGTCAGTTCGATCGCCTTGCGCAGAGCGGTTTCCGCATCCGTAGGACGATTCGTATCGAAATACATCTGTCCAAGGTAGAGAAAGGCATCGGGGTTTTCCGGATTGAGCGCCGTTGCCCGCTTCAAGTACGTTTCCGCCTCCTCGTACCGGCGATTGGTCACCGCCAGCTTGCCCAGCGCCGCATACGTCAGAAAGTCCCGCGGAGAGATTTCCAGCTCTTTCTTCAGCTCGGCTTCCGCCTCCGGAATGTTCTTGGCATCGTCGCCCGCCGCCAAAAGTGCCGCCGCCAGCGAGTAGTGCGCGCTGGGATACCGCGGATCCTCCGCGATCACTTTCCGGAATTCGGCAATCGCCTGGGGAACGAAGTCGGAGTTTCCATAGGCCATTCCGAATTGCATGTGGATCGCCGGCGTATCCCCAAACGAGCGCTCCAATTCCTCGAACGTCTGCGTCGCGCACTTCTCGTCGTCGAGATCGAGGCACACCACCGCCAGTCCATAGCCGTTGGCGAAGGCCGGATCGAGCTTGACCGCTTCTTCCATCTCCTTGCGCGCGTCCTGATCCCGATTCTCCTTCAGCAGCGCGCGTCCCAGAGTCTGGTGCGCCTCGGCCAGCAAGGACCGGTCGCCTGGGTTGCCGTCGAGAATTGCCCGAGCCTGCGCTTCGGCCCGCGAGAAGTCGCCCGACGCCACCGCCGTCTTGGCGTATTCCAGCCGAAGGGTCCAGGAATCCGGCTGCAAGGCAACGGCTTGGTCAAAGAGTCCGGCCGCCTTGGCCCAATCGCCTACTCCTGCCTGGCCCACGGCCAGCTCCTCCTGCGCCTCGGCAAGAAAAGCGCGATACTCCTTCGCCGCCTCGTCGAGATGGCCTGATTGTTGCGCGCGTTGCGCCGCCTCGTAATGCCTCTGCAGGCTCGAGCTGCCGGGCTTCGCCGGTCCAGGCTTGGTCTCTTTGGTCTGCGCCGCAAGAGGAGAGCCGAGAAGAAGGCCGGCAAAAGCGCAGCAGGCCATGAGTTGGAACGAATGCGACATCGGACGCGCGGCTCGAAGCGGGCGGCCGCCCGCACATCTCGCCGCAAGATTCTATTCTTGCACGGCGGTTGCGCCTCGGCCATCGATTTCATGCGTTGGCGCGCCATTGCGCATTCATGCGCCAGGCATGCACACGCATTCGACGATGGATTTCCGGAGACTTATGAAGGGAGCAGAGAAAGAAATGCGGAAGGCGGGTCGAACCCGCCCTCCGCACGGTTGGAGAGGATTAGAAGCTGTACTTCACGTCCAGCTCGATCACGCGCATGTATGGATAGCCCGTCTTCGAGTCCAGAACGCCAAACGGAGGACCTAACGAACCCTCCGTGGAGGTCTGATTGAAGTTCGGGGTGATCGCCTTGGAGCTGTAGTTCATTGTGTAGCCCACGCTCAGGGGCGACAGGCTGCTGAACTGCGTCAAGGGATGGTTCAGCCAGTCGAACGCACTGGCCCGGACTTGTACCTGTTGTTTTTCGTAGATGTGGAACGACCGATAGATCGCCAGGTCGTTGTCGAAATACGGCATAGCGCTCATATACGGAAACTTCGAGCCGCCCTGCGTCTGAAACGCCGGAGCGTTGAAGCAGGCTCCGTTCAGGATCTGGTAATGCGCAAGGCTCTTGGTTGGGTTGCAGGTCAGCACCGGCATAATCGCCTGCCCTTCGTCGTCGCCGAAGTACGACGCGCTTCCCACGCCCGTGCTGATGCCCGTATCCGCGGTAATGTTGCAGCCGCCCGACCCTTTGCACGAATTGCCGTTGGTGTCGGCAGGCAAATCAGTGTAGCTGAGCCCCAGGCTGAAGTTCGGCACGCCGTTGCCCAACTGAGCGGGAACGTAGCCGCCCTTCTGGAAGGTGGAAATGCCGGAGATCGTCCACCCGCCTGCCACCTGATTCATCACCGAGCTCCCGGTATGGAGCGTGCCGCTGTTATAGGCGTAAGACGCGTTGAAGACCAAAGGCCGGTCGATATTCATCGGGCCGTAGTTCGCTCTCACGACATACGGGTTCTCTTGCAAGCTCGTGCCCAGGGCCTTCGACCAAGTCCCGTTCAGGTTGAACGTGATCCGGCCGGTGGTCTTGATCCACGACAACTGGAAGCCGTTGTACTCCGCAAAGGACGTGCTCTGCGCCATGTAGACGCCTTGGGTACCGTAGGCAACGTTGAACGGCCGGTAGTCCCCATTCGAGTTCCCCGTCGCGACAAAGCTGGGAGCCGTGCCTCCGCCAGGACAAGCAGCAAAACCCGGGACGTTGCACGGATTCTCCGACACTTGTTCCGGGTTGGTCGCTAGGACTCCGGTGACCGGGTCGGGCGAGAAAAAGGCCCCGACCGGCGTCTTGTTCTGGTTGGCGAGCTCGCTATAGTTGCTGCCCTCGACGTCTTCGGCGTCGTCGGAGATCTGGGTGGTCTTGTTGCCCACGTAAGCAACTTCGAGCAGCGAGTTCCACGGCAGCCTCTGGTCGACGGTCAGGTTCCACGCATTGGTCATGGGCTGGCCGTAGTCGGTCGGATCCAGGCCGGACTGCCCTCCGTTGTAGCAAGGCGGAGGAGCCGTTGCCGACGGGCAGGGAGAGTATGCCAGGCTGCTGATCTTTTGCAGTTGGATGTTCTTGCCGCCGGGCAAGCCATAGCCCAACTGATTTTGCGCGGTGGGCAAGAAGCCGCCCGGAGTGTTGGTCTGGGTGACGAAGCGGTACACGCCCCATCCGCCGCGGACCACCGTGTTGCCCGTGCCGAACACATCGTAGGACATGCCAATCCGGGCGTCCGGATACGCAAAGCGGTTCGGTTGGCCGCTCAACGGTACACCGGCATCGATCTGGTGCCAGTAGTATCCGGGAGCATACTTGCCGACGTAGTAATCCGACAGCACCCGGGCCGGGTAGAAGACCGGCATACCGACGTGATCGCGGTCATACCAGTGGCCCACGTGCTCCATGCGCATGCCGAGGTCCAGCGTCAGGTGCCGGCTCGTCTTCCACGTGTCGTCGAAGAAGGCCGCCGTCGACATATAGGCCAGATCCGCGATGGGCGCGATGTTGTTCTCGCTGTAACCCGTCGCAAGACCCATAACGAAGGTGGCCACCCTGTTCTGCGGCGAACCCTCGGTGATTCCGGTCACGGCGTCCGGGCTCGGCCCGCCCCAGTAGCTCAGGTTGCCGTCCAGATAGCTGCCGAAGGTGCTCTGGAAGTTATCCGTGGTCTGCGTAAAGCCGCCCACCTTGATGGTGTGCCTTCCCCACGTCTTGGTCAGCGTATCGGCAAACTGCGGGGCCTCCTTGCGCACCGCGTACTTCCCCAAAGGATTGGAGAAGATCGCGGCCTGCGAGAAGTCCGGGAACGATTGGCTGCCCGCGCTCGAGTAGGCAGGAATGTTGATCTGGGCATTTGTTTCACCCCCAGGAGGCGCAAAGACCTTGCCGTACGGATAACCCAGTGTGCCTCTTGTGGCCGCCGCGGGGTTCGGCTCCGTAAACGGGAAGCTGCCGAAGGACCACGCCCCCATGAAGTCGTTGGTGGTTGTGGAATTGAAGTTATGCACGATGTGGCCGGCGACCACCTTGCCGAAGAACCGCTGCTGCTCACCGCCGCCCGGGAACGGAATGGCGTTGCCCGGCGTCCAGTAGAGGTGTGCGCCGTTGCCGCTCGCCAAATCCGCGCTGTAGGCCTGCTGATAGCTGCCGTAGATCTTCGTGTTGTCGCCCCACACGTAGTCCGAGCGAACACGATAGATCCAGCCGTCGTCGATGTTCAGGATGCCCTTGAAGTAATTGGCTCCGTTGAACCCCGGGGTGTCGGGAGCCTGATAGCCGTTGGCTGTGCTCGTAACACCGGGGCTGGTGTACACCTGGGGCCAAATCTTAGCCAATGCCGCAGCGCCCGGATCGATGAATGCGGTAGTCCCAGCTACCGGGAACTTCTGGCCGTAGTCTCCGCCGCTTGTCCCGTACGCAGCCAGAGTGGAAGAAGCCGCCGCCGACGCAGTGGTTGTTCCGTTGGCAAAGATCGTTCCGCCAAGGTCGCTGCACCAGGTTCCTTGCGGATAGCTGCCCGACGGGTTCGAGAAAAACCCATTGGGGCAAAGCGTTTGGTTATCGGTATTGTCTTCGCTGAAGTCGCCCGCCATCATCTCCGGGGTGGGAATGTATGACGTTAAGTGGTTGCCCGTGCCCTGGTTCTGCAGCCACCGCTCGTAGCCCCCCCAGAACAGCAGGTGCTTGCCCGTCTTGGGAACCGGACCGCCGAAGCTGCCGCCCGGATAGTAATAGTGTTGTTGGCTCTTGGGATTGTGCGCGCTATTGTCCTGCCAGTCGTTGGCGTTGAGGACGTTGTTGCGGGCGTTGAAATAGCCATCGCCGTGAAAGTTCGCGCTGCCCGATTTGCTGATGGTGCTGACCACGACCGGCCCGAACGGCACGTCGGCGGTGAAGTTCGACGCTTGCACGCTGACTTCGGCCGTCATTTCCGGGTCGACGATGGAAAGCGATTGACCCATGTCTCCGGGGTCGATGATGTTGGCGCCGTCCGACAGCAGCGAGGTGCCGCTGCGATAGATCGCGCCGTTGATGTTCATGCCCATGCCCACCGCGCTGTTCTGCACGTTGACATCGAGGTCGTTGAACATCGGCGAGTTGCCCGTCAATCCGTTGCCGACGGTGGTCGTGCCCGGCAACACCTTGAGCAGCTCGGTGGTGTCGCGGCCCTCGAGGGCAAGGGTGTCGATATCCTCGGTCGACAGAACGTCAACTTTGGAACCGTTCTCGACGGGAATCATCTCCGCGGTTGCCGAGACGGTCACGGTTTGAGTCTCCGTGCCGACCGGAAGCGAAAAGGCCGGAACGGTACGCGTATCGCCGGCGTTCAACACAATCCCGGTCACGATCTTCGTCTTGAAGCCCTTCGCCGTTGCTTTGATGTCGTAGGTTCCGGGCACCAAAGACGGATACGCGTAGATGCCCGCTCCGTTGGTTTGTTCCACGCGGCTTTCTTGAGTCGCTTCGTTGGTTAACGTCACCTGAGCGCCCGGAATCACGCCGCCGGACTGATCCTCGACGCTTCCTGTGAGCGTCGCGGTCACCTGGGCCCGTCCAACTTGCGAGAACATGACGCTTATCACGAGAATTACAAGCGGCCAAAAGGCCACGTGCCAGCCGCCCCATCTCCGGAATCGATTTCGACAGGGCTCTTGTGCCGACTTGGTATGTGCCGGCACCCTCATATTTGCTCTGCGTTGCTGCATGATGCCTCCCAAGCTGATCTCCCGCCTTCTCTGTCTCCACACGGCGAGCAGACAGTAGTTCCCTGAACGCAAGGATGTTCAGCTTCGGGCCGAACTATATGCGGGAAACCAGCGCCTGTCAACACGAAAAATGGCCGAAAACCCCAGAGAAAACCGATTTATTCAATAATTTCACCGTTAAGGGGTATGTCCTATGACCTACCTCGCCTGGCGCACGTTCAGCCTGCAGGAACCGTATCGGCAACAATTAAAGCGATTTACCGACCCGATGCTTGTCCGCGCGCCCTGAATCCCGAGTTGCATTTCGAGCCGGCACGCGGACCGTCTGTGACGGTCATTTTTTCGGTCATTTATTGTCTTGAATTGATCCATTTCCCGGCGTATGATCTGAACCGTTCGGCTGAGTTTGGTCTGCACGGTTTGCCGGGATCGGTTCTGCAACATTGGATGGAACCGCCCAAAGCCAGCGCCGTGCTATCCCATTGGTACGACCGTCGAAGAGGCAGGATGGAAGTACTTCTCGTGAGCGGTAGGGCCGGTCTTCGCTGGTCGTGTGGTAAGGCGATGAAATTGCGGACTATACTCCATTCCGGTCCCAGGGTGCATCGATGATTGCTCAACACGGGCAAGAGGCGGAGCCAAACGCGAGTACGCACAATTTGGTCTTCGACCCGCGCTCGGAGTCGGAACGAAACCAAGTCCGGGAGCAGCTCAGCCGGATCCTGGCCAGTCCGGCCTTTCAAAACAGCAAGCGCTACGCTGCGGTCCTCAGATACGTCGTCGATCAGACGCTGGAGGGCTACGGCGACCGCCTCAAAGAACGAACCATCGGGATCGAAGTTTTCGATCGCCCCCCGGACTATGACACGGCCACTGATCATGCCGTCCGCAGCGCCGCCGCCGAGGTCAGGAAGCGCCTTGCGCAGTACTACCTGAACGGCTCACGCGGCGAGTTGCGGATTGACATCCTGCCCGGCTCCTATATTCCTCAATTCCGGTGGGGCGAGGACGACCCCCCACATGCCCCACTCCCCGCGCAAACCGGGGCTCCCGAGGCCGATCGGGAGGCAGCGCAGCCGCTTTCTGGCCGGGTCGCCCGAAGGCTATGGGCTCGCCTCGCCTGGATTGCTGCCGGATGCGCGATGGCTGCCGCCGTTGTTCTCGCCCTTGTGCTATTCGCAGCGGCCAACGACGCGTTGCAAGGCTTTTGGAAACCTGTCTTCACTTCGCGCGCCCCCATCCTTCTCTGTATCGGAAATGTGGAAGGTGGACAAACGGCGCCTTCCAATCGTCAGGGATCGACTTCCGAGCAGACGCTGGCCGATTTTCACAATTCCCCGGATACCACGGTCGACGAATCCGACGCCTTCACCCTGGCGAAGTTCGTGGGCCTCTTGCAGGCCAACGGCAGGAAATATCGCTTTGCCACGCAATCCGACGCCACCTTTTCCGACATGCAAAGCGGGCCCGCCATCCTGGTCGGTCTCTTGAACAATAGTTGGACACAGCGCCTGATGCCCAAGCTCCGTTTTTGGGTGGATCGACCCGCCCCAGGCCGGGTTGTAATTCGCGACCGGAACCGGCCCGCGAACAGCGACTGGTCCGTAGATTATTCCAAGCCCTACCTCGACCTCACCAAGGACTATGCGATCGTTCTGCGAATGGTCGACCCCAAGACCGAGCAGACCGTAATTGCCGCCGGGGGCATCACCGTATTCGGCACCTCCGCCGCGGGCAATTTCCTTACCGACCGGAACGAGATGAAGAAACTCGCCGCCGTCGCCCCGCGCGGCTGGGAGAAGAAAAACATGGAGCTGGTGCTTTCCACCGATGTGATCCGCGGTCAATCCGGCCCCGCCTCCATTGTCGCCGCGCAATTCTGGTAGGTCTTGCCGGCAAGCAACACGCAGTCTTCGCCAGCCGCAACAGTTCGCCGGGCGAATTCCGGCCCCAGGCCCGGACTGAACGGAAGATCAGTCCTTCGAGAGAGATTTCAGTTGGTCGTCTGTGAGAACGCGAAACTGCGAGCCATAGCGCCGGTAATTGAGGAACTCGAACTCATTCAGAACGGCGCGCCTTTTGGCCTCCTGCAGGCTGACCGCTCCCCGCACGGGCAGCAGGAAATCGTGGTCCTGCATGGAAATCCAGGAGTAGTCGACCGAGATGCTCGAGGCGCGGATGAGCAGCTCGCGGGGAATATCGTCGGCATCGATGCCGATGCGGCGCACGCTGCCGGTAGCGCGATCGAGATAGACCAGGCCGTGAAAGCCCACCGGAGCGGTGCGGTTGTCGCGATCGGATAGGTCGAAAGTGGAATTGGCCCGGGCGACCTGGACGGCGAAGACTTCGACCGGCTGGCCGTCGAGGACGGCCGATTGTTTCCAGGTGAAGACGGCCTTGGCGGAGGGATCGAAGACGATGTGGAACATGGCGCCGAATTCTCCGCCGGAGTGAGCGAACTGCAGTTGCTCGGGCTGAACGTCGCTGCGGGCGCCGTCGAGCAGCAGGGTCTTGCGGGATTCCGCGTGGTCGACGTACCGCATCAGTTCCACGAGTGTGCTCTTGCGCTTCCAGCCCCCGTGCCCGGTGGCATCGACAGAGTGCCTGGTCACCTCCAAGCAGTAAAAGTTCTCCAACGAGTCGGTCCACGCCAGGGCCCGCTTGCGGGCGCCTTCGATCAACGCCTCGATCTCGGCGTCGCTGGGGCGAGGGACGGAGATCGTGGGGCTGGTCATGACGAACCGGCTGTTGCCGTTTGCGGCTTCCGAGACCAAATGGGAATCGGCTTGATCGCGGTTCGCGGAGTCGACAGTAAGCGAGGAGTTGGCCAGGTTCGCGGCGGCCGCAGCGCCTTCCACGCGGAATGAGGCGGAGCTCAAAACCGTGCTTCCGTCCTGGCTGAGAAGCGCTTTGACCTCGTATTCTCCGGCGGGAAACCCGGTGCCGCGGATGGAGCTGAAATATGGAATGGCGGCGCCCGTCCCCGAGACCTTCTGCAGATTCACCGGCATATCGGTGAGCATCTGGCCGTTGCGCAACACCTGAATGCGAAGCGCGGGCTGGCTTTGGCTGCCGGCAACGGGATGGACAAGGAAGAACAGCGACAGGGAGCGTGTGTCTGCGGGCAATTCGGCGGCCAGATCGGGAACGACCAAGCCGTCGCGGTAGCGCATCGGCTCCAGCGTCTCGCTGTCTTCCTCGACCGGCTCCACGCTGCGCACCAGGGCGATGTCGCTCAGAGCCGGACCCTGCCGCGGAGGCTCGATGGTAAAGGTCGTGCGCTGCGCCCCTGCCTTGTTGGCCACCCGGTCCATCACCGCGGTTTCCAGAGTGTACTCGCCGGGATCGGCGGAGAAATGCCGCTGCAGCGTGATGGCCTCGCTCGAGCCGGCGCCAAACATGTCCGGCGTTCCGCGCACCGGGTGGTCCTCGCCGAAGCGCTGCAGGACCTCGCCTTTGCTGTCCTTAATGACGGCCATGATCGAGGCGTGCACCGAGGACAGGTGGGTGTTGGCGTCCTCGTGGACCTCCAACTGCGAAAACGGAACCTGCACGGTCAGCTCTCCCGATTCTCCGTCCGGCAACGTGCCGAGGTGCAAAACCACCGCGTGGAATTTGAGATCGGTCGGCAGCGCGGACCCGGCCAGAATGTCTAGAAGCGGCGTTTCGAAGGGGCGAATTCCCAAGGCTTCCGTGGGCGGCACGGCGAAATAGCCTGAGCGAGTGTGAATCACTACGTCCTTGCGCAACGGCCGGATGTCGATGGGGCGAAACTGGCCGTCGTAGTTCTTGATCGGCGGCATCCACGATGCCTGGTACCAAGTGGTCAGGTCCTCCTCGAGCTGCTGCAGCTGATGCTTGGTGCCGCCGGAGGCGCGGAAATAAACTCCGCCGGTGCTCGAAGCCAGAGAGGCAAGCGGGCTCTGGCCGGCGACGATGTCGCCAAACTCGAACCCTGCGATGTTATGGACCCCGACGGAGTCGAGTGCGGCGCCGCTGGGCGAACCGATGTTTACCCCGGCGATGCCGAAAGCGTTGATATTGTCGCCGCTGGGGCCCTTGCCGAGGATCGAGCTGGCCACGGCGGACTGCATTGCCTTGCCCATCTCCACGTCCAGCGGGTTGGCATCCACGGCGCAAATAGTGACCCCGTCGCGGCTGGCCAGGCCGGCAATCGAGTGGATCGTGTCGCGTGTTTCGGAGCTCGAAGCGATGCCCGAGGAAAAATAAAAGATGAACTTGCGGCCGGTCAGCAGCCGGTCGCTCGAAACCAGGGCCTGAATCGCCGCCAGGGAAGGATACTTGTGGCTCTCCTCGAGAATCCGCTGGCTCTGCTCCAGCGCGGAGAGGATCTGTTTCCCTTCGGCGCGGCCGGCAGCATCCAGTCTCAGGCTGTCGCTGTGCAAGGAGTCGATCAGCGCTTTCTCGGCCGCGTTCAGATCGGCCGAGGGAGCGGCCGGGGAATCGGGCGTCGCCTCCTCTAAAGCGGCCTGCACAAGGCTATGCTTCCGCGTGTACGGCTGAACAAGACGCAGCCGCCCGTTCACCTGAAAGACCGCGAAGGAGTAGCCTTTGGCGGGGAAAACATCGAGGATCTTCTCTGCGATGGCGCGCGCCGGCTTGGCCGTGCCTCGGCCCAGGCGATCGAAGACCAGAGCCACCAGGTGCTCCGCCCCGGAACCGGCGGCCACTTGGCGAAGCGAAGAGAGCTGCACCGGCGTTCCGCCGTCGGTCACCGCGAGCTGCGATGGCTCCAGATCGCCAACGGCCTTGTTGTGTTTGCTGCGCACCGTCAGATCGAGGGAAACTTCGTCCACCGTCGTGTTCAGAGCCGTGCTGCCTGTGGAATCCGCCGTTGCCGCCCCGGCGGGCGCTTGCCCGCTGGAGCCTCCTGCGACACTGGCCGTTTGGCCGCTGGAGGCGCCTGCCGCTCCCGACTTCTGTGCCGGCGAGAACGGCGGAAACAGCAGGAAAACTGACAGCGAAATCATGATCATTGCGGTTCGATTGGGCTTCGGGAAAAGGCGGGTCCGGAATGCTGGCATTTGATCGCTCCCGTTGCAGCAAGATGGGGTCCGGATGGGTTCGCCGCAGCCGCAGGCCCGCGGCGAGCGGCACCTCTATGATACTGCGATACTGCGGATGCGAAAATGCGCGGGCGCCCCACCTTCGCTGCGTCATTGTTCTTGTCGCCAGAGTGGGACGCCTCGCGCGAACGTCCGAACCCGAGCAGCCATCGGTTTCGAAGAATGCGGGGCGGCTATCCCGTCTTGGTGATGCCGGTAACGGCAGCGACAAAGAATGTGGCCAGCAACCATCCCATCGTAATCGTGCACCAACGAAACCAGCGCAGAAATGCAGGGGAGCTAAGCCAGTTGGGTAAGAGAACATCCAACAGCCAATCCCTCGCCGCACCGATCCGGCCCAGTATGCCCGTCCTATGCGAAGCCGCGGGAGCGTGGCGCTTCGCATTCGGGTCCGGCTGCCAGTGATCGTCCTGTCCCAGTTTGAACAATGGAACGGAATTCTCCAGAGAGTAAATGAGCGGCGTGAATGGCTCGCAGCCGGCGGGTGTTTGACGCTCGTCTTGTTGAAACGCTGAATAGGCTTCCTTGTCCGACGGCGCCATGACTCCCACACGTTGCGCCTGGAAATAAACGATCCAGCCCAGGAAAACCATGGCGAATAAGCCCCAGATCGCTCTTTCCGGATAAATGCCGTAGCCCACAGTTGCCCGGAAGATGGCGTCCCAGGCGCGTTCGAGCCACTGTGACGGAATGCCGATCCACCGCAACGATCCACGAGCCTTCCGCTTCCGGTCCGTTTCCCTCTTCCGGCGTTCCAGTTCGTAGAGAACTGTCTTAGCTCCGTCGTCGTCGCCCACGTTGCCAAGAAACTTCGCCAACTGACGGTAAGGCTGGGGCACGAACCCGGTCTGGCGCTTGAGCCAGCGCAGGCGCGAAGCTGCGTCTGTGGGGCCTTGCGAGATGCGAGCGTAAACAAAATTCTCGCATTGCAGGTTTCCCTCCGCGGGCCAGCTCGATTCGTCGTCCCCTAACGATCCCACATTGGCTTCCCGCAGGTCCAGGCTCGGAGCGCCCTGAATGTTTTGCCACCAGAAATCCAATTTCACACTCACGGTGGCCAGGCGAACCTTGCAAAATCGACCATCTCTGCAATCCAGATAGTCGTCGATCCGAGCGCTCTCGAGGTTCGTATCGCCCGCCGTGCAGATGCTGTCGCCCAGCACGACGTCGCCCTTGATCTCGGCGCCGGCGGCATTCAAAGCTACCCCACCCGGGTTGTGGAATGTGCCGCCGGAACAGCTTAGGATGGCGCCGATGTGCGCGCCCACCAGCCTGACCTCGCCCTCCGCCTCAAACTTCCCGTCCAATGACACGCCGCCCTTCACGTCGACGCCGTCGCCCACCAAAGCGGTTTGCGCCGGGTTCTTGAAGACGCCGTTCGAGCAGTCCAAATTGCCGCCGATTTGCGCACCCACCATGTGTACTGCGCCCTCCGCGCGGAAGCCGTTGCGCAAAAAAACACCGCCGTGCACCCGGATGCGATCCAGGTAAATTGCCGTCCCGGATTTGCTCTTAAACGTGCTCTGATCGCACTCCAACGTGCCCTCGATCTGAGCGTCGAGCAGCCGCACTTCCCCTTCGGCTTCAACGTTGTTGCGAAGATAGACACTGCCCTGTACCTTGATGCGGTCGGCGTACAAGGCGATCCCGGGAGCACTTTTGACCGTGTGGCCGGGACCGGGAACCAGCACCAAGGGGTTGTTGAAGATACCCTGGTCGCACTCCAAGGTACCATCGATTTGAGCGTCCAGGAGCCGCACCTCGCCGAAAGCGCGGAATCCGTTGCGCAGAAAGACGCAACCCTGCACCTTGATGCTGTTGGCATACAATGCGCGCCCCGAGGGGTTGGTGAATGTTCCGTCTTCGCAATTCAGATCGCAGCCGATTTTGGCGCTTACGAGGCACACCTCGCCTTCAGCGTGAAAACCCTGCATGAGGCAGACGCTGCCCTTTACCTCCAGGTTGGGGGCGCTGACTTCTCTTACGAAACTGCCGCGCAGGCTAAACAGCGGGATTTTTGCGGACTCGAGGTCGGCATTGCCGGTCAAACAGCAGCGACGAAGGTATAGAGGAAAGGGAACATCGACATAGGCGAGGTCCAGCGCGCCCACGATCTTGGCCCCATACACGCGGAGACCCTTGGGAGCCACGTAGTCGCGCGCCACCCGATTGGTGCATAGCCAGTGAATCAATTCAGCTTTGATCGTTCGCTCCGGTCCCCAGGCTTCCTTCGCCTTGCTGGGATCGTTTTCCGGATCGGAATCGTTGTAGCTCGGACCGCACAGTGCCCCTTCGCCCATCGGCGCGGCGCTTATCATGCTGGTCTCCGCGGTGCTCAAGGCGCCGAAGCGGGATTGGGCAAGGGCCAACAGGCTCCCGTCGGCCGGGGTGGACTTCAGATCGGTTTCCATCGTGGCCTCCACCTTCGAAGTCCCTGATTGCCTTGGAACTCCTTCAATGGTGGAGTTTGACCTGTAACGTTCGTTCGCGCAACAGAAACTTTTGCTCGATCGGCACGAGATGCGCTCCGCGTTCCGCTCGAATTCTCCTCAATAGTTCCGAGAAAAGGCGCGCAGACCCGGAGTCTGTCCAGAAACCTGGCCCAAAATCGTGGACGCGGGCCGGCCTTGTCTCGCGCCCGCGGTCAGCTTGGTTTCGTGCGGGAACGGCCCGCCGCTGCGATGGGGCTTCGCCTTCCGCCCCCTGGGCGGCCGCTTCGCGTCAAGCTCCGCAGGCGCGTCAGACATTTGTCATGCAACTGATGGAGTTGTTTCAAGCGCGCCAGCCCTTCGGGATTTCGGCCCTCGGCCTGCGACTCCAGGATCTCCGCGGCCAAGCCATGCAGCTGCCGGTGGAGCAATTCAATCGCTTGAATCGAGCCGAGCGCGCCGTGCGCCGACCGCTTCTCCGCGTCCAGCCACGCGGTGATACGGCATTGGCTGGCATCGAGTGGTGGCGGGACCGTGCGCCGGCCTTGCAGACATGCCTCGAACGCCGACAGCCAGGCGCGGTGCTCCACGCAAGCATAGAGAACCGGGCGGTTGCTGGCCCGGATGGGCGGCACTTCGGCCCAGCTCGCATCGGGACGCCAGGATGCCGCCCACCCCGGCAATTCCTCCGCAGACATGGGCGGGGCGATGCCGTTGCCCTGCCCGGTTTCGCATCCCATCTGCAGCAGCATCAGCCCGTGTTCCACCGTTTCCACTCCCTCCACAATCACTTCGCGGCGAAACGCCGAGGCCAGGCCCGTCACCGCCTCCAGGATGTTCAGATTCTCCGGCTCATCGAGCATGTCTCTCACGAAACTCTGGTCGATTTTCAAGATATTCGCCGGCAAGCGCCGCAAATAGGTGAGCGAGGAATACCCTGTGCCGAAATCGTCGAGGGCGATGGATACGCCGATCTCACGGCAGGCAGTGAGCAGCCGCGAGGTCTGCACGACATCCTGCAATGCGCTGGTTTCCACCACCTCCAGCGTCAGGCTGGAAGGCTGGACCGAAGGATGCGCCGCGAGATGAACGCGCAAGCGGTCGGCGAAGTCAATCTGCTGCAGCTCGATCGCACTCAGATTCAGACTGACGGAAAGATCGAGGCCCACAGACCGCCACGATTCGATCTGCGCGAGCACGGTCTCGATCATCCACTCGCCGAGCTCGATCATCAGCGGATGATCTTCGATGACGGGCAAAAACAGGCCGGGAGGCAGCAATCCCCGTTCCGGATGTTGCCAGCGGACCAGGGCCTCGACGCCGGCGATTTTGCCGGTGCGCATATTCACCATGGGCTGGTAGTGCAGGACGAATTGCCGGGCCGCCAGGGCTTGCCGGATGTGTTCCTGGTTTTCGTGACGGCTGCGGGCGATCAGATCCTGGCCGGGATCGAATTTGCAGTAGCAGTTTCCCCCCGCCAGCTTGGCCTGGTACATCGCTTGCCCAGCTTGGCGCAACAATACGTCGGCGTCCACTTCTTCCATTTGCGGATAAAAGGTAACGCCCGCGCTGGCCGATACGCGCAGAGCGAAATCGCCGATTTGCGCCTCCTCCGACGCCGCAGCCAGCAGCCGATTCAGCACCGGCGCAACCGCATCGCCGCTCTCCAGCTCGGGCATGACCACGGCAAACTCATCGCCGCCCAGCCGGGCCAGCGTATCGCCATCCCGAAGAGAGCGCTTCATCCGGAACGCGATGGCCGTGAGCAATCCGTCACCGATCGATTGGCCGTAGCGGTCGTTGATCGCTTTGAAGGCATCCAGGTCGAAATGCCCCACTGCCAGTCCATGCTTGTTGCGGTGCGCCTGGCCCATCGCTTGCCGCAATCGCTCGGCAAACAGAACCCGATTGGGAAGCCCGGTGAGCGCATCGAAGTGCGCGATGTGCTCCAACTGCTGATCGCGCTCCTTAATCTCCGAGATATCCGAGAACAGCGCCACATAATGCGTGGTTTTGGCGTTGGCATCGCGGATTGCACTGATGGTGAGCGCCTCGGGATAGACGTCGCCGCTCTTTGTGCGGTTCCAGATTTCGCCCGACCAATGGCCGTCGCGGAGCAGGCAGCCCCACATATTCTCGTAAAACTCCCGGCTCTGAAGGCCCGATTTGAGGATGCGCGGATTCCGTCCCAGCGCCTCTTCGCGCGTGTATCCCGTGATGCGGGTGAAGGCGGCATTGACATCGAGAATGGTTCCAGCTTCGTCAGTGATCGCGATCCCTTCGTGTGCGCCGGTAAAAACGCTGGCAGCCAAGCGCAGGCGCTCTTCGGCTTTCTTTTGCCCGGTGATATCCATAGCCAGGATCACGATTCCGCCCACCGAGCCGTCCTCCTTGAACCACGGCCGAATCTCCCGGCGGAGCCAGACTTCGCCCCCGTTGGGTAACAGCACAAAATCGTCTTCGGGAGAGACGGTTTGCCCGGCCAAAGCACGGCGATGTTCCTCCTTCCGCCGCTCGGGCACACCGGGGACAATCTCGTAGTGGGAACGCCCGATCACCTCCCCTTCGGTAAGACCTCGCGCCTCGAGGAAGAAGCGGTTGACCGCCAGGTAGCGCATGTCGCGATCGAGCATGACGATCGCCGCGGGCGTGTTCTCGACAAACAGCCGCAGCAATTCCCGGCTTTTGCGCAGCTCCGCTTCGGCGCGCTTCGTTTCCGTAATATCGCCGGTAAAGATGAGCGCGGGATCGGCCGGCTCACGCACGTCGCGCACCTCCGCAAGATGCAACTCCAGCTCAACCGCGCCATCGCGCGAGCGCCCTTTCTTGAAATGGCCACAAGTGCAGACAATCTTTCCGTCGCCACGGCGAAGGCGAAGGCCGATCTTTCCTGATGGATTCTGATGATCGGGAGAGAACAGGGAGTCGGCCAGCGCGGCGTCATCCCAGTGCACAAGGTCCCTGAGATGCACCTTCGCAGCCAGAAATTCCTCAGCGGTGAATCCGAGTAGCGCCTCAACTCCTTCGCCCACGGACACGAGTCGTGGGCGATCGCTCAGCACGAGGCGGAAAGCAACATCAGACATGGGCCCTGCTTGCCTGCTTCGTCGCACCCTGGTGCATCGCAGGTTACCATAGCGAATTTCCACAGGCAAGAAAATCGTAAGTGATTGGAATCATTCAGTTCATCGCCCTGAAAGAAATGCAAGATACAACTTTCCGGGGAGTTTGCAGCGTCGCCGGCTGTGGCCCATTTCGATCCCGGTGATCCGCTCATGCCGATGCGCGTGAACCCTGCGCTTGAGTGGACCTGATTCTGGGCCGCCCGCCGGACGCCAACAAGATTCCGTCTCCTCGGAGTGCCGGCAGAAGCGGCGCGAAAGCCGCCATTGCCGCACAGACTGAATCGGCGCGGTGCGGGGAATCAAATCGTGCACTCGTTATCCACGGATTTTTTGTTGCGGCCCACTTTTTCACGCGCACTCTTGGCATAATCCGAATCAGAGCGTGTGCGCCGCGTGCAAAGCCTGGAGCCAATCGCAGTGACCAGCTATCGCCGTCAGGACGTTCTGCGCATCTTGGCCATCGGTTCCCGTCAATTGCAAGCTTGGGAACGAAGCGGCCTGATTCCCAAACTGGAAAACTACAGCTTTCAAGACCTTGGCCAGTTGCGCATTCTGCGCGCGCTGCGTGAAGAGGCTGTGCCCGCGTCGTCCATCCGTGAATCGATTCTGGCCATGAAAGCGGTGGCCGGCATGGCCAACCCGCTGCTGGAAGCGCGCGTTGTGCGCACCGGGACGCGGCTGGCCTTTCGCCATCGCGGCGCCATGGTGGACCCCATTCGCCGCCAGTTGCTCTTCGATTTCGAGCGCACGGGCGGGGCTGAGGGCGCTTCGCAGGCGGCCAGGCCGCATCCGCTGCGGCGCTCCGGCACAAATACGGCCAATTCGATTCAGGAGCGTTTCGCGGCCGCGGTCCATGCCGAAGAGGCCGGCGACAAGCAGCGCGCCATCCAGCTCTACGAAGAGATCCTCGCCATCGACCCCGACTATGCGGCGGCCTGCATCAACTTGGGCACGGTCTTTTTCCATCTGCGCCAATACGGCCGCGCCGAGGAGTTGTACCGTCATGCGACCGAGGCCGATCCCGCCTATGTCCTGGCCTACTTCGACCTGGGCAACGTGCTCGACGAGTTGGGACGGCTCGACGAGTCCATCGCGGCTTACCGCAAGGCCGTCAAGCTGGCGCCGCGCTACGCCGACGCGCATTACAATCTCGCCCTGGCTCACGAACGGACGAACCAGAGCCGCGACGCCCTTCGCCACTGGCAGGCCTATGTGAAGCTGGACAACCGCGGCCCGTGGGCCGACCACGCCCGCGGCCAGATTCGCAAGCTGCTCGACCGCGAAGGCCTGCGCATCGCCGCCCGCGCGAAGAGCTTCATTCCGCGGCGCAAAGGTACGGCGGAGTTGCAGCTGGTGTAGCGCTCCTGGCGTTCAAAACTCGGGCGTATAATCCCAGCCATGAAATACCAGGCACGTGTGCTTCTTTGCATGGCACTGACAGTGTGCTCGGTTGCATCGCAGGAACCGGAAATTCCCGTGACCGACAGCTTCGTTACACGCGGAGTCTCCGGCAGCGATTTCGATGTGAATGGAGTCCGCATCCTTTGCGATGAGAAGACTCAGGTCCTGCGGCAGATCACCGCTGTTGACAACATCTCGATCCAAGGCTGTTCCCAAGTTCCCATTTATGTCGGCGAGGTCGCGATCGTCCACGGATCAAAAGACAAGAACAAGCAGTCGATTCAAGCAAACTGGATTGAATTTCCTCTGCCCCAATTTGCCGGCGACGTTTCGGGATCGGCAGTAATCGATGCGCTGCCTGCTCGGAGCACACTCGCTGCACAGCAGGGCGACTTGCTGCTGCGGGCGGACGGTTATTCGATCCAGGTTACAAGCAAAACCAAAACCGCGTGGACCGCGCCGCTCCAATCGCTCGTCGATGTGAAAGCCGGCGATTGGATCGATTACGAGGGCAAGCTAAGCGCAGCGGGCGTGTTGATCGCCTCGTGGACGAGAATTGGCCCCAATGTCATTCAAAAAAAGGACGAGGAACGACGCGCGAATAACGATTTCGATCCCTCCACCGTGCCGCCCTCAGCCAAACAGAGCAGGTGGACGCTAGGCTTCGAAGGAATCGATCCGAAAAAGTTCCCGCCCTACAACGATCCAGTGATGCAGGCACGCATTAGTGAGATTGGAAACAAGCTCGTTCCGGCCTACCAGCGCGAGCTGCCTGACTCCGATCCGGCGAAGATTCACTTCCGGTTTCAGCTCATCGATACCAAATTGTTCCGCTACGCGGTGCCCCTGGTCAGTGGCATCATTCTAGTGCCCCACCAAGTTGCGGAGCGAATGCAAAACGATGCGCAGCTCGCGGCGATCCTGGCGGATGGCGTTGCCAGCGTTATCGAAAAGCAGGCCTACGGTTGGTCGCCCGCAACAGGCAAGCTGCGTGCCGGCGCGCTTGCTGCGGAGGTCGCCGGCAGTTCCGTACCTTTTGTGGCTCTTGCGGGAACGATTACCTTGGTTTCGACAGAAAAAAAAGTTCGATGGGATCCTCCGGATCAAAGTGTCCGCGTCAGCCTCGACCTACTGAACGACGCCGGATACGACATCGATCAGGCGCCTGTAGCGTGGTGGCTACTGGCTTCGAAACCCCCAAAGCCCATCTCGGAGATTTCGCTGCCGTATCACACCACCTATCTTTATGGCATTCTCGGGGAGTGCTGGCACAATCCGCGTGCTGCTGCGGCGGCACGTTGAGCTTCACTGATCTAAATCGCCGCCCGCGCAACCGCGCGAATATGCGCCGGCCGGGTGCGGCAGCAGCCGCCCACAATCTGCGCGCCGGAGCGGAACCACTCGGCCGCCTGCGCGCCGAAGTCCGCCGGATCGGTCACGCCTGTCCAGCAGCGATTCGCCGCGTCCCAGCACTCGCCGGAGTTGGGATAGACCATAACCGGCTTGTCCGATGCCGCGCGCAGCTCCGCGATCAGCGCCGGAATCCACTTGGGCGGAACACAGTTCACGCCGACAGCGACGGTCTGCGGGAACGACGCAACGAGCGCGGCGCATTCGGCGACTCCCTCGCCATGCGAAACGTGCTTCGCGTCGCAGCACGAGAAGCTGAACCACGCTCCGAGTTCGGGCCATGGCGCCAGCGCCTCGCCCACGGCGCGGACCTCTTCGAGCGAAGGGAAGGTCTCAAAGGCCAGCAGATCGGGCCGCTGCTTGCCGGTGGCCTGCGCGAAGACTTCGATGCGCTCGCGGTGGAAGCGAACCAGATCGGCGTAGGAACAGTCATAATTGCCGTGATACTCGCCGCCGTTGTGCAGCGCCGCACCAAACGGCCCGAGCGATCCGGCAACAAGCACGCGCCGGTCGGGAAACTCGGCCACGACGGAGCGCGCCAGCTCGACGGAACGCAGCAGCGCCGCGTCGGCGCGCTCGGCCGTCAGCCCCACCTCGAGGTAGCCCATGCGCGAAACCTGGTAGCTGCAGGTAGCGATGCACTGCGCGCCGGCTTCAATGTAGGCGCGGTGCACGGCGCGCAGAATCTCCGGCTCGTCCTCAAGCACCTGCGCCGACCAGAGCGGCGTATCGATGCGCGCCCCCTGATATTCGAGCTCCGAGGCGAGGCCGCCGTCGAGGATATGGATGCCGGCGAGGGTTACGTTTTGCGACAAGGGCAAGTTCTCCGTGTTGATTTCAAAGGGCGAAGGTGGTGCGATGACGGCCAAGTTGCGCCGTTTTGCGCCGCGAAGTTTTCGGGTTTTGCCGGAATTCTTGCCATTTTGCACCGGAGAATAGCGGGTTTGATACCCCTCTGGGGTATGGAGAAAAAATCATTTATTTATTTTTCGTTGCGGAGCGGGACCGGAGCCGGGGCGGGCCGGCCGCATAAAGCCCCGGCAAACCGTCGCGGCGTGGCTGGCAGAAGCAGTCATACGAGTATTGTGCGCCCGAGGAGGAAAATGGTCTGCAACCACGGCGAAAAAATTGCCAGCGTGTTTTGAAAGGCTTGCAAGGGAGGCACGAGACAGGCGGCTTGACGCGAGAGGCGCGGGAGCCTGCTGAAGGGCAGGACCGTTCCGGCGCGGGAACGCCCTGCTGGTCCGGTAAAGAGGAAGCCGAACCGCCGAGATGTACTACGGGATCATATGCGCATGCTGGACCGAGGCCTGTTTCTCGGGATCGATCGGAATTTAGGGGCTGGCTGTTGAGGTCGATGGAATCCCCGGTCCCCAAGTGCGAGGGACCGGGGGCACCATCATCCCTAGCTTGAAGACCTGGAAGGGCCGGAGCTACTCGCCTGGACATGAGGGTTCGCCGGGATTATTTGCGCGGCGATGCCAGGCGGAAAGCAAGAGCGGGAGCGCACCCGGTAAGGCGGCTCCCGCTCTATGTTGCCAAGTCGGCCCAAGGTTGTTTGACTGGGCCGGAGATGCCGGGAATTCGCTCTTACTTTCCCAACGCAGCCACCTGGACGAGTCCGGGGTTCGTCTGGTTCAAGGCGTACTCGCGAGCCAGGCTGCGCTCCTTCTTCGACTCGAGCAGCGTGATCGTGGTGCCGCTGGCGGAATATTCCGCCAGGAAATAGGTGTTTCCGTATTTCCTGAAGGTCACGCTGGCCGGCGCGCTCGGCGAGCCGGAATCGCTTCTCGACTCGATGATGGCCATGCGAGCGCTGGGGTTCTCGTTATTGCTCAGGGCTACGTAGTCGAGGCCCTGCACGCCGATGGTGTAGGTCCCGGCGGAGAAGTGATCTGCTCCGAGGTTGAACGCGAAGGGCACGTTGACGCGAGCAACGTTGGTTTGGGCGTGCGCCTGGGTCAGCGACGCGATGGCGACGAGGGTGGCGAGGGCGAGTGTGCTGATGCTGTGCTTCATGGCGTTTCCTCCTGGGGAAGCGGTGTTGATCACCGCGCCTCTTGGTTTGCCTTCACTCCATATAGCGAGAATCGCGACGGAAACCTGTAAGACAGAAAGAAGTTTTCTCGGGCCACCTGATCCTGAGACCACCGGGTGGTGTAGTATTTACGCAATTGCCGCTTCTCCGGCCCCAGAGATTCGGATGGACAACGCCCTCGGACACGAGATCACCCAACTGCTTCAGGCGTGGCGCCGGGGCGACGAAGATGCTCTGGACAAGCTCACCCCTCAGGTTTATCGCGAGCTGCATCGGGTCGCCAGGCGTTGCATGGGACGGGAACGCGACGGCCATACGCTACAAACGACGGAGCTGATCAATGAGCTTTATCTGCGTCTACCCGATCTGAGACTGATGGACTGGCAGAATCGGGCACATTTCTTCGCGCTGTGTGCGCGACAAATGCGGCGCATTCTTACTGACCAGGCCCGTGCCCGGCGATCGCACAAACGCGGCGCTGGAGCTAAAGCGATTTCATTGGACGATGCTCCGGCAATCTCTGCGGAACCCTCCGCCGATTTGGTCGCTATAGACGATGCTCTTAATCAGTTGGCGAAGGTGGACGAGCGCAAAAGCCAGGTCGTAGTGTTGCGTTTTTTTGGCGGTCTCAGCGTTGAGGAAACTGCGGAAGTTTTGAAAGTTTCACCTGACACTGTGGCCCGTGACTGGCGGTTGGCCAAGACGTGGCTGATGCGCGCCCTGAGCGAAAATAAATCCGATGAAACCTGAGCGGTGGGGAAAAGTCGAAAGCATTTTTCACAAAGCGCTCGAGGCTGACGAAAACCGGCGCAGCTCTGTGATCGAGGACTCGTGCGCTGGCGATGAAGAACTGCGCCGCGAGGTGGAATCGCTGCTGGCTCATCACAGCGACTCTGCCAGCTTCATCGAGAAGCCGGCATTTGCGGACCAGGCGAACATCGCTAAGGCTCCCTCCACCTCCACCTCAACCGCAGCGCCGCGACCTGACTTGAAGGGCGTTGCGGTTGGACATTACCGCATTGTCGAAGAAATCGGCATCGGCGGCATGGGAGTGGTATACAAGGCCGAGGACACTAGACTTGGCCGCCTAGTCGCGCTGAAATTTCTACCCGAGCACATGGCAGCGGATTCTGTGGCGTTAGAGCGCTTTCGCCGCGAGGCGCGCGCCTTGGCGGCCCTCAACCATCCGAATATTTGCACGATCTACGATATCGACGCGTACGAAGGCCGGGAATTCATCGTAATGGAATATCTCGATGGGCAGACGCTCGCTAAGTATATGGCGGGCCGGCGAGCGGTGGGCACTGAGCTCGTCGCGAAATTGGGAATGCCCATTGCCGAGGCGCTCGGCGCGGCACACTCCAAGGGAGTCATTCATCGCGATATCAAGCCGCGCAACATCTTCGTTACTCAATCGGGACTAGTGAAGGTCCTCGATTTCGGCGTGGCAAAGCTGGTGGCTAAGGCCAATCAATCCGAAGCTACCACCTTGACCGAAACACACACGATCATAGGCACACTGCCGTATATGTCGCCGGAACAATTGCGCGGCGAGAATCTCGACACTCGGTCGGATATCTACGCATTGGGGGTCGTGCTCTATGAGATCGCCACGGGACAGCGCCCGTATAGTTCATCGCTGCATGGGCAGCTGGTTGATGAAATTCTGAATCGTCCTGCTTCTCCGCCCAGCAGCATCAACAAAAAGCTGCCGGCAAAAGCGGATGACATTATTCTCAAGTGTCTCGCCAAGGACCCGGAGGACCGATACCAAACTGCCAAAGAAATCGCAGTTGACTTGCGCCACTTGGGCACACAGTCGACAAGCGGAGCCGTCTCAGCCGGGACAAGCAACGTACGAGCAGGAAGGAAGACCTGGCCGTGGCTGCTTGCCGCTGCGGCATTTACGGCAACACTTCTTGTCTTACTTCTTGTCAGGTTCAGTGGATCTCGCGGCACGAGACCCCCACGGGAATTGGTCCAGCGACAACTGACTGCTAATTCTCCAGATGACCCGGTTCTAGCCGCTGCGATTTCGCCGGATGGCAAATTCCTGGCATACAGCGACGCAATTGGCTTTCACTTGCAGTTAATTAGCACGGGCGAGACGAAGCAGCTGACTCTTCCTCCAGGGCTCACAGTCGCCAGCGCCTTTTCAAACGCTCCGGCGACCTTGGGTGCTCCCCTTTCCTGGTTTCCCGATGGAAGCAAGGTTCTTATCACTACTGCTACACACCCCGGTGAGCCCCCCAGCCTTTGGTCCGTATCCATACTAGGTGGGGCAGCACGTAAGCTGCGGGAAGGCGCCGCCGCTGCGTCCTTTTCCCCTGACGGTTCTCAGATCGCCTTTCTAGGCGATTACGATTCAGGCTCGGCGAAGGGGATTTGGGTAAGCACCGCGGATGGAAATGATCCGCGGCGTATCGTGGCCGCACAACCTGGTGAAGCCTTTAACCGAGTGGCGTGGGCGCCGGACGGGCAACGTCTCGCGTACTCGAAAGCACTCGCGGGCACCGGAATCTTCGTGAGCGCCATCGAGAGTGTGAGTCTAAAAGGCGGCCCTTCCACTCGGATTCTATCAAGCCCAAAATTGCAGGGGTTTTGTTGGTTGCCGGACGGACGTATCGTCTACTCCCTGCGGCAATCGGTGTACACTGGCGCTGACTCAGATCTTTGGGAAGTGAGGACGATCACTCAAACAGGCGAACCCACGGGCCACCCCCGGCAACTAACAAACTGGCCGGGGTTCTCCTTCCTTGGGTTCACGGTCACGGCAGACGGAAAGCAGATGGAGTTTCTCAGGTTCACCGCGAAGGCCCATGTGTATGTTGGAGAGTTGGATGCAAAGGGAACACATCTAAATAACACACGCCGCCTCACGTTCGACGAACATTTCGAGTGGCCTGAGCGGTGGACGCCGGATAGCCGGGCCGTAGTGTTTTCGTCAGACCGCGATGGAAGCTGGGACATCTTCAAGCAGACGTTGGACAAAGACGACACCGCCGAATTGCTCCCTCTCGGACCCGGACCGAAGTATTATTCCAGTTTCAGTCCTGACGATCACTGGATTTTGTACATGGCTCTTCCTGAAGCACGACTTCCTGGTGGTTCGGTTCCAGTACGAATCATGCGGGTCCCTGTATCTGGTGGACCCCCGCAATTGGTTCTTACTGCATTAGGTACGACGGACATCCACTGCACACGCGCCCCTGCCAACCTCTGTGTCTTTGACGAGCAACAGCAGGGTCATCTTATGTTTACGTCTGTCGATCCCATCAAGGGCCGAGGACGTGCACTTGCCACCATGGAAATGGATCCCTCCATGACAATCCTTTGGGACCTTTCCCCGGATGGCTCGCAAATCGTCTTGACGCGCGAAGGGCGCATTCGACTGTTATCCCTAAAGAGTGGGGTGACAACCGATTTAGCAGTAAGGGGATGGAACAGCTTTGGCGAAGTCGATTGGTCTGCCGACGGAAACGCTCTGTTTGTTTCCAGCCAGACGCCTCAAGGGACCACCCTGCTTCGCCTTGATCTTAGAGGAGAAGCCAGTGTGCTATGGAATCAAAAACTCAATTTCATGGAGACCAAAGGAATACCGTCTCCCGACCGGCGGCATTTGGCGGTGGCGTGCTTCACAACCGATAGCAACGTCTGGATGATCGAGAGCTTTTGAGAGTAGCGGGGTTGGCAGTCGTGGGCAGCGGCAGCGGCGGCTGTGAGCTCGTAATCGGCAAATCGCTCACCGAGGCGGATTACTACTCTTAGATCAAAACCACAGTTGGTGTGTCCCAGCAGGAACTAAAGCCCAAATGAAGTTCATGGGTGCGTCTTCGGCCCGAGACCCAGAAGGCGCCAGTCGTGCCCTTGTTACGAAGCTTCTACGGGTATGCAGCAGCTCTGGTTTTGCTCATGGAGGTCAACCGAGAAACCGGTTGAGACAAAGACAGCGAGTTGGCGTGCGCATGCGCGCACGTTGGCAAGCTGGCAGGTTGGCGGGTCCTGGGTACACCTACGTTGGAATCGCGCTAGACCTTCTGCGTGCGCTGGACGGCGCGGACGCCGTCGACGCGGCGCAGGCCGAGGACCATGCGGTTGAGATGGCGGACGTCCTCGGCCTCGACGATGAACTCGACGATGGCCTCGCCGTCTTCGTCGCGCTTGAGATCGACGCCGCGAATGTCGGCGTTCTCGTCGGAGATGACGGCAGTCAGCTCCTTCAACATGCCGGTGCGGTCGTCGCAGTGGACCGTAATCTTTACCGGGTAACGCTGCGTGGCGCCCGCTGCGCCGGCGGCGGCGCGCGACCACTCCACGTTGATGCGGCGGTCGCTCTCGTAGAGCAGGTTCTGCACATTGGGACAACTGCGCGCATGCACGGCCACGCCCTTGCCCCGCGTCACGTAGCCGACAATCTCTTCGCCGCGGATGGGGTTGCAACATCGGGCGCGATAGACGAGGAGATCGTTTTGCCCCTCGACCTGGAGCGAATCGGATCCGGCGAGGTGCAGCTTGCGGACCGCGTCGGACATACCCGCAATGCTCTGGCCCGCTGTGCCCGGGCCGGCTTCGCCGGGCTTGGTCTCGCCGCCCGGCTCGCTCTCCGGCGCCGCGGCGAAGCCCGGCGCGAGCTTGACCAGCACCTGGTGCGCGGTGTGCTTGCCCAGTCCGAGCGCAGCCAGCAGGTCGGCGCCGGTGGCCACGCCGAACTCTTTGGCGATGCGACCGAGGTCCTGGTCGTCGATCTGCGTCAACGGCGCCTTGAATTTGCGCGCCTCGCGGTCCAGCAGCTTGCGGCCGATCTCGACGGCGCGCTGCCGCTGGTCCTCGTTGAGCCAGTGCTTGATCTTGTTGCGCGCGCGAGGGCTTTTGACGAAGGTGAGCCAGTCGCGGCTGGGCTTGTGATCCTTCTGCGTGACGATCTCGACGATGTCGCCGGTGCGCAGCTTGGTTCTGAGCGGCGCCATGCGGCCGTTGATCTTTGCGCCCACGCAGGTGTGGCCCACCTCGGTGTGAATGGAGTAGGCAAAATCCACGGGGGTGGCTCCGGCGGGAACGACGACGACCTTGCCCTTGGGCGTGAAGGTGTAAACCTCGTCGGGATAGAGGTCCATCTTGAGGCTGGAGAGGAACTCGTTGGGGTCGGTCATCTCCTTTTGCCACTCGACGAGCTGGCGAATCCAGTTCAGCCGCTCTTCGTCGCGCGCCCTGACTGCATCGCCGCCGGCCTTGTACTTCCAGTGCGCCGCGATGCCTTCCTCGGCGATGCGGTGCATTTCTTCGGTGCGGATTTGCACTTCGAACTGGTGTCCGCTGGGGCTCATCACCGTGGTATGCAGCGATTGATAGCGGTTGGCGCGCGGCATGGCGATGAAATCCTTGATGCGACCGGGGACCGGACGCCACAGCGTGTGAATGAGGCCGAAGACCGCGTAGCATGAGGCGACATCCTGGGTGATGACGCGAATGGCCAGCAGGTCGTAGACCTGATCGAAGGAAACCTTGGTGCGCTCGATCTTCTGGTAGATCGAGAACAGACGCTTGATGCGCCACTCGACGCGCGCCTGGATGCCGTTCTCGCGGAGTTGCTCGGTGAGGGTGTCTTCGACACTGTGCAGGAACTGCTCGCCCTCGGCGCGGCGCGCCTCAACTGCGGCCAAAACGCGCTCGTAGCTCAACGGATCGGTGTAGCGGAAGGCCAGGTCCTCGAGCTCGCCACGCACCTTGCCCATGCCCAGGCGATGGGCGAGAGGCGCGTAGATGTCGAGCGTCTCGCGCGCGATCGCCTCTCTCCGGTCCGGCTGCAGGGGCTCCAGGGTGCGCATGTTGTGCAGCCGGTCGGCGAGCTTGATCAGCACTACGCGAACGTCGCTCACCATGGCCAGAAGCATCTTGCGGACGTTTTCCGCCTGGCGGTCTTCGCGGTTGGCAAATTGGATTTTGTCGATTTTGGTGACGCCGTCGACGATGTGGGCCACCTGATCGCCGAACATTTCGGCGATTTCCTGGCTGGTCGCGGCCGTGTCTTCTACGGCGTCGTGCAGGAGCGCCGCGGCGATGGCGGTCGAGTCGAGCTTCATCTCCGCCAGCACCTCGGCCACTTCCAGCGGATGCGCAATGTACGGTTCGCCGCTGAGGCGGGTCTGCCCTGCGTGATGCGCCACACAGAACTCCCACGCCTTTCGAATCAAAGAGATATCTTCATTGGGACGATTTGCCCGGACTTGCCGAAGCAGCCCCTCAAAGCGCTGCCCGATGGGCTGCGGATCCTCGCGCCGAGCCGGTGCACTCGGGCTCACGGCCGGGGTCGCTCCGGTTGGCAGCACGGTGGCGGTTACGTTTTCAGCCTCTATCGACGGCGTTTGGCGGGCGGTCGCCATGCTTTATTATAGGCCGCTCGCGTTCTGGAGGCATGATTCCGCTCGAACGCCTTCCTAGATCCCCCCAATCGGCTGAGCCGCCGTCCAGTTCCGAGATGACCATTCGCGGTTTGCACCTGATCGGAGGCGTGCACCATCCATCGCGCCCGCAAATCCAGCGCTCTGTGTTCTAGATCACAAATCTTTATGGGGTGTGGGTGTTCTGAATCACATATCTTTATGCGGCCTGCGACGCTAAATGTCACAGGAACAATCGTTCAGAATGGAGTTTTTATGATGAAGAACCTACTTGGAATCGCTTTTGCCGGAGTAATCGCAGCCGGCGTTGTCTATGCGAATCAGTCTGCGCCTAATACGGTGGTCGTTCCGGTCGGCAAAGCGCCAGAAAACGACGGCAAGCAGATGTTCCTAAGCTTTTGCGCTCCGTGCCATGGTGTGGATGGCAGAGGAAATGGCCCCATGGCCGCCGCCCTCAAACAGCAGCCTGCGAATCTGACGCTGTTGAGCAAGCACAACGGGGGCCAGTTCCCAGCCAATCACGTTGCCTCGGTGCTGCAGTTTGGTACCCGGAATCCGTCACACGGGACGGCACAAATGCCTGTGTGGGGACCGATGTTCAGCAACATGGACTCGGCCAACATGCCGCAGGCAAACGCGACTGCCCTCAGAATCAGCAATTTAAGCGCCTATCTGCGGTCGTTGCAAGAGAAGTAACCGTCGACCTTTGGCTCCCCAGCCTCGGCGTAATGCCTTGGGAGGGGAGCCAATGGCCAAGCCGCACATGCCAGAGACATTCGCAACGGCGCAAAGACTCCGCACCAAAACCTCAGCGCCGGTTACCCGCAAGACGGTCGACCCGCTGTCCATGCAAGTGCATCTACCCTCCACGACTCTTCGCCCTCCGCCATCGCCGCTTCGCGCCGGTTGGCGCTCAATCATCGGTCGCGCCCGTTGGTACAAGGGCGGATTAGAAAAAGGTGTAGGGAAGGCACAGGTATCGAAAAGCATCCCTCGGGGGCTAAAGCCCACGTTCAATTGGTGCCTCTTGCGGCACGAGGCCCAGAGGGCGCCCCGTCGTGCCCTGACACGGATCCTTACACCATTTGCCTATTCGATCGGAAGTCGCGCCCTGGTTACAGCTTTCCTCTGGGACACAGCAACTCTGGTTTCGCGCTAAAGGGGATCGCGCGGCACATCGCTGTTTCCCAATCCAATACAGCCAATCCCAGGCAACACATCAGTAACGGGAACTGCCATGGAATGTGCTCGTCATCACATCCAGGCGATCCACAATTGCGTATTTAATAACACTGCATTAACACGCCGTTAACGTGACATTAACATTGCGTCGAAGTTGAAATGGAGGAAAATGCGATGAAATACCCCATTTTGGCTACTTTGGCGGCGGCTTTGGCCGCCAGCGTCGTTTGTGCAGATCAACCGGCAGGAAGGGTCGTGGTCACGGTCAACCGGACCTCGGCGAACAACGGCAGGCAAATGTACACGAGCTATTGCTCCTCATGCCATGGCTTGGACGGCAAAGGAAAGGGGCCTACGGCTCCGGTATTGAGAAATCAGCCCGCCGACTTGACTGCATTGAGCAGAAACAATCGCGGAAGATACCCCTTCGAGCACGTGAAGTCGGTGCTCGAATTCGGCGAGGCGAGATCGGCGCGCGGCACTGCGCAAATGCCAGTGTGGGGTCCGATCCTTGGCGAGATCGATACCGCCTATCCCGGGCAAAACATGGGCATGCTGCGGGTCATTAACCTGAGCAGGTACCTGGAGTCGATTCAGGAGAAGTAAGGGTGCTTCTTGTTCCCTGAACAGCCCGTAATAGACTGGAGGGAGCGAATGGCGGCGAAGCGCAAGTGGAGGCGGGAGAGAGTCGACCCAGCGGCTGCCGAAATGGCCGCAGCGCCCCGGTCGATTCGTCGGCTGCGGCCGATCGCGGCAGAGGACACGGGTCAATAGACGCATCCACAAACGCGCCCCACTCGCCACGCGCCCGTTCGAAGCACCGGGAGCCGCCGAATGCGACGCCTCTGCCGGTGCGTGCACTCCTGGTTTCGCGGAATCACCAAAAACAACTTCCTTTGTGCCAACTTCTGCTTGAAAACTCAAGCAAAGAGCATCCTCAACGATTTGCAGGCAAGTTCAGTATGCTGGAGGAACCGGAAATCTCAATGCCCCAAGAACCCGTAGATTGGCTCCATAAGAGCCCCCTGATCTTCACCTACAAGAGCGTATGCTCGTTGCCCGAGTACCTATATTGGAGGCTGAGAGGTTGCCCTGGCCCTAAGGTGCCGCACCGTGTCAAGGAGAGAGCGGTACGAAGGGCAGGAAACGAGTTCGGGCTGCGTGTTCTGGTAGAAACCGGAACGCAGTACGGTCAAATGATCAACGCTGTCCGGGACGACTTCGCGGAGGTCTATTCGATCGAGTTGCTCGAAGACCTGTATTTGGCGGCGAGGCGCAACTTCGCGCGCCACCCGCATATTCACCCAATCTGGGGAGATAGCTCAACGGCCCTTCCGGAACTTCTTGAAAAGCTTACCCCGCCTTTGCTGTTCTGGCTGGATGCGCACTCCAATACCTCGCCGCTGTTGCACGAACTGGATGCGATCTTACGAGACCCGTCCGCAGGCAACGTCGTTCTGATCGACGACGCACACGCCTTCGACAACGGGACCTGGTCGCTGAATCCGGAGGAAATCCGGCAATGGGTGGCGCACCGCGCGCCGGAGTATAGCGTAGAGGTGCGCGACAATATCGTTCACATACTGCCCCAATCTGCACCGCCGAGCCACTTCGGAACGGGGTATTCCTTGCACTCCAGGCAGCCCTAAAAACGCACCGACAACCTGGGCCGCAAATGGAACTGCCGCGGCGAGGGTGCGGCGCCGCGGTCATCCTGTCCCGCAATGGAAAAAGGGAATTAAGGCGGTTCCAGAGTTGCTGTGTCCAGGTCCACCAAAAGACCGGTTGAGACAAAGACAGCGAGTTGGCGTGCGCTTGCGCGCACGTTGGCAAGTTGGCAGGTCGGCGGGTCTTGGGTACACCCACATTGGAATCGCTCTAGGGCAAATCAGGGGTTTGTGTAGGGAAGGTCTCCGGGCCTTGAAAGGAAGGGTCCGTTGTACAGGGGCTAAAGCCCGCCAAGGTATTTAAGCCGTTTGCGGCGCGAGTAAACTCGTGCCCTTATTACAAGGCACCTTACATTCTTGCGGAATCTGGTCTAAAGCGGTTCCAGAGATGCTGTACCCAGGCCACGCACGAGATCCCTTGCGACAAGAACAGCAAGTTGGCGTGCGCTTGCGCGCACGTTGGCAAGGCGGCAAGTTGGCGGGTCCCGGATACACCTTCATTGGAATTGCTAAAGTCGTTTCCCGGCGCCCAGCCTTCGCCGTCTGCGGCGGGCGGCGAAGAGCCTGCGGTGAAATTCGCGCCCGTTTGAAACCCAGCTTTCTGCCGAGTATTTCAGCAGCTTGATTCGCCCGCCGCGCTCGGCTTCTCAATCCAAGATGCTTTTGCCACGGGCTGCTAAGATGAGCGAGGCTTACAGAGGCGCCCGCCGCATCGGCGGGCGATCGAAGAAGCAATGAAGAAAGCGCGCGGATCGCAAAGCACAGGGGCGCACGAAGCCGAAGGCGCGGCCGGGCCTCCGGCGGAATCCGGCGCCATCGTCAACCGCCGCGCGGCCGAGCGGCTGCGCGCGGGCCATCTCTGGGTCTACGCATCCGACGTTCAGTCCATCGCTGTTCCCGAACCGCATCGGGAACCGCCCGCCCTTTTGCCCGTTGCCGACAATCGCGGCCTCTACCTCGGCACCGCACTCTACAGCCCCGCGTCTCAGATCGCTTTGCGCATGGTCTCGCGCGAGGTGCTGGATCCGGCAGGCTGGCTTGAGCTACTCGAAGCCCGCCTGCGCGCGGCCATCGCGCGCCGCAAACCGCTGCTCGACGGCGAGAACGACGCCTGCCGGCTCTGCTTCAGCGAGGCCGACGAACTGCCCGGCATCGTCGCCGACAAGTATGGCGGTCTGGTGATACTGCAACTGCTGAGCAAAGGGCTGCTCGCCGAAGGCGTGCGCGAATCGTGTGTGCGCGTCCTGCGCCAGGAGCTCAAGCCAAGCGCCATCTTCGAGAGGCCCGATCCGCGCATCCGAGAGCTGGAAGGTTTGCCGGCGCCGCGCGACGGGCCGCTCTGGCCGGCCAACCCCAAGCGCGGCGCGGCCGCCACCCAGTTTCATCTCAACGGGCTTGCCTTTCACTACGACGCCACGGCCGGACAGAAGACGGGCGCCTTTCTCGACCAGCGCGCAAACTACGCCGCCGCACAGGAGTGGGTGCGACGCCTCGGCGCACCGAATTCCGGTTTGGGGGGCCGGGCGCTCGATGTCTGCTGCTATCAGGGCGGATTCGCTCTGCATCTTGCGCGGGTCTGCCGCCAGGTGACAGGCATCGACGTTTCGCGCGCCTCGCTCGAGGTCGCCGAGCAAAACCTGGCGGCCAATCGCGCGCAGATTGCTGCAGAGGTGGATTGGATCGAGGGCGACGCCTTCGAGATTCTGCGCGATTGGTCGCAGGCCGGCGAGTCCTTCGACGCAATCGTTCTCGATCCGCCGGCCTTCGCCAAAAGCAAGCGCGCCGTCGCGGGCGCGCTGCGCGGCTACAAGGAACTCAACCTCCGCGCACTCAAAATGCTTCGCCCCGGCGGATTGCTTGTCACATGCTCCTGCTCGCACCACGTGGGCTGGAGCGATTTCGAAGCTGCCGTGACCGCGGCGGCCGTCGACGCGCAACGGCGCGTTCGACTCCTGGAACGCCGCGGCGCCGCACCGGATCATCCGGTCATTCTCAACCTGCCGGAGACGGAGTATTTGAAGTGCCTGGTGGTGGAAGTGGGGTGAGGACAGGAACTAAGGGACTAAGGGACTAAGGGACTAAGGGACTAAGGGACCAAGGGAACGAGGGAGCAAGGGAGCAACATTCGTCTTTAGGGTTTGTGATGGGTTTCTATATGCTTCCCTTAGATGAGATGGTTCACGCTAAGGTAGGGCGCGGAGGCGTCCTAACCGATGATGTGGATTCGCTACGCTCTGCTGCTGCTGATCCTTCCGTGCTATATCGTCGCCCTCCAGCGCCGCCGGTGGGCGACGATTCCGTTGTGGCTGGTTTCGACATCGGCGATGCTGATGCAATATATGTTGAGCGTTCACCAGAGCGCTGGGCTTGGCGACGGGGCTGTGCCGGCTACGTTTGTCTACGTGGGAGAGATGACGAAAATCATGCTCATTCCCATCGCCGTGCAGATCGCAGTCGGGTTGAATGGAATGAGAATTGGCGCCGGAGAGCGAGCCAACAGGGGCCTGCGAAAGTTTACCGAGACTCTGGATGCCAGCTAGAGCAAATTGGATTTTCGTTTATGGAGCGCTGGGGCAGAGCGACACGTTCGTCTCTCAGAGGCTGTTGATTCCTGCAAAAGCAATGTCCTTGCGCCGTCCCTTCGGGACTCGCGGCGAAACTGTGGGACCCCCTTTCCCCACGCTGAAGCGCGGGGCTAGCAACCATTGCGCCTCCGGCGCGTTCGCTAGAGCGGTTCCAGATATGCTGTACCCCGGTCGCGCAATTGATCCGGTGTAACAAAAAACAGCAAGTTGGCGTGCGCTTATGCGCACGTTGGCAAGGTCGCAAGTCGGCGGGTCATGGGTACACCTTCTTTGGAATCGCTATAGGTTCTTTACCGCATGAATTCGAACCTTTGCTTCTCGGTTTCCCAGGTCCCAGAGTCGGGACCTGGGGCACCCCAGGTAGGTGCAAGATCAAGCGGTCAGAGACCTAGGAGATTACTTGTGCAGCCGCCCATAAAGCCCGCCAAAGTTGCGGGCGGTTTGCGGCGCGAGTAAACTCGTGCCCTTGTTACAAGGCTTCCCTACGCGATTGCCTAACTTGGTCCGATCCCTGCGGGGGTCTGCACTGCCTCTCTGCGTTTTTCCCTCCGGCCAAACCACCACCGCCACCGTCTTCGCACCGGCGGAGTTGCGCCCTCCGGTCCCGCCGCGGTTTTCAACTCCGCCAGCGCTTCCTTCACTAGCGCGCGCAAGGCATCGGCCTCCAGCACGCACGATCGCAGATAGGCGGAGACCGTCATTCCAGCCTCTGCCGCGCGCTGCCGCAACTGCGCGCTCTCCGAGTTGCTCAATCGAATGGTCACGCTCGCGGTGCGCAACTCGGGGCTGACCGGCGAATCCGGCGCCGCGCTCACCCGCGGAACCGCGTTATCCTCCATTTGCGCTGCCGGCGGCGCTTTGTCTCCATCGTCCGCCGGAGGATCGCGCCCATCGAATCCCTCGCCAGGCGTGTAGCCGCCATGATTGCGTAGGGCGCGCTCGTGGCTGAGCGTGACCACGTCTTCGCCCAGATCGCCGTCGCTCCAGGCCGGTTCGCGGTCCGCGGAGCCCGCAGTAGACGTTAGCGACGCCAGCAGCCCCGCAAAACCTGTGGAGCTGGGGGAGGGCGTGGAGCCGGCTGGCGTTTCCATGGCATCGAGTCTACTGTGCAGCGACTATGGCGGACTCGGAAAGTCAACCTGCGATCCGTGCCAAACCCAAATCGGGTTCCGCTGTGCGAGAGTTCCAAAATGATTCTCTTGCGTTGCTTCGCCGGCCAGGCTCAGGTGGGTCGGGTTTGGCCCTGCCCAGGGGCGGGAAGCACGCGACCCGGCTCGCGCAACATGCGGCTAATGGTTTCCACCGGGACGGGCGGGCAGAAGAGAAAGCCCTGGCCGAAGCGGCAGCCCAACTGCTGCAGTAGCGCGTCTTGCTCCCGCGTTTCGATGCCCTCGGCCACCACATCCATGCCCAGAATCCTGGCCAGATCCACGATCGTCCGCACAATCTGCAACGGCTGTTCGCCTTCCGTCAAGCGCATGACAAAGGAACGGTCGATTTTGAGCACGTCGAAGGGAAACGCGTGCAAGTGGTGCAGCGAGCTATACCCGGTGCCGAAGTCGTCCATCAGCAGCGACACGCCGAGCCGGCGAAGGCTGCCGAGGACTTCCATGGCGGCGCCCGCGTCGACGATGAGGCTCGACTCCGTCATCTCCAGGCCAAGTTGCCGGCCGCTGACGCAGGAACGGCGCAAGAGCGCTTCCACGTGGTCGGCGAGCCCTTCGCGCGTGAATTGCCGTGCGGAAAGGTTGACGCATACCCGCAGCGAACTTTGGGCGGCATCTTCGTCGCACCACTTGTGAATCTGCCTGCAGACCTCGGCAAGGCCCCAGTCGCCAATGGCCTCGATAACCCCGGTTTCCTCCGCCGCGGGGATGAAGCTCAAAGGCGGAATCAGTCCCCGCTCCGGATGCTGCCAGCGAATCAGCGCCTCCAGCCCGATGATGCGGCGTGTAGCCAGCTCGATCTCCGGTTGGTAATAGAGGACAAATTCGTGCTTTTCCAACGCCTGGCGCAGATCCGATTTGCGCGGCCAGATTCCGGTCACCGGTTGGCTGGCGGGAGTCAACTGTGCGCGAAATCCCTGATAGGCCTTGCGCAGCCTGCGCAGCTCCAACTGGCTGGCGACCATTTCGGCCAGGCTCTCCAGCATGTGCAATTCGTTGGCCGCCATGGGCCGGCGCGGCTGGCAGGAAAAGGCGGTGAGCGCGCCCAGAATCCTGCCGTCCTGTGAGCGTACGGGAGCGCTGGCAAACGAAACCGGATCGATGCGCCGCAGCGGGCACCGCCGTTCCCTCCAGACGGGATCCTCGTCGATGTTTGCTACCACCACCGGGCCATTTTCGGCCAAAACCTTTTCGAAGATCGAACCGCTGCGGGGAAGTTCCCGCACCGGCTCGCCCCAGTAGGACTTGATCCAGACGCGGGTGTCGTCGGCAAAGCCCAACAACACGGTGTCGGCCTTGAAGTACTCGGCGCACAGGCGCGTGATGGCGTCGAAGGTTTCCTCCCGTTCGGTGTCGAGAATCCCTGTCGATGCCAGCGCCGCGAGCCTTGCCTCCTCCTGCTCCTCTGCAGCCGTTGTCTCCGGTTCAGCCTTCTCGATCATGCTTTCCGACTCGCGCTGCGCCCCTTCTTCGCGCTCATTTGCAGGTTCCACGCAGCAGCCGCAGGGCGTGCTTCGCACGAGAGCAACTTGTCGAAGCACGTTCATGCGGCTTTCTCTCCGGCCCAAGGTTTTCTTCCGCGGCCCAGTTTGAGCCGGAAAATCGCTTCTGTGCACTTGTTTTATCGGAAAAGCCGGAAAGGCCTTGAGGCTCAAACAGGCGTTCCCCGCCTAAGTCCCCGTATATCGATTTGGCGGGCGGTAAACGATTACTTTTGCGTGTACGCTTGTCCTGTTTCAGTCCATAAGAAGGTCAGGGCATCTGTATCGTCCTGAATCTGTTGCTGCACGCTCACTCCCGCGGAGTGGCCGCCGGCAAGGCTGTAATGCAGCAGCACCGGACGTCCGCTGGCCGAATCGGCCTGCAAAAGCGCCGTCATCTTGCGCGCGTGCAGCGGATCGACGCGCGTATCGCTCGATCCCGTCCAGAACAGCACCGCCGGATACTTCACCCCCGCCTTCACGTTCTGGTAGGGCGAGTACTTCACGAGATAAGGGAATTGCTGTTCCTTGTCGGCCGAGCCATACTCAGTGACCCAATGCGGACCTTGCTCGAACTTTTGATAGCGCAGCATGTCGAGCAGCGGATAGCCGCACCACACCGCCGAAAACAGATCGGGCCGCTCGGTGATCGCCGCGCCCATCAGCAACCCGCCGTTCGACGCCCCGCGGATGGCGAAGCGATCCGGCGAAGTGTACTTGTTCGCGATTAAATACTCGGCTGCCGCGAACCAGTCGTCGAAGACGTTCTGCTTCTTTTCAAACATCGCCTGCTCGTGCCAGTGCTCGCCGTACTCATCGCCGCCGCGCAGATTGGGCAGCGCAAACCAGCCGCCCTCCTGGATCCACCAAACCCATGTGGGACGCCACTCGGGCGTCATGCCAACATCGAAGCCGCCATAGCCGGTCATCAGCAGCCGCTCGGTCCCGTCCTGCTTCAATCCCTTCTTGCCGGCGATGAACATCGGCACCTTCGTGCCGTCCTTCGACGTGTAGAACACCTGCTTCAGCTCGTATTGGCTCGAGTCGAATGGAACTTTCGGCAGCGCAAACACGTCGCGCTTGCCCGTCTGTGTGTCTAGCCGGTAGATCGTCGGCGGCACAA
>Ga0187784_10000131_pt1 | contig 46557 bp, 40 predicted proteins | sample 1015_SJ02_MP15_2_FD_132964 | JGI IMG/M metagenome (GOLD analysis project Ga0187784, IMG submission 132964) | Tropical peat soil microbial communities from peatlands in Department of Meta, Colombia - 1015_SJ02_MP15_20_MG | ecosystem: Environmental > Terrestrial > Soil > Wetlands > Peat | place...
CGTGCGCCCTCTCAGGCCGGCTACCGATCATCGCCTTGGTGAGCCGTTACCTCACCAACTAGCTAATCGGCCGCAGCCCCCTCCTCCAGCGACCCTTGCGGGCCTTTGATCCCGACGACCTGCGTCACCGGGATGTTATGCGGTATTAGCCCAGGTTTCCCCAGGTTATCCCCCACTCGAGGGTAGGTTAGCTACGTGTTACTCACCCGTTCGCCACTTTACTCATCCCCTTGCGAGGACTTTCTCGTTCGACTTGCATGTGTTAGGCACGCCGCCAGCGTTGATTCTGAGCCAGGATCAAACTCTCGTTTGAAACTTGGCTCGCCCGCAAACTTTGCAGCTCCGGACCTCCCGAGGTGATCGGGAGAGATCGGCCCGGTTTTATGCCGCCCTGCCGGGCGGTTCTACCTCAGCTTGCAGGCGTTAACTTGTGAGTTCTCCTTGCCTGTCAAATCCGGCAGGAGAATTTCGTTCCACCCCCCGTCCTGAACTGTACGGCTCAGGGTTTGCCCGTGGGGCAGAACGTGTCGCTCAGCATTTGGACCCCAGTCCTTAAAGGACTCAGTCCGATTGACGTGGCATGCTCAACTCAGTTGTCAAAGAGCTTTGTCTCCCGCCGAGGGCGGGGTTCCCAAGTTGGGAAAGGTTGGAAAGCTTGCGCTGGAGGCGTTTCTAGACTGCCTCGCTGGTCTTTCCAGCACCTACTCTGTAGGCTGATTAGCTTGCAGAGCAATTTTTCATTTTACCTAGGCACCCTAAACTTGTCAAGGGCTTCTTCAAAAAAGATTTTGGGGTAGAATGGGGCCGTGGCCAAGCGGCCAGGTGAGAGTGGGCAGCTTGACCACCCGGAATGAGAAGGCGGCAGCTTCGCAGGTTGCGCTGCCGCAACCCAAGGTGTCTGTCTATGAGCAAATTCTTAGTCAAGCATTGGCCGCTATTCGCCAGCATTGTTATCTTGTGCGTTACCACGGGAGTGATTTCAACCATCATTATCTTGCGGGAAGATGGGCACCTGGTTTATGCCCTCGATGACCCCTACATCCAAATGGCCATGGCCAAGAACTTCGCCCTGCACGGTGTCTGGGGGATCACTCGCTTCGGATTCACTTCGGCCTCCTCCTCGCCATTGTGGACCTTCCTCATCGCTGTCACCTACCTGCTTTTTGGAGTCAGCGAGACGGCCCCTTTTTACCTGAGCCTGGTTTGCGGCGCGCTGGTGTTGGTGGTCGCCTACGGAGTGTTTCGCTGGTATAAGCTCTCGCCTAAGCTCACCTTCTGGGCTCTGCTGGTCTTGTTGTTTTTCACGCCTCTGCCAACGCTCATCGGCATCGGCTCGGAACACCCGCTTCACGCCGCCTTGACCATTCTGGAGGTGTTCATTGCTGCCCGCCTTCTTTCCGACGAGAGCCCCACGACCGCCCGACGCGACCTTATTCTGCTCCTGGTGATTTCACCGATTCTCACTATTGTCCGTTATGAGGGGATATTTTTGATTCTGGTGCTCGTCGCCCTCTTCCTTCTTCGCCGGCGCTGGATGACCGCCGTGGCCGTGGGAGCGGCAGGTTTCTCCTCGATTCTGCTTTACGGAGCCATCGGCCTGGCGAAGGGCTGGTCGTGGCTGCCCAGTTCCATTCTTTTGAAAGGCAGTTTCCCCATTTTCACCGATCTCAGCGCCGCGGTGGACTCGGTGCTCGGTCCGGCTTACGTCAATGTCAAATCCGGCCCGCATCTGGAGGTGCTGGTGCTGGGCTCCCTTTTTCTTGCCCTCACCGCCTTCGACAAGCGAAAAACCGCCTGGGAGAGCCGGCAAGTCATGACGGGGATCTTCGTCCTGATCACCCTGGCGCACCTTCAGTTCTGCATGGTCGCTTTGTTCTTCCGGCACGAGTCTTACCTCGTCGCGCTGGGGATCGTCGTGGTCGTCGCCCAGCTCGCCGACCAGCTTCCGGAGAAGCTTTTTGGACCGTCCGTCGATCGCGCGCTGATCGTCAAGCACGCGGGCGGTGTGGTTCTGGCCGCGCTCCTCATCTACCCCTGTCTGGTGCGGGCGGGGGCGGCGTTGGTCTTTCTTCCCCAGGCTTCGAAGAACATTTACGAGCAACAATATCAAATGGCACGTTTCGTTAAGAGGTATTATCAAGGTTCAATCGTCGCGTTGAACGACATTGGGGCCGTCAATTTCCTTGCGGATGTGCATTGCCTGGACCTGTGGGGCCTGGGCAACTATGAGGTGACAAAATTAAAGCGCCAGCGCGAATATCACACCCGGGACATCCTCCGGTTGTCACGGGAGGCTGGAGTCAAGGTGGCCCTGGTCTACGATAGCTGGTATACCTCCATCGGCGGCCTGCCGCGCGATTGGGTCTGGGTGGGCCAATGGGAGCTCCCTGACAACGTGGTGGCGGGCGGGGATACGGTGTCCATCTACGCCGTGGACGAGTCGGAAACTGTCCCCTTGATGGATAAACTCCAGGATTTTTCTCCCCTCCTGCCCAAGGAGGTTAAGCAGTCTGGGAGATACCTCCCCTGAAGAGCAGTGACAGGTGACGAGTGACGAGCGGCGAGAGTTCTGACCCTCTACCCCTTGGGGGAGAGGGTGGCCCGCACCGGCGCTTTCTTCAGCCGGCGCGGGCCGGGTGAGGGGGTCGAGAGGCGCATATTCACGTGGAGGCGGAAACATGGGAAATGGATCCAAGCAGAGCGCACTTCCGAAGGTCGGCAGGCGGTCTTTCCTCGCCACAGCCTTGGCCGGCGCCACCGCGGCGGCGGCAAACGCGGGGCAGCGTGACTGGAGCGGGAAGAATCCCATTCATTACCCCGATCCAGACATCATTGCCCTGGACAAGCGGTTCGAAAAGTACTGGATCAAGAGCACACCCATCCAGAGGCTGTACACCGGGTTGCTTTGGGCTGAAGGCCCCGCTTGGAATGGTGGCGGGCGTTACCTGGTCTTCAGTGATATCCCCAACAATGTGCACATGCGCTGGCTGGAGGAGGATGGCCACGTCAGCGTCTTCCACAACCCTTCTAACAACGGCAACGGGAATACGTTTGACTGGGAAGGCCGCCTGGTCACGTGTGAGCACCTCACGCGCCGCGTTGTCCGCTACGAACATGACGGCTCGGTGACCATCCTGGCGGAGCGCTGGCAAGGCAAACCGTTCAACGCCCCCAACGACATCGTAGTGCACCCGGACGGAGGCATATGGTTCACAGACCCTGGTTACGGCATCCTGACGAATTACGAAGGCCACGTCGCGCCGCTCGAACTCAAGGAAGCAGTTTACCGAATCGACGGCAAGACTGGGAAAATGGACATAGTCACCGATGAGGATTACAAGGCCAACGGCCTCTGCTTTTCACCTGACTATAAGTTGCTTTATGTGGTCGACACGGGCTGGACGCATTATCCCCAAGCTCCCAAGATCATTAGGGTATATGACGTGGTGGATAGCAAGAGCCTGCGCAACGGGCGAACGTTCTGCTCCATGGAGTTGCCCGGCAAGGGCACGGGAAGTTCGGACGGCATCCGCGCCGACAAGGACGGCAACATCTGGTCCGCAGCCGGCTGGGTTGGTCAGGGATACGACGGCGTGCACATCTTTGCCCCCAGCGGTGAACGCATTGGCCAGATCGTGTTGCCGGAAACCTGCGCCAACGTCTGCTTCGGCGGCAGCAAACGCAACCGCCTGTTCATGGCCGCCAGCCAGTCACTTTATGCCGTGTACGTTGATACCCAGGGAGCGCACATCACCTGAGAGTCATCGGGTGATCTGGAGATCGGGGGATCGGGGGAACGCAGGCTGGCGCAAAGCCAAGCTCTGCGTTCTTCGGGAGCTGGGACTCCGCCCATCGCAGAGCTGCGCTCTGCGCCAGCCCCGTTTCTAGCTTTTGTCGCCCTTGAAGCCTGTGCCGAGGGTGTATCCCACAATTCCCGAAAGAATCGCACAGGCGGCGCCACCTTCGATAATCCTTATCACGGCCAGAACTGAAGTCACGGAGACGACGAAGACTATGGTCATGCCCTTCACTAGATTATCCGGCGTAAGAAAGAGCTTCAGTTCGCCAGTAGTCTTACGCATCGTTGCCATAAGGATCAGCCAGCAGATCGCCATCGACGCAAATGGGATCCCGAGCAGGACTGCTACCAGTTTTAATTGATCCAAGGTCCCTACCATTTTTGCGTCCTCCTAGACAGCAATTTCCATATTAAGCGTGAAAGGAGATTTTACGCCACATTTGGGGTAGCGCATCAGACCTGTGTTTTTTGCGGGTCTGCGGCTCAGCGGCTCTCCCACACAACCCAACCGACTGGCTCAGGGTACATCGCTCAAGCGACTAGCGCGGACCTGCTTTTTAGGTCCCCGGTTCTTCTAGCAATGGCCGGGGCGAAAAAGCCGCAGACCTTGAAAAGCAGGTCTGCGCTACACGCTCACCAAGCTTCTTTGCCCACTCGCGGGCCCCAATCGGTCTTGTGGCAGTTACGGGATGTGATTTTGGAGATCAACTCGTCAAGCTGATACTTGCGTTGTGCGGGTTTGATCACGATCGCGCCACTCTTGCCGACCGCCAGCGTGAGTTCATCCCCTTCCCGTAGCCGGGCCGTTTCGACAACTCGCAGAGGAATCCGCACGGCGAGGCTGTTGCCCCACCTTGCAAGCTGCGTTTTAGTCGTCGGGTTCATGGACCGGGCAGGTGGCGCCATAGGTTCAGGATGCTTTCAACAGGGCCTGTTCAACGGCTTTGGGCCACTCGGCGATGAGGAACTTCCCCGCAGGATACAGGTAGTCCTCACCGCTTTCGTCGATCACGCGCAGGTCGCCGTCCCGCGCCGCATCCTCGTCCGGGAGCACGCGGTACATTTTGTGAAGTTCCAGCGATGCGGGGTATCCGGAATTATCAATGCACAGGGCTAGCTGCAAAGAACTTTTCTTTTGCCGTTTCATAATTCAGACCAAACGCTGCACACCTCGGCGGGAACGTGATGGATCACGATCACCTCGCCCCGCCGCTTGACGGTGTGGATCACCGTTCTGGCTTCATATGTACCCGGGCATCCCGCGATCGTGCATTTCACAACCCGCTTCTCCTTTCCCGAGGCGTACGCCACTTGGGCGGCTGCGGTTCGTAAGCAGGGGTAGCGCAGACCTGCGGTGTTTGCAGGTCTGCGGCCCTTAAGGTTCACCCTCGGAAAAGCCGCAGACCTGCAAAGAACGCAGGTCTGCGCTACCACCCTTCCGGTCAGTTCACGGAATCTGGTTCACGGCCTGGACCATCATAGTTCGGTTGGGGAAGCAAGCGGTCACGGTCGTAAGGCGGGTCCTCGTGCTCGGGCATTTGGAAGTCGGGGAATTCCTCCTGGAAGCTGCGGCGCCATTCTTCATCAGCGTAGTATTTCATCTGGAGTTGAAGATCCTCGTCGCTACAGCCGCCCAGGGGACTTAGGTGGTAGGCTCCGTCCGGGTCGGGTGGCATCGCCTTGACTTCTTCACGCAGCATGTCTGACCAAAGCTTCGTATAAAGCTCGCGGTCGCTCAGGTGGTCTGTATCCTCCAGAAACACGCGCAGGAGCGCCAACGCATGAATCACTTCCCAGAGTTTCTTGGTTAGCTGTTGATCGTGGAGCGTTTCAGGCGCGGGCAGTTGGATGCCGGCCTCCTCGAGCTGCTTGAAGTTTGTGGTCAAGGGCGCTTTTTCATAGTCCACCACGTACTTCCAAAATCCCTCCACGACCTCGGGCGGGGTGTCTCCCATTTCGCCTGCCACCATCTTCCCACCCACGAGTTCTTCCGCCTGCCGCTTCAATTCGGCGATTCTCTTTTCGCGTTCGGCGTCGTCTTCGTCGCTGTCCTTCGTGGCCATAAGGCATCTCCTTTGTTCTTTGCTGACGCTGCTCGAAGGCGCTGATTATAGCGCACTTCCTCGCTGCTTTGAAAATGTCCCCTCACCCTCTCACTCCTCCCCCTCTCCCCTCTCCCGTGGGGAGAGGGGAGAGGGGGAGGAGTGAGAGGGTGAGGGGTCGCGAATTTTCATGCACGGTGGTGAGCCGCAGGATCACGAAGTCTGCGCTCGGAATGACACGGGCGTGTTGCCCGAAAAATGACCCTCGCGCGAGGCACTCCTGCCCTAGGCGCTGATCTGTTATTCTTGTTGGCTGTGATCTTCCCCCTTTGGAGACTGTTCATGCACTCGAAAATCCGCTTGCTGCTCGCCCTGGCGCTAATGGTGGCCAGCGCAGCGAAATGCTACGCCTTCCAGAAGTCCTCCATCGACGATGCTCTCAACTCACTCTCCGCAGTCCACACTTTCAAGCAGGTCGCAATCTCTCCGGATGGCAGGAGGGTTGCCTGGGTCGAGTCTTTGAAGGGAAAGGACCAGCAACCGACGGGCAACTCCGCAATCTATGTGGCTACCCTCGGCTCATCGGAACAGCCGCGCCGTATCTCAGCCGGCGACGGCAGCGCCGACTATGCCGAGCACGACATTGCCTGGTCTCCAGACAGCAAAAGACTGGCTTTCCTTTCAGACAAGGAAGGTTCGGGCCAGCTTGAACTCTACGTCGCGGACCCCACGGGTCATGCGGCGCGGCAACTCACCCGCCTCACCGGATTTCTCGCTTCTCCCTCCTGGTCGCCCGACGGAAAGCGGCTGGCGCTGCTTTTCACTGAGAATGCCCCACGCGCGGCCGGCCCACTCGAGCCCATGACTCCGCCCTCCGGTCTCGTCGAGCAGCACGTCTACGAGCAGCGACTGACGACCGTCGAGGTGGCTTCCAGCCAGATCCAGCAGGTTTCGCCCGCCAACCTCTACATCTACGAGTACGATTGGGCGCCCGACGGCAAAGAATTCGTGGCCACTGCCGCGGCGGGCGCGGGCGATGCCAACTGGTGGATTGCCCAGCTCTGTACTGTCGATATTGCATCCGGCGAGACGAAATTCATTTACAAGCCGCCGCTCCAGATCGCTGAACCGCGCTGGTCGCCGGACGGCAACACCATCGCTTTCATCGGCGGAATCATGAGCGATCAGGGGAGCACCGGAGGCGATATTTACACGATTTCCGCCAGCGGGGGCGAAGCCCGTCACCTCACCCCCGGCATCAAAGCTTCGCCCGCCACACTCGCTTGGCTCCCTTCTTCGGAGAAGATTTTATTCACAGAACAAATCGACGGCGCCAGTGGCATCGCCACGGTTGATGCTCGCGAGGGGAGAATCGAAACCCTCTGGACCGGCCCCGAAACCATCTCCACCGGAAGCGCGTGGGACTTTGGGATATTCCTGGCCGAGGATGGAAAGACCTGCGCCTTGGTCCGCCAATCATTCCAACAACCACCCGAGATTTGGGCGGGAGAACTCGGCGCCTGGAAGCAGGTCACCCGCGTCAACGCCGGCACTCACCCCGCCTGGGGCAAGTCCGAGAGCATCCATTGGCGGAATGAGGGGATGGAAATCCAAGGCTGGCTGCTCTACCCGATGAATTATGATCCGGCCAAGCGCTACCCGATGGTGGTGTCCGTGCACGGCGGTCCGGGTGCCGGCGAAATGCCCTCATGGCCGGGACCGTTTTTCGAACTTGCCCTGCTCTCGGGGCAAGACTGCTTCGTCCTGTTCCCCAACCCGCGTGGGAGCTTTGGGAGGGGCGAAGCTTTCACTGAGGCAAACGTCAAGGACTTCGGCTACGGCGATTTTCGCGACATCCTTGCGGGCGTTGACTATGTGGTGAAAACGCTTCCGGTGGACGACCGCCGGGTCGGAATCGCCGGCTGGAGCTACGGCGGTTACATGACCATGTGGGCCGTAACCCGCACGAACCGTTTTCGCGCCGCGGTGGCCGGGGCAGGCGTCGCCAATTGGCTGAGCTATTACGGCGAGAACGATATCGACCAGTGGATGATTCCCTTTTTCGGCGCCTCCGTTTATGATGACCCGGACGCCTATGCCCGCAGTTCGCCTATTACTTTTATCAAAAACGTTAAGACCCCGACCCTCATTCTGGTGGGCGACCGCGATGGCGAATGCCCCGCGCCTCAATCCTTCGAGTTCTGGCACGCATTGAGGACCCTTGGCGTGGAAACCCAGCTCGTGGTGTACCCCGACGAAGGCCACGTGATCTGGCAGCCTGAACACCAGCGAGATGTCACCAAGCGCACCCTCGAATGGTTCGAGCAGCACCTGAAATAGATTGTCGATTGCTGATTGACGATTGACGATTGTCCAGGCCAAAAGTCGAAATTCGTTTCTGGGTCGAACCCCTGGGCCCGGACAGTGTGCCGGGCGGGCACTCGTGGGATGTTCCAGCCCTCTTCCCCCTTGGGGGAGAGGGTGGACCGCATCCCGATGCACTTCATCGGGAGACGGGCCGGGTGAGGGGGTTGGCTATTTGTGGTGCGCATGGTCGAAAAACCAGGGTGGCGCATACGTCCCGCCGTTCTCTGGCGGGATGTATGCGCCCTGTCGAAAGGGGCGCAGACATGCCAAACTACGGCACGTCTGCGCCACCCGCGCTTTTTACGAGTTTCGAATTTCGAGTTTCGAATTGGGGGGTAAACAATGGGCGATTTGGTTCGAACCGGACTCTCCCTGGAAAGGGAGCTTCTCGCAAGATTCGACACGGCCATCCACCGCAAGGGATATCAAAACCGATCGGAGGCCATACGGGACCTCATTCGCGAGCATCTGGTGGAAGAGGCGGCGGAAGAAAACAAGGTGATCGTAGGAACCCTGACCATGGTTTACGACCATCACCAGCCGAATCTCTCCGCCAAGCTGATTGAGGCCCAACATGCGGCGGCCAGCAAGGTGCTGGCGGCCACCCACGTGCATTTGGACCACCACCATTGCCTCGAAGTGGTCATCTTGAAAGGCCGCAGTAGCGAGGTTAGAAGCCTGGCGGATGGGATTCTGAGCCTGCGGGGGGTTAAGCATGGGCGGCTGACAGTCGCCACAACGGGGAACAGAGGTTGACTTCCACCTTCCCTTACCGGGGTCATTTGCCAGACACCAGCGTCGATTTTTCAGTTGACGCGGGCGCTACTGGACTATAGATTTACCCCTTTGACCCAACTGTCATGCTGAGCGGAGCGAAGCATCCCCGCAGTTCGTTGCCGGACCCCATGCGCAAAGACAACTGTAGAGATCCTTCGCCCGGCCAAAAGCAGGGCGGGCTCAGGATGACAGCCGGCTCCGCTTAGGAATTAAGGTTTAATCTCGGTGTCTACCGCTCGTTTCGTCGGTAGGGGGCGGCGGAACATCGGATCACAGGCCTAAGCCGCGCCGCTCACTCTAACATTGAAAAAAGGAGGCATGCTATGAAGGTCGGACTCTTTACGGCGCTCCTGGCCAAGCTCAGCTTGGACGAGGTCATCGAAAAGATTAAGCCGCTCGGCATCCGCACCCTCGAGTTGGGAACGGGGAACTTCCCAGGCGACCCGCATCTGAAGCTGGAGTGGCTGAGCCAACCCACCAAGATTAAAGAGTTCAAGCAAAAGCTCGAGGACCGGGGCATCAGCATCAGCGCCTTAAGTTGCCATGGCAACCCAATTCACCCCAACAAGGAGATTGCGGAAGCGCACGCGGAAACCAGCCGCAAGACGATTTTGATGGCGGAAAAACTGGGCGTCACGCGGGTGATCGATTTTTCCGGTTGCCCGGGCGATTCGGATAATGCCAAGCACCCGAATTGGTCTCCCACACCTTGGCCGCCGGAATTCCTGGAAATCTTGAAATGGCAGTGGGAGAAAAAGGTCATCCCCTTCTGGACCAAGCGCGCCAAGTTTGCCCAGGACCACGGAGTGCGGATCGGCATCGAAATGCATCCGGGATTTGTGGTTTATAACCCGGAAACCATGCTTCGCCTCAGGGAAGCCGCCGGACCGGCCATCGGCTGCAACTTCGATCCCAGCCACATGTTCTGGCAAGGGATTGACCCCTGTGCGGCGGTGCGCAAGCTGGGCGAAGCCGTGTTTCACATCCACGCCAAGGACACGCGCCTTTACCCTGTCAACGTCACAGTGAATGGCGTGCTCGACACCAAACCCTATAGCGATGAAAAAAACCGCTCGTTTATATTCCGCACCGTCGGTTATGGTCACGACCTGGATTTCTGGGCAGACTTTGTCTCTACGCTCCAGATGGTAGGTTACGACGATGTGCTGTCTATCGAACACGAAGACAGCCTGATGTCTGTGGACGAGGGTCTGGCCAAAGCGGCCAATTTCTTGAACCAAGTCATTATCAAAGAAAAACTCAAGGAGATGTGGTGGGCGTGAGAAGAACAGGAGTCAGGAGTCAGGAGTCAGAAGATTCAGCCATCAGCCGTCAGCTTTCAGCTTTCAGTGAGCCTCCGCCGGAAAATCGCTTGCTGATTGCTAAGGGCTGACAGCTGAGAGCCAGGGTTTTTATTCTGACTCCTGACTACTGGCTCCTGACTCCTATTCGCCACTTTCGCAAGGAGGACAATTCCGAACATGCCAGAAGTCAACATTGCACTCATCGGTCACCAATTCATGGGCCGGGCACATTCCAATGCTTACCGGCAGGTCAGCAGGATCTTTCCCGGCAAGTATCGGCCGCGCATGAAAGTGCTCTGCGGAAAAGCTTGCAGCGAAGAACTCGAGGCCACAGCGCAGCAGTTGGGTTGGGAAGAGTCCGACTGCGAGTGGCGCCGGGTGATCGAACGAAAGGATATTGACATCGTGGATATCGCGACGCCAGGGCACCTTCACCACCCGATGGCCCTCGCCGCCGCCCAGGCGGGCAAGCACATCATCTGCGAGAAGCCCCTGGCCAACAATCTGGCGCAGGCCAAGGAGATGCTCCGCGCGGTGCAAAAAGCCGGCGTCTTCCATATGGTGAACTTCAATTATCGCCGGGTGCCCGCGGTGGCCTTCGCCAAAAAGCTCATCGAAGAGGGCCGCCTGGGGCAGGTCTATCATTATCACGGCGCGTACCTCCAGGACTGGATTATGGATCCAGACTTCCCTCTGGTCTGGCGCCTGGAAAAGAAATACGCGGGCAGCGGCGCCCTAGGAGACATCGGGGCACACGCCGCCGACTTGGCCCAGTTTCTGAATGGTTACATCGTAGCGGTCGCCGGCCAGATGACTACGTTCATAAAGGAACGGCCTTTGCCTGGCACGGGTGAAGGCGCCTGGGGAGCCAAAGGAGCAGAAGGGAAGAAAGGCAAAGTCACGGTGGATGATGACGCGAACTTCCTCGCTCGCTTCGCGAATGGCGCGGTGGGAGTCTTTGAGTCGACACGCTTCGCGGGGGGCCGGCGGAATTACAACACCTTTCAAATCTACGGCAGCAAAGGCAGTCTGGCTTTCAACCTGGAAAGGATGAACGAGCTGGAATTCTACGATCGCACGGAACCCAACGAGCACCAGGCCTTCAAAACGATCATGGTGACAGAGTCCAACCATCCTTACGTGGGGGCATGGTGGCCGCCGGGGCACATCATTGGTTACGAGCACACCTTCGTCCATGCCATCCATGATTTCCTGGCTGGATTGGAGACGGGCCAGCCACCCCAGCCCGGGTTCGACGAAGGCCTAAAGGTTCAAGCTCTCTTGGACGCGGTGGAGCGGTCAGCCAAGTCGGGAAGGTGGGAAAAGGTAAGAAGCTGAAGAAAGTAACAATCGGGTGATCGGGAGATCGGGCGCACTAATCGGGAGATCCGGTGATCGGGAGATCGGGTGACCAAGCAGATCGGGTGACGGGGAGATCGGGTGACCGGGAGACCAACCCGACAGGCTACCTTCCCGAGGCAGGAGGACGTTAGATAGGCATCTTCGTCACGGGCACGCGTCTTGTTCATCCGATCTCCAGATCACCCGATCGAGGTAGGAGGATGTTGGAAAGGCATTTCGACCTTCGTGACTGGACGAAGCGATTTGCGTTGCGCATCCTAAAGCTCTGCGACTCGCTCCCCAAGACGGAGGCTGCGCGCGCGATTAGCCGGCAGCTTGTCCGCTCCGGGACCTCAGTCGCGGCGAACTATCGGGCCGCCGGCCGAGCGCGCTCCCGAGCCGAGTTCGTAGCCAAGATGGGGGTGGTCGTCGAGGAGGCTGACGAGTCCGTTTTCTGGTTAGAACTTCTCGTGGACAGCGGAATGATCGCCAAAGCCCGCTTAGACGACCTCGTTGCCGAAGCCAATGAACTCGTTTCGATTTTTGTTGCGTCTCAGAAAACCGCGAGAGGAAAATGAGTCGGGAGATCGGGTGATCGGATGAACAAGACGCGTGCTCGCGACCGAAGTGCCGACCTGACAATCCTCCTACTCCGAGAAAGCAGCCTGTCGGGGTGTTCGCCCGATCTCCAGATCATCCGATCACCCGATTATCCGACCTTGGGGGAGTAAACCTGTGGCATACATGATGGGAATTGACGTTGGAACCACCGGGACGCGGGCGATCATCGTCCGGCCCGATGGGCACATTGTGGGAGCGGCGACGGGCGATCATCAGCCCATGAAGATGGCCAAGCCCGGTTGGGCCGAGCAGGAGCCGGAGGACTGGTGGCATGCGACGCTGGTAGCCGTCCGTGGGGCGCTCGAGCAAGGGCGGCTTAAGGGCAGCGACATCGACGCCGTGGGGTTTTCCGGCCAAATGCATGGCGTGGTTCTGATGGACAGCACGCCGGCGGTCCTCCGACCCGCGTTGATCTGGTGCGATCAACGCAGCCAAGCCCAATGCGACTGGATCACCACCACAGTGGGGGCGGAGCGATTGATCAAGCTGGTTTCTAATCCCGCCCTCACCGGCTTCAGCGCGCCCAAACTGCTCTGGATCCGTGATGAGGAGCCGAAGACGTTCGAGCGCGCCGCTCACTTCCTCCTGCCCAAGGATTTTGTGCGCTTCCGTCTCACGGGTGAGTTTGCCACCGACGTCTCGGACGCCTCGGGCACCTTGCTTTTTGATGTCACCAATCGCCGCTGGTCGCGCGAGATGTTGTCGGCGCTGGATTTGGACGCCAAGCTTTTGCCGCGCGCCTATGAATCTGTCGAAATCACGGGAAAGATCACACCCGAGGCCGCTGTCCTAACCGGCTTGAGCGCCGGGACACCCGTGGTGGGCGGCGCAGGTGACCAGGCCGCCAGCGCCGTAGGCAATGGGATCGTCGAGCCGGGGCTGACCTCCGCCACGCTGGGCACCTCCGGTGTGATCTTTGCCTACACCGAGGCGCCCAAGCTTGACCCCCGTGGCCGTATCCACACGTTCTGCCACGCCGTGCCGGGAAAATGGCACGTGATGGGGGTCACCCAGGGCGCCGGACTCTCCCTGCGCTGGTTCCGCGACAACTTTGGAGCTTCGGAGAGTTGGTACGCCCGCCATACGGACGCCGATCCTTATGACCTTATTATCGATGAGGCGCGGGAGATTCCTCCTGGCAGTGGCGGCGTCCTGTGGCTGCCCTACCTGATGGGGGAGCGGACGCCTCACCTCGACGCCCAGGCGCGCGGCATGTGGTTCGGTCTGACCGCCGTGCACACGCGAGCGCACCTGATCCGCTCCATCCTGGAAGGGGTGGCGTTCAGCCTGCGCGACTCGATCGAGATATTTCGAGAACTGGATATCCCGCTCCAACAGATTCGCTCCTCGGGCGGCGGTTCACGCAACTTCACTTGGCGACAAATCCAGGCGGATATATTTGGCACGGAACTCGTGACCCTCCGCACCTCGGAAGGCTCTGCCTTCGGCGCTGCCTTGCTCGCCGGCGTCGGGGCAAAAACCTATTCGAGCGTTTCGGAAGCGGCGGCAGAAGCCGTACAAGTGAAAGAGAGCATGACGCCCCTGGCGGAAAACGTGAAAGCGTATGACCGCTATTACCAGGTGTATCGCGACCTTTATCCCGCCGTCCGCGATTTGGCGCACACGCTGGCGAATATAGGGTAGGGCCGAACGGCGTTCGGACTGGGCACACGCTCGAACACTCGCAAAATGAAGGAGGTCGAGTGTACAATACTGCAAATGAAGCAGGCCGAGGGAAAGCAGCTCATGCACAAGGGCCTGGCTGGCGCCGGCAGAGATGGAGCCCATGCCTATGATTAAATCCCTGCACGCTCAAAACTTCCGCTGTTTCAAGGAATTGGACCTGTCCGATCTGCAACGGGTTAATGTTGTCGTCGGAATGAATGCCACCGGTAAAACGGCTCTATTGGAGACCGTCCGCTTGGCCCTTGGCGGAACACCGAACGTTCTCTGGGCGATGAATCATGCCAGAGGGTTTTTCGGACCTGCCCCACAACCCATTATAACCCGCGAGATATTCGAGTCCATTTGGAATTCATATTTCTTCGATTTCGACGTGTCCAATGCGATTTTTATGGACTGCTGCGACAGCGAGGGCCGTCACGCGACCACACGGATTTTCTTTGATCTGCAGCGGGCCGTGACGGCCGTCCAGCAGCGGTTGCCGCTAGGGCCGCAGGGCCCCCAGCAAACGCAGCCAGTGTTGCCCAGTTCCTTCATTGCGCCGCTGGCATTTGAGCGCAGTAGCTTTTCCGGGGAAAAATCGACGCTGTACGCATCGGTTCAGGCGCAAGGCGGGCTAAACTTTGATTCAGGCCCAGAGCTTAGCTTGGTCGCTGAAGTTCTTCCCTCTTTAGCATGGATCCTCAACCCCGCACAGGCTTTTTCCCAAGTAAGCCAACGACAACGTGAAGGGGCCATCGTAGACGCGGTCAGGGATGAATTTGACCAATCGCTCGAAACCCTGGTTGTCTTAGCTCCGAGCGGCGTAGCGGGCCTCTACGCAGGTCTGCGCTATCTGAGGGAGAAACTGCCCGTCAGCTATCTATCCGCCGGAATAAGCCGATTTATTGCCATGCTCTCGGCGGTTCTCATTTTCGGTAAAGGGGTCGTTCTTATTGACGAGATTGAGAACGGGATCTCCTACAAGATTTTCCGACCTCTCTGGAAGTACCTCCTTAAATTCGCTGTAGACAACGATACGCAAGTCTTTGCTTCGACGCACAGCCTGGAGTGTGTGCGGGCTGTACTTCCAGCGATGGAGGGACATGAACGTGAGTTCACCCTTCTTCGGGCCGAACGGACGAACGGATCATCGGCGATAACGTTGGTGCCAGGAAAGTTTTTGGAGTCAGCGATAGACCAAGGGGTCGAGGTTCGGTGACTTACATTCAGCCACGTACGCTCGAGTCGCTTGCCCATCCATTTTTCATCGCCACTGAAGGAATGGGAGACGCTCGCTTCATAGATGAGCTGCTGAAATTTAAAGGCATTTCAAATTGCAGTGTCGGATGTCCAAGCCAGCAAAGCGCAAGGGGCAAAACAGGGAAGGATGCCTTCCCTGATTATTTCGCCTCGATCCAGATTGCTCGAGGCAGAGTGAATTCGACTCGGCTGCTGGGACTTCTAGTTGTCGCCGACGCGAATGCGAGCGTGGAAAAGGCGTTTACTGCAATCATAACGGCCTTGGGGTCTGCAATGTTCCCAACTCCAAAGGACCCTTTCAGAATCGAAGCAACTGATTTGCGAGTGGCTGTCTATCTACTGCCCGGAGAGGGCAGAACGGGTACCCTGGAACATCTTCTGCTGGACGCGGTTTTCGCAGAGACCAAAACCCTCGCCGACTGCCTGGACAAGTTCTCGGAATGCACAGGTGCACTTAGGTCTTCAAAGCCAAATCAGCTAGCTAAGATGAGGATGTCTGCGCTCGCGGCGGCATTCTGTGAAGATAATCCATGGTGTTCAGCTAACACCATGTGGAGCGATGAGAAAAATCCGGTCCCAATCGGCAGCTCTTGCTTCAATCACATCGGTGACTTCCTGACAAGATTCGCGAGTTAGAGAAGTCCCGCCTACGGCTTCGTGCAATGTGCATATTTCCGCTCGAGGGGGGACAGGTTCGGAAAACGCAGCCCCCCCCCCTTGTGTCAGCCAACGGACGAGGGGCCCGCGGTGAGGGGCTAGAAGCATTGTAGGGATCTTTAACCGTGTTAGGAGAATAAAATGAAGATCCGTCGCACTCTACTCGTGTTGTTATGCATTTTCCCATCGCTCGCATTAGGAGGTCTCGCCGTGGACAATTACGCGGTCAAGAAACAAGTCATCGAAGGCCACACCACCTACCACCTGCTTGATTCCAAACTGAACATGGAGGTTGGCATCGTGCCGGATATCGGCAACCTGGCTTACCAGTTCAAGATGAATGGGAAGGATGTGCTCATTCCGGTGGAGTCCTTCAAGGACTACCTGGAGAAGCACACCTTCGGCTGGGGAATTCCTTTCCTGGCGCCCTGGGCCAACCGCATTGATGGCGAGTATTACTACTTTGAGGGCAAGAAGTATTTACTGAACGATTCGTTGGGAAATATTATGCGCGACGGTTTCAAGCAACCCCTTCACGGCCTCTTGGTTTTCGAAAGCCGGTGGAAGGTGGTGAAGAGCGGCAGTTCAGACGCGGATGGGGCGTTTATCGTCTCTCGCCTGGAGTTCTACAAGTACCCTGACCTGATGGCGCAATTTCCCTTTGCCCAGGTCTACGAAATGACTTACCGCCTCAAGGACGGCAAACTCGAGTGCGTCACCCAGGTCACCAACCTCGGCAATGCCGACCTGCCACTCCACTTCGCCTTCCATCCCTACTTTCTTCCGGATGGCCCGCGCGAGCAGTGGAAGCTAACCATCGGCGCCCAGAAACATTGGATCATCACCAAGCAATTGATTCCCACGGGCGAAACTGAACCCACTGACAGTTTTCTGCCCGGCGTGACCAAGGGCGTGGCACTCGACCAGACTTTCATTGACGACGGCTTCTCCGACTTCGGGCGCGACACCAAAGGGATTGGCCGTGTGGTTATTCAGGGAAAGACGCAGAAGGTCGAAGTTCTGTATGGCAAGGAATTTGATTATGCGATCGTTTATGCGCCGCTGGATAAAACCCTGATCTGCGCGGAACCCCAGTTGGGGCCGACCAACGCCTTTAACCTGCAACACGACGGGAAGTTCAAGAACGTGATCGTCCTGGCGCCAGGAAAAACCTCCGGGGCTTCGTTCTGGATTGTTCCGACCGGATTCTGAGGCACCGCCGTGACATGGGTTCGGGGTAGCGCGGACCCCCGGTTTTGGGGTCCGCGGCTTGTCCACGGCGCCGGGAAAGAGCCGCGGACCCCAAAACCGGGGGTCCGCGCTACCCCCCCTTGCCCTTGTCGTTCCGAGCGCAGCAAGGAGTCTCGCCCTGCGTTCAAATAGATGGGAGCTCGAGGTGGACAATAGTAGGGGCGTTTCGCGAACCGCCCCTACGGATCTGGGGGAGGGGGAGAAATGAGACGAGTCCAGAGAATGCTGATGGGCTGCGCCCTGGGCGCATTGCTGGCATCTAATTCAATCAGGTGGCGGCACCAAGATTTAACAACAAATCCGATTGGCTTAATTTCAGCGAGGTTGGTCATGGCAACTGAGAATGATTCCTTTTCCGCACGGCTTGAAAAGACTCAATTCAACGGCTGGAACGCTTATCGCCTTACCAATGGCATTGTCGCCTTGTATGTCGCTCCGGACATCGGGGGCCGCGCCATTCAGTTGCAGCTTGGCGAGAAAGGGTTCTTTTTTGTGAACCAAGACTTGGCGGGGAAAGTCCTGCCGGCCGAGCAGAACAACGTCAAAGCCGGGTGGGCGAACTACGGCGGTGACAAAGTCTGGCCCGGACCGGAAGGTTGGACGGGCGAGGATCAATGGCCCAGCATTCCCTACTTCACACTCGACGGGAGCAAATATGCGGCCGAAGTGGTCACGGACACGCCCGCCGAGGTCGCCGTCCGCGTGACCAGTCCTCCCGACCCGCGCACCGGGGTGCAATTTGTGCGGACCTATCACGTTTATGCCGGGACCACGCGCCTCAAGGTCGACCAAGTGATGCGCAACATCAGCCGCCGGCAGATTCGTTGGGGAATCTGGCACTTGATTCAGAACGATGCGGCGGACGCCCACGACCCTTCGAAGCCCAACCCTGACTTGTATATGTATATCCCGCTCAATCCCCACAGCAAGTATCCCCAGGGCTACTACCATCCGTATGGCGACGCTCGACACCCAAGCTACCAACTCCTGCACGGTGGTGGCATGCTGCGCGTACATTATCTCTACCGCGTGGGGAAGGTCGCAGCCGACACGGACCGGGGCTGGTACGCCTTGGTCAACGGCCAGAAAAACATCGGCTTGGTCGAGAACTTCACCTATTTCCCCGAAAAGGAATACCCCGACGGCGCTGCCGTGGAAACCTGGAATAATGGCCCGGGCATTATTTCTCGTGGCCCTTGGGATCAGACTCTTCTTGACGATCCGAAGCAAAACCCCTACATCCTCGAATCTGAGGTACTCAGCCCTTACGCAACGCTCGACCCTGGTGAGGAATACTCATTCCCGGTCTATTGGTCAGCGACGAGTGTTCCCAATCCGGTGCGGAACGCCGTTTGGGCAGGCGCCATCAGCGAGCCGCTTACCGGAAACCTGGCCAATGGGCAGGTCAGTCTGAAGGGCGTCTTCGGCGTCTTCAGCCCAGGAAGTCTGGTCGCCAACTTCTACAATGTGATGGGAGAGGAAGTGGGGCAGGTGACCTTGCAGGCCGTCGATCCCCGGGAGGTAGTCCGACTCGATAAGTCCATCCCCGCGCCCATTGGGGCTTTCCGCGTGAGCGTCTTCGTGAAAGATCGTGACGGCGAGAACCGCGGATATCTGGGCAACGTGGTATTGAAGTAACTCGTATTCAAGTGCCGAAACTCGCCAACGACGTTGCCCACGATTCAGACACTGGCAGTTGCTCCTCCCTTGCAAACGAATGATAATAGGGGACGGGGGCTCTGGAAATCGTCATTCACGCGAAAGCGGGAATGCACTGGTTGTGTTCCCGTTTGCGCCTGAATCACGGAGCAGCCGCATCCACGGGCGGCCGATCTTCGAAAGCCGAAATTCGAAACTCGCCGCAGCCACCACATTCCAACTGGGCCGATTTTCGAGTTTCGAGTTTCGGGTCTCGATCGCCTCCTGGTGCCGGGGGTGCACGCATAGTACCCCCGTACTGTTGGCAAAAGACAGGACTTGGAGGAAGCTAGGAGGGAAATGGCTCAACCAATTCGGACTAAGAACACGGGTGGGGCAGCAGGCTTTTCGGTGGTCGAACTCATGTTCGTTGTTGCGATCATCGCCATAATGTGCGTAATTGGGTTTGAGGGGTATTACAACGCTTTGCCGGCTTTCCGGGCAAACACGTCGCTGCAACTCTTGGAGGCGGGGTTACGTCAAGCCCGCGAGTATTCAATAGAACAGCGGCGAAACGTTACGGTGACATTTCAAGGGACCTCGGAAGTTGTAGCCGTGATACAGGGCATAAACGGTGGCGCCAACACCACATTATACGATTACTTCTTGCCTGAGCGATTTGTGTTTGTGGTTTTTTCCACTATTGGGGACACGCCGGATGGCTATGGAAACTCGGCCGCTGTCACCTACAACTGCCCTAATAACACGCTTCCCTGCACGATTACCTTTCAGAGCGACGGGTCGGTTTTGGATGGGGGAGGGGGTTCCAGCAACGGTTCCATTTTCGTCGGCATCACGGGGCAGACCCAGACGGCGCGGGCAGTGACAGTTCTCAGTGCCACGGGGAAAATCAAAGGCTGGCATTATACCGGAAGCGGGTGGAATTAAGGTGGATTCTATGGATTCAACGACTTCGATCCGACCTGACGAGCGTGGCTTCACCCTCCTGGAAGTGTTGATGGCGATGGCGGTGATGGTCATCGGCCTGTTGTCCCTAGGCTACGGAATCGGACTGGGGCTGGAGGCCGTGCAAATGTCCACCATGGACACCATCGCGCGCGAGAAGGCCCGGGAAGCCATGGAGGACGTGTTCACGGCTCGCGACACAGCGGCCATCCAATTCTCCCAGATTTGCAACATCCCCACGAGCGGTTCCAATCCCAACAACTGTCTTTTTGTGAACGGCCTCACCCCCATGTATACCGCCGATAGCCTCGGACTTGTGAACACCAACGCGGCCGCCACGCAAGGGACCATCGAGACGTATCAGACGCCGGGGCCCGACGGCATTCTGGGCACGGCGGACGACGTCACCTATACACTCACGACTTTTCAGCGGGCCATTTCGGTGACATCGCTCAGCTCGAGCGATGGTTACACCATCCTGGCGCAAGTTACGGTCACGATTCAGTACAATCCGCTGCCTTGGCAGCAGCGCACCGTCACCCTAGTCACAATAATGTCGCCCTATGTCTAAACCTATTCACAATCCGTCCGGAACTTCCAGCAACAGGGGGGTCACCCTCATCGAGTTGATGGTGGCCGTGGCAGTCTCGCTCATCTTGTTTAGCATGGCTTTCACCCTGGCCCAGCAGCTTAATAACACCGCCGACGTCGTAAGCAGCATGAGCGACGTGAACGAAAACCTGCGCGCCGCGGTGAACATGGTGTCGCGCGATCTCGCTCAGGCCGGGCAGAACATTCCTGTGGGTGGCATTCCCATACCCAGCGGTGGCAGCAGCACTACGGCGATCAACCGGCCGGGGCCCACAGCGGCAACCTTTCCCGCCACCGGCTATCTGTCCGTGCTCACCCCCGGCTACGGTCTGGGGCCGACGCAAGGCAGCGGCGCTAATGCCATCAATACGGACATCGTCAACATTATCGGGGTGAACCAGTTCTCATCTTTCAACCAGACTCCGGTGACGGCCAACCCCACGGTTAATGCCGGTGGAGCCACCATCACCGTCTCCACGACGGCTGCCGGCTACGTCGTGCCCGGGCTATTGATTATGCTCACCAACTCCAACGCCTCTTGCTTGCTCGCGGTCTCGTCCGTGAACACCTCGACCGGCGTCATCACCTTTACGCATGGAGATGCCACCAACGACCCCCTGGGCGTCAATCAATTTTGGGGTTCCCCCGCCACCGGAACAATCAACCAGCTTCAAACATCGGGCACGGGGGCTTGGCCGGCAATTACGGCCTACCCAATTTCGATGACCACCTACTATCTGGACACTTCGACCCCCCGACGGCTCATGAAGCAAATTACTTTGGGCTCGGCGCAGCCGGTGGCTTTGGGCATCAACGTCATGACGATTACGTACACTTGTTCGAGCGGAACGAGTCCCACGCGGAACCCCAGCAGTCCCAGCAGTATCCAAAAGGTCGCTCTGACGATGATCGGCGAAACCGACCACCAGAACCACCTTAGCTTGCAATGGTATAGCAAGTCGATCACCAACGCCGTGGCGATACAGAATTTGGACTTTCACAACAAGTTCAACTTGAACGCCAGTCTACAGCAGAACTGAGGGAGCTATCATGGGCCTGTGGCTCGTCCGCGGAAATGAAAATCAAAGTCGTCGTCACCCCCGCGAAGCTTGTCCCCGCGAAATCGGGGGAGCGGGAGTCCACGCTGGCAACGAGGTGGATTCCCGCTCCCCCGATTTCGCGGGGACAAGCTTCACGGGAATGACGGCGCACGCTGATTATCAGCAGCCCGCTTGGTGGGCCGATGGGGAAGGAGGAAGCATGAAAAAGCACGCAACGCAGGAATCGGGAGCCGCCCTCATCATCGCCATGATGCTGATGTTGGTGCTCGCCGTCGTGCTGATCGGGTTCTACTTCGTTACCGGCGGCGAGCAAAAGGTCGCCGCCAGCAACCGGGATAACGAGGTGACTTATTACTGGGCCGTCGCCGGGCTGGAGCAGATGAGCAACCTCATTGCGGATTTTTTCGCCTATACCGCAGCTCCTACCCCCACGAGTATCATCAACTGGGCGACCACCTCCTCCAACTTCGCTGCCTACCCCGCGGACATTTCCAGTTCCGGCCTCCCCTTGGTCACTGCTTCCTACACCCTTTATTGTATGGCCCCACCTGCTCCCGGCCCGTGTACTACTACACCGAATTTGGTGCTTTGTTCCACGGTGACGGGAAATTCGCTGGGAAATTGCTATGGCTCTATCGGAGGGAACGGCCCTCTCGCCGGCCTTGAAGGCGTCATCACTCCTCTCCTGCTCCAGGTGACGGCCGATGGACCGAACAACACGGAAGTCAAGCTGAACCGGGTGGTGCAGGAAGTGGCGGTGCCCATTTTCGAGTTTGGTATTTTCTCCGACAGCGACCTCTCATTTCACGCCGGCGCGAACTTCAACTTTGGCGGCCGCGTCCACACCAATGGCAACTTGTATCTGGCGGAAGATGCCGGCATGACGGTAAACATGAACGATCACGTCACCGCCGCTAAGGGAATCATCCGCGACCAGCTTGTCAATGGGTACGCGATGGAGACTTACCCAAGCACTGCTTGTCAATACTCTAGCGCCTATTGTGCTTACGTCAACGTATTGACCAGCACGAACGGCTGCCCCTCGACGCTCACGGGGCTTCAAACAGGAAATGGTTGCCTCACGTTGCAACTCGACCAAGGCAGCGTCGAGCAGGGGCCGGGAAGCACGGAGAACCCCAACTGGAACACCCTTTCGCTGACCACCTATAACGGCTTTATTCAGGATGGGACGACGGGAGCGAAAGTGCTCAACCTGGCCATATCCTTGCCCGGGATCAACTCCCAACCCATCGCCATGATTGAGCGTCCGCCCGCCGGTGAATCGCCCACCAGCGCGCTGGGCATGGCCCGTTTTTACAATCAGGCCAGCTTGCGCATTCTGCTGTCGGACACCGCATCCGACATCACTAGCTTGCCCGGAATCGATACCACGGTGGCGCCGTACCCCCTTGCCGAACTCAACAGTTCAGGCATGTCTAACCAGATTCAGCGCTCCAATAGCGGCGCCAACTACTACCTTCCGTCCGGAGACGGCTGCCATCCCCCTCTTGCCGAGTCGGGCGGCGACAGCAATAACATGTTGGCGGCGAATACGACTACGCTAGGTGGCTATATCAAGATCGAAATGCAATGCTCGGCGACAGCAGGTTGCGCCTCAACGTGGAAAGATGTGACGCAGGAGATTCTGTCGCAGGGAATCTCGCGCGACGAAGCGACCGGGTCGGCGGATACGATGCCCGCGGCGACGCTGACCGCCTCCACTACGGGAGGAACCCTGAGTGCAGGCACAACCTATTACTATGTGATGACAGCCTTGAACGCTTACGGTCAAAGCGCAGGCACCGAGGTGAACACCACGACCAAGTCGGGTTACGGTAGCACCAGCACCAACAGCGTCAAACTTACTTGGACGGCCGTGACAGGCGCGTCCGGCTACAACGTGTATCGCGGGACCAGTGCCGGGGGCGAAACCGGCTACATTTATGTCGCTGGGCAATCGACCACGAGTTATACGGATACGGGGTCGGCGCTTACTTCGGCAACCCCTCCGGCCCCTTGCTCCAACACCGCCATCATTCACCTGGAAGAAGCTGCCACCGGCGGCAATACGTTCACACCCTTTAACACGAACTTCATGAACGCGTTAACGCCTTCGAATTTTGTGCCCATCAACATGTACGACCCGCGGGAAGGAGAGGTGCGCGACAATTCCGGCCCGACGACCGCATCGCTGAACGGCATCATGAACCTGGTGGAAGTTGACGTGGGTAATCTTCAGCAATGGTTTGCCGGCAACATTGCCACCAGCGGAAAGTACGCCTTCAACGGCCCCGACGCCCTCAACAACGCCGGCTATATCCTCTACGTCTCGGATCGGAGAATGAATTGCAGCGACGGGAAATACGACCTCGAAGGCAGTTGCGCCTCGGGGTACGGTGAAACCGGTCAATTCGGGAATGAAGACATCATCAACGAACCCAACGCGAATGGCGCTCCCAACCAAACGTTGGACTCAGGGGAGGATGTGAACGGCAACGGAGTGTTAGACACTTATGGCACCTATGCGCATCCCATCGCCACCCCCACCAGCGTCACTCCCTCTGGCCAGACCAGCACGTGGAATGCAATCATCACATCGATGGCCGATACCTCGACCGGTCATCCGGCATTCGTGCGCATCACGAGTGCCCAGGCACAAGAGAACAGTGTGGTCATTTTCCGGCGCGCCCTGCGGTTGGTGAATGGCACCCTGGGCAATTTGCCCCCCCTGGCGGCTGCGCATCCTTCGACGGGGTCGGCGTGCGCCGGGGGCACGGCGGGTGGATTCTCAGCAGCCTCCGAGAACCCTGTCTATATTCAGGGGGACTACAACGCCAGCGTGGCGAACGGGTTTAATGACAATTTCCCCTTGTGTCACGTGCCCGCCTCGGTGATGGCTGACGCCGTGACGATGCTCTCCAATGCCTGGCAGCCCGGCGCACAGGCGGGGTATTCGTCCGGAGATGCAAACAGCTTTGCGAACCCGACTACCATGTCCTGCGGCGCCCAACGTTGTGCGACCAACACCTTTTACCGCACGGCCGTCATGGCGGGAAAGACTATCCCCTTCCCGGCTTACAGTGGCACCACCGCACAGCTTAACTGGGGGGTTCAGGACACCGGAAGTGACGGCGGAATTCACAACTTCCTGCGCTACGTCGAGAACTGGGGTAATGCGACTCTGAATTATCTCGGTTCCCTGGCCAGCTTCTACACTTCCCAGCAGGGCACCGGAATTTACAAGTGTTGCAACGCGGTGTACAGCCCGCCCACGCGCAACTACACGTTTGACACGGATTTTCAGAGTATTAGCAAGCTGCCGCCAGGCACGCCCCGTTTTACGAACGTGAACGCGCTCTCCTATTACCAATCGACCCTGCCCACGCAGTAGCCGACAAGCCGCGAGTGGCAGTTGGGGCACGCCATGGCGTGCCCCTCGAGTTTCTACATTTGCGCCGCGCCTTTCTAACCGTGTGCGGACGCTTGCCCTCTCCCCCTTGGGGGAGAGCCCCGCCGTCCCGATGCACTTCATCGGGAGGCGGGCCGGGTGAGGGGGTTGCCCCGATCGCGCCCGCGACCTGGAGAGAGTCCGCTACGCCGCTGCTCGGCTCAATCCTGAGGCGACTGATGTCATTACCGACTTCCTGTCTCTTGACAAACGCCACATGATAGGCTAGCTTGGTACATTGAAGCCGGGCTGGAGGTTACGGCCCGGCAGGAACACGATGCGCCAATGCTACCACCTGCCCCCCATCACATCCGAAAACGAGCAAGGACGACGCAAAGGCTGCAAAGGGGCCAGACTGTGCAGTGGCGAAAAAGTCCTTCATCCGAAGGTGAAGCAAAAAAGGCTTCTTCAAAATTGAACGAACGAGGCGGGAATGTCTATGAAAACAAAGGGTCGTCTTGGGAGACGGGCCTGTGAAGCCGGTATGTCTATGAAAACACAACAGCTTACCTGCAATATCCGGGAATGTTGTTGAAAAAAAAGGGGTTGGTCTGAGAGCGACCATAGACTTTGCAATATGAATCAACACCAACCGTGCACCCCTCTCGAGCCAAGGTTCTGCTCGCCTTTGCCGCCGTTTACCTCATCTGGGGGTCTACTTACCTCGCTATCCGATTCGCTGTTGAAACCATCCCTCCGTTGTTCATGGCGGGGTGCCGGTTCGTCATGGCCGGCGCCACGTTGTACCTGTTGACGCGCGCGGGTGGGGCAACCTCACCCTCTCGCCGGCATTGGGCCGGCGCAGCCCTCGTCGGGACTTTGCTTCTGGGGAGTGGGAATGGCGGATTGTGCTGGGCGGAGCGGCGAGTGCCTTCCGGGCTCGCGGCTCTGCTGCTGGCGACCATCCCCATCTGGATGGTTCTGCTCGATAGCCTGAGGAAAGGCGGCACCAAGCTCGATGTGCGGGTAATGGGCGGAATGGTTATAGGTGTGGCAGGACTTGCGTTGCTGGTAGGTCCGGCCCACCTGTGGGGCAGTTCGCGCGTGAATCTTGCCGGCGCGGGCGTACTGATGTTCTCATCGTTTTGTTGGTCACTCGGCTCCATTCTTTCGCACCGGCTGAATTTGCCCGCCTCGCCCTTTCTGGCGGCAGCCATGGAAATGTTGGCGGGCGGCGCCTTGCTCTTGCTGGTGGGCGTCTTGAGTGGCGAGGGCAGGCAATTCCACTGGCACGAAGTCGCCCTCCGCTCCTTGCTGGGTCTTGTCTATTTAATCGCGGCGGGCTCGCTGCTGGGTTTCACGGCTTACATCTGGTTGTTGCGAACGGTGCCCACGGCGCGGGTTTCCACTTATGCTTTTGTGAACCCGGCGGTAGCTGTTTTCCTCGGCTGGGCGGTGGGGAACGAGGTTTTGACCGGACGTGAGTTGTTGGCCAGCGCCACCATCATCGCCGGTGTAGCGCTCATCATCACCCACCGGCCGCTGGAACCAGAAATTAGAAACTAGAAAGCAAGAATCGGGTTGCCCCTGTCTTTCATCCGGCCCATCATGGATTAGAATAGCGAGGAGGGAAAATGCAAACCAAGGTGGAAGACTATCAGCGGATCGAGAAAGCCATACAATTTCTGGCACAGAACTATCACGAACAGCCAAGTCTGGACGAGGTGGCGCGGAACGTTAATCTGAGCGAATATCACTTCCAGCGGCTCTTTCGGCGCTGGGCGGGCATCAGCCCCAAGCGCCTGGTGCAGTTTCTGACCCTGGAACATGCCAAGAAGGTCCTCGAAGAATCCCGGAGCGTGCTGGATGCCACCTATGACGCCGGGTTGTCCAGCCCAAGCCGCCTACACGACCTTTTCGTGAACGTCGAGGCAATGACGCCTGGGGAGTTCAAGTCGAAAGGGGCAGGCCTCAAGATCAATTTCGGATATCACCCCAGTCCTTTCGGTGAGTGTCTTCTCGCAGTCACCGAGCGCGGGATCTGCGGATTGGGTTTCGTGGGGGAAGGGGGCCGCGCTCAGGTTCTAGAAGACTTCAAGCGCAGATGGCCGGCGGCGGAGTTTCAGCATAATCCGCATAAGACCCGGATGACCATCGACAGGATTTTCAGTGCCAAGAAAAGAAACGGCAGTAATCCTGTGAAGCTGTTGTTGATGGGTACCAACTTCCAAGTCAAAGTCTGGGAAGCCCTGCTCAGGATTCCGCCGGGGTCTATGATGTGCTACGAAGACTTGGCGCGCCAATTGGGGAAGCCGTCAGCCGCGCGGGCGGTCGGCAGCGCCGTGGGTCGAAACCCCATATCCTTTCTCATCCCTTGCCACAGGGCTATCCGCAAGATGGGGATTACAGGTGATTATCATTGGGGAGCGGCTCGCAAGAAGGCCATACTGGCCTGGGAAGCGGCGCACTGTAGCGGCGGTCTATGACCGCCGCGTTTTGGAATCAATGGTTTCGGCGCTCATAGAGCGCCGCTACATGATCGGAATAACACATGGCTGCTCCGCCTTTGATGCTTGACGCTGAGACTCGCGCCAGACTTTGGCGGCAGTTGGTGAGCGCCATTGAAACCTACGCCACAAAGCTGGAGAGCGGCAGCGTCACACCTCCGCTCGAACCTGGGAAGCTCCGGGCTATGCTCGCGCGGTTCGATTTCTCCGCCCCAGTGGAGGCGGCCGAGGCGCTGGGTTTTCTGGTCGACGGGCTGTGGAAGTTTCAAACCCACACGCCGCATCCCCGCTACTACGGACTGTTCAACCCCGCGCCGACAACCATGGGCATCGCCGGCGACGCCCTGGTGGCGGCCTTCAACCCGCAGCTCGCCGCCTGGAGCCACAGCCCGCTGGCCATCGAGATCGAGCAGCATCTGGTGCGCGCCTTCGGTGGGCGATTTGGTTACGACCCGGCGCAGACCGATGGGACTTTCGCTTCCGGCGGCATGGAAGCCAACCATACGGCAGTTCTCACCGCTTTGGTGCAGGCATTTCCGGAATTCTCCAGCCGTGGCCTGCGGGCGCTGGCCGCGCAGCCGGTTCTCTACGTTTCCGCAGAGGCGCATCATTCCTTGCTGAAGGCAGCTCGACTGTGCGGGCTGGGAACGGACGCCGTGCACGAGATTCCAGTCGAAGAGAGCCTGCGCATGGATCCGGAAGCCCTGGCTGCGAGAATCGCCCAAGACCGCATCCAGGGCTTCGCGCCTTTCCTGGTGGCGGCGACGGCGGGAACCACCAGCGCGGGAGCCATTGATCCCCTGCCGGCGATCGCCGCGGTGGCCGCGCGTGAGAAGCTATGGCTGCACGTGGATGCGGCCTGGGGCGGCGCCGCAGCGCTGGTCCCCGAGCTGCGTCCTCTTTTGGAGGGCATCGAGCGGGCAGATTCTATTACCTTCGACGCGCACAAGTGGCTTTCGGTGCCCATGGGGGCGGGAATTTATCTCACCTGCCACACGGATATCCTGGATCGAACATTCCGCACCGCCGAAACCTATATGCCGCGCGAGGCAGCGGAATTGGAGGTGGTCAATCCCTTCATGCACTCGATCCAGTGGTCGCGCCGCGCCATCGGTCTGAAGGTGTTTCTCTCACTGGCCGTGGCCGGGTGGGAGGGCTACGCCACGGCCATCCGCAACATGGTGGCTATGGGTGGGCTGCTGCGGGAGCAGCTCGAAGCCTCGGGCTGGCGAGTCGTCAACAAAACGCCCTTGCCCCTCTGTTGCTTCGTTGACCTGAGGCATGCGGAGGGCCGCTCAGCGGCCTACCTGCACGCCGTGGCCATGAAAGTCGTTGGCTCGGGAAAGGCCTGGATTTCAACCACCTGCTTGGCCAACTCCATGCCCGCGCTTCGCGCCTGCATCACCAACTACCGCACCAGCGCCGACGACATTGCAGCTTTAATTGGGGCTCTCGAGGAAGCCCGAAGACAACTCCGTTAGCCAAATCCCCCCGCACGGCTAAGCCACACTACCTCTTGTACGCTTGCCCGCTGTCCCACGGCAACCAAAACATCCAGTTGTTCGCTTGCGGCTCCCCTTCATAAGCCCGCCACCCCTCACTCCTCAAAGTCCCTGTCTAGCCAATGGGTAGAGCACGAGGTCGAGGCCCGGAATATCCTCGAAGTCGTGGGGGTTTCTGGTTAGCAGTCGGCAGTCATGTTGTATCGCCTGGCTGGCGAGCCAGAGGTCCTGAACCCGGTAACGGTGCTGTCGGCCGGCGACTCTGAGTTGCGCGGCCAAGCTGCCGAAGATATTTCCGGTGGTCCCATCTATCGGTAGAAGCGGCCTGCGCGCCAGGCGGCGGAGCGCGCTCAGCGGCCTCTGGCGGATTCCTGGGTTTTGGGCGACCTCCGCGCCGAAGCGCAGCTCCGCGAGGGTGACGGGAGAAATGAAGACCGGTTCGCTTGCAGTGAGCGCCGCGACATCGGCAGGGGCCAGGGCACCCCGCTCCACGTCAATCCATACGCAGGTATCCACTAAGAACGCCATGGGTTGCGTACGCCTTTGTCCAGTCGGCTTCCCTTCCACCGCCCCCGGCGGCTGTCTGCTTCCCAGGTCGCAGCGGCGTCTTCGGGGAGGGTTCGGTAAAGGTCGGCCATCGCCTCGAGCGCGGTCTGCCGCGCCGGGCTAGGTACAAGACGAGCGACCTGCTCGCGGTTCCGTTCGATGACAATGTCCTCGCCGTCGATGGTCAGCCGGTCGAGTACGCGTCGCAGATTGCGCGCCAACTCAGTTGCACTAATGGTCCTCACTCGTGCACCTCAACACGTAAAATCTGATGCAATCATAGTTTACCACCTCTACCCTAGGCGTGCCACGAGCGAGCAGTGGTATAGTGCTGGTCAAGGCCTGCTGAAAACACTGCTTGCCCCGGCGCGGTGAATCTGCGAACATTTGCAATTTAGCACTTCTGGGGTAAACCTGGCTCGCAGGCCGCAACCGCCAAGCAAAGCATGGTAAGATAGCCTGCGATAATCGCCACGGAGGCTCGAATCTCATGTCCCGCCGAGCCCGTATCCTTGTATTCACATTCAGTATTGTAACGGCGACCGCATTGCCCGCAGTGGCGCGGTTCCTGCCGGAATCAACCCAGCGGAAGATAACCGGGGTCGCGGGGAAAGAGCAGAGAATTGTGGCCACGCTCAAGGAGCCGCCGGCAATCGTGGCGCCAAGGGCCACCGCGGCCCAAGGCCCGACTCCCCGACAACTGCGCGAGAGCCCGAAAGATGGACTCAAGTATGTTTGGATACCGCCCGGAAGTTTCATGATGGGCTGCTCGCCCGGAGACAACGAGTGCGCCGACGATGAAAAGCCATCGCACCAAGTGATGATCAGCAAGGGTTTCTGGATAGGGCAGGCCGAAGTTACGGTCGGTGCATACAAACGCTTTGCAGCCGCCACCGGGCGACAAATGCCGGAAACCCCGCACTTTAACAGCAGTTGGGCGAACGAAAACATGCCGATCGTGAATGTGAGCTGGGACGACGCACGAGAATACTGTACATGGGTGGGAGGGCGGCTGCCGACGGAGGCGGAGTGGGAGTATGCCGCACGCGGCGGAAGCACGGAGGCCCGTTACGGCAATATTGACGAGATAGCGTGGTACGACGGTAACAGCGGCAATCGGACGCACAAGGTAGCTCAGAAGCGCGCCAACGGCTTCGGTTTGTTTGATGTTCTGGGAAACGTTTGGGAGTGGGTGGATGACTGGTATGACGTGAAGTACTACCAGAACAGTCCGCCGCAAGACCCTCCTGGGCCCACGAGTGGTCAGATGCGCGTTCTGCGTGGCGCGTCCTGGTACGACGATGCCAAGAACGTTTGCGTTTCGCACCGCCACTGGAACAACCCGACCCACTGGAACTCCATCCGGGGTTTCCGGTGTGGCGGGGAAGTGGTCAATCCTTGATTCTCTTTGCGTGCGGGAGTGGGACGCTCTCGCCCCCAGCGGGCGAGACGCCCGCGCTACCTCTCTGTCGTGGACCCCTGCTGAAAACACTGCTTGCTCCGACGCGGCGAATCTGCGAACATTTGCAATTCAGCGCAGGGTGAAGGTGCTGACCCCGCGAGGCGGGGTCAGCGCTACGGCAGGGCAGCGAACTGATTATCCTGGAGGCAAGAATGCCACTTGATCCAAAGCACTGTAGCCGCACCATCACCGAGGGGCGAGACCGAGCTGGTGCTCGGTCCATGCTCAAGGCCATTGGTTTCACGGATGCCGATTTGGCGAAGCCCATCGTGGGAATCGCGAATACCTGGATTGAGACCATGCCCTGCAATTACCATTTGCGTGACCTGGCCGCAAAGGTGAAAGAAGGCGTGCGCGCGGCAGGTGGAACGCCCATGGAGTTCAACACCATTGCCATTTCTGACGGGGTGACCATGGGCACGGAAGGCATGAAGGCCTCGCTGGTGAGCCGTGAAGTCATTGCCGATTCGATCGAGTTGCTGGGCCGCGGCCACATGTTTGACGCCATGGTGGCGCTGGTGGGATGCGACAAGACGATCCCCGGAGGCGCCATGGCCTTGATTCGCCTCAACGCGCCGGGCATTGTCCTCTACGGCGGCTCGATTGCCCCGGGACGCTTCCAGGGGCGCGACGTAGCGATTGGGGACGTGTACGAAGCCATAGGCGCGCATGCGGCGGGAAAGATGAGCGACGCGGAGCTCAAGGACCTCGAGGACCATGCTTGTCCCGGGGCTGGCGCATGCGGCGGCCAGTACACGGCCAATACCATGTCCACGGTGATGGAATTCATCGGCTTCTCGCCCATGGGTGCGAACAGCGTGCCGGCCCTCGACCCCCTGAAAAGCGAAGTCGCCTACCGCACCGGCCAAATGGTGATGGATTTGCTTCGCCGAGGCGTGCGTCCGCTCGACATCCTCACTCGGAAAGCGTTCGAGAACGCTATCGTCAGTGTGGCGGCGACGGGTGGTTCAACCAACGCCGTACTCCACTTGCTGGCCATGGCGCGCGAGGCTAGAGTCCCGCTGACGATCGATGACTTTGACGCCATCAGTTCCCGCACCCCCATCATCGCCGACCTTAAGCCGGGTGGTCGCTACGTCGCCGTGGACGTGCATCGAGCAGGCGGCATTCCCTTGATTGCACGAAAGCTCCTGGAAGCGGGACTCATCGACGGCTCGCAACAGACGCCCAGCGGGCGAACGCTTGCCGAGGAAGCCCAGCTTGCCATTGAGACGAAGGGTCAAGACGTCGTTAGGCCTGCCTCCAGTCCGATTAAAAAGACCGGCGGCTTGGTTATCCTGAAAGGAAACTTGGCGCCGGAAGGCTGCGTCATCAAAGTGGCGGGAGTCGAAAGGACCTACCATCGCGGACCGGCGCGGGTGTTTGATTGCGAAGAAGACGCTATGCGCCCGGTGATGAGCGGGAGCATCAAGCCGGGAGACGTGCTGGTGATCCGCTACGAAGGCCCGCGCGGCGGGCCGGGCATGCGCGAGATGCTGGGGGTGACGGGCGCGCTTGTGGGGCAGGGATTGGGCGACTCGGTAGGGTTGCTTACTGACGGCCGATTCAGCGGCGCCACACATGGCCTGATGGTGGGCCACGTGGCTCCGGAGGCCGCCCGCGGCGGTCCCATTGCTGCGGTCGCTGATGGCGATATGGTGGCGATCGACATCGATAAACGCCGGCTCGACGTTGAACTCACTGAGGCGGAGATCAAGAAGAGGTTAGCCAGCTGGCGCGAGCCTAAGCCGCGGTACGAATCGGGCGTGTTTGCCAAGTACGCGGCGCTGGTCTCCTCCGCCTCGGAAGGCGCCGTAACGCTTGCCGATTTTTGATTGACGATTGTCGATTAGCGATTGGCGATTGGTGATTGGGGATTGGGGATTGGGGATTGTGAACGGAGGGGGCCGCCCCGCTGCATCTTCAGTCGGCCATCGAAGATCTTCAATCACCAATCAGCAATCGCAAATCACAAATTACAAGAGAGGTGATTCATGGCAACTGTCAACACACGTCGGGTGGTCCTGGGCGCTCTGGCCGGAGGCGTGGTCTGGTGCATCTGGAGCACTATCGTTAACCTGGTGATTCTGCAACCGCGCTATGCGGTGGCGCAAGCTACGGGCGCCATGCTCAAGCAACCGCGATATCCCTTGTTCATCCCGTACTGGCTCATTACGATTTTTCTTCTCGCCTACGTGGTCGCTTGGCTTTACTCTTCCGTGCGGGCGACGCGCGGCGCCGGCCCCGGTACGGCGCTGACGGTGGGGCTGCTGGTGGGCTTCGCGGCAGGGTTTCCCATAAACCTGAGCATCGCGGCGTGGGTGCCCGTGGCCCGCCACATACCGCTCTGGTGGATGCTCGACCTTTGGCTGGGAGCGATCCTGGCGTCGCTAGTGGCAGGCTGGCTTTACAAAGATTAGCCCCCTTCCCTCGGAGCTGTCCATATGAAGAACCGGCTTGCCTGCTCGCTCCTCCTCATCCTCGAAATGATTCTCTTATTCGCAAGCACGGCCCATGGGCAGAGGGTGAAACCTTATCGCGTCTTGCTGGTGATTTCTGACCAATGGAAAGATCCCGCCAGCTTCTTGGTCGCCGAGGGAGGAGAATTTCAGACCATCGTGACCCTCTTCAAGTCCTGGGGAATTCCCTTTGACATCCTTCGCCTTGACCAACAGGTGATGGACCCAAATCACTTCACGGACATGCAGGGCAAACCGCGTTACGGTGCCATTTTGTGGGACGCCGACCCTACCGGCCACATTCTTCCGCAGGATTTTGGCGTGCTGGCCGAGGCGGTAAAGAAGAATGGCATCTCTTTCATTGCTATTGGGGACCGGACTCGAGAGAAAGCGGTGGAGGACCTCTTGGGAATCCGCTATCAAGGCGAGCAACCGTACGGCTCCCGTGTTAGAGCTTCGGCGCAAAGTTCCTTCCTGCTGCGCGGCCTGAACCCCAACCTGGATGCTGGCGGCCCGCCGTTGCCTTTCAAGCTACGCGCCCAGGCGGTCGCAGAACAGGTGCAGGTGCTGGCCACGCAGGGAGGTGCGGCTGCCATAACCGAGCGAGAGGTGGGACAGGATAGCCGGACCATTTGGATTGGGGGCGATGTTCAGCAGATGTTTCATTTGCCGGCCTTCAGGACCGTGCTGCGCCGCGCCGTCACGGAAGCCATCGGCTACGCCTTGGTCAAGACTTGGACGGACCACATCATCCTGACCATGGATGACATGGGGAACGCACAGAACAGTTGGCTGAAAAGCTGGCACTATCCTGAGTTAACCCAAGGACAGATCCGCAGCCATTTGATCGAGCCCCTGCGGAACCACCGCGCAATCCTTTCCCTGAACGTCGTGCCGGGCTTCGTCGATGACGCGCGGCGACGTATAGTACCGAGTTGGGAGCAGCATTTCGTTGATGCTTTTGGAACGATGCAGGATTACATCTCCGCCAAGCGAGGGATAGATGAAGGTGTAGCGGCGGGAGTCTTCGAGATCGAGAGCCATGGGTGGACGCATATGCAGCCCGACTTGACCTCAGCCCCCGGACCTTGGTGGGGAACCGATGTAAACGGGGAGCGCGCCGAAGTGGACTGGTACCGCGAGTTTTATGACACCCGGCGCAACCGTGAAATACCCGCGGCGGAGCAGATGTTCCACCTGCTCCAATCGCGGAATTGGATCAGAGAGCAGTTTGGGCTTGAGCCTCTCGCCTTTGCTACAGGCGGAAATGCGGTCTCCCTTAGCCCCGCCAACAATACCTGGCGCCTGGCGGCGGAGGCGAGATTCGGGTACTACGGAGGCTACCTGGGAGAAGACCTGGCAATACAAGGCCTGGCCAATGACACGGCGGAGTTTGGGGGGTCAGACGACGTTCCACTCGTGCTGCCGGCGCCGCCGGACGGCCATGACCGTGGCATCACACGCGACCCCGAAGCTTTTGCCAAGGTGTTTGATCTCTATCCTGGACACGTGTTCACCGGCCTGGATGAATACGTCGGCTACATGCACGCCGACATCCGGATGGAGAATTTGCCACGAGCGGACACAGAGAAGGCAGAGGCTCTTGACATTCGGCTCAAGGTCTCATTTGATCCACACTATTGCCGCGCCTTGATCGCCAAGGGGTCGAGTTGGCGCCTGCACCTTTCCGACTGGCTGCGAGCCCAGCTTCGGCCGGGAAAATTAAGAGTCAACGGAATCGAAACGCAGGGTGAGGTCGGCGAGTGGACGAGCGTAAGTTTCGCGCCCGGCAGGACCAGGAATTCCGTCGAGCTTCAATGAAGCGCATGAGAAGAATTCGACTGCCTAATCTGCTTGGCGTGATCGTCCTGTGGGCCGCCACAAGCTGCGGAACGGCGAAGTGCGCTTTTGGCGCGCCGAGAGTTTGCGACTTTCTTGTCTGGGTGCATGGGTGGCGCATACATTGCTCTTCATGTATGCGCCACAATTCGCTCCCACCGGCCGACTTACGGAGCGCATACATAAAGAGCAATGTATGCGCCACCCCGCAACTCCGAAAAGAGCCCCAAACTCTGAGCGCAGGCCAAGTGGGAAATCAGGAGATTGCCGCACGCGGGATGGACAGACTCATGGACGGCGACTTCGACGCAGCGATGGAAATCTTCCACCAGATCCAGAAGTCCGACCCCGAATCACCTCTCGGCTACCTGCTCGAGGCCGACACCAACTGGTGGAAGATCTATTTGACCGAGGCCAATCTGATTGACCCCGATGTTTTCGAGGCTCTCTCTGAAGCCACCACCCCCTACGACGCGGATTTCAGGAGTTCAGCTGAACTAGCCATTCGCAAGGCCGAAGACCGCATCCAGGCACATCAGGATGAAGCGTACAGTTGTTTTTACGCAGGCCTGGGCTATGGATTGCGCGCGCGCTTGGAAGCGTTACGGGATCATGCTCTGGGCACGGCGCGCGCGGGAAAGAAGTTGCGGAGTTTTTCTCTTGCCGCGCTGAAGCTCGATCCCAACCTCCAGGATGCTTATTTTGGAGTCGGACTGTACAACTACTTCGTGGATACCTTGCCGACCTATGTGAAAATGCTGCGCTTTTTGATTCTGCTTCCGGGGGGTGACCGCCTTGTGGGCCTGCGCCAAATGCAGCAAGCGATGGAAAAAGGGCAACTCGTGAACTCGGAGGCGAGATTCCACCTTGCCAAGAATTACTCCCGGTCAATCGATCGCCAGTACGCAAGATCCCTCGAACTGCTTCGGCAGATGGAGCAGCAATACCCCCATAACCCGCTTTGGGAGTTGCTTGCCGGGAGCGTTGAGCTGCGCATGGAGCACGTCAAGGAAGGCGAGACACTCTACCGCAAGGTGATCGACGAAACCGCCCATCCCCCATCGGAGATTTGGAAGCCTCTCCACCAGCAAGCCGAGCGAGCGTTGGCGCGCCGCTATGGACATTAGCTGTCATTCCCGCGAAAGCGGGAATCCATCTCGGAAAGGCGCAGTTGACAGGCTGGATTCCCGCTTTCGCGGGAATGACCGGGATGCGCACTCCTCGACTCCCTCATTGACTCAGTTTCTGCGTTTGCTCGTGGGCGTGGTAGGAGCTGCGAACCAGTGGGCCGGACTCGACGTGACGGATCCCCAGGCGCTGACCTTCTTGCTTGAGAGTGGCGAATTCTTGGGGGGAATAAAACCGCGCCACCGGCAACTGCTCACCGGAGGGGCGCAAATACTGGCCAATCGTGACGATATCGACTCCCACAACAGTTAAATCCTTCAGCACCGACAGCAGTTCTTCAAACGTTTCCCCAAGGCCTGCCATCAGGCCGGACTTGGTCGGAATGGAAGGAGCGATTTCACGCGAGCGAGCGAGGAGGCGCAGGGACCGCTCGTACCGTGAACCACGCCGCGCCACCGGGTAAAGGCGAGGAACAGTTTCGGTATTGTGGTTCAGGATGTCGGGTTGAGCCCGCAGCACGATTTCCAAAGCTTCGTCAGACCCGCGGAAGTCGGGGATCAGAACTTCTACCTGGCACCCGGCTATGTGGCGGCGAAGGGCCTCGATGGTCCGGGCGAATATCGTGGCCCCACCGTCTTTCAAGTCGTCCCGATCGACGGAAGTGACCACGACATACTTCAAACCCATCTTCGCCGCCGCTTCTGCCACTCGTTCCGGTTCCTCCCAATCAACCTCTCCTTGTGGCAGGCCTTTGGGCACGGCGCAGAAGCCGCAGCGGCGGGTGCAAAGCTCGCCCAGGATCATGAAAGTGGCGGTCCGATGCGCCCAGCACTCGCCCACGTTCGGGCAACGCGCGCTTTCACACACGGTATGCAACCCGAGCCCGCGCATCAAATGCTTTAGCTCGAAGTAGTTCTCCCCGGCGGGAACCCGCACCTTCAGCCATTCGGGCTTGCGCACCTGGACGGGAGCTGAGGCAATTTGGATCAAATCGCTCATTTGTCTTATTGTACCTTTTCCGAGGGATTACGGCTCCTGAAATTCCGTGATTCAGACACTGACCCGAACGCATTCAGTGGATTCCCGCTTTCTCGGAAATGACGATATGCAAGGCATCCGTCCCCGGCATCGTCATTCCCGCGAAAGCGGGAATCCACCGCCAGTGTCTGAACCGTGGCCTGAAGTTTTCTGATTCATTTCCTGTTGAAACTCGTGCCATACTCAAAGGTCGGCGCACACTTCGCAGGGGAGCAGAGATTCGTCGGAGGAGGGCGTAACTTACACCCGGCTTCTGCTCCGCCAAACGCCCTAGACAAGGCGGAAAGGATTGAGTCACACCGTGCTTAATCAACAGACGCGCAGTGCCGGACCCCGCTCTGCTTCTTGGCTCTGGCTGCTTCCACTCCTTTTATGTTCACTTGTGGCACCCTCCCTCATAAGGCCCCAGGAGACGAAGCCCCTCCAACCTCCCAAAACGAGGACGGACGATGTTAAAGAGCTGATACAGGGCGTCGAAATCGCCGATCCTTACCGCTGGCTTGAAGACCAGCAGAGCCCTGAAACGCGCGCATGGATAGATGCACAGAACAAATACACGCAGGCCCTTCTCGACTCATGGCCCGGCCGGGCAGCACTGAAGCGGCGGCTCACCGAACTTATGAAGGTAGAGGACATCAACCCACCCTTGGAGCGGAACGGCAGGTACTTCTTCAAACGAAGAGCGGCAGACCAGGATCAAGGTGTGCTGTACGTGAGGGTTGGAACGGAGGGGAAGGACGAAGCCCTCGTAGATCCCAATCCTCTCAGCCCGGATAAAAACATCTCCGTCGGTCTGGAGGATATTTCTAAAGACGGCACGCTCGTGGCCTATAGCTTTCGGCACGGCGGAGAGGACGAGACCACGATTCATCTCCTCGATGTCAGCACTCGAGCTGACTTGCCGGATCAGTTGCCGAAGCGTGACTATTTCAGTTTCTCGGCTAAACCCGACAAAAGCGGCGTTTACTACACCTGGGCAGCGCCGGACGGCCCACGCCTCAGCTACCACGCGATGGGGAGTGACCCCATAAAAGACCGCGAACTCTTCGGCAACGGCTATGGACCTGACAAGATCATTGCATGCGCTTTGTCTGAAGACGGCCGCTACCTGACTATTCATGTCCTCTACGGCGCCGCGGCCGATCGGACAGAGATATACTACCAGGACCTTGAAAAGCGAGCGGCCATTCAGCCGCTCGTCAACGACATTCCCGCCAAGTTCTTCGGCGAAGTGGGTGGCGACCACATCTTTCTCCAAACCAATTGGAAGGCGCCCAAGGGACGCGTACTCGTGGCGGACCTCAGGAATCCGGCGCGTGAGAACTGGCGCGAAATCGTGCCTGAAAGTGACACGCCCATCGAGTCCTTCTCTCTTGCCGGCGGAAAGGTCTTCGTGAACTACACCCGGAATGCCAGTTCCCAGGTGAAGGTGTTCGATGTCGACGGCGCGCACGTGCGGGATATTGATCTTCCCATGATCGGATCAGTAAGCGAGGTCAGCGGGCGCTGGACCAGTAAGGAAGCGTTCTATGGGTTCAGCTCGTTCCCCATTCCCATGCGGATTTACCGCTACGACACGGAGACCGGCGATCAGAGGGTGTGGGCGGCAACGCATGTTCCGATTCATGCAGAGAGGCTGGAAGTCAAGCAAGTGTGGTACAGATCCAAGGACACCACTCGTGTGCCAATGTTCCTCGTGTACCGCAAGGGAACAAAACTGACCGGCAACAACCCCACGCTGCTTACCGGCTACGGTGGATTCAACGTCAATATAACACCGTACTTTTACCCGACCACGGCACTCTGGGCGGACCAAGGCGGCATCTTGGCTGAGCCCAACCTCCGTGGCGGCGGCGAGTTTGGGGAGGAGTGGCATCGCGCAGGGATGCTCGGCAACAAGCAAAACGTGTTCGATGACTTTATCGCCGCGGCGGAGTGGTTGGTCAACCATCACTACACTCGACCCTCCAAGCTGGCGATCGAGGGGCGCAGCAACGGTGGGCTGCTGGTGGGCGCGGCATTTACCCAGCGCCCTGACCTGTTCGGGGCCGTGGTGTGTGGTTACCCACTGCTTGACATGCTGCGTTATCACAAGTTTCTCGAGGCCAAATACTGGGTCTCCGAATACGGCTCGGCCGATGATCCCGCGCAATTCCAATACCTGTACGCGTACTCGCCTTACCAACGTGTGAAGCGCGGAACAAGATATCCGGCGGTGCTATTTGTTACCGGAGACGGCGATACGCGCGTGGCGCCTCTTCACGCCCGCAAGATGACGGCGCTGCTTCAGGCTGCAAGTGGCTCAGACCGGCCGGTGCTGCTGCGCTACGATACGGAGGCGGGTCATTCAGCGGGTGTATCTACCACCAAGTCTATCGATCAAGCGACCGATACACTTGGATTTCTCTACTGGCAGCTTGGGGCGCCATTTGCGCCAGCTCCGCAGTAGCGGCGGCTTACTCCCCTCCTCGGCGGAGGAGGGGGTAGGGGGTGGGGGGGACGGTATCCAGTACGCCGCCAACCACCCCTGGCCCCTCCTTATCAAGGAGGGGAATCCGTAGTGAGGATCGACATGTCCTGGATCAAAACCATCGAAGCCGATGACGCGACGGGCGAACTGAAGATCGAGTATGACCAAGCGATCAAACGGGCAGGCAAGGTCTTCAATATCCTGAAGGTGCAAAGCCTGAACCCCGAGAGCCTACGCGCCTCCATGCAATTGTATCTCGCCACGATGTACGGTCGCTCCGGCCTTTCGCGCGCCGAACGCGAAATGCTGGCCACGGTTGTCTCCCGGGCCAACCACTGCTTTTATTGAATCGAAGCGCACGGGGAGGATCTCCGTCAGGAAACAGGGGACAAGGAACTGGCCGAGCACGTCAAGCATGATTACCGCCGCGCCAAACTTTCCGCCCGGCAAAAGGCGCTGTGCCGGTTCGCCACGCAGGTGACGCGCACTCCCGCTGCCATCCGCCGTCGGGATATAGAAGCCCTGCGGAATTATGGCCTCACGGACCGCGACGTCCTGGACGCCGTTCAGGTCATTTCCTACTTCAACTACATCAATCGAGTCGCCGATGCCCTGGGCATCGACCCCGAGCCTGAGATGCGCCAAGCCTTCGAGCGATGGCGCAGGCACAAAATGGAAATTGGAAAATAGAAATTAGAAGATGGTGGATTTGCTTGTAGAGGGACGGCTTGCGCGGGCTTGTCCGGATTTGCATTTCCCGTAGTGCTCGCTGCGGCTATCCCGCCCCGACTTGCGGAAAGCCTCCGAAGCTGTGAATTTTTTGAAGATTCATGAAGATTTTCCTTGACTTGTTATCTAGCTAGTTGTACAATCCTCTGCCATGGGATACCTATCGAGAGTGCAGTTGATTGAGCGGGCGGGTGGCACCCGCCAGTTCTACCTGATCTGCCCCGCCCAACTGGCCGAGGCTCTGGAGTTGCAGAAAGGCGAGGAGATCGAGTGGGTGGTCGAGGACAAGCTAACCCTGACGATTCGGCGTCGGCCCTCGGTGCGACGGCGGGAAGCGGGGTCGCATGAGCGCTGAGCAGGCGGTGCTGGTCGAGGGGCTGGAGGAACGAGCGGCGGAGCTTTCCCCGGCCGCCCCGCCGCTGGAGCGGAGGCTGCGGCTGAAGCCGGCGGACCGTCAACAGGTCTGCCTGCGCATGATCGACCCGGATCGGCTGGTGGAGGAGGATCACCCGGTGCGCGCCATCTGGGATTTGCTGGGGCGGCTGGATTTGAGCCTCTTCTACGAGGGGATCAAGGCGGTCGAGGGCCGCCCCGGACGCGACCACTCCGACCCGCAGGTGCTTATCGCGCTCTGGTTGTACGCGCTCAGTCGGGGGCTGCGGGAGGCGCGGGCCTTGGCTGAGTGGGCGCAGTACGAGCCGGGCTGCCAATGGTTGCTGGGCTTGGGGCGGATCAACTACCACACCCTGTCGGACTTCGTACCCCAGCAGGGGGCTGCCCTGGACGAACTGTTCGTGCAAGTGCTGCAGGTGTTGATGAGCGAGGGCTTGGCGAACCTGGAGCGGGTGGCCCACGACGGCACCAAGGTGCGAGCCGAGACCACCTGGGCCTGCCTGAGTTGCAACGTGTCGATCTGGATTCGACTGCGCTGGAAGGGGGCGCTGCAGCAGGCGCCGACCTAGGACACGTGTGTCCGGACGGCGACGAAAGGGCCGGAAGGACGGAAAAGAGGAAGAAAACGGGTTGAGAGAAGAACCACGAAGCATCAACTCATCCTAAGTGGCCGACGCGGTCGGCCCCCCAACGGAGCAGAATGACTTCGAAAAGGCAAAAAATTCACAGCTTCTCCGCCTTTCTGGCCGAAATCTCCGAAATGCTATTGTTTTCCGCCGCGTGAAGGCTGCGCCTTCACGCGGCGGAAAACAGGTTGTATTGAAAATGGCAGCATCGGAAAGGCGCAGCCTTTCCGTATAGCGAGCGGCGGAGCCGCAAATTGTATCCCGTGGCGAATCGTAATTTAGACAAACTTGCGCCAATCCCGCCCGTGATCCTCCGCTTCCGTGAGCTGTTATTTACCGTTGCGGGCTTCTTCGAGGCTCAGACTCACTTTCCTGAGCCACTCGTCGCCTTTAAAGCCGTATCCGACTTGTTCCTTTCGCACTACGCCGTTTCGGTCCACGATCCAGTTGGTCGGAATGATCGTCGGGTTCAATTGAAAATAGGATGAACTGGCGGGGATGACGGGGAAGGTATACTTGAACTCCCGGAGAAAGGGCGCGATGAGTCCCGGATTCTGGTCAAGGCTAACGGTAAGCACAAGCACGTCCGGCCGATCTTTCATGCTCTCGTAGAGTTTCTGCACGAATGGCAACTCCGCGCGGCACGGGCCGCAAGTGGTGGCCCAAAAATTCACGAACGTCACCTTGCCCTTAACGTCCTGGAGGCGCCAAGCGCGGCCGGTGAGATCGGGGAGGTTAAAATCGGGCAAGGGTTTTTCCGAGTTGATCCATGCCTCCTCTTCTCCTGCTGCCGAACTGACGGGGACATGTTCGCGGGCCCAGGCGAACCAGCCCTCATCCGTGCCGCCCAGGGCCTTCCACAACTCGCGCGCCTTGTCTGCGGGTTGGTCGTCCAGCTTGTCGACGCGGGACTGCTGGTGGGGGAAGGTCAGCGCGTTCTGATAATACGCCAACGCATCGAGTTTGCGATTTTGCGCCTCGGCGACCCTGGCCATATCTTCCCAATAGTTTCTGCTTTGATCGGTGTGGGCGCGGCGGGCGCCGGGTGTCGAGGATTTGTCCGGCTGGTGTTCACCAAGAAACGTCTCCATCTGGAATAAAACCTCGCGTGCCTTGTCCGGCTGATTCCTCTTTAAGTAGCCATCCACCAGGATCGTCCAGCCTTGCCAATGAGTGAAATTCAAACTGTTCGAGAGCGAGCGCTGAAGCTCCGGCGACTCATTATCGGACCGAGCTGAATCCTGCACATGTTTTTCGATCTCCGCGAAGCCGTTGGCCACAAGTTGGGGGACGCTAGCAAGGCGGATGCTACGCTTGACATACTCTTGGGCCACCTGTATCGCAGGTGGCGGAGTGATGCGTACGAGATCACGATTCTTCTCCATCGAGGTCAGGAAACCCTCCGCCGCAGCCTCAACTTCGGCATCGGAAAGATCCTTCAAATGGGTCGCAGCATTAAATCGCTCTGACCTCGCCATGGGAGACTGCGGCCAAAGGCGAATCCAGTCGTCGGTAGTTTGGTATAGGGCCTTGTAGTATTTCCCGAAATCCTCGGGCGGGCTGTCCTCTTTGGGATAGGGGTTCGTTTGACGTTCACGCTCCATCACAATCCGAACCGTCGCCCCCGACTGAGGGAAATGCTCGAGCAACTGGTCTGCGACCCACTTCTGGCCCTGCGCATCGTCCAGAGTCTTGTATCCGTAATAGAGCGCGTCGTACCAGTCGGGGTTGTTTTCCAGATTGAGTTCACGCCACCGCTTCACGTCCCCGGCCACCCGGTCGTACGCCTGCTGGTACTCGGAAGGAGGTGCGGCGCGAAACTCCAAGCTCCAGAGCACCGGGTAATAGTCCAGCGCTTCAGGGTCGGTACGGTTTGCAAGTAGTTTCCTCATTTGTTGGACGGCTTGCGCAAGAAACTCCTTGTCGTCAGCGCCACGCAGATATTTGTACGCTTCCAGCGTCGAGGGGCACAACCTCATGAAAGCCTCGATGTGGTTCTGGAACTTGGCATCGTCGCGGTCCGTCCTAGCCAGCTCGAGATGCGGCCAAGCAAAATTCGGGTCGAGTTGGAGCGCCTTCTCTTCGTACTGCGCAGCTTCCTTGTAGCTTTGGCGCATAAGGGCGCGGCCGTACAAGTAAACGTACTTGGGGTCATTGGGGTGCTTTTCCAGCAAGGTCTGATACTCTTTGATTAAGGGACCAAGATCTCCCTCCGTGAACTCTAGGGTGTGGAGTTTGTGGTCCTGATAGCGCCGGTGGACAAAGAAGTTGTCCGGGTATTGGGCAAACAAGGAGCGGAAAATCGCCATGCTCTGGGCAGAGCGCTCCTCCCACGTCATGGCTGCGTCGTTGGTGAAGTCGAGTTTCTGAAACGCCTCCTCTATCGCAGGCGGGACAGTGCAAGGATAGGTGGGGGCTTGCGCGGACGCAGTCGCAATGAAGGCGCCCGCGAGCACCATACCTGCCATGAATCCCGCCCAACTTCCGGTCCGAAACCCTCTTGTCCTCATACGCCTCCTTATGATTCGGAAATAATCATCGGTATTGCATTAGAGGGGGGCCTCGTGACCGCCCCGGGCGCGGGTGGCTGCCCCAGGGCGGGGACGAGGGCCGCCTCGAAAACCGATTTTCTCGAAGCCTATCAACCGTGCAGCTTGCGCATCAAATCTCCAATGTCTTTCTCGGACCTGACGGCCGGAGCACTATCGGATTCCTGGAAATACTTCGAGGGCTTGTATCCGCGAACCAGGGAGTAATAAATCGTTGGCCCTGAATTGTCAGCAATGATCGGCGAGGCGGAAAACAGGTAATACCGTTTGCCGTCGAGCTTGAGGAGCATTTGGCCGTGGTAAACAGTGGCCTCGGAAGATCCTGGAAAGGGATGGAGAGCGAGAATAAACAGCCCCCAATGGGGCAGATAGTAAGTCATGCAGGATTTCTCACCCGTAGCTATCGCAATCCCTGCCGGCTTGGAAATCAGTGACCTCTCGGGCACCAGGACAGGCCCGTTGAGTACGATCTCACCTGGGGCGGGCTCGATCAGAGTCTGCGTCATTGAGATTGAATTCGGTTCGCCGAACGGGGTGACTCGGCCATTGAGAATCAAACTCCCGCCACCTTGCACCGGAATCTCCAGCGTCTGTCCGGGGTGGTAGAGGTAAGTGCTTTCTCGAGCCGTGGCCAGGAGTTTATTTATCTCACCCTCCCGCTGCGTATCAATGCAAAGCCAGGACACTCGAGGGGCTACGGGGGTGCGGCGTGGCAGCCCCGTGCTTTGAATACGCTGAGCGCGGACAGAAACCCGAACTAGATCGGCGCGAATTTCTTGAATTTTGAAAACCGCCAGTACGCTCCATTGAGGGTAACTTATCACCCAAGGCATATCATGTCCGGGCGCGATGACTAAGCCACGACCGATGGGACTCGCCACATCTGATTCTGCGGTGCTCAGGCCTAGGTCGTATTCAAACTCGAAGCGCTGCGCGTTGGGCTGAGCCCGCGTAAGTGAAAGCTTCAAAGATAAGCCTACAATCACCATCAGCAGAATTATTAGAGCGGCACGCGGTACGAGGACGCGTGATGTCCACACAATGGACCATACCCGCCGCCGCAAGTCCCCGGTTCGCGGTAACCATGCCGGAAGCGGTTCTTCACGCCGCGACATGCTGTCCAGAAGCCGGCATTCCGCGTCCAGTTGCGCGTATTCGTTCAGACGCCCGCGACACTGCGGGCATTTCTGCACGTGTTCGGGCACTTCGCCGGGCACGGGCTCCCCGTCGTAGAGCGGTGAAATGAACGGTAAAGCTTCCTGGCAATTCATGCTCAACCCCCATTTTCAACTACACTCGATGCCGCCACTCCATACCTGGCGCAGCCGCTCGCGCGCCGCGAACAATCGCGACTTTACGGTGCCGAGGGGAATTTGAAAAATCTCCGCCAGCTCGATATACGAGTAACCTTCCGCTTGGCGTAACCACAGCAGAGCGCGCGCTTCAGGGTCCAACTGCGCAAGCGCGCTCGCGAGTAGCGTCCCCGCTTCACATGCCGGCACGGCCTGCTCCGGTGCGCCTTTGCCGAGCGCAGGTGGATGACGCCGCCACCATTCGGCAGCCCTTTTCCTTGCTACTCCGAAGATATAGCGTTTCAACGGCGCGCGCGCAGGGTTGAAGCCATTGGGACTCCGCCACAGCTCGAGGAACGTTTCCTGCGCGACGTCCTCCTCCGCCTGCAAGTCCCCCAAATACCAGTGCAGGAACCGGCGCAGAGGTGAGGCGTAAGCCCGGTAGAAATCCGCGAAGGCCTCGGCATCACCTTGACATACCTTCCGCCAGAGCTCTTCGTCGGAGGTCATCGTGCTTTGTCCATACGAGTATTCGTTTCAAGTACCCAAAATGTTCGGTAGTGGTGCAGTTTTAGGGATGCACTGTCGATCCAGAAGGAAGCTCGACGGAGTCACCCCAGGGCCCTTGACGGTCGTAATTGAATTGCTTGCCGCTCCACTGGGGGGCTATTTTCGCGGGGATAGGTTGTCGAGCGTCTCCTTGGGGTCGCCGTTTCCGAATCGCCGTCGGGTCCTTACGCGTTCGAAATCTCGAGTCTCCAATCTCAGGTCGCCACGGGGCGTGCGCCGCCCCAAGTCCCCCAAAATGCTCGGTTGCTTTTCCAACTCGGCAGTCGTCAGTGTACTTGATCTGAAATCTGGGATCTGAAATCTCCAATTGCAGCGGGGCGCGCGCCGGCCTCCTGAACCCCGACCTCTTGTGCCCCTTCCGGCGCGGCGGGTCGCACGTCAGTGCGCCTGGCGGCGCTCCCACGGGAAAAACTGACATCCTGTCCCTAGCCATTTTATAGCGGAATAAATGTCGTGCGAGGCATTAATTCTCTTGACAAGCTACGGCGGGGGGTACGCTGGCAGCGATTTACGTCCAGGAGATAACGCCGTGTGCAATCTGACGCGGCACAGGTCGCTCGCTTCGCCCGCGAGCCTCAATTCCCTTTCCCGAGGTGTCCTCATGTTCAGCCATGCCGGTCGCCCAACGATCTCGCCTCTATACGGCGACATAAGTGTTTGCGCATCGGGTTGTAGCGGCGGTCTCCGACCGCCGGTCGGCGCTCAGAGAGCACCGCTAC
>Ga0187784_10000132_pt1 | contig 46443 bp, 41 predicted proteins | sample 1015_SJ02_MP15_2_FD_132964 | JGI IMG/M metagenome (GOLD analysis project Ga0187784, IMG submission 132964) | Tropical peat soil microbial communities from peatlands in Department of Meta, Colombia - 1015_SJ02_MP15_20_MG | ecosystem: Environmental > Terrestrial > Soil > Wetlands > Peat | place...
GCGCACGATGAAACGCGCGCCGAGTACTTTGCGGGTCCCATCCGCGCCCGGCGCCCCGATCCGGTTCTCGACCCAGATGGCGCCGCCATGCGCTTCGACGATTTGTTTGGAAATCGAGAGGCCCAGACCGGAATTCTGGCCGAAACCCTGATGCGGGCGGTCCGTATAGAAGCGCTCGAAGATTTTCTTGACGGCATCGGGGCGCACTCCCGGTCCGTCGTCGTCGACAAGAATTTCGACCTGGCTCTTCAGCCGCCGGCAGGTGATGCGCACCGTGCCGCCGGGCGGCGAGAACGAGCAGGCATTCTCGATCAAATTGTCGACGATCTGGCCGAGACGGGAATCGTGTCCCGGCACCTCGAAGGCGCGGATGCCGCCGCCCTCGAACTTGAGCGTCACGCGCACGCCGTCGTCGCGCTTCACCTCATTGGCGACCGTGGCCAGCGTGTTGAGAAGCTTGGCGAGATCGACCGGCGCCGCCTCCTGGCGCTGCAGCTCGGCATCGAGGCGGCTGGCGTCGGAAATGTCCGAGATCAAACGGTCGAGCCGCTTGACGTCGTGTTGGATGATGGTGAGGAGCCGCGCGCGGCTTTCGTCGGTCCTGGCGACCGGCAAGGTCTCGACCGCCGAACGCAGCGAGGTCAGCGGATTTTTGAGCTCGTGCGCGACGTCGGCGGCGAAGCTTTCGATGGCTTCGATCCGGCTGTAGAGCGCGTTGGTCATGTCGCGCAGCGTGCCCGAAAGGTGCCCGATCTCGTCGCGACGGCGGGTGAAGTCGGGAATCTCGACGCGGGAGCGGATCCGCCGGCGCACGCTCTCGGCAGCGTCGGCAAGCCGGCGCACCGGCTCGGCGATTGTTCCGGCGAGCAGAATCGAAAGGACGACCATCACCACGGCGGCGACCAGGAAGACCTTGAGGATCGCGAGCCGCTCGGCCTCCACCATATCGTCGATGTCGGCTCCTTGCGTGGACAGCATCAGCGCACCGCGCACCGCGCGGAAGCGCTGCACCGGCACCGCGACCGAGACAATAACGTCGCCGCGCTCGTTGATGCGTACCATGCTCGCCTTCTGGCCGTTCAGGGCCTGCACGACCTCCGGATAGCCCGTGCCGTTGTCGGCGCCGAGTTCGCGATAGAGCGGCAGGTCGCCGCGGCCGAGCCAGGTCCGCACCGCAATGAAGGCCCGCTCGATCAGCCCCGGCCGTTCCGCGTTCGGCGCCGGCAGGTCGTAGCGCAGCACATCGCCGCGGCCGAACAGGTTGCGGCTGTCGACCAGAAGCGCGCCGTCCCGGTCGTAGATGCGCGCGCGGGTCTTGGTCGGCGAAACGAGGCGGCGCAGCACCGGCGCGACGCGCTCCGGGTTGATCGGAAAATTGATGCCATAGAGCGCGTCCTCGGACGGGCCGTAGCTTTCGCCGGGCCGCAGCTCCAGGAGCTTGTCCGGGTCGATGGTGATCGAGGAGTCGGTTTCGACCGTCGCCGATGCGGCGATGGCGCCGGCGATGATTTCGCCCTGCACCAGGAGGCTTTGGATACGGGCGTCGATCAATCCGGCGCGGAACTGGGAGAGGAAGATAATCCCGATCGAGAGCGCGAGCAATCCGGCGACGTTGAGCGAGACGATGCGGCGGGTCACGCTCGAGAAGGTCTGCGCGACGAAGAACTGTCCGACGCGGCGCAGCAAGTCGGCGATCCCGCCAAGGCCGCGGCGCCGGGCGACGGCCTCGACGACGCCGTCGGCGCCTTCGCTGTCAGCAGGGCTCAGCGCCGGGGCCTCGGTCGCTTCGGCCCGGGCGATGTCTTCGGTTCGGTCGAGCACGTCGTCTGCCGGATTCATTGCCTGCCCCTCAGGGCACGACAGTCATTCTACAGGACCCGGGCGGGCCACCGTCAGCGGTCCAGGCTCCGGTCGACCTGGCGGGCGCCGGCCGGTATCCGCCGGCACGCGGGTCGGCGTCGCTCCGGTCAGGCTTCCTTGAAGCGGTAGCCGACGCCATAGAGCGTCTCGATCATGTCGAACTCGACGTCGCTCGCCTTGAACTTCTTGCGCAGCCGCTTGATGTGGCTGTCGATGGTGCGGTCGTCGACATAGACCTGGTCGTCGTAGGCGGCGTCCATCAGCGCATTGCGGCTCTTGACCACCCCGGGGCGGCTCGCCAACGCCTGCAGGATGAGGAATTCGGTGACGGTGAGCGTCACCGGCTCGTTCTTCCAGGTGCAGGTGTGCCGCTCCGGATCCATGCGCAGGAGGCCGCGTTCCAGCACCTTGCTGTCGGCTTCCTTCGGCACCACGCCGTCCTTTGGCGAAGCGCGCCGCAGCACCGCCTTGACCCGCTCGACCAAGAGGCGTTGCGAAAACGGCTTTCGGATGAAGTCGTCGGCCCCCATTTTCAGGCCGAACAACTCGTCGATCTCCTCGTCCTTTGAGGTGAGGAAGATCACCGGCAGGTCGGATTTCTGCCGCAGCCGGCGCAGCGTCTCCATGCCGTCCATGCGCGGCATCTTGATATCGAGGATAGCGAGGTCGGGCGGCGCGGTTTTGAAACCGTCGAGTGCGGAGGCGCCGTCGGTATAAGTGGTGATCCGATACCCCTCGGCCTCGAGCGCGATGGATACCGAGGTCAGGATGTTGCGGTCGTCATCGACGAGAGCGATGGTCGGCATGGCGGCCTTCTACCATGAGTCGGCCGCAGCATAACCCGCCCCGGCCCCACAAGCCTTTGAATCCCCATGTAGAGGCGGAAGTGTGACGATACAAGGCAGAATCGAGGCAATTACCGTGGCAGCGGTGGGGTAGCGGGAGGCAGCGAATGGCCGACGCTGACAACACAGTTCCGTTTCCGGTTCCATTGCCAGGGGTCATGCCCAACCGTCTGCCGGAAGACGCCCCGGCACCGGATTTTGACCCGCAAGCGGTCGCCAAGGCCCTGTTGCGTTCGGTACGGTCGGGCGCGCTCGCGACCATCGACCGCAATACCGGCCATCCGTTCGTTTCTCTCGTCAACGTTGCGACTGATGTCGACGGCTCGCCGTTAATCCTAATTTCGCGGCTCGCGACCCATACCGCCAATCTCGAAGCGGACCGCCGCGCTTCGCTCCTTTTCGCGTCCGCCGGCAAGGGCGACCCGCTAGCCCACCCGCGCCTGACGATCATCGGCGCCTTCGCGCCGGTTGCGCGGGAGGATGCCGACGCACCGCGGCTGCGCCGGCGCTTCCTCGCCCGTCACCCGAAATCGGAGCTTTATGCCGACTTCGCCGATTTCTCGTTCTGGCGCCTCGGCGTCGTGTCGGCGCATCTCAATGCCGGCTTTGCCCGGGCCGCCGATCTTAAGGCCGCCGAGGTCATGACGGACGTCGCGGGCGCGGAGAATTTGATCGAAAGCGAGGCCGGCGCAATCGCGCATATGAATGACGATCATGCCGATGCCGTGCGGCTCTACGCAACGCGGCTTCTCGGCGCTGAAGATGGATCGTGGCGGCTCACCGGCCTCGATCCGGACGGCCTCGATCTGGCGCGCGGCGATGAGACGCTGCGACTGCCGTTCCCGGCGCGGGTCACGACTGCCCAAGCGTTGCGCAAGGTGCTGGTCGATCTCGCCCACGACGCACAAGGGAAGCCTTGAGCGCGGCGAGGTGCCCGGTGCTTTCCACAACGATCGTTTCTTCGTCTCGCGCGTTAGGGTTAGCGGCCCGCGCTGCAGCTATATCCTGTTGCAGTGCAGTGCGGCGCTGGTAACGACGGTTGGGCAAGCGCCTTGGCAAATGCTAGGATGCCACTTATAGGTCGCGCGCGCCGGCTGGCGGGCATCGCCGCGCGCGGCCGCGCTTCGTGCGGCCCTGAGCTCACAGGACTTCCGGCCCGCACGTCGGACGAGTTGCGGAGGCGAGCGTGAAGGAAACGGGTCTGCGGAACGCAGCGCACGGCGTTGACAAATTCGGCTTCAAAGATCTGGCTGCGGTCCATTGGAATTTGCCCGACACGGTGCTGGCCGAGTACGCGATCGCCAATGGCGAGGGCGCGCTCGTTTACGGCGGCGCATTCTGCGCCGAGACCGGCGCCCACACCGGCCGTAGCCCGAGAGACAAATTCGTCGTCGTCGATCCGCAAACCGAGAAGACGGTCTGGTGGGAGAAGAACGGTCGCCTCGCACCGGAAAAATTCCAGCTGCTGCTCGACGACTTCCTCGCCCACGCCAAGGGCAAGACCCTGTTCGCCCAGGATCTCTATGGCGGCGCCGATCCGAAATACCGGATCAAGACCCGCGTCTACACCGAGATCGCCTGGCATTCGATGTTCATCCGCGCGCTGTTGATCCGGCCGGCGCGCACCGAGCTTGCGCACTACGTGCCGGACTTCACCATTGTTTCGCTGCCCTCGTTCAAGGCCGATCCCAAGCGCTACGGGGTGCGCAGCGAGACCGTGATCGCGCTCGATTTCAACCGGCGCATCATCCTGATCGGCGGCACGTCCTATGCCGGCGAGATGAAGAAGTCGGTGTTCACTACGCTCAATTATTATCTGCCCGCCGAGAGCGTGATGCCGATGCACTGCTCGGCGAACGTCGGAGCGGACGGCGACGTCGCGCTGTTCTTCGGCCTCTCCGGCACCGGCAAGACGACGCTGTCGGCCGACGCCAAGCGCACGCTGATCGGCGACGACGAGCACGGCTGGGGCCCGCATGGCGTGTTCAATTTCGAGGGCGGCTGCTACGCCAAGTGCATCAAGCTTTCGGCCGAGGCCGAGCCGGAAATCTTCGCCACGACGCAGCGCTTCGGCACCGTGCTGGAGAACGTCGTGTTCGATCCGGCGACGCGGATCTGCGATTTCGACGACGATTCGAAGACCGAGAACACTCGCGCCGCCTACCCGCTCGATTTCATCCCCAACGCTTCACGCAGCGGCCGCGCCGGGCAGCCGCGCAACATCGTGCTTCTCACCGCCGATGCCTTTGGCGTGATGCCGCCGATCGCCAAATTGACGCCGGCGCAGGCGATGTACCACTTCCTGTCCGGCTATACCGCGAAGGTCGCCGGCACCGAGAAGGGTCTGGTCGGCGTGCAGCCGGAATTCTCCACCTGCTTCGCCGCGCCGTTCCTGCCGCGCCATCCCTCGGTCTACGGCAATCTGCTGCGCGAGCTCATCAGCGCGCATGAGGTCGATTGCTGGCTGGTCAATACCGGCTGGACCGGCGGCATCTACGGCGTCGGCCGGCGCATGCCGATCAAGGTGACGCGCACGCTGCTTGACGCCGCGCTCGACGGCTCGCTCAAGAACGCGAAATTCCGCACCGATCCCTATTTCGGTTTTGCCGTGCCGACGCAGGTCGCCGGCGTCGAGCCGCATCTCCTCTATCCGCAGAAGACCTGGCAGAACAAGCTGGAGTTCGATCAGACCGCCCGCAAGCTGGTCGGCATGTTCCAGGAGAACTTCGTCCAGTTCGAGCCGCATGTCGAGGCCGACATCCGCGACGCGGCGCCGGTGGTGCGCATCGCGGCGGAGTGACGGGGCGTCCCGCAGCTATTTATTCCACGACTTCCATGGCGTTTCCGGCACCGGGGTGAGCGGCGCTTTGCCGGCGGCCCAGGCGAGGATGTTGTCGACCACGAGCTGATCCATTTTGGCGCGGGTGAATACCGACGCCGAGCCAAGATGGGGAAACAGCACCACGTTGTCCATGGCGATCAACTCCTTGGGAACGTGCGGCTCCCCGGCGAACACGTCGAGGCCCGCCGACATGATCGTGCCGTGCGCAAGCGCGGCGATCAACGCCGGCTCGTCGACCACCGAGCCGCGCGCCATGTTGATGAGGATGCCATCCGGGCCGAGCGCTTCGAGGACCTTGGCGTCGATCAAATTCCGCGTCGCCGGCCCGCCGGGTACGATCACGAGGAGAATGTCGACGGCCCGCGCCATCTGGATCAGGTCCGGATAGTGCCGGTAGGCAAGCTCGGGTCGCGGCCGCCGCGTGTGATAGACGACCGGCACGCCGAACGCTTCAAGCCGGCGCGCGATCGCCCGCCCGATGCGCCCCATGCCGACGAGGCCGACGCTGCGGTCGCGCAGCGACGCTTTGGTCAGCGGATACTCGCCTTCGAGCCACTTGCCGGCGCGGAGATACCGTTCGGCCTGCGGCAGCTCGCGCACCGTGCATAGAAGGAGACCCAGCGCAGTGTCGGCGACCTCCTCGGTGAGCACGTCCGGCGTATGGGTGACGATGATGCCGCGCTTTGCCGCCGCGGCCGCGTCGACATGATCGTAGCCGACGCCGAAGCTGGCGATGATCTCGAGCCGCGGCAGGCGCACGAGCAACGCGTCGTCGATCGGCTCAACCGGGGCCGAGACCGCCATCGCGCGCACGTCTTTGACCGAGGCAAGGAGCGCGTCGCGATCGGCGGCGCCTGAGAGGCGATGCAGGGTAAGGGCGGCGAAGCCCTTGGCAAACACCGGCCGCAACGGCCCGATCAGCAATATGTCGGATTTTACTCTAGCCATGTGCCGCGATCAGCTCCTGTTGATCCAGGCGACTACGATGCCCATCAGCAGCACGCGAATGCCGTCATAGACGATCTGTTTGATCGCGACGACGAGCGGCACCGGCGTGACGACGTGATAAATGAGATAAAACGGTGCGACGGCCAGCACCGCGATGGCGATGCCGAAGCGCACCCCCTGCGCGAGCCAGGGCCGGTCTTCTCGGCCCTGTTCGTAGATCCAGGCGAACGCCGCGCCAAACAGCGCCTGGGCGATGACGATGAAGTAGAAGCGGGCGTTGACGTCGGCTTGCGGCCGCATCCAGCTCTGCATCTGCATATAGTCGTCATGGAGCAGTATGCCGTGGACGAAATAGCTCAGCGCCAGCGCCATGACGAACATAACGATCGCCGAGATGACGAGTTTGTTCATGACGTTTCCCCCCAAACTTTATTGCGGCTGGCCTAGACTAGCGCCGTCACCGGCTTCTCGACATAGCCCCTGAACGCGGCGAGCAGCTCGGCGCCGAGCGCGCCGTCGACCACGCGGTGGTCGCAGGACAGCGTCGCCGTGAGCATGCTGGCGAAGGCGACGCCGCCGTCTTCCTTCTCCACCGCCTGCCGGCGCGCCGCGCCGATCGCGAGGATCGTGGCATGGGGCGGGTTGATGATCGCGGCGAACTCGCGGATGCCATGCATACCGAGATTGGAGATGGCGGACGAGCCGCCTTGGTATTCTTGCGGCCTGAGTTTCTTGTCGCGGGCGCGGGCCGCGAGGTCTTTCATTTCGGTGGCGATGGCACTCACCGACTTCGTTTCGGCGGCGCGGATGACCGGCGTTATCAGTCCGCCGTCGAGCGCGACGGCGACACCGATATCTGAATGCCGGAAGCGCAGGATGCGGTCGCCGGCCCAGACCGCATTCGCCGCCGGGACGCGCTGCAGCGCCAACGCGAGCGCGCGAATGATGAAATCATTGAGCGAGAGCTTGAAGGCCGGATTGCCGTTGCGGCCCTCGGGCGCCGATGCGTTCGCATCTTCACGCAGTTCCTTGAGCCGATCGATCGCGATGTCGGCGGTGAGATAGAAATGCGGAATGGTCTGCTTCGCCAGCATCAGCCGGGCGGCGATGGTGCGGCGCATGCCGTCGAGCGGCACTTCCTCATAGCTTGCCGGATCGTAGAGCGACTTGACCTCGTCAGCGGTGACACCCCGAGACAGCGCGCCGAGTCGGGCGCCCGGCGCCGTTCGCGGCGCGTTTTCAACGTCGCGGGCGGTGATCCGCCCATGCGGTCCGGAACCGCGCAGACGCGAAAGGTCGATGCCGGCTTCGCTCCCGAGCCGCCGCGCCAGCGGGGTGATGGTGATGCCGCCCGAGAGCCGCGCCGGGCCGAAATTGCGGGCCGGCGTGCGGACCTCGAAGAACGGATCGAGCTTGATCGGCCGCGTGACCGGCGGGTCAGCCGAGATTTTAGCCGGCGAGCCGGCGACAGGCGGGGCGGGCGCTTGCGCCGGGGCTGACTTCGTTTGCGCGGCAGTCGCACCGACCGCAATGCCGATGACGCCGACGATGGCGCCGACCGGCGCGACCTCGCCCTCCGCGACGCGGATTTCGCTCAACACGCCGGCTTCCGTCGCCGGCACCTCCATCGAGACCTTGTCGGTCTCGATCTCGAACAGATTGTCGCCCGGCTGCACCGCGTCGCCGGCGGCCTTGAACCATTTGGTGAGCTTGCCCTCGGCGACGGTCTCGCCGAGCTGCGGCATCAGGATGTTCATTATGGCCGCGCGGAGCTCACCAGTTCACCGAGACGTACTGCGTCTCCAAAAATTCCATCAGACCCTCATGCGCGCCTTCGCGGCCGAGCCCGCTCTGCTTCGTTCCGCCGAACGGCGCGGCGGGATCGGAGACCAGGCCGCGGTTCACGCCGACCATGCCGAAGTCGAGCTTCTCCGAGACGCGCATGCCGCGGGTCAGATCCCTGGTGTAGAGGTAGGCGACAAGGCCGTATTCGGTGTCGTTGGCGCGGCTGACGATTTCGTCCTCGGACGAGAAAGTCTGGATCGACGCTACCGGACCGAAGATCTCCTCGTTGAGCATCTTGGCGTCGTTCGAGACGTCGGCAAGCACGGTCGCGGGATAGAAGAAGCCGGGACCGCCCGGCGCCTTGCCGCCGGTCAGCACCTTGGCGCCCTTCTTCACCGCGTCGTCGACGAGCTCGATCACCTTGTTGAGGCCGCCTTTGTTGACCAGCGGGCCGAGCGCGACGCCGTCGTCGAGACCGTTGCCCATCTTCAGCCCGGACATCTTGGCGGTGAGTTTCTTGGCAAACTCGTCGTGCACCTTCTCATGCACGTAGAAACGATTGGCGGCCGTGCAGGCTTCGCCCATGTTGCGCATCTTGGCGACCATCGCGCCCTCGATCGCGGCGTCAATATCGGCGTCGTCGAAGACGATGAAGGGCGCGTTGCCGCCCAATTCCATTGCCGGCTTGACCACGTTGTCGGCGGCCTCGTGCAGAAGCTTGCGGCCGACCTCGGTCGAGCCGGTGAAGGAGACGACGCGCACCCGCGGGTCGTGCAGCATGGCGCTCACCACCTTGCCGGAAGAGCGCGAGGGAATGACGTTGACAACACCCGGCGGCACGCCGGCCTCTTCCAGGATCGGCATCAGCGCGAGCATGGTGAGCGGCGTGTCGGAGGCAGGCTTGAGCACTACGGGGCAGCCGGCCGCGAGCGCCGGGCCGATCTTGCGGGTCGCCATCGCCGCCGGGAAATTCCACGGCGTGACCAGCACGGCGACGCCGGCCGGCTTGTGATGCACGAAGATGCGCGCGCCGGAGGAGGGCGCGCGGCTCACTTCGCCGATGTTGCGCACCGCCTCCTCGGCGTACCAGCGGAAGAACTCGGCCGAATAGGCGACCTCGCCGCGCGAATCCGAGAGCGCCTTGCCGTTCTCGATGGTGATCAGCTTCGCGAGCCGCTCAGCGTCGCGCATGATCAGCTCGAAAGACTTGCGCAAGATCTCGCCGCGCTCGCGCGGCTTCTTCGCGGCCCAGCCGGGGAAGGCGGCGCTGGCGGCGTCAAGCGCTGCCTTGGCGTCCTCGACGGTCGCGCTCGCGACCGAGGCGATCTTATTTTCGGTCGCCGGATCGATCACGTCGAAGCGGCCGCCGTCGGAGGCTTTGCGCCATTTGCCGCCGATCCACAGGTCGGTCGGCACGTTGGCGAGGAGATTGTCGTACATCGCACTCATGGCGTTTCCCTCGGTTTCCGTTCGCGTCATCGCCGGCTTATCTGGCCGTCCCGCGATTCGTTCGGCGCACAGTGCCAATCGATCGGGGTCACCGGGACAAGCCCGGTGATGACCGCTGCTAATCAGCTCTCCAATGAACGCCGCACCCGCTCCGCGACGCGCTCGATGCTCGGCAGCGCCATGTCCTCGAGCACATCGGCGGCCGGCAGCGGAATATGTGGCGTCGTGATCCGCACCGGCGGCCCGTCGAGCTCGTAGAACGCCTCGTCGGCGACGATCGAGACGAGTTCCGCGCCCCAGCCGCAAAGCCGCGGATTCTCCTCGACGGTGAACAAACGATGGGTGCGCGCGACCGAGCCGAGAATGGTCCGCGTGTCGAGCGGCACCAGCGAACGCACGTCGACGACTTCGCAGTCGATGTCGTGCTCGCTCTTGAGCTTTTCCGCCGCCGCGAGCGCGCGCGGCACCATTAAAGCCAACGCCAGGATGGTCGCGTCCTTGCCCGGCCGCACAATCTTTGCAGTGCCCAGCGTGTCGACGATCTCGCCGTCCGGGACCTCGCCCTTGGTCGGGTAGAGCGACTTGTGTTCGAAGAAGATCACCGGATCGGGATCGCGCACCGCCGCCGCCATCAGCCCGATCACATCGCGCGGCGAGGACGGTGCCACGACCTTGAGGCCGGGAATCATCATGCACCAGTTTTCGACGCTCTGCGAATGCTGCGCGCCGAAACGGGCGCCGCCGCCATTGCCGGTGCGCACCACAAGCGGGCATTTGAGCTGGCCGTTCGACATATAGCGGCTCTTGGCGAACTCGTTGGCGATGTAATCGAAGCACACCGCGATGAAATCCGAGAACATGATCTCAGCGATCGGCTTTAATCCGGTCATCGCCGCGCCCATGGCGGCGCCGAGAATCGCCTGCTCGGAAATCGGCGTGTCGCGCACGCGCACCGGGCCGAATTGCTCGTAAAGGCCGACGGTCGCCTTGAACACGCCGCCCGGCTTGCCGACATCCTCGCCGAGGAACACGACGTCGGGGTCGCGCGTCATCTCCTGCGCGATGCCGCGGATCACCGCGTCGCGATAAGTCAGTTCCGCCACGCGAAGCCTCCGTCGGCATAGACGTCGGTGGTGAGGATGTCGGGCGAGGGCGGCGGCGCCGCCTTGCACAGTTCGGTCGCCTCGTCGACGCGGCGTCTGACGTCGGCGTCGATGCCGGCAATCACATCGTCGCTGATGCCGAATTGCTTGAGTCGTTCGCGATAGGTCTTGATCGGGTCGCGCGTTTTCCATCGCTCCAGCTCGCCCTCGGGCCGGTACTTGGCGGGATCGGCGCGCGAGTGGCCGCTGTGCCGGTAAGTCAGGCATTCGATCAAGGACGGTCCGCCGCCGGCGCGCCCCTTGGCGTAGGCCGCGGTCGCGGTGCGGTAGACGATATCGGCGTCGTTGCCGTCGACGATGATCCGTGGCAGCCCGTAGCTCGCGGCGCGATCGGCGGCCGGGTGCAGCACCGCGGTGACATCGCCGATCGGCGTGTATTCCATGTAGAGATTATTTTCGCAGACGAAGACCACCGGCAGCTTCCACACTGCAGCGAAATTCAGTGCCTCGTGGAAGGCGCCGATGTTGGTCGTGCCGTCGCCGAAGAAGCAGACCGAAACGTCGTTATCGCCCTTGTACTGCGCGCGCCAGGCCGCGCCACAGGCGATCGGCAGATGCGCGCCGATGATCGCGTAGGAGCCCATGACGCCGTGATCGACCGAGGTCAGGTGCATCGAGCCGCCCTTGCCGCGCATCAGCCCGGTGTCGCGCTGCATCAGTTCGCCCAGCACCTTAGCGATCGGTACTCCGCGCGCCAGCGTATGGGCGTGGCCGCGATAGGTGCAGAACGAGAGATCGCCGGGCCGCATCGCGGTGGCAAAGCCGGCGGCGATCGCCTCCTGGCCGAGCGAAAGATGGCTCGTGCCCTTGACGAGGTTCTGCAGGAACAGATCATAGGCGCGCTGCTCGGCCTCGCGGATCTCGACCTGCACGCGGTACAGGGTGAGCCGCTTTTCCTCGCCGATATCGTCGTTGAGGCTCGCCATCGACACCGGCGCGCGGTCCTCGATCTTGGCCATGAGCATCCTCGGAGTGCCGGAAACGGCTTGGGCAGGCGCAACTTAACGCCACTCGCAAAGCCGAGGCAACGCCTCGCGCGCCTTCCCATCACACGCAATGTGGCGCTTGCGTAAGCCACGGCAAGTTGCGTATTTGACGCGACGGAGATTTTCGCCATGGCGCCAGACTTTGTTCACCGCTTCTTCGGCGGCCCGCCGCTTGCAGTGATCGGCCGGCTCATTCTGCTCTCAATCCTGGTCGGCGTCATTCTCGCCGCGGTCGGCCTCGATCCCTGGAACATCATCGAGTCGGTGCGCACATTGGTGCAGCACATCTGGAATATGGGCTTCGATGCGGTGCGCGGGCTCTGGCAGTATTTCCTGCTCGGCGCGGTGATTGTCTTGCCGATCTGGTTCCTGATGCGGCTGCTCAAGGCGCCGCGCGGCGGCTGAGCCCGCGCTCCCGATTGGCGCCGGAAAATCTCATTAGTCAGTTTTTGAATACGGCCTCCGGGCTTGCTGGCTGCGGCCGCCCGGACGGTAGCAATCAATCGTCGATTGGGCGCTGACCGGGCGGCGTCGGTGCGTCGCCCTCGCCGCCCTGCATCGAATGATCGCGCGGGCCGCGATGGCGACGTCGCCGCCGATGCAGCGGGAAGCGGTCCGGCGATCCGTCATAGCCGTTCGGACTGTTCGGTCCGTTAGTGCTGTTCGAGCCTTGGCTCTGCTGCGGCTGCTGGTGCGGCTGGCCACCGGTGATGAACGACGGCAGGCGCTCGACGTCCTCTTCGCCCGCCGGTTGGAAGTGCTGCTGCGGGCGCGGTTGAACGTGCGGCTGATGCGTGTGTTGCGGCTGACCGTGGGGCGGCTGCTGCTCGCGCTGGTAAAACGGCTGCGGCTCGCGCGGCGCGAACGGCTCGCCGCCCAGCGAGGGCTGCTCGTTCTCGCCGTCGTCATATCCGTCGTCGGAAACATTGCCGCGCTGTTCGCCGCCGCCCTGCTGATAATAGGGCTGGCTCTGGCGAAACTGCTCCTGCGCGGCCGCGATCAGGCGGAAATAGTGCTCGGCGTGCTGGTAATAGTTTTCAGCAGCAACCGGGTCTCCGGAGCCCTGCGCGTCCCGGGCGAGCTGGAGATATTTCTCGGCAACATGCGACGCCGTCCCCCGAATTTTCACGTCGGGTCCGTTGGACTCGTACATGCGCGACAACGGATTCTGGTGATGGCCACCCTTGCGGTTGCGACCCCGCATGCGCTTGTTCTGACCGTTTCTCATGGTTCGCTGTTCCGCCAACCCCCTTGATTTGCAGCGGCACGTTAGCCGCCCGTCATTTCCATCTCAAAACCCGCGCGACATGACGGTTAACCCGCGACGTCGTCGCCGGGTTCACCAGTCCCCGCCGCGTGCGCGCCGGCATCACCGTTAGCTACCGTGCCAATCCTTCGCAATACAGCCCTCACCGGCGGCTCCGCCGCGGTGCTGCGAACCCCTCATCTTGCGCGACACTCCGCACGAATGCGCGTCGAACCGATAGGTTTCTCGGTCGTAATATGGCGATCCCGTGTCGTCCGATCCGGCTTTCGTAGTTCCGGCTTTCGTTGTTCACCCAGCCTGCGCTGCCAACCTCTTTCGTTAAAGAGGGACGCCCTCGGCGTTCAAGAGCGGCGCGGCATGATCTCGGGCCGATTCCGTGGCGCAAGCTAGTCGGTTCCGGCCAATATTCCAAGCGCTTTTTTGCTGCCTTTTTGCCGGAGGCCAATGCTTTGCGCTCATGCCCCTGCGGTCGCGGTCTTCCGCGCCAAGAAGGCCCGCGGCATGCCGCCAAGATCGGGGCGCGGCGGGGCTCCCGCAAGCCCTGTCGCCGAAAACAATGTCGAAACCGGCTCCGCCTGACCCTCTCCGATTTCAACGACCACGGCACCTCCGGGCGCCAGCAATCGCCGCGCCGTGGCGGCAATCGTCCGATAGCAGTCGAGCCCGTCGTGGCCGCCGTCGAGCGCGGACCGGGGATCGAAATTGCGGACCTCGGGCGCGAGCGCGGCGATATCGCCGGATCGGACGTAAGGCGGATTGGCGACGATGAGGTCGAACGGTCCGCAAAGCGCTGCCGCCATGTCGCAGGCGAGGAACGCCGCGCGGGTCTGTCCGAGATGTCGGGCGTTACCGCGGGCGACCGCGAGCGCGCCGAGGCTCGTATCGGTGCCGACGCCGAAAGCATGCGGCAGCTCGGCGAGGAGCGCGAGAAGAAGCGCCCCGCTGCCGGTGCCGAGATCGGCGATCCGCAGCGGATGCGATCGCGCTCCGGCCGCATTGAGCGCGGCGAGCGCCGCCTCCACGACGGTTTCAGTTTCCGGCCGCGGCACGAGCGTCGCGGTATTGATTCGCAGCGTCAGACTCCAGAACTCCTTCAAGCCAAGAATGCGCGCCACCGGCTCGCGCGCAAGGCGGCGGCGGCCAAGCGTCGCGATCGCCTCCGCCTCGCCGCGATCAAGGAGGCGAGGCCCGGCTGTAACGAGCGCGGCATGGTCGAGCCCGAGGGCGTGGGCGACGAGAAGCCGGGCGTCGAGCTCAGGCGAATCGATGCCGGCGGCGCGGAGCTCCTGCGCCAGAGCGCGGCGCGCGGCCGCAACGGTGAGTGCGCCGGCACCGCTGGTCGCCGGCGCGACGACAAGATCGGCGGCTGCCGGCATCAAGCGGTCTCCTCGGCCGCGAGCTGCGCCGCCTGGTGCTCGGCGACGAGCGCGTCGATGATCTCTCCCAATGCCTCGCCCTCCAGGATCTGCGGCAGCTTGTAGAGCGTCAGGTTGATGCGGTGATCGGAGACGCGGCCTTGCGGGAAATTGTAAGTGCGGATGCGTTCTGAGCGGTCGCCGGTGCCCACCTGGCCGCGGCGCTCGGCAGCGCGCGCCGCCTCTTGTTTCTGCCGCTCGAGATCGTAGAGCCGCGTGCGCAGCACGGCGAGGGCCTTGGCGCGGTTTCTGTGCTGCGAGCGGTCCTCCTGCATCATCACGACGATGCCGGAGGGGATGTGGGTGACGCGCACCGCCGACTCGGTCTTGTTGACGTGCTGGCCGCCAGCGCCGCTCGAGCGCAGCGTGTCAATCTTGAGATCGACGTCATTGATCGGGGCATCGATTTCCTGCGCCTCGGGCAGCACCGCAACCGTCGCCGTCGAGGTATGGATGCGGCCCGAAGCCTCGGTGTCGGGCACCCGCTGCACGCGATGCACGCCGGATTCGTATTTGAGCTTGGCGAAGGCGCCGCGGCCGCGGATTTCGGCGACGACTTCCTTAAAGCCGCCCATCGCGCCGTCGCTCGCGGTCACCACCTCAACCTTCCAGCCCTGCTTGGCGGCGTAGCGCTCATACATGCGGAACAGATCGCCGGCGAACAGCGCCGCTTCGTCGCCGCCGGTTCCGGCACGGATCTCGAGAATGACGTTGCGCTCGTCCATCGCGTCCTTGGGCAGGAGCGCGAGGCGCAGCTGCTGCTCGAGCGCGACGCGGCGCGCCTCGAGTTCCGGCCGTTCCGCCTCGGCGATCGAGCGCATTTCCGCGTCGGTCGACGGATCGGCGATCATATTAGTCAGCCCGTCGAGCTCGCGCCGCGCGGCGTGATAGGATTTCACCGCCTCGACTACCGGCGCGAGTTCCGCGAATTCGCGCGACAGCTTGACATAGGTCTCCGGCGGCAGCGCCGCCGCGAGGTCGCGTTCGAGCGCCGCGTGGCGGGCGACGAGGGCGTTGAGTTTCTGGTCCGGGAGCATGGCCTCTCTGTGGTGACGCCCGGCTCGGGCCGGGTATCATGTTGTCCTCTCAGATCTGCAAGCCGTTGTCGGCGGTAAAAGCCTCGAGCTGACCGCGGATCGACAGGCTGCCGGCGGCTTTCTCGATCAGCGGAGATAGGAAGGCGGCCGTCTTGCGGCAATCGAGGTCGAGCAGCAAGGCCTTGACCGGTCCGACCGCCGACGGCGTCAGCGACAGCGAGCGGTAGCCGAGCGCGACGAGGGCGAGCGCGCCGAGTGGCTGCGATGCGAGCTCCCCGCACAGCGTTACCGGCTTGTTGTGCGCGCGGCCCTTGTCGGCAATTTCCTTGAGCGCGCGCAGGACCGGCGCCGACAGCGGATCGAAGCGGCCGGAAACGCGCGGATTGCCGCGATCGACCGCATAGAGGAACTGCACCAGGTCGTTCGAGCCGACGGAGAGGAAATCGACGTGCTCGAGGAGCTCGTCGAGCTGATAGAGCAGCGCCGGGACTTCGACCATGCTGCCGACCTCCACCTCGTCCGGCAGCTTGTGGCCGTGCCGGCGCAGATGCGTCAGTTCGCGCTCGAGCAGATCCTTCGCCTGGTCGAATTCCTGCACCGCCGCGATCATCGGAAACATGATCTTCAACGCGCGTCCGGCGCCGGCGCGCAACAGCGCGCGCAGCTGCGTGCGCAGCAAAGCCGGCCGATCGAGTCCGAGCCGGATCGCGCGCCAGCCGAGCGCCGGATTCTCCTCCTCGATGTTGCGCATATAGGGCAGCACCTTGTCGCCGCCGATGTCGAGGGTGCGGAACGTCACCGGCTTGTTGCCGGCGGCGTCGAGGACGGCGCGATAAAGCGCATATTGCTCGCCCGACCGCGGAAAATTCGGCGCCACCATGAATTGCAGCTCGGTGCGGAACAGGCCAATGCCGGCGGCGCCGGTGTCGGCGATGTGCGGGAGGTCGACGCTCAGCCCGGCATTGATCAGCAGGGTCACCTCTTCGCCGTCCTTAGTGACGCACGGTTTGTCGCGCAACGCCTGGTATTGCTGCTGGCGCCGGGCGCGCAGCCGCACGCGCTCGGCATAGGCCGCCTCCATATCCGGGAGCGGCCGCACGTGCAGATCGCCGGCCGCGCCGTCGACGATGATGGCGTCGCCGGGGTCCGCCATGCCGGTGGCGTTGTCGATGCCGCCGACCGCCGGAATGCCAAGCGCGCGGGCGACGATGGTGACGTGCGAATGCGGGCCGCCTTCCTCGAGCACGAGCCCGCGCAGCCGCTTGCGGTCGTAGTCGAGGAGCGCCGCCGGGCCCATCGAGCGGGCGACGAGGATGGCGTTCTCCGGGAGGCTGTCGCGCGCCGGTGCATGATCGCGGCCGGTGAGCTGGCGCATCAGCCGGTTGGCGAGATCGTCGAGATCGTGCAGGCGCTCGCGCAGAAACGGGTCGGTCTGCCGCAGCATGCGCGCGCGGGTGTCGGATTGCACGCGCTCGACCGCGGCCTCCGCGGTAAGCCCGGTCATCACCGCTTCCTCGAGCTTGTGCAGCCAGCCGCGGTCGTAGGCGAACATGCGATAGGCCTCGAGCACGTCGCGGTGCTCGCCGCCCTCGACTACGTCGCCGTGTTCGAGGAGTTCGTCGAGATTGGCGCGCAGCGTCTCGACCGCCCCCTGGAGATGCTTCAACTCCCTGGGAACGTCGTCGGCGATATAGTTGGTGACGACGACGCGCGGCTCATGCAGAACGACATGGCCGAGTGCGATGCCCTCGCTCAGCGCCGCGCCCTTGACGTGCAGCGAGCGCCGCGCCGCCGGCTCGGCGCCGGGAGGCGCCAGCGCCGAGAGCTCGCCGGAGGCGATCATCTCGGCAAGCACCATCGCCGTCGTCTGCAGCGCCTCGACTTCCTCCTCGGAATAGGTGCGCCGCGCCCGGTTCTGCACCACCAGCACGCCGAGCGTGTTGCCGGCGCGCAGCACCGGCACCCCGAGGAAGGAATGATAGTTCTCCTCGCCGGTCTCCGGGCGGTAGGAGAAGGCCGGATGCGCCTGCGCATTCGACAGGTTGATGGCGCTCGCCTGGCTGGCGACGAGGCCGACGAGGCCCTCGTCGGCGCGCATCACCGTGCGGTGGACGGCGTCGCGGTTAAGACCTTCGGTTGCATAAAGCTCGAGCGTAGAATCGACCCGCAGCACATAGACCGAGCACACCTCCGCAACCATGTTGGCGGCGATCAGCACCACGATCTTGTCGAGGCGTTCCTGCGCGCTGACCGGCTCCGCCATCACTTCGCGAAGCCGGCGCAACAGCACGCGCGGACCGCCGAGCGCGCCGCGCATGGCGTGAGGTCCCTCGGGCCTTACTTTGACCGGTGCGCAGCCCGCATCGCGCCGGCGTCATCAAAGAGGAATTCGCCCGGGAGCTTGCCCGCGGCGACCATCCTCAAGGCTATATCGAATGCGGTATGCAAATCGCAAGCCGAAGACAAGGCGATGACGCAGGCGGCCGGCGTTTGTGCGCTGCAGCGAGAATCTCAGCCGGCTACGCGGTCGCTTTGTCGAGGCCGTAAAGCGAGTGCAGGGTGCGGACCGCGAGCTCGGTGAAGGCGGCGTCGATCAACAGCGAGAACTTTATTTCCGAGGTGGTGATGGCGCGGATATTGATGGCGCGCTCGGCAAGCGCGCGAAACGCCTTGGCGGCGACGCCGGCATGGCTGCGCATGCCGATGCCGATGACCGAGATCTTGGCGACATCGGTGGCGCCGTCGAGCCGGGCATAGCCGATCGCCGCCTTCGCCGTGACGAGGACGTCGCGCGCGCGCTGATAATCGGCCGCCGGCACGGTGAAGGTGAGATCGGTGGTCTTGCCGTCGGCCGAGACGTTCTGCACGATCATGTCGACATTGATGTTGGCCTCGGCGAGCGGACCGAAAATCGCCGCGGCGACGCCCGGCTTGTCCTCGACCTGGCGGACCGAGATTTGCGCCTCGTCGCGCGAGAACGCGATCCCGGTAACCACTTGCTGTTCCACGATCTCCCCCTCGTCGCAAATGAGAGTTCCGGGCGGTTTGCCGTGCGGATCGATATCCTCGGGCCGGTCGAAACTCGAGCGCACGAAGATGCGCACATTATGCACCATACCCAGTTCGACCGAGCGTACCTGCATCACTTTGGCGCCGAGTGAGGCGAGCTCCAGCATCTCCTCGAAGGCGATCTTGTCGAGCCGCTGCGCCCGCGGCACGACGCGCGGATCGGAGGTATAGACACCATCGACATCGGTGTAGATGTCGCAGCGGTCGGCGCGGATCGCGGCCGCGACCGCGACCGCCGAGGTGTCCGATCCGCCGCGCCCGAGCGTCGTGATCCGCGCGGTCTGCTGATACACGCCCTGGAAGCCGGCGATGACCGCCACCTCCTGGCGTTCGACGAAGCGCCGGATCACCTCGCCGCCATTAACTTCGAGGATGCGTGCGGAGGCATGCGCGTCCGAGGTCAGGACCGGCAGCTGCCAGCCGAGCCACGAACGCGCGTTGACGTCTATGTCCTGTAGAACGATCGCCAAGAGGCCGGCCGTGACCTGCTCGCCGGTCGCGACCACGGCGTCGTATTCGCGCGCGTCGAAAATCTGCCGGTTGCTCAGTGCGGCCGCGCACCAGCCGATCAACTGATCGGTCACGCCCGACATCGCCGAGACCACGACGGCGACCTCGTGGCCGGCATTGACCTCGCGCTTGACGTGATGCGCGACATTGCAGATGCGGTCGATGTCGGCGACCGACGTTCCGCCGAACTTCATCACCAGCCGGGCCATGACGGTCGTGGCGCTCTTTAACCTGGGCAAGCGCGAGCCGTAGGGCCGCGCGAAAAGGCGCGTATAGATACCGGCGCGGTGCGCGGGCCGCAACCTGAGTTGGCGGCGCGCGTCCTCTTTCGCGCATCCCCGATCGACCAGTTTCACCGGACGGCGTAGATGCAGTCGAGAGGTGCCGATTTGATCGGTGGGCGACTAGGCGGTCGGGGGATCGCGCCGGTCCGGCCCCTTAGCGCGAATAGCTTGTGCCGACTCCTGCCAGCACGTCGCGGCCCCCATCATGCAAGACCAAAACGCGATCCACATGAGAGCAGGCATGGCCATTCTCCGTTGTGGATCGAACGATAAGGTAACGTTTGAGCTTCGTGCTGGTTCCGCTCGGTGCATGCGGAGAACGACCGGAGAGAGAAACTCATGCACACCGGCGTCCGCTTTGCCTAGAAGGGCAGCCCGACATAATTCTCGGCGAACGTCGTCGCGGCGGCCTTGGAGCGGAACAGATAGTCGAGCTCGGCGAGCTGAATTTTCTGATCAAAAGGATCTTCCGAAATCCGGTGCAGGAGCGTCGTCATCCACCAGGAAAAGCGCTCCGCCTTCCACACTCGCGCCAGCGCGCGCGCGGAATAGTGCTCCAGTCCGGCGTCCGATTTGTCGGTGTAGTGTTCGATCAGCGCCTGCGACAGGAAGCGCACGTCGCTCGCTGCCAGGTTGAGGCCCTTGGCGCCGGTCGGCGGCACGATGTGCGCGGCGTCGCCGGCGAGGAACAGCCGACCGAAGCGCATCGGCTCAGCGACGAAGCTGCGCAGCGGCGCGATGCTCTTCTCCAATGACGGGCCGGTGACGAGACGAGCGCGCGCCTCTTCGTCGAGCCGCGGCCTGAGCTCTTCCCAGAACCGCTCGTCGGGCCACGCGTCGATGTCCTCCGCGAGGCTGCATTGCAGGTAGTAGCGGCTGCGCGTCGGCGAGCGCATCGAGCAGAGCGCGAAGCCGTGGGGGTGGCGGACATAGATCAGCTCTTCCGAGACCGGCGGGGTTTCCGAGAGGATGCCGAGCCAGCCCAGCGGATAGACCCGCTGATGCGTCATGAGCGCGGCCGGCGGCACGCTCTTGCGGCTGACGCCGTGAAACCCGTCACACCCGGCGATGAAGTCGCAGACGGTCTCGTGCGCTCTGCCGTCGGCCCGATAGCTCACGCGCGGCTTGTCGGTGAAGACGTCGTGCAGCGCCACGTCCTGCGCGGCGTAGACGGTCGGCGCGCCGGCGGCGGCACGACCGTCCATCAGGTCCTTGGTGATCTCGGTCTGTCCGTAGACCATCACGGCCTTGCCGGTCATCTCCTTGAAGGAGATGCGGTGGCGAACACCGTCGACGCAAATCTGCACCCCTTCGTGCACGAGACCGTCGGCATGCATGCGGGCCCCGACCCCGGCTTCGTCGAGAAGGTTGATGGTGATTTGCTCGATCACGCCGGCGCGAACGCGGCCAAGCACGTAGGCGCCGGTCTGCCGCTCGAGGATGATGTTGTCGATGCCGTGACGGTGCAGCAGCTGGCCGAGCAGCAAGCCGGCCGGCCCGGCGCCGACGATGACGACTTTCGTGCGCATGGGCGACCATAGCATCCGTTGCGGCCGCGATGGAATTTCGAATCAAATTGAAAACAAGTCGTTTATCCGCCGCTGCATGATTTGACCGTATCGTGGCGGCCATGCGCGCAGGCCAGCAAATAGGGACCGACACGGTTTCGTGGGTCGCGGCGGCGGACCACGCCAGCGCGCGTGCGCGCCGGGCTGCGCGCGCTCACCGCGAGGATCTGCGCGCCAAGTCCGCACGCCTTGCCGTCGTCTTGTCCCTGTTCCTGGTGCTCCTTACCGCCGCGCTCTTGATCGGCGGCCGGGTGGTGATTGACCCGATTCTGCAGGCGGCGGCGGAGGCGCGCGGGACCAATCGGGTGGGCGCCATCGTCTATGCCATGCCCGACGGCCTATATTGCCGGCACCTGTCCTTCGACAACGTCACCGCGGAACTGACCGAGGGCGCAGTCGAGAAATGTGCCGACGAGCTCACCCGCGGGCGCAAGAGCCGCGCGCCGAATTTCGCCTGGGGACGCTGACGCCGGCGATTGCGTCATCTTCGAGCTCCCATTGGGTTTGACTTTCACCAGGATAGAGACCATCGACGGCGGCCCGCAGCCCCGCTAGGGTGCGTCAGTGCGGGAGTTGGCTCGCGTCGTTTCGGGGGGTTAAACCCATGCGTCATCTGCGTCTTGTCCTGGGCGTCGCCCTGCCCATGATCGTACTTCTTGGCGGTTTGAACGGGGCCGTTGCTCAGGGCGATCCCCGCGAACTTTGCGTGTCGGATGCGCTGCGCCTCTGCAACGACTTCATTCCCGACGAGCAAAAGGTCAAAAGGTGCATGCTGGCGAAGCGGCCGCAGCTCAGTGCAGAGTGCCGTAACGCCATGCACCCAGGGTGGAAGGGCCGAGGCCACTACTACCATCGGGGGGTGAAGCACTGCCACAAGGGTCATTGCGGCTGAGCCGCCCGCGGTAACCAACCAAAGCTTTTGTTGGCCGAAAAATGCCAAGGTGTAGCGCCGGGCGGTCGGGGCAATCGGCCGCTGCCGAGGCGAAGTAGCGGGAAGGAGCCGTATGTCCGGCGCGACTTCGGCGCCCCGATCAGCAGCCCGATCGATAGTCTTGCGACGGGCCATCCTCTGGGGCTGGGTTGGCGCGCTCGTCGCCGCTGCTCTGATCGCGGTTCTCATCGTTGGACCCAAGGCGCAGCCCAGACCGCCGCTGCCACCCGCCGGCGCGCCGGTTGTTGCCGCCGACGAAACCCTTGGCGCCGCGATCCGCGCCGGCGACAAGGGGATTGCCAGGCGGCTGCTGGCGTTGGAATTCACCTTCGTCGACGCGAGCGGCAAGATCCATTCGCGCAAGGATTTTCTCGCCGATCTCAAAGCCGTTGCCGCCGGCCCGGCAACCGATGTCGATGTGAAAATCTATGGGCTTGTGGCCCTGGTCACCGGCCAGCACAAATCGGCGTCGGGCGACGATGCGCGTTTTATCGATATTTGGGTCAGGCAGAAGCGGGCCTGGCGCGCCCTGGTGATGCAGGACGTGCCACTTGCCGTAGCCGATGCGGTCGCCTCCACAACGACGCCGGCCGCCCCGGCAAATCCGCCCGAATGCAAAAACCCCTGCGAGACGATTCCCTATCGGGTGCGCTCGCCGACCGAGCAGGACATCATCAACTCCTTCCAGGCGATCGCGAAGGCCGTGGCCGCCCACGACGCCGGCGAATGGAGCAAGCATGTCGCCGACGATTTTGTGCTCTACGGCAGCGGCGGCGCGCCGGTCTCGAAGTCTGCACGCATCGCGCTGATCGAGCGTCAGAAGGAGAGCAAGGCCGCGGTGACGGTCGGCGAAGTGGAACACATGGAAGTGTCGGCCTATGGCGATGGTGCGGTGATGATCGCGACCCACGTAAAGCCGGACGCGCGCGCACGTTTCCGTGCCGTGCGGCTGTGGACCAGACGCAACGGTCAGTGGCAGATGGCGGTCAGCGCCCACACCGACGTCAAAAGCGGAGACTAAAGCCTTCAATCCGGCTGGCGCGGTCCGACGCATTTCTTGACAGGAATTTGGCGCCCCGCCATAACGGCCGCGGCGCCGCTCGGGCAAGCCGTTAAGGTTTGCCGGCGCGCGCTCTAGCCAGCAGCAACGACTGGAAAAAGCCGGTCCGGTCCAATCCGAGCACCGGGATCGAACACGAGGGCAAAGATGTTCGCGGTCTTCAAAACAGGCGGCAAGCAATACCGGGTGGCGGCCGAAGATGTACTCAAGGTCGACAAGGTCAAGGGCGAGCCCGGTGCGATCGTCGAGTTCGGCGAGGTGCTCGTCGTCGGCGGCGACAGCGTGACGCTCGGCGCCCCCATTGTCGCTGGCGCGACTGTGGCTGCCGAGGTGCTCGAGCAGGCGCGCGGGCCGAAGATCATCGCCTTCAAGAAGCGCCGGCGCAAGAACTCGCGGCGCAAGCGCGGCCACCGCCAGGAATTCACGCTTCTGCGCATCACCGAAATCCTCACCGACGGCAAGAAGCCGAGCAAGACCGCTCCGCCGCGGCCGAAACGCGCGACGGCGCCTGCGCCGGCGACGCCGGAGGCTCCGGCGAAAGCCGCCGCCGAGGCTGCGCCGCCGGCCGCGGAGGCCGCGGCGAAGAAGCGCAAGGCCCCGGCCAAGAAGCTGGAAAAGCCGAAATCTAAGCCGCCGGCGGCGAAGGCCAAAAAACCGCCGCCAAAGGGTAAGAAGAAGTGATGCAGAGAAGTGATGCTTTTGTCACGAATCCCATGTAGGGACACGATCAAGAAGGGTTCGGAGGCCAGCGATGGCTCATAAGAAAGCAGGCGGCTCGTCGCGTAACGGCCGCGATTCCGGCGGCCAACGCCTGGGCATCAAGATTTTCGGCGGCGAACAGGTTGTCGCCGGCAACGTCATCGCGCGCCAGCGCGGTACCAAGTGGCATGCCGGCCGCAATGTCGGCGTCGGCCGCGATCACACGCTGTTTGCCTTGATCGACGGCCGCCTCCAGTTCCGGACCAAAGCCAAGGGCCGCGTCTTTGTGTCGGTACTTCCGACGACCGAGGCTGCGGCCCAGTAGAACGGTGGATCATATGAGGTCCGCCGGCATCCAGTCGAACCGGCGGGCCCGAATGGGCTCCGAAAAGGGGGAGACCGGGATGCCGGCTCCCCCTTTCGGTTTTTTGCGCAGGAGCCCGTGCCATGACGCGATGTAAAGATATCGGAGACGAGACCGCGAGAGAGCGCAGTATTCCCGTCCTCAAGACCGAGCGGCTGACTTTGCGCGCGCCGCGTCTCGAGGACGTAAAAGCGATAGCGCTCATCGCCAATGATCGCCGCATCGCCGCGAATACGGCGCGCATCCCGCATCCCTATGGCATCGAGGACGCGCGAGAGTTCGTCCAGGCGGTCAATCGCGGTGACGGCGAGGTCGCGTTCGCGATCGTGCTTGATGGCGTCCTGATCGGCGATTGCGGGATCGATCCGCGCGAAAGCGGACCTGAAATCGGCTATTGGCTGGGCGCGGCGTATTGGGGCCGCGGCTACGCCACCGAGACGGTCCGCGCGCTCATCGACTATGCGTTCGGCGAGCTTGAGCACGAGGCGCTCGTCGCCGGCGCCCGCGTCAGCAATCCGGCCTCGCGCCGGGTGCTGGAGAAATGCGGCTTCCAATGGACCGGCGTGCGCCTGACGCGCATCCGCGCCATCAACTCGGCCGCGCCCACCGACCGGTTCCGGCTCGATCGCAAGCTGTAGCTCTCGCTCAAGTCGTGGGGACGGGTGCGCCGCGTGGCGTGAAGTGCCGCGGCGTCACGAAATCCGCTGCTAAGGCGCTGCGGGCGAGGGCGTCTGAAAGAACGGTGCGAGCTTCGCGACCAGCGCTTGGCCGAAATGACCTTGCGGGTTTGACGGCGGCGCGTGATCCATCAGCTCCCAGCCGTGGATCAGGACCCGCGCGTTGTCAAACGCGCGCTGCAGATCGGTGCCCGGACGCAAACTCAGTCGGAAGAACGCGTCGCCGAAATAGGTCCATTCGCGTTCGGCGGCGCAGCCAAACGACGTGCTCCAGGCGTCGGCGGCGGTGAGCACGATTGTGTCGTCGTTGGCGAGCAGCGGCACGAACGTCCCGGAAAAGCACGCCGACACGATGACGATGCGGTTCTTGATGCCCTCCTTGTCGAGCGCTCCGGCGACTTCCGGCGGCGTCAGTTCGCTGGTGAGCGCGCTCGGCGGGCGCAGCGCGAAGCCGCGCGGCGTGCCGTGCGACGTCATCAGCAACAGCAGGACATCGGTGTCCTTGCGCATCATCGCGGCCACGGCATGCACTGCGTCGGCAAAATTGCGCTGGTTGGCGAGCGGCAGGCTCGCGATCGTGTTGCGGTTGTTGACGAGCCGCAGCGTATGGTCCTCGATCGGCAGGATCCGGCCGATCGCGGCCAAGCCGCCGTCGAGCTCCTTGCTGAAAACATCCTGGTCGGCCCAGCCGGCGATGCCGATGGCGTAGACGGCGGCGCCTTCATGCGCCGCCGCGAGATGCGCGATCTCGGCCTGCAGGAGCTGGTGCTGCGATTGTTCGAAGCGCGTTGCATCATTCCGCGCGGCGCCGGCTTTGGCGGCCGTGCCCGCGATCGACGTTGCGACGAGGACAAGGACGGCAAGCCGAGCCAGCAGCATCGCTTTGCGCATTGAAACACCCGGCCTGAATGCCTTATGGCTCTCTCGACATTATATCAGGACAACGCTGGAGATTCGGCCTCGCGCCGCGTGAGCGCCGGCGCGGCTGCCGGCTTCAATTGGTGCGACGGGCGTTGCGGGAAGCCATGAAATTTCTCGACGAGGCCAAGGTCTATATCCGCTCCGGGGACGGCGGCAACGGCTGCGTGTCGTTTCGGCGCGAGAAATTCATTGAGTTCGGCGGGCCGAATGGCGGCGATGGCGGCAAGGGCGGCGACGTGATCGCGCAGGCGGTCGAGGGCCTCAATACGCTCATCGACTACCGCTACCAGCAGCACTTTACCGCCAAGAACGGCGGCGCCGGCATGGGCAAGGACCGTCATGGCGCCAACGGCGCCGATGCCGTGCTCAAAGTGCCGGTCGGCACCCAAATCTACGAGGAGGACGGCGAGACGCTGCTTGCTGATCTGACCGAACCCGGCCAAACGGCCGCGCTCGCCCGCGGCGGCAATGGCGGCTTCGGCAACGCCCATTTCAAGACCTCGACCAATCGCGCGCCGCGCCGCGCCAATCCCGGTCAACCGGGCGAGGAGCTCACCATCCGCCTGCGGCTCAAGCTCATCGCCGATGCCGGTATCGTTGGCTTGCCGAACGCCGGCAAATCGACCTTCCTCGCGGCCGTCAGCGCCGCCAAGCCGAAGATCGCCGATTATCCCTTCACCACGCTCACGCCCCAGCTCGGCGTCGTCGAAATTGACGGGCGTGAATTCGTGCTCGCCGATATTCCTGGCCTGATCGAGGGCGCGCATGAGGGGGTAGGTCTTGGCGATCGTTTTCTCGGTCATGTCGAGCGCTGCCGGGTGCTCTTGCATCTCGTCGACGGGACGACCGACGATGCCGCTGCAGCCTATAAGATCGTCCGCGCGGAGCTTGCCGCCTACGGCCATGGGCTTGCGGACAAACCGGAGATCGTTGTGCTCAGCAAAGCCGATGCGTTGAGCGCCGAGGCGAGCAAGCGGCAGTTGGCGCGCCTCAAGCGCGCGGCGAAGAGATCGCCGCTCCTCGTTTCGGCGGTAAGCGGGCAAGGCGTTGCCGACACGCTGCGCGCACTCCTCAACGTGATCGAAAAAGCGTGCGGCGGCGTCGACGCCGCCGGCGCCGGCCCGGCGCGGCCGGCCTGGAGCCCCTAACCGGCTTGTTTGGAATAGCCCCGGTCGAAACCTACATTAACGGCATGTTCGGTCTGCCACGTACCCAGCAATCGCGGAACGTCCGGCTCGATACGCTGGTGCGCCTGCGTTGGCTTGCGGTTTTCGGCCAGTTGGCCGCCGTCCTGGTCGTGCATTTCGGCCTCGAATTCGACGTTCCGATTTGGCTTTGCCTCGGAGTGATCGCGCTGCCGGCGCTCCTTAACGTCGGCCTGCGCATCGGTTTGCGGCAGACGCAATGGCTCGCACCTGAGCATGCCGCGTGGCTGCTCGCTTTCGACATCGCCGAGCTCGCGGCGCTCGTCTACCTCACCGGCGGCCTGGAAAATCCATTTTCCTTCCTGCTGCTGGGTCCGGTGCTGATCTCGGCAACCGCGCTGCCGCCGCGCATGACGCTGCTGATCGGCGTGTTCGCTATGCTGTGCGCGACGGTGCTGGTTTTCTTCCACTATCAGCTCCCTTGGGACGGCGAAGATCCGCTCGAGCTTCCGGAGATCTACATGGTCGGGGTGTGGCTCTCGATCCTGCTCGCGATCGGTTATATCGGCGTCTACACGTGGCAATTCGCCGAGGAGGCGCGCCAGCTCTCCGATGCGTTGGCGGCAACCGAGCTGGTGCTCGCGCGCGAGCAGCATCTTTCCCAGCTCGACGGGCTTGCCGCAGCGGCGGCGCATGAGCTCGGCACGCCGCTGGCGACCATCACCGTGGTGGCGCGCGAAATCGAGCGCGCGCTCGACCCGAAATCGCCGCACGCCGACGACGTGAAATTGCTGCGCGAGCAGGCGCGGCGCTGCCGCGAGATCCTGGCGAAGATCACGGAGCTCCCCGCCGACGAGCCGTTCGATCGCGTGCCGCTCTCGGCGCTGATCGAGGAGGTGGTCGCGCCGCATCGCAACTTCGGCGTCTCGATCGGAGTGACGATTCCGCCCGACCGCGGCGCCGAGCCGATCGGCGCCCGCAATCCGGCGATCCGCTACGGCCTCGGCAATTTGATCGAGAATGCGGTCGATTTCGCCCACCAGCGGGTCGAGATCTTTCCGCAATGGACCGGCGAAGAGGTCAGCATCACTATTAGCGACGATGGCCCCGGTTTCGCCCCCGAGGTCATCGACCGCATCGGCGCGCCCTATGTTACTCACCGGCGTCCGCAGTCGCGCGGGCCCGACGGCGATGAGCAGCCGGTCTTCGGCCTCGGCCTCGGCTTTTTCATCGCCAAGACGCTGCTGGAGCGCTCCGGCGCCAGGCTTTCGTTGGTCAATCAGGCCCCGCCGCTCCATGGCGCGACGGTCAAAATCACCTGGAGCCGCGCCGATTTTGAACAACCGGGCATAGCGCCCCCTCTTGAGCGGATCGAGGCGGCCTCTTAATTGTTACCTTAAGGCTGTTGCCGGCTTGTCGTGCGTTGCCGACGCGCGGTATTTGAGTTCGGTGGGGCGCAGATTTGGTCAAGGAGCATTGCGATGACCAACACCATGACCCAGGCCGCGCCCGGCGCGGTGCCGCCGGAACGTTCGTTGCTCATTGTCGAAGACGATAAATCCTTCCTGCTACGCCTGGCGCGCGCGATGGAGACACGCGGCTTTGCCGTGACCACCGCCGAATCGGTCGCCGACGGCCTGCTGCAGGTCGAAAGGGCCGCGCCGGCCTTTGCCGTTGTCGACATGCGGCTCGGCGACGGCAACGGCCTCGATGTCATTTCCGCGATGAAGAAGCGCCGGCCCGAGGCCCGCGCCATCATCCTCACCGGCTACGGCAACATCGCGACCGCGGTGAATGCGGTGAAGCTCGGCGCCGTCGATTATCTCGCCAAGCCGGTCGACGCCGACGACGTTGCCGCGGCGCTGCTCGCGCTCGACAACAAAAAGATCGAGCCGCCGGAAAATCCGATGTCGGCCGATCGCGTGCGCTGGGAGCACATCCAGCGCATCTACGAGCTGTGCGGCCGCAACGTCTCGGAGACCGCGCGGCGTCTCAACATGCACCGCCGCACGTTGCAGCGCATTCTCGCCAAGCGCGCTCCTAAATAGTCTGCTGCCGCCGGCGGCGGCAATTGATTAAAATTTTGCCGAATCTGTTCAAGAAAATTTTTCAGGCTCGGCGCTATTTTTTCTCGGTAAATTTGTCAGGAATTGTCGACGAAGTCGATGCGCGAGTAGGTGCCGCCTTTTGAAGCAGGCAATGCGGGCGCCCACGCGGCGCATGCCGCGCATGGCGTGTCGTGCCTTCTCGTCATCGACGACAACAACCTGCATCGGCTGATCATCTGCCGGGTGGCCGCCAAGGTCGGCTACGTTACGGTCGAGGCGGCGGGCTACGAAGAGGCTGCGAAGCTGCTGGGCGAGGGCGAGTTCGACTGCATCACGCTCGACCTTTCGCTTGGCGCCCATGCCGGCGTCGAGATGTTGCGCCACCTCTGGACGATCGGCTGCAAAGCGCCGATCATCATCATCAGCGGCTGCGACCCCGCGGTGGCCCAGGAGACGGCGCGCTTCGCCAAGTCGCTGCAGCTCAACGTCCGCGAGTCGGTGCCGAAACCGGTTGATCTCGGTCTGTTGCGCTACTCGCTGGAGCGGCTGCCCGCCCGGCGGGACAACGCCGCCGGGTACGGCGTTATCCGGCACGACGCCGCCTGACTACTTCGTTTCCGCCTCGTAGACACCATTCCAGTCCGGCGCTGGCGGCGCTGCGCGAAACGCCTCGATGCGTTCGGCATACATGTCGTAGAGGCCGGCGGCGTCGAAGCCGTCGGCGAGCTTGCGGCAACGATCGATCAGCTCGAGCGCTTCGCCCCATTGCTGTTTGCGGTAGCGGGCGAGCATCTGCCCGTTGAGTGCGCGCAAATCCCGACAGCGCGGATCTTCTTCGATCTCCGCCCGCCCGAGCACCGTGAACACCGTTTCCGGCTGCTTCTTGCCTTTCACCTGGATGAGGTCGATTTCCATCGTCGCGAACTTTGCCTTCGCCCCTTCCGCCGTGCGGGCGCCGATCACCAGCGGCAGGCGATAATCCTTGGTCCGCGATTCCAGCCGCGAGGCAAGATTGACGGTATCGCCCAGCACCGAATAGTTGAAGCGAAAGTCGGAGCCCATATTGCCGACCACGCACGGGCCGCTATTGAGCCCGATCCCGATGCGCAGCGGCATATAGACTCCGCCATTGCTGTCGGCCTCGCGCTTGAGCTCGACGTTGAGCGCCTCGGCGCGGGCCTGCATCTCCAGCGCCGCGTCGCAGGCATTGGCCTCGTGTTCCTTATCGTCGAGCGGCGCGTTCCAGAACGCCATGATGGCGTCGCCGATATATTTATCGATTGTGCCCTTGCGCTCGATGATGGCGTTGGTCAGCGGCGTCAGGAACCGGTTCATCAGATGGGTGAGGCCTTGGGGATCGTCCTTGTAGTGCTCGGAGATGGTGGTGAAGCCGCGCACGTCGCTGAACAGGATGGTCATGCGCCGTTCCTCGCCGCCGAGCACCAGCTTTTCCGGGGATTTGGCCAGTTGCTCGACCAGCGGCGGCGACAGATAGAAGCCGAAGGCGGATCGGATCTGCTGGCGCTCTCTCTGTTCGCGGAGGTAGTTGACGAAGGTGAGCACGAGATAGATCAGCCAGGTCGAAATCAGCGGATAGGTGAAGTCGAGGAGCAGGTTGTGCTCGGCAAAAAAGAACCAGGAAAGACCGATCAGGCCCAGGATCAGCGTCGCGCCAACCGCAATCACGACCGCGGCCGGTAGCAGCGGCGCGGCGATGATTATGGCAAGTCCGAACACCACCGCGGCGATGACCTCCGCCCCGATGGCCCAGCTCGGCGCCGAAAGCAGCGCGTTGGTCAAGATGCTCTCGATGATCTGGGCGTGGATTTCGACCCCGGGCACGACCGGATCGAGCGGCGTCGTCTTGTTGTCGGACAGGCCGATCGCTGAGGTGCCGATGAGGATGAGCTTGCCGCGCACGCGCTCCGGCGGCACGCTGCCTTGCAGCACGTCCTTGGCCGAGACATAGCGGTGCGGATCGGTGTGGTTGAAATGGACCCACAGCCGGCCGTGCTCATCGGTCGGCAGCCGGAAGCGGCTGGCGTTGACGCTTTGGATGCCGTTGCTGTCGGAGCGGATGAGCGGCGAATTGGAATTCGTCGCCACCCGCAGCATCTCCAGCGACAGCGAAGGCACGAACGCGTTCTGGGCGTTCATGATCACCGGCGCGCGCCGCACGATCCCGTCATGCTCTTCGACCTGGGTGAAGATGCCGCGTCCGGCGGCGGCTTGCTCGAGGATCGGGAGATTGCGCACCAGCGTCGGATAGAAGACCAAAAAGCTGCGCGCGTCCGGCGCGCCCTTTGCGGTGACGACGCCATAGCCGGACGCCTCGATCGCCGGACCGGCGGCGGGCCTGTCGGAAACCGATTCGCCGAGCACGACGCGCGATTTGCGCAACGCGCCGGCCAGAACCTCGTCGTTGCTGGGCAGGCCGCGCAACCGCTCGCGGGTCGCATCGTCGAGATCGCGAAGCGTCGAGGCCAATAGATTGGGCGAGGTGCGATCGGGCTCGGGAAACACGGCGTCGAAGCCGATGGCAACGGCGCCGAGCGCGGTAAGGCGGGTGACGAGATCGGCCACGATGGTGCGCGGCCACGGCCATTGCCCGATCTCCTTGAGGCTCGCCTCGTCGATATCGACAATGACGACCGGCCGCGCCGTCTGTTCGCGCGGGCGCAGCACCTGGAACAGGTCGAAGGTCCGCAGCCGCAGTTCCTCGACCGGCCGGGGGTCGGCGACGCGCAGCGGCACTAGCGCGAAGAGGAGCACCACGCACACCGCCCGCGCCAGCCCGAACTGCCGCGCCCAGCGCCCGATGAGCTTCATGGTCTTGAGGTTCCCGACTGTCGGTGGCGTACCGGCGCGTTATAGCAGAGAACGGCGCGCCTGGGCGCAAGCGGCATGTCAGCCGCGGTGCCGGCGCGGAACGCGGCCGGGTGGCGGAACGAAGTTGGCTTCGTCCGCTTACTTCTCCCGGAACGAGCGCATCAGCTGGTCGTGCAGCGGTTTGACCAGATAGGAGATCATCGTCCGCTCGCCGGTCTGGATGAAGGCTTCAACCGGCATGCCCGGCGTCAGCTTGACATCGCCAAGGCGGGCGACCTCGTCAGCGGTCATCGCAATGCGGACCACATAGTAGCTCTGCCCGGTGCGCTGATCGTTGCTGGTATCGGCGGCGACGCGGGAGACGGTGCCGTTGAGCTCCGGCGTCGTTCGCATGTTGAACGCCGAGAACCGCAGCACCACCGGCTGGCCCAGCTTGACCTGGTCGATGTCCTTGGGGTCGACCTTGGCCTCGACCAGCAGCGTGTCGGTCTCCGGCACGATCAGCATGATCGGATCGCCGGCGCTGACCACGCCGCCGACCGTGTTGGCGGTCGACTGGAAGACGACGCCGTCCTGCGGCGCGCGGATGTCGGTGCGCTTGAGCTGATCCTCGGCCGTCACCTTGCGCTCGACATATTCGCCGATCTTGCTGTCGGTCTCGCGCAGCTCCTTGGCGACGTCGCTGGTGAATTCCTGATCGACCTGCAGAATCTGCAGCTCGGTCTCGACGATCTTGCCCTTGGCTTCGGCAGCCGAGGCGATCAGCGCGCCACGCTCGCCCTGCAGCCGCGCCTCTTCGCGTTCGAGCGAGGTGAGGCGGTTGAGTTGCACCAGGTTCTTCGCCCAAAGATCGCGCACGCCCTGCAGTTCCTGCTCGATCAGCGCCGTTTCCTTGGACTTGGCCTCCTGCTGGGCGGTGAGCCCGGTGATCTGCTCGCGCAATTGACTGACGCGCTGCTGCAGCTGGTCCTTCTGGCCGAGACGTGCGGCACGGCGCAGCTCGAACAGCTTGCGCTCGCTCGCCAGGGCATCGGCGACGTCGCGGTCATTGACGTTGCCGGCGAGCTCTTTCGGCACCGCGACGTTCTCGGCGCCGTCGCGCTCGGCGCCAAGCCTGGCTTTGCGAGCATAAAGCTCGTTGAGGCCCTTGGTGACGATGGCGAGATTGGCGCGGGTCACCGTCTCGTCGAGGCGAACAAGAATGTCGCCGGCCTTGACCCGATCGCCGTCGCGCGCCCGCACCTCGCCGACCACACCGCCGGTCGGGTGCTGCACCTTTTTCACGTTGGAATCGACGACCACCGAGCCCTGCGCGATCAGCGCGCCGGAAATCTCCGCCGTCGATGCCCAGCCACCGACGCCGACGGCGAGGAAGCCGACCAGGACGACACCGGCGAGGATGTGCCGGCTGATCGCCTCGCGCGGATTCGGCGGTTTGCCTTTCATCACGAGCCTCCCTGCTCGGGCACGACTTTCAACGCCCGCGGCTGTACAGCCGGCTGGACTGCGCGGTTGAGGATATCCTCTTTCGGTCCGAATTGCTGCTGGCGGCCCTTGCCCATTACTAAAATGTAATCGACGCCGGCGATGGCGCTCGGCCGGTGCGCGACCACGACCGCGATCCCGCCGCGGGCGCGGATGCCGAGAATGGCGCGGGTCAAGGCCTCGTCCCCTTCGGCATCGAGATTGGCGTTGGGTTCGTCGAGCACCACCAGGAACGGGTCGCGGAACAGCGCGCGGGCCAGCGCGACGCGCTGCGCCTGGCCGGCCGACAACGCGCTGCCGTGGTCGCCGATATTGGTCTCATAGCCGTCGGGTAGGTTGATGATGAGGTCGTGGACGCCGGCCGCCTGCGCGGCGGCGATGACCGCCTGCGCATCGGGCGGCTCCTCGAAGCGGGCGATGTTCTGCGCCACGGTGCCGCTGAACAGTTCTACATCTTGCGGCAGGTAGCCGATATGGCGGCCAAGCGCCTCCTGCGACCATTGATCGAGACTCGCGCCGTCAAGGCGAACGCCGCCCCGCACCGGTGTCCACACGCCGACGAGCATGCGTGCCAGCGAGGATTTTCCCGATGCCGTCGGGCCGATCACGCCGAGTGCCTTGCCGGCCGGTATCGAGAAGTTCACGTCCTGGCAGACGATTTTCTGCTCGCCCGGCGGCGCCACTGCGGCGCTCTGGACCGCGAGCATCTTGACCGGCGGCTGCAACGGCATCGGTTCGGTGCGCGCCGGCAGATAGCCGAGAAGCCGCGACAGCCGCTGCCAGCTTTGCCGCGCGGCAACAAAGCCGCGCCAATGGGCGATGGCGAGGTCGACCGGCGCCAGCGCCCGGGCGCCGAGGATCGAGCCGGCGATGATGATGCCAGGGGTCGATTGCTGATTGATCACCAGCCAGGCGCCGACCGCTAGAATTGCCGACTGCAGCAACAGCCGCAAAATCTTCGACATCGCCCCGAGCCCGCCGACGACGTCGCTTGCCCGCCCGCTGGCGGCGACGTAGCTGCGATTGAGCTCGCCCCAGTGCCGGGCAATGCGGCCGGCCATGCCCATCGCCGCAATCGCCTCGGCGTTGCGGCGGCTCGCCTCCATCAGCGCGTTGCGCGTAGCGGCGAACTGGGTAGCGCTGCGGGTCGGCCGCCGGGTGCGCTGCTCCGTCACGACCGTCAGCGTCACCAGGACTACCGCGCCAAAGAGGGCGGTGAGGCCGATATAGGTGTGGAACAGAAAGCAGATCGCCAGATAGACCGGCATCCATGGCAGGTCGAACAATGCGATTGGACCCATGCCGGAAAGAAATCCGCGCACGGTGTCGAGATCGCGGATCGGCTGCGCGCTCTCGCCTTTGCTGCCGAGCTTGAGCGGCAGGCGGACGACGGCGTCATAGACCCGCATGCTCATCGCTTCGTCGAGGCTGTCGCCGACGCGGACCAGGATCCGGGCGCGGATCGCGTCGATGACGCCCTGCGCGGCATAGAGCCCGGCTGCCAGGATCAGCAGCGCGACCAAGGTCGGCACGCTGCGACTCGGCAGCACGCGGTCATAGATTTCGAGCATGAACAACGCGCCGGTGAGCATCAAAATGTTGCTCATGCCGCTGAACAGCGCAATCGCAAGGAACGCCCGCCGGCAGGCAAGGAGAGCGTCTGCCAGTTCGGAATTGGCTGGGGGCTGCCGCGGCGAACGGGAAATTTGGCTCATGGGACCGGCTGAGTATCACCGTAACCCAAGGAATACTACGACAGAGCTAAAATATTGCTATTTCATTCCCTAACGCGCGGCCTCCGGCCGCAGCCGCGGCATCACGCTAAGCGAAGCCGCTCGATCCCTCGGATAAATTCCTATGCCGCCAACCGTCGCCAGCTGCCCCGGCGGCAGCCGGCTCACAGAGCTTGAAATTCGATCAACGCACAGGCGTAAGGTGCCCGGCGCGCCGAGCGCCGGGCCGGTAGCCTCGCACTGAAAACAGGGTGCCTTAGGAAATCAGGAACGGGAGTCGAGCGAGAGTCCGATGCTGAAGGCCTTTTGCCGGGTGGCGCCTTCGGTTCGCTTCAGCCGCTTGGCAATTCTCCCCGCCGGGGTCTTTTTGCGCGCCAGCGCCTTGAGCTCTCGAACCTCGGACGAAGTCCAGGCGCGCCGCTTCTTTGATTTCTTAGCCATAAATCCTCCCTTTCAAGAAAGGCAGTTTGTATCCCTTAGCGGGAGCGGATGAAACAACAGACGGATTGAGATCATGAGGAGCCGCGTCGAACCATTCTCCGTGCGAACGCGCACGTCAAGCAAAAAGACGCGCTGTTAGATCGTTTCTTAGCAACCTCTCCGCTGGGATGCAAATCCAACTTCGACTGTTCGCTCGGTATTCGCAGCAAAGATTTGCGAACAGCATGCGGTTGGCGCAAGCGAAGTTCAGAAATGCGGGCACCACCAAATTAATGATTCTAGTGTAGTTTTCTGAATTTACAGTTGCTTTGCCGGCGCCGGTCGCGCCGCAGGACGGCAATCCATTTGTTGAAAGCGGCTATCAGATAGATCTTGTTTGCACGTCGCGCGGTGCGCTGCAATCGCCTGGACGCTGTGGCGCCAAGGACGCCTTGCTCAATTTGTTCCCGGTCTGACCCGGTTTGAATTGTTCCCGCCTGACATGATTCGAACCCATTGCTGGGCTCTATGCCGACCAGGCAAAACTCGCTGCGGGCGGGGATTTCGATTCGGGGAGATGCACGATGGCTAATTTTCCACGTCTGGTAGCGTGGGTTGTCGTTGTGGTCCTGGCGCTCACGCTCGGCCAGCGTGTCGGCCACGCCGCCGAGGTGCGGTTCGCATTGGTGGTCGGCAATGACGAGTACAAGGGCGCCAAGCTTGCCACGCCGGCCAATGACGCCGGCCTGATAGCCGACGCGCTGCAAACCGCGGGCTTCACCGTCACCGGGGCGCGCAACCTCGATCAGGCGACCTTGCGCGAATCGTTCCGCGAATTTCTCGGCCAAGTCGCCGCCGCCGGGCCGGATGCGGTCGCACTCGTCTACCTGTCGGGCATCGGCCTGCAATTCGCCGGCGACAATTATTTCGTCCCGGTCGATGCCGACATCCAGCGCGACGTCGATGTGCCGTTGCAGGCCGTGCGCATCTCGGATTTCGCCCAACCGCTCGCCGCGCTGCCCGGCCGGGTGAAGATCGTCATTCTCGACGCGGCGCGCTCGAACCCGTTCGCGCGCGGCCAGCCATTGGCCGGCGGACTGGCGCTGGTCGATCCGGTCCACGGCATGGCGGTCGCGTTTAACGCGGCGCCCGGCACCGTCGCGCCGGACGAGCAAGGCCCCTATGGCGCCTATGCGACCTCGCTCACGGAAATGATCGCAGCCGGCGGGCTTTCGCTCGACGATCTGTTCGCGCGCGTGCGGTTGCGCGTAAGCGAACTGAGCCAGGGCGCTGAGATCCCGTGGTACGCCTCGCAGATCGACGGCCCTTTTTTCATGACCGAACGGGCGGCCGATGCACCGCCGCCGCCCAACGTAGCGCCGCTTGCCGACATCCGCAGCAAACCGATCCGCGGCTATTCGAGCCCCGAGGAGGCCTATGCGGCGGCGCTCGAACTCGACACCCTCGACGGCTATGAACAATTTCTGGCGGTCTATCCCGACAGCCCGTTTGCCCGACGCATCGCCGCGATGCTCGCAGTGCGGCGCGAGGAGATCATCTGGCGGCGTTGCGTGATAGACGACACGCCGCCGGCCTATTGGTCGTATCTGCGCCGCTACCCGGACGGGCCGCATGCCTGGGATGCGCGCCGCCGGTTGACGATGCTCTCTGCCGTGCTCGAGCCGCCGGCCTCATTCGCGTTCATCGATTTCGGCGTGCCGCCGCCGCCGCCGGCGGAGATCGTGTTCGTCAATCAGCCGGTGGTGATGTTCGTCGGCCGGGGCTATGCGCCGCCGCCGCCGCCGCCGGTGTTCTTCCTGCCGCCGCGGCCGCGCGAATTCGCCGCCTTGCCGCCGCCGCCAGTGCCGCACGAGCGCTTCTTCCTTCCGACGCCGGCAGCGCCCGCGATCCGCGCCTTCGTCAGGCCGCCGCAGACCGTGACGCTGCGGACGCCGCCGCCGGGCGGGCCCGCCGGACGGCCGACACCCGTCGCGCTTCCCGGCGCGGTGCAGTCGCGCGCGACGCCGGGCGCGGTGACGACTACAACGCCGCCCAAGGAGCAGCGGCCTGCACCCGGAGCCGGGACGCCGCCCGCGCCGCAGCCTCCTCCATCGACGGCGCTGGTGAAGCCGGCACCGCCGCCCCCACCGCCGCCTCCGGGTCCAAAGCCGGCGGCGGTCAAACCCGCTCCACCACCGCCGGCGCCAGCGGCGCCAAAGCCCGCCGCGGTCCAACCAGCGCCGCCACCTCCACCGCCGCCAGCGCCCGCGGCTCCAAAACCGGCCGCGGTCAAACCGGCGCCGGCGCCACCTCCGCCGCCGCCCCCGCCCGCGGCGCCAAAACCGGCTGCGGCCAAACCAGCACCGCCACCACCGCCGCCGCCGCCGCATCCCGCGGCGCCGGCCGCGGCCAAGCCGCCCGCTTGTCCGCCAGGCAAGACGCTCGCCAATGTCAACGGACATCCGACCTGCAAATAGTATTGACGCTAAGGATGCCGTGGATCGGTGGCCGAGGATGACCCTGCAGCCGCCGGCCTTCATCTTGCCCGCGGCGGGCGGTGCTGCGCATGGACCAACGAGGCTTGCGCGGCGCCTACCGCGTTCCTAGCTCTCGGGCAGAAAGGTGCTGACAACGGGAAACGGTCATGGAGGAGCTAAAACTCGTCGCCCTCGATAGTGACGACATCGAGGTGATCTCCGCCCATGTGCAGGACGCGTTGGTCAGGGCTGCCGACGTCCGCTGGCAGCCGCGCGAGCGCCGCTTTGTGATGGCGCTCAACCGCTTCGATTGGATGAACGCCGCGGGCGCGAAAGATGCGACCGCCGCCGGATGCCGGGACTACCGGCGCTGCCGCACGGCGCTGCGCTTCGAGCGCGTCAATGCCTGCAAGTGCCGCGGCCTCGATCCGGCGAAACAGGATGCGTTGCTCAATCTTCTCGCCGTCGAATTTGCCGAGAGCGACAGCCCGTCCGGCATTGTGACGCTGACCTTCTCGGGCGGCGGCGTAATCCGCCTCGAAGTGGAATGTTTGGAGGCGGAGCTCGCCGATCTCGGCGAAGTCTACGCCGCGGCGGTCTGCCCGAATCATTTCGCCACCGATCGGACGACGGCGTGATCGGTCACGCTGCCCGTGGCTGTGGCGACGGCGGTACGGCGAAGAGCTTCATCAGCACCGCAATCACGGTGAGCGTGGCGACGTAAACAATGAGCTGCATGGCGGTCGGCTGATCGACGTATCCGATCAGCGTGTGCAGCGCCCGGCCCAAAATGCTCTCATCGCTCAAGATCCAGGAGGTATTCCACACCGTCTGATCGAGCGTGGTGAGGATGGCGGCCTGTTCGAGGAAAGCAATCGCCTGCGCCGCCATGCCGGCGGCCAGGAGCGCGATCAGCGTGCTGGTTACGGCGAACAGATGCCGCGTCGGGATGACGACCAGACCGCGGTAGGTCAGGAGGCAAACGAGCGCGCCGAGCGCTAGTCCGATGGCGCCGCCGACCACCATGCCGAGACCGGCACCGCCCTCGGCCGCGGCGACGCCGTAAAGGAACAGCACGACCTCGGAGCCTTCGCGCAGCACCGCGATCGCCACCACGACGGCGAGCGCGGCAAGCGACTTTGATCCCGCGACCACCGCTGCGCCGGCTTCGCGCATCTCGGCGGCGAGCTCGCGGCCGTGCCGCGCCATCCACACATTGTGCCAACCGAGCATCAGCACCGCGAAGCCGAGGATGGCGGCGTCGAACAGCTCCTGGCCGCGGCCGGCGAACAGCTCCGACAAGCCGCCGGTGAATGCCGCCACGAGGCACGCGCCGAATACGCCGGCGGCAACGCCGCCCGCAACCCAAATCCCGCGCCCGGCGATCCCGGACGTGACCGCCATGATGATGCCAACGATCAGTCCGGCTTCGAAGACCTCACGAAAAACGATGACCAATGTGGGCAGCAAAGCGACCTCGCGGCATGACCGTCACGGCACGACCAGGAAACCTTCGGTCGCGCGATGGAAATCGTCGAAGAACTTGTAACGGCCCGGCTGTTGCGGCGGCACATGGATGAGGGCTTCACCTCCCGCCGTGATTACTTTCTCGAAGTGCAGCGCGCTGCTCTCGAACTCGGCGGCGCCGGAGCCGAGATTCTTGACCGCGAAGGTGATCGGCTTGCCGGCGGGCGCATGAACTTCAGCTGGCTCGAATTGATGATCTTTGATGGTCAGCGACAATGTCACCGCGTCGTCGGCGCGTGCAGCGCCGACGGTTAACGCCAGCATCGATGCCAGCAATGCTGCACGGAGCCTCGTCAGCATGTCTCGTGTCACCACCGCCAAATCGGCCGTCCTCGATGTGAGCGGAAATGGATCATGGCAGCAGTTGGGGAACAACGGAGTTTTTGTCAATCAGCAACCCAAATATTAGAATTGTTATAATGACGGCGGGCTGGTACTGAGCTTCGCTGAACGCGACCTTTGACGCATCATCGGTCATCGCGCGCAGGTCATGATCATGGTGCTCCGTCTCGACACACGCTCCGGCGATTTTGAGCAAAAATTCCACGCGTTTCTTGACACCAAGCGCGAGGTGTCGCCCGATGTCGAGGCGGCGGCGCGCGCGATCGTCGCCGAGGTCGCGGCGCGTGGCGATCGCGCCCTCAAGGATCTGACGTTGAAGTTCGATCGGCTCGATCTCGACCGGGCCGGGATCAGGGTGACGCCGCACGAGATCGAGGCCGCGCGCAAATCTTGCAGCCGTGCTGCGCTCGATGCGCTCGAACTCGCCCGCGACCGGATCGAGGCTTTTCATCGCCGGCAACGGCCGCAGGACGATCGCTTCACCGATCGGCTCGGCGTCGAGCTCGGTTCGCGCTGGACCGCGATCGAGGCGGTCGGGCTCTACGTGCCCGGCGGCAGCGCCGCCTATCCCTCCTCGGTGCTGATGAACGCGGTTCCGGCCAAGGTCGCCGGCGTGCCACGGCTCGCCATGGCGGTGCCGGCGCCGGATGGCGCGCTGCCGCCGCTCGTGCTTGCGGCGGCGGCACTCGCCGGCGTTGACGAGATTTTCCGCATCGGCGGCGCGCAGGCGGTTGCCGCGCTTGCCTACGGCACCGAGACCATCGCCCCGGTCGCCAAGATCGTCGGGCCGGGCAACGCTTACGTCGCCGCCGCCAAGCGCCTCGTCTTCGGCAAGGTCGGCATCGACATGATCGCCGGGCCCTCCGAGGTACTCATTCTCGCCGACCGCACCGGCAATCCGGACTGGATCGCCGCCGATCTCCTGGCGCAAGCCGAACATGATGCCAGCGCGCAGGCGATCCTGATCACCGACGACGCCGCGCTTGCCGGCGCCGTCGAGCGCGCCGTCGCCGCCGAGCTCGCGCAATTGGCGCGGGCAAAAATCGCCGCCGCCTCCTGGCATGAATTCGGCGCCGTGATCATGGTGCGCAGCCTCGGCGAAGCCCTGCCGCTCGTCGACGCGATCGCGCCGGAGCACCTCGAGATCGCCGCCGCGGACGCCGATGAGCTCGCTGCCCGCGTCCGCAACGCCGGCGCGATCTTCATCGGCGCCCACACTCCGGAGGCGATCGGCGACTATGTCGCCGGCTCGAACCACGTGCTGCCGACGGCGCGGTCGGCACGCTTCTCCTCCGGGCTCGGCGTGCTCGATTTCATGAAACGCACCTCGATCCTCAAATGCGGGCCGGAGCAGCTGCGCGCGCTCGCCGACGCCGCGATCACGCTCGGCACTGCCGAAGGCCTCGACGCTCATGCCCGCTCGGTCGCGATCCGTCTCAACCGCTGATGGCCCGATCCGAGCGCAGCAAGGAGAAGACCGGCCGCCTGGTGGCGGTGACGCTCGATGAAGCCTCGATCGGGCGGTCGGGACCCGACATCGAGCACGAGCGCGCGATCGCGATCTACGACCTGATCGAGGAGAACAGCTTCCGCCCGGTCGGGCATCGGGGCGGGCCTTACGCGCTCAATCTCGGCATCAGCGGCAGCCGGCTCGTGTTCGACATCCGTGACACCGACGGCACGCCGGTGATCGCGCATTTGCTTTCGCTCGCGCCGTTCCGCCGCATCGTCAAAGACTATTTCGTCATCTGTGACAGCTACTATGCGGCGATTCGCACTTCGACGCCGGATCGCATCGAGGCGCTCGACATGGGCCGCCGCGCCGTGCACGACGAGGGCTCGCACGTTCTCATGGAGCGGCTCAAGCGCAAGGTCGAGCTCGATTTCGACACCGCGCGGCGGCTGTTCACGCTGGTTACGGTGCTGCACTGGAAGGGATGAGGTCGCGATGCCGGCGGCGGCGAAGCCACCTCAGGCGGTGCTGTTCGCCTGCGGCCTCAATACGGTGCGCTCGCCAATCGCCGCCGGCCTATTGGCGCAGATGTTCGGCCGCGCCGTCTATGTCGGCTCGGCCGGCGTGCGCAAGGGCGAGCTCGATCCGTTCGCGGTCGCGGTCATGGCCGAGATCGGTCTCGACATTTCGCGGCACAAGCCGATGACCTTCGAGGAGCTGGAAGACCTCGAAGGATTGAATTTCGATCTCATCGTCACATTGTCGCCGGAGGCGCACCACAGGGCGCTGGAAATCACGCGCACCAGCTCGGTCGATGTCGAGTATTGGCCGACCCCGGATCCGACCGGCGTCGAGGGCAGCCGCGAGCAGCGGCTCGATGCCTATCGCGAGGTGCGCGACCAGCTGCTGGAGCGCCTGCGCCGGCGCTTCCTGACGCCGCGTCCGGTCAACGAGTGACGATGAACAAGAGCTGCGGAATCCGCCGTTAACGCGGTTGTCGAGCAGCCCGGCATCCGCTAGGTTCCGCGCCAATTTTGGCCGGGGCTCTGCGCGAGGACTTCAAGGCCAATGACCATCAAGCCGGGTAGCGAATGGCGAAGGAAGAGCTTCTGGAATTTCCCGGTGTCGTGACGGAGCTGCTTCCGAACGCCACCTTTCGCGTCAAGCTCGAGAACGAGCACGAGATCATCGCCCACACCGCCGGCCGCATGCGCAAGAACCGCATTCGGGTGCTCGCCGGCGACAAGGTGCTAGTCGAGATGACGCCCTACGATCTGACCAAAGGCCGGATTACCTACCGGTTCAAATGATCGGCCGTCCGAAATTCGTCCTGGCGTCCGGTTCGCCGCGCCGGCTCGCGCTCGTCAACCAGGCCGGCATCGAACCCGACGCGCTGCGGCCGGCCGACATCGACGAGACGCCGAAACGGGGTGAGCTGCCGCGCGCCTGCGCCACCCGGCTCGCGCGCAGCAAGGCCGAGGCGGCGCTCGCCATGGTGCGGCTCGATGAGGAGCTCAAGGGCTCCTATATCCTCGCCGCCGACACCGTGGTCGCCGTCGGCCGCCGCATCCTGCCGAAGGCGGAGTTGCTCGACGAGGCGGCGCAATGCCTGCGGCTTCTCTCCGGCCGCAACCATCGCGTCCACACCGCGATCTGCCTGGTGACGCCGAAGGAGCACTTCCGCCAGCGCCATGTCGAGACGCGGGTGCGCTTCAAGCGGCTCTCCGACGCCGATATCGATGCCTATCTCGCCTCCGGCGAATGGCGCGGCAAGGCCGGCGGCTATGCCGCGCAGGGCATCGCCGCAACTTTCGTCGTCAAGATCGTCGGCTCCTATTCCAATGTCGTCGGCCTGCCGCTCTATGAGACGATGACGCTTCTCGGCGGCGAGGGCTATCCGATCCATTTCGGTTGGCTCAACGCGGTGTGAGGGCGACGTGCCGATGTGTTTTTTCGTCATGCCCGCGCTTGTCGCGGGCATCCACGTCTTTGCGGGCCAACGGCCCGAAGACGCAGATGGCAGGGACGAGCCCGGCCATGACGCCAAGAAGTCTGGCGTGTCTTCTTTGGTAATCCCATATTCCTCCCATGCCCGAGCTGCAGCAGCGCAAAAAATGCCCGATCTGCGGCAAGCCGACCGCAGCAGCGTTCCGGCCGTTCTGCTCGCGCCGTTGCGCCGATGTCGATCTCAACCGCTGGCTCTCCGGCGTCTATGCGGTGCCGGTGACCGAGGATGAGGAAGAAGACGAGCGGCGCGACGATGCTTCCACAGCCAACTAGCGGGTCGCCGCGCGGGCGCGTTGGTCGCCGGGCCATTCTGGACAGCCGGAAATCAACTCACTATAACACGCCGCTCTCGCCGGCCCGCGCAACGGGCAGCGCCGCGAGCGCCCAGGTAGCTCAGTTGGTAGAGCACTGCACTGAAAATGCAGGTGTCGGTGGTTCAATTCCGCCCCTGGGCACCACCACCAAAATTGTTCCCAACATTTCAGGTGCTTAAGAAAAGTGGGACACTAATCCCGAAAAAAGTGGGACACCTTTGTTCACGATTTTACCTCTTGTCGAGCAAGTGCATTGCTGCTTGTGCCAATCGCTGTTGGTCGGCCTTGGCCGTGTATTTCTCCGCTTCCTTGAGCGTGTCCCAACCAAAGATCGCCATGAGTTGGTGCGCAGTCGCACCGTTGTTTGCTGCAATGGTCGCGCCAGCTTTGCGCAGCCCATGCGCCGTGCATTGCGATAAATCGGCAAGGTCGCACCAATCTCGAAACTTGTTACCGAACCCCGCATCTGTGAATGGTCGGCCAAGGTTGTTGATGAGGAACGTCATGTCACCGCATGGTGAGGCGTCAATAATCTTTTGCAGCGCCGGTAGGATCGGAAGCGTGAGTTTGTGCGGTTTAAGGTTGCGGCCTTTGTATTGGGTGAACGTCAGCACACCGCCCTTGGCATGCTGCTTGCCGAACCGGATCACGTCCGAACGCCGCTGGCCAGTATAGAGCAAGAGTGAGAGCGCAAGCCGCGCCTTCGTTCCGATGGGATGACGTTCCTCGAATTGCTGTACTTCATCCACAGTCCAGGTATGGAAGCCTTCCGAACCAGACTTGAAGTAGGAGACTTCGCGCGCTGGGTTGAATGGCGTGTGTCCTTTGACGACGCCCCACTTGAACACCTGCCTCATGGCCTTGATGCGTCCGTTCGCACTTTCCGGTGTTGCCAGTTTGCGGTCCCGCAGAACTTCGACCGCGTTGGCATTCATCTTCGCAAGCGGCATATCGGCGAACCGCTTGCCCGAATCTGGCCGGATCAGTTCATCGAACGTCGCTTCGAGAATTTGCCGGCGGACATGTCGAGTGCGAGGATCGAGGCGCTTGTAATCAACGCACTCATCGAAATACCGCAAGCAAAGCCATGACCACGTGTTCGGGAGGGTCGGTCGCGCGAGCACGCCTTGCTTTACCGCGGCAGCGGTCTTTTTAGCTGCGTCGTATTGGGCCATGAACTCAGGGGTCCAGGGCGTACCTTGAAGGCGCACCTTAGGGAATCCCTTGTGACGGTAATAGATACGGAATTTCCCGTGCCGGTCACGGTCCTCGATACAACCTGGTGGGAGACGTCGGGGCATCGACCAGGAGGATAGGTTGCTCATATAGAAGCCGTCCAGTCGTCGTTAAGCGTTTCGTTTTCATTGGGTAGTCCGTCAAGGAATTCGTCCAGGGTCTCGATGGTAAAGATCAGGCGGCCGTCGAGAACCTTGGGCGGTGCAATGCGATTACCTTTTCGCAACTGATCAAATTTGGATGGAGAAATGCCGAGATACGCTGCGGCCTCGGCAGGCGATAGCCCACGGCGAACAAGAGGACGGATCGGGCTGAAACGTCGGTCACCTTCTTTGCTTGCTGCCGCCATTGGACAATTCTGCCGATCGGTTCGACGGAGCTGGGGCATAATTAGCCATTCGTACCGGCCACTGCGGAAAGTGCAGGAAGTGCAGTAAGGCACCTAGCACTCAAACTCATAGTGATCCTGCACTTGCCGCTGTTTCCGTATCGCTGATCGAGAAAAGCCTCGGATTGACTTTCCATCGCTGGCGAGGGCGTCCGCCCGTTTCGATTGTCACTTGGCGCAACCATCTGGCCCTAACCAGCCCGGCCAATAAATGCTGGGTCTGCTCGGCATCGAGGCGCTGTGCGAGCGCATCTCGCCGAGCCTCCGTCAACGAAATCTCTGTACGCTTGTTCGCTGCAAGCCAGCGTAGAAGGCGGCGCTCGTCCGCGTGGCGCTCGGTCAGTCCTATCTGCCTGAGCGCGGCCCGGCTGTGCGGCCAGAAGTAGTCCCTGACAAGCCGCGCGGCGTTTCTTAGAAAGCAGTCCTCAACCAGGTTGGGCTCTTCACCATGGGAGAAAGCCCAGTCAAGGTAAGCGAGGGTGCCGGCAAGGCGTAACACATGCGCTGGCATCTTGCTCCACCATTCCCGTTCCCGCCCATCCAAACTGTGTTTCCCGGCATGCACAAACTGCCGGAACTGCTCAAAGCTCTCGATTGCCGCTGGAGACAACCAAACATGTCGTGGTGCGAACTCGCCATTATCACGGTGGCCGGCATTCAAACCTACGATGCGCGTAAGGGCGTTGACGATCTCAGGCTCAATTTCACTTACTTCGTTAGCAAGAGGGCGGTAACCGGGTTCTTGTGGCCATGCAAACAGGATACGAGCATACATTCCATCCTGGTCACCCTTGAACGATCGAGCCAACTTGTCAGGCTGCAATCCACCAACGATCCCGACCAGCAGATGGTCAACGACAATTGGGGACCTTCCCATGCGCTCGACCGTGTAGGGATCGCCATTCCAAGCCTCAAGCCAAAATTCATTGTCTTGGCCACCCGAGTATCGACACATGTTAAGGAAGAGGCCCGACAATTCATCGGATAACATCAGCATACCTTGTGGACGCGCCTGTAGAAGAACGGCGAGTCGCTCAGTCGTTACGTTGGATACGTAAAGCCTCGGCGCCACGAATGGCCCTGGTTCAACCGCTTCGACTGGCATTGCCGGTTCAGAGGAGGACGCCTTACGATATTCGCTGAGCGAGACCACCTTTTCCTCGGCGATTCGTTCAATCCCCTTCTTCCACAATGCTCGGTGAACCTTGGCCTCTTCCACACGAGCCTCGTGGGCAGGTCGCTGCTCGGCGATCTTAGGCTTGAGATCACGTTCGACTTGGGCCAAGGCTCGTTTGGTCGCATTGATACCGGGGGTCTTGCTCGTGCCGGAATATCCTACGTTTGCAGTCCAACACGTGA
>Ga0187784_10000133_pt1 | contig 46251 bp, 45 predicted proteins | sample 1015_SJ02_MP15_2_FD_132964 | JGI IMG/M metagenome (GOLD analysis project Ga0187784, IMG submission 132964) | Tropical peat soil microbial communities from peatlands in Department of Meta, Colombia - 1015_SJ02_MP15_20_MG | ecosystem: Environmental > Terrestrial > Soil > Wetlands > Peat | place...
ACAGCGCGACAGCAATCGCGTTTGCGGCTTGGGATCGAAGAGGGTCAGCGCCACATCGGGACGTGCGGCTCCGTGACAACTACCGGCGTGGCAATGCGAGAGTAATTCTGTATATTAGCAATATTTTCTTGCTGTTGCCGCTCATGGTTTGCTGATTGCCTGCCGCGTCCCTTCAAAATAACCCACAGCTCGCACTTTTCTATAATGGAATAAATGCAGGCATTTAATCGCAGAAAGCGTAGTAAATGGAAAGTATTTTATTCTACGTAAATAAATCATTGTTCATCATAACTAACCAGTCGGAGGTGAAACACATGGTGAGTAGAGCGGAGTATCTAAAGGTGACCGCTGCCCTCGTCACGACTGCTTTCGCGTTCGTCGCAGGCCTTGCGTGGAACCAAGCGATACAGTCTATTTTTATCTATTATTTAGGAACTGCTAACAGCATTGCAGCAAACCTCTCATACGCAATTATCATCACCATTGTCGCAGTGATTGCCACAGTATGGATCGCTCGTGCCGCCTCGAGAGCGGCGGGCGAAGAGGTCAAAGCGGAAATGAAGTAGGTGCGCGCAGCCGCCACTTCTTTCTTTTTTTTGCGAATCGGCAGCAATCGTAAGCCTCTCTTTTCTTTTTTACGGTCATAGAGCGCCTAAGCATTCCCGAAATCATAAGAACAAGGGGTTCATACTGGTAGGCGCCAAGCCGCGCACGCCGCAGGAGACGATTCATGGTTCACAAGAAGTATGACATTATGATCCACCTCTGGTGGGAAAAGCAGATACGTAAGATAACGGTCGTATCAGAAGATACACGCATAGAGATGTGGTTCCGCAATTTCGGACACATTACCTTAGAAGAGAGACGAACGCGTGACGTCTTCAGCGGAATTATTGAAGGACTCACAGGGGTCTCTGAAGGCGATCTACCTGAGATTTTTGCAAACATCATCAAAAGCGGCAAGACCAAGACGCGCGAGCGCGTACGAACCAGAGAGGAGCTGCTTGCACTGGTGAGGCAAGCCGTTCAATGAGCGCGCGGGAGGTCGGGTTTGACCGTTTCAGCGCTCCAGGCAAGTAGACCTTGGAACGTGCCGCTAACTTTTTGCTCAACGCGCATTCAGCTGAGCGTGTGTTAATTCATCGCAGCAACGCGCGTTAGATATGGTTAAAACGTTTGGCGTTCATGCACGGGTAGAGAACGAGCTAGCAGAGGGATTCACTGATTATGACACTCGTTATTGTGCTGACGTCTCGTCAGTTCAAATTACTGCAACGATCGGCCTTTTCAGAGTGGCAGGCGCGCGACGAGGAGCGTGCCACGACTATAAAAGAGTTGCTTGCGAAATATTCCGCTTTTGTTATCCGCAGCGACGGAGCCCTGCTCGGAGTCGCAACGGATTCGATGGGCAGGTCCAAGCGACACATGCTTGACGTGCGATTTGTAGACGAAAAGGGATTTAAGGCGTTGCAGTTCCAGTTTGCAAGCATTCAAGACGAGACCTAGAAGTCGAGTGCCAGAGCTTACATATAGGCTTCGTGCGCCAGTGTACCCCCCACGCATCATTCAAACTCGCACGGCAGGAAAACCAGTTTATCGGCGGCCGGACTCAGTTGCTGATGAAACTACCCAATCCAACATCCGGAGTCGGTCGCTTGCGTGTCCTCCATGGGTAACCCCAGTCGCTCGGCTCGGGCGAGTATCTCGTTCGTCCATAGTCCGAAGCTGGGGTCGAGTATGATGCTATATCCGCCTTCATATCCTTGGAGTGACCCATCCTCGTACCAGGCGAGATAGTCAAACATGTTTAACGCTGGGATGACTCGCTCGCTCACCCAACTATCGTAATCCTTTCCTGTCTCCTCTTTCCACTCAAAAAACGTCGTGCCGTACAATTGCCAACCTGCCACGTTGGCGTGGGTGAGCTCCATAAAAGACTTTGCGCCGATGATTCGAATGTACCGCGTAGATCTCACCTGACGTCTTGCCCGGGGATTTGGCCCGAACGACTGAAAAACCGCAAAATCGCTCTCTGGCACCCGCTGGCATCATCGATACACGAAAGCAGGCTAGAGCCAAACTCATCTATACTCGCGCCACGAACAGCACCTGGCGCTGTAACCAGCCCACCGGTGATGTTTCCTAATATGCTTCCTGTCAGTCGTGACAAGAATGTTGGGCCAGCTAGAGTGTGCGACTTCATTCTGACTGTGTGTGCCTCAAGTCGCCCCATAAGTCCTATATAACAAGGCAGACCTCTTCTTATGAATATTGCGCTATCAGGAGCAATTTTGCTTACACGAGAGTGCAATTCGATAACTGGCGTGCACTTAGCACAATTTCTGTGCTTATGGTTGCTTAGCGAACTTTTCCTCAAAGCGTGGAACCGAAATAGCTACAATTGCAACCAAGCCGCATGCTCAATACGCGGCAGCACGAAGAGGCGCTTGCATCTGCGAGCCCACGCGCACCAAAATTCGCTTGGAGCTGCACCGTTTATCAACCTTCTTTTCAGCGACATCGCTTCCGCCATAAACTTTAAACAGAGGATCGCTACTTAAACCAGTGTGTCCGCGTACAGAAGCTTGCTTACATTGTTGGCACCGGCGGGCAGGCAGGAAGCGAGCCTCGTAAACCCCGGCGTTGTCGGCGGCTTTGCAGGTGGGGCGCTTGGCGTAGTCGTAAGCGTCCTTGCCCATATATGGTCTGGGATCACTATCGGCGTTATCGCCGGTGCATTAGTCGGCGCCTGGGCTGGCAGACATCGCGGTGCGGTAATCGAAGGCTTGATTGGCGGGCTGGTTGGTTCATTCGTTGGAGTTCTGCTCGGTGTCGTCATAGGTATTCCACTGGGGGGCCTATTGACCGCGGCTATCGGGTTGCTGCTTGGCGTCATTGTCGGTGGAGCACTAGGCGCATTCATCGGCCAGCAACTCCTTGGGGGGATTGGCGCGCTGGCGGGAGCTGTTATCGGAGCGGTTCTCGGGCTCGTGGTTGGTGTAGTTTTCGGAGCTCTCCTCGCGCCGCTAGCGGGAATATTGATTGGAGGGCTTGTCGGTGCCTTAGTGGGTGCAATATTGTGAACGCCCAAGATTTTTTCGCGAATTTGAAGGCCAGCACTCATCCGTGCCTAACGCAATGATGTTCCGATGGCAGCGGCGCTGATGCTCTCGGCGGCTTCGGATTGCTGGCTTCGCTTCTATCGATTTTTGTCAATTTGCCGCTCGACCCGAAAGGCAACGTCGGCCGACACAATTGTGAAAGCATACCACCTGCTACGAAAAAGTCGGGATCATGCTGCTTTAACCCAGCGGAGGCTTGCCCGACTACAATTGTCACGGCGTTTGGTTTCACAGGCCCGTGCGCGTCAACGCACTTGTCCAGAGTTTAAGTCCTTTTTTTGGCTTGCTCTGGAACCGATAACTCAAGGGAGGACACATCTCGCGACTACCTCCTCCTAAGTCAGCCTTTTGCGCCTAGCTCTGAGCGGGCCCATTTCAGACCCCGACCGAGGTACACCGGGACAACACGCGTGCGAGAACTATTTAAACCACTAGTTCTACTGATTCATACGCTTGCTTTTGGTTGGGAAGAGCGGTCATAGGTGTCACAGTAGATCTTCGGCGCGAATCTTAGCTGGGCAAGAGTACGACAAGCCTTTTGGCTAGGGTCAATATTTCGAGTGTGTGCAGTGCCGCAAAATAAGTCAAACGGAATCAGACGCAATCTACGAGTTAGCCCGAAAATCATCCTCGTGTGCTCGCTCGTTTTAATGCTTCTATTGTCGATGCTCTTTACCGGTGCAGGCAGTGGAGCGACGGGTTCTGTACAAACGGGAGCGACAAGTTCTGCGCAAACAGCGAGGTATGTCATATTTAGAGAGGATGACGTTGCGCCTAACGCCGACTTCGCCGAGCTTCAGGCGGTCAACCAGCTGAACATCGACATGAATGTGCCGGTGGTGATGGGCATCATCCCACATCCGTACGCTACGCCTTCGGGGAATCAGCTGATTGAAGTAAATCACACGTTTCTCGAGTACATGCGATCACTCACGTCAAACCCCCTTTTTCAATTCGCACAACACGGCTATACGCACCAGGATCTCGGGCCGTCACCGGAGGGCCCTAGTGAATTTTATGGGAGGCCGTATGCTGCGCAATACGACGCGATAAAGCAGGGGCGCGACGACATCATCCAGGCGTTCGGAGTCACGCCCACGTCGTTTCTCCCTCCGTTTGACAAGAGCGACAACAACACGCTAAAGGCGTGCAACGCGCTAGGGTTCACGGAATACTCCACCGCCTTCGCAGATTTCAACCAGAATGCGGGAATCCTGGATGGCATGCGATTAGACACGATCTCGCTTGAGTTTAGTAATGCGTCTTTTAACGAAGGCACGCGGCCGACGAGCACGCAGACCCTCCAGTCGCTCGAGAGCGCAACCAACTTGTGGCTTAACGATCCGTATAGCATCAACACCTTCGTGGTGTTGTATCACCCCGCCGATTTTGAGGGGCCGAATTACACGGTCAACGCCTCGAAGCTGAACATGCTCGCCGATTACATCAAATACCTAGAGGGCACAGGACGCGTGCAATTCACGACGCTGTCTCGTTCGATAACGACGACGGGTAATGGCGCCGGTGTTTCATCGAGTAGTGACGCATCTACTAACGCAGGAATCATTAGTGGGCTGAGCGCAGGAGTTATTGATGGCCTGAATAGTGGGCTTGTTTGGCCGGCGGTCGTGGTGATTGTTGGAGTGATCGTCGTTGTTTCGCTCGCCTCCCTCACGATTCGACGAAGAAAGAACAAAAACCGACCCGATGGGTGAGCGAGCCACCAATACCGCTTTGGCTTGGCACGATGCTCACCTGTAATTTGGTTCCTCAAAGATAAGGCAGCTGTCACGCAACCAGCAGAGGCTGAGCCGCGATTGCGTGAGCGTCTAGCAAAAGCTTGAACCTCAGTGAATCTTCTTCGCAAGAGCCTCGGCCAGCCGCTGCAACGCGGGCGAGCTATCGCGCGGATCAAGCTGGACTTCAATAATCGTAAATGTCTCGGTGCGTGCCTGTGCTGCGTCGAGCGCTTGGTCAAACTCATCCTCTGTCGTTACGACCGCCCCGGTTCCCCCGCCGACGATCGCCGGGAACTGGCTGTACTGCCACATCTGCAGGTCGTTGAACGGGCCGTCGTGGATTGGTCGTTCGGTCGCATACCCGTAATTGTTGAACACGACGATGATTGGGTTCAGGCCGAGTCGCGCAATGGTCGAAACTTCGATGCCGGTCATTTGGAAAGCCCCGTCACCGACGAGCACTAATGGACGAAGATTGGGATTCGCGAGTTGTGCCCCGATGCTCGCCGGCACCGCAAAGCCGAGCGAGAGGTAATACCCTGGCGAAAGGAATTCAGTTCTGCGGTGGGTGATGAGGTCAAGCCCGCCGAAGAGCGCGTCGCCAACATCGGCGATGACTATGGTGTTATCCTCTAGCGCCCAGTTAAGCCGCTCAAAGAGCCTCCCGACGGTAATTTTCTGTCCTTTTTTCGTCACGAACGGTACTATAGGCCGCGGGTGCGGGAAGTCGCTGGGGATCCGCGGCGTGATGGAGGCGGTAAGCAAGCCTTCGAGAAAGTCGTGTAGACGGACGCGCGCGTAGTTGCGATATCGAACAGAACATTGCTCGCTCGTGACGTAAATTGTCTTTTCCTGGTCGATATGTGCGGTATACTGCCCGAGATTAACGTCCGTCATAAAGGCGCCGAGGAGGATCTGGCAATCACTCGATTCGACATAGTCGCGGACAGCTGCGAAGCCCATCGCCCCTTCGTAGATGCCCATGTACATCGGATGATACTCGTCGACAACGGATTTACCGAGAATTGTCGCAGCGACAGGTATCTGCACCTTATCGATTAAGGCAAGAAGCTGGTCCTGCAGTCCGAACCGGTGCAGCTCGACATCGGCAACTACGACGGGTTGCTCAGACGCGTTGATCATCGTCACCGCATCGTCAAGAGCGGCCCGCAAAGCGTTAGGATCGCTCGTATCCTCCACTTGCACTACCGAATCTTGATTTGGAGGCTTCACGTGGGCGAACGTCATATCGCGCGGGAGCTCAATGTATACTGGTCGCTTAACGCGGACTGCCGTGGATAACGCGTGATCAATCTTTTGGCACGCTGTGCTCGGATCGTCCAAAACCGCAGACGCGACAGTCACTTCGTCAAAGATCTTCTTTTGCGTGTTGAAGGTCCGCACTTTATGGTGCAGCATGGGGTTACCTACCCTCTCCTTGATTCCCGGAGCTCCGGCTATGACGACGACCGGAGATTTTTCCGCAAAAGCCTGCGCTGCGGCATTCACGACCTTGAGGCCACCAACAGAATAGGTAACGCACACGGCACCTATCCCGCGAATGCGCGCGTAGGCATCGGCCGCGTACCCGGCGTTGAGTTCGTCGCACGTCGTAATGAGATTAATCTCGCTGTCGCTCAGCTGTTTGAAAAAGCCGAGCACGTAATCCCCCGGCACTCCAAAGACGTGCGATATGCCAAGTGATTGCAACCGCTCAATAAGGTACAACCCGAGGGTGCGTGGGCCGTTAGAGTTACCAGATGCAGCAGTGCCTTTTCGCATTTCATGCCTCCTTCTTCAAGCTTCCCTATTATGGAGATGCGCAATCATTGCTGGCGTCCTGACCAGCTCTTCAGCTTAAGATGATGCGTTTTGGAAAGACGCCAAACGGTCAGTCCTGATGCTTTACGAATTGCGCTTAAACTGCTGTTAAGCTACTTATACTACTGAGATGTCTTTAGCACGCTTCGTACGTAAGCAGGGTAGTGAGTCCCAGTGCCAGAGTTAGGGCGCTATCGCGTGGAGATGCGCCCACGGTTATCTCGGGGTATTCCTGCGAGTGACAACGGCATCTTCGGTCACAGCGGGGAGTGCTCATAACGCACATTGGTTAGAAGGCGGCACTCGCAAACTATTTAAGCGATAACAACGCAATCGTCGGAATCAATGCTGAAGAGTGACGTGTTTGCCGCGGTTAAGACGACTGTGGTCTTTTTGGTATTGTGCGGCTTGGTTTTTCCGCTCGTGCTTGTGGGGATCTCACAGATTGCCGATAAGCCGGCTGCCGACGGAAGCCTGCTGATACAAAATAATTCAGTCGTTGGATCGAGTCTAGTTGGGCAGACATTTAGCGATCCAATGCATTTCATGTCACGGCCGCCTGGCGTATCGAACTGGGGACCAAACAATCCGGCGCTCATTGCGAACGTGAGTCAACAAGTTGCATACCAGAACGCGCTCAACCCATCTATGAGCATCGTACCTATCGACCTGGTAACGCAATCAGGGTCGGGAACGGATCCCGATATATCACTGGCGAGTGCCCTCTACCAGATTCCACGCATATCGAACGTCACGGGTATCTCTGCAAGTAGACTCACTGCACTTGTGGACCAGTACACGGAAAACCCGACACTCGGGATCTTCGGGGAGCCTCGAGTGAACGTCCTAGAGATCAACATAGCATTGGACGGGCTAATGAATGCAACAGCTCTGCACGCGGCGGAGAATAATGCAACGGCTTTGAATGCAACAGCGCTTAAAGCTGCGAACGCAACGACTACGTAGGTGGGTTAGAATTCTAAGCTCGCACGACGAAAATGTTGTTGCTGGCTTGTTCAATGACTCTGTCGACAACGGTTCCGAAAATGACGCTCGCTCCGCGAGGTCGCTCTGAAGCCCCCATGATAATTATATCATAGTTTTTTGCTGTTCTTATTATCTGATTCGCGACCTCGCCCGACTGAATGGCGATGTCAACGTTCTCATACATCGAAGCGAGCCGCTGCAAGTCACGCTGTACGTCACTTTCGCTACGCTCTGTAACGTGAAGAAGGGTGATATGTCCCTGCGTCCTCTCGGCAAGAGCCCTCGATACGTCCACCGCGTGGAGCGAGTGCTTATATCCCGCCGATGGAACCAAAATGCGGTTGAACGTGCTTTCGAATTTAAGATTGGCGAGGATCACATCCGACGGCGCGTCTTTCATAAGAGGGTAAATGATATCCCCGTACCGGATCTTATGCAGGGTCGATTGAAGGCTGTACCCGAGAATAGTCAGGTCGATATCGTGTGTTGATACTTGACTGAGGATGGTGTCACGAATCGATGATGAGAGGATAATTTCGGGCACGACCTCGGCTCTGTCTGGCGCTACTGACTTCATCAGTTTCGTCACGAGATTAGTCTTTGTCCGGTAGCTCTTGGTGCGATCCGGATAATCCTCGCGCGTGCCGACCACACTTAATAATACGATCGTGCCATCAGGGTCGAGTAGCTGTAAGGCTGCCTTAAGCGTATATTCAGCGTTTTGCGGGTTTGATACCGGTAATAATATGCGTTTATACATTCCTTAGGCAGCCCTCCGTTTTTTGCTCTGCGTGTCGACGCACATCCTATATATACGCTTCCCACGAAGTATGAGGGCGCTCGCATCCCTCGCCCGTTTTACCTGGCGTTGCTGGCCAGAATAGCGGAAAGCAAAAAAAACCGGTAGAGAAACCCGTTTTTGTAAGAGTTTCGTCCGGAATGGGCGCGTCGAGAGTGGGTTAGCGTCTACGTCCTGTGGCACGCTGCCACTACAACTGCGGCCACAGCATGCCACGGTTTATGGTCGGCTCACGGGCATCCCTGACCTGCAGCTGTCAAATCCGAACGGATGGATGCGTTAGATTTATATAGGATAAACGCTGTTGAACCGGGTTAGCGTCTACGTGCTATGGCGCTGCCACTACAACTGCGGCCACAGCATGCCACGGTTTATGGTCGGCTCACGGGCATCCCTGACCTGCAGCTGTCAAATCCAAAAAGATAGGTGCAAAGAATGGGTGGTTTTACGTGGATCTGACGTCAATAATCGCGGTTGTAGTCATCATCGTCGTCCAGATACTCTTGATCCGCCCAATGGGCCGATACATGGTCCAGACTTATTACAAAGAGCGCAGCAGGTTCGATGCGTTTTTTGGACCTATCGAGCGCCTTCTGTTTCGAGCACTCGGCGTCAATCCGAACGAGGGGATGAGCGCCAAGCGCTACCTCGGGAATCTCCTGTTGTTCAACTTGCTTATGGGGGTCCCTGTTTTTCTTGTTCTTCTTTATCAAGGATCCCTCCCGCTGAACCCTGCCCAAGCGCCCGGCATGAGCCTTGATCTGGCGGTGAATACCGTCGCGAGCTTCGTCACAAATACGAACTGGCAGTTTTACGCGGGCGAGACGCAGGCATCGTACCTCAGCCAGCTGATGCTTACGTTTCTCATGTTCACCTCGGCGGCGACAGGAATGGCCATCGGTGCAGCGTTCATCAGGGGGTTTGCGAGCAAAGAGCCTCGGGCCGGGTTCAGGAAGATCGAAAACATGGGCAACTTCTACTTCGACTTTGTGCGATCCGTAGTCCGCATACTCGTGCCAATTGCCTTTATCATTTCGCTTGTTTTTGTCGCTCAGGGTATTCCACAGACGTTGAACGGGCCCGTTCACTACATCACGATGGAAGGTCAAACCGCGACGCCGCTGTACCTTGGGCCTGTCGCTTCACTCGAGTCGATAAAGATGCTCGGCTCAAACGGCGGTGGGTACTATGGACAAAACTCCGCTAACCCCTATGAGAACCCAACCCCGGCAACCAATGTGATAGAAATCCTCCTCATGATCTTGATAGCGTCGGGATTTATCTACGCATACGGCACGATGGTGGGGAATACCAAAGAGGGCTGGATCCTGATCATCGCAGTGTTGCTCATACTCAGCACAGCGCTCGTCATTAACACGATATCGGAATCGTCAGCGCCTGGGCTCTCAGGCCTGGCCGTGAACCAAGCCGCCGGAAACATGGAAGGGAAAGAGGTACGGTTCGGTGACGTCAGCAGCGCTCAGTTCGGAGCCTGGACGACCGCTGGTGCGGTCGGAGCGGTGAACAGCATGCTCGACAGCTGGAACCCGTTGGGTGGAACTTCTCTGCAAGCGATGATGATGCTAAACTGCGTATTTGGGGGCGTTGGATGTGGAATAATCAACATCTTGATCTTCGTCATACTGTCGGTATTCATTGTGGGCCTGATGGTGGGGAGGACGCCGCAATATCTCGGGCGCAAAATCGCAGGGTATGAGACGAAACTTACGGTGTTTTCCTTCTTGATTCATCCTTTTCTCGTATTCACGTTCACGACGCTCGGCGTCCTTTTTGCAGCGAGTCAGACCCTAAACCCCGGATTTCAGGGCTTTGCAGAGCTTGCGTACGCGTACCTGTCAGCGGCTGCAAACAACGGGTCGGCTTTTGCGGGACTTTCGGTGTCGCCCTTTCTGAATTATACAATGGCTCTCGTGTTCACCGTGGGGCGCTATGGAACGTTCATCCTTATGTTGTTGGTTTCCGAGGTCTTCATGAACAAGAAAATTGTGCCATTCGACATTGGCACGATGCGAACCGACACGTGGATTTTTGGAGCCGTCTTCATCGGGGTTGTCGTCATCCTTAACCTTCTGACGTTCTTCCCACTCCTCATCTTTGGATCCTTGGGAGAGACGCTTGCCCATATCTAAGAGGCACAATGAGCAACGGAGTTTACAGCAGAAAAATTCTGGCCGAGGCGTTTGTTGACTCGATCAAGAAACTGAACCCGCGACACGTGATGGGCAACCCCGTCATGTTTGTCGTCGAGGTCACCTTCTTCTTCGCGCTCATTCTATCTATCGGCAGCTGGATTTTTCGACTGAGCGTTGCTCTGTTCGACTCGGAAATATCAATACTCTTGCTGCTTACCGTGTGGTTTTCTACGTTCGCAGAAGCGCTTTCAGAGGGGAGGGGAAGAGCACAAGCAGAGAGCCTGAGAAAGACGAGGAAAGAGGTGCGTGCTCAAAAAGTGGCCGATGATGGCGCGATAATTGAGGTTGATTCATCCGAACTCGTGAAAGGTGACAAGGTGTTGGTTCGGGCCGGCGACGTTATCCCCAATGACGGAGACGTGATCAAAGGCAGAGGTTCCGTTGATGAGTCCATGATAACCGGCGAATCAGAGCCCGTGATACGAGAGAGTGGCGGGGACTTCACCTCGGTGACCGGCGGCACGACGCTTTTGAGCGATGAGCTGTTGATAGAGATCACCGCAAACCCGGGCGAGTCGTTCCTAGATAGGATGATCGCGCTCGTCGAGGGGGCGACAAGACAAAAGACGCCCAACGAGCTCGCCCTGACTACCGTCCTCGCAGGTTTTACGTGGATACTTACGGTTATCATCATCACCTTCAACACCTTAGGCAGCTTCTTGGGCGTCACGAGTGATATTACGGTATTATACGGGCTGCTCGCGTGTCTTGCCCCCACGACTATTGGCGGACTATTGCCGGCAATCGGCATCGCCGGCATGGATCGTGTGACGCAGTTCAACGTTATCGCCAAGTCGGGAAGGGCCGTTGAGGCCGCGGGTGATGTCACCACCATCATACTCGACAAAACAGGCACCATAACCATTGGGAACCGATTGGCGGAGGAGTTCATCCCCTTAGGTGATAAAACAGAGGCTGACGTCACGCGCGCATCGTTTCTTTCGTCGGTCAGCGACGAGACCCCAGAGGGCAGGTCCATCGTTGCCCTCGCCCAAAAGCTGATTCCCGACTTGACGCGCCCAGACGTCAAAAAGGTCGTCGAGTTCTCGGCATCGACAAAGATGAGCGGGGTTGATCTGGCTGACGGCAGGGAGGTGCGGAAGGGTGCCTTCGATGTCATGAGCGACTACATGCGCTACGTCCCACAAGGGTTTAGGGAAGTTATTGACGGAATTGCACAGCGCGGAGCGACGCCCCTCGTCGTATCAGTGGACAGAGAGCCGATAGGGGTCATTCATCTCAAAGACACGGTTAAGCCCGGCATGCGCGAGCGGTTACAAGAACTGAGGCAGATGGGCATTCGAACCATCATGGTCACCGGCGATAACCGGCTCACCGCAGCGACCATCGCGGCTGAAGCAGGCGTCGACGACTACGTTGCCGAGAGCAAGCCCGAGGACAAAATAAAGATCGTTCAATCCGAACAAAAGCAGGGGAAAATTGTCGCGATGACCGGCGACGGCACCAACGACGCCCCCGCACTGGCTCAAGCCGACGTGGGACTGGCTATGAACAGCGGGACGCAGGCGGCTAAGGAGGCGGCAAATATGGTCGACCTCGACAGCGATCCGACTAAATTGATCGACGTGGTAGGGATCGGAAAACAGCTCCTGATGACACGCGGATCAGTCACGACTTTCAGCGTTGTAACCGATTTCGCTAAATATTTTACGATACTGCCGGCCATATTTGCGGCAACGCTTCCCGCGATCAGCAAGCTCGACTTCATAAACCTGGAGTCACCACACAGCGCGATATTATCTGCCGTTATCTTTAACACGTTCGTCATTCTCGCATTAATCCCGCTCGCCATGAGAGGAGTAAAATATAAGCCAAAAGATGCTACTTCGACGTTGATACGCAACGTCTTGGTTTACGGTGTAGGTGGATTGATCACCCCGTTCGTCGCCATTAAAGCCATCGATCTGTTGGTGAATTACCTACATATTGTGGGCTAATTTCGTCCACGCCGTCCAAGAGCTGAATATCTACGTCACAAGATTCGCCAGGTAGATTATGCACATGCTTGCGTCACAGATATTTATGAATCTCTCGAGTACTTCCCTCATTTACATTGCTTTTGTTATTCTCGGGATTATCCTGGTCGGCTACCTCACTTACGTACTGATTCACCCAGAACGATTTTAGAACTGCGCGGATGAACTGCGGGGCGCCCTTCTTTATTCATCCGCGCGCTTCCGGCACTCAGAAGTTTCAACGCCCTTTTCGGCAAGCCGCGCTCTAATCTGCAAGCGATTGCTCTTTTGCCCTGCAATTGAAGACGCAAAACGCAAACCGCCGGTATTTTATAGAACAATACTCATCATAGAGTTCGATGGACGTCTCCTACCTCGTGTTCGTGGCCATCGCCATATCGTTGCTCTTCTATCTCACGTATGTGATTCTGTATCCAGAAAGGTTTTAGTGGTTCAAGTGGACGTCGCGGGGATTGTTCAAGCCATAATAATAATTGTGGTAGTGCTCGTTCTCGCTCGGCCTGTAGGACGCTACCTCGTTTCGGTTTACTTTAAGGAACGCAGTCGATTCGACGCGCTCTTTGGGCCGTTCGAACGCGCTTTGTTTTGGATTCTCGGCGTTAATCCGACAGAAAACATGAGCGTGAAGCGCTACATCCTCAACCTTTTGCTGCTCAACGGCCTAATGACCGTCGTTGTTTTCGCCATTCTGACACATCAGGCGTCGCTTCCCCTCGACCCGAACGGGGCACCAAACATGGCGATCGATCAAGCGTTTAACACTGCCGTAAGCTTCATCACCAACACAAACTGGCAGAGCTATGCCGGCGAGACACAATTGTCCTACCTCAGCCAGATGGCGTGTATCACGTTTCTCATGTTCACTTCAGCGGCCACGGGACTGGCTGCGGGTGCCGCATTCATCAGAGGATTTGCGAGCAGGGACAAACGTCCTGGGTTTCGGCCAATATCGGGGATGGGCAACTTCTACTTTGATTTTGTTCGTTCATTAACACGCGTCCTAATACCGCTTGCTTTGATTGTGTCACTCATTTTGGTGGCGCAGGGCGTTCCGCAAACGCTCAGTGGGCCTCTAACGTACAAAACGGTGGAGGGGGTAAACGACACCCTCTATCGGGGACCTGTCGCGTCGCTTGAATCAATCAAGCATCTCGGGACGAACGGAGGCGGATATTACGCACAGAACTCCGCTTTCCCTTATGAGAATCCGACCGCCGTGACGAACGCAGTGGAAATAATTTCGATGCTCCTGCTGCCGATTTCATTAATTTACGCGTTTGGCGTCCTCGTAGGGAATACTCGAGAGGCGTGGGTGCTTATCGGAGCGCTCGTAGTTATATTCACCGTGATGCTCAGCATAGGCCTCGCCGCGGAGTCGTCAAACCCCGCGCTTTCAGGCCTCGCCGTCAACCAATCTGCGGGAAACATGGAGGGCAAGGAGGTTCGCTTCGGCGTCAGCGGGTCGATGATGTTCACCGTGACGACGACCTCCACGGGAACTGGATCGGTAAACAGCATGTTAGACAGTTATACCGCAATCGGCGGGTTAGTCCCGCTGAGTCTGCTCATGCTTAACTCCCCGTTTGCAGGCGAAGGGTCTGGGCTGTTGAGCATTCTTATCTATGTGATACTCGCCGTGTTCATCGCAGGCCTCATGGTTGGTCGCACCCCGCAGTACCTCGGCCGAAAGATCGAATCTAAAGAGGTCAAGCTCACCTTGCTCGCATTTCTCGTCCATCCGATCTTGATACTCGGCGGTACCGCTGCGGGCGTCGACTTCGCGGCAAGCGCAATGGGCAATCCTGGGTTTCACGGCTTCACGGAGATGCTCTACGCGTATGCTTCGGCCGCGGCAAACAACGGATCCGCGTTTGCCGGTTTGCATGCAGATACGCCTTTTTTAAACTACACTCTCGGAGTGACGATGCTGCTCGGTCGGTACATCATCTTCCCGCTCATGCTGCTCGTTTCAAACTCTTTCATGCAAAAAAAGATCACGCCGTATGACGTTGGAACGTTTCGCACCGACAAGTGGCTTTTTGGTCTTATCTTGATCGGCGTCATCGTGATCCTCGGCGCGCTGACGTTTTTCCCGGTGCTCGTGCTCGGGCCATTAGGAGAGGCATTGCTACATTAGGACTGATATGAGGAGGGAATATCGTGGCTGATCAGAAGTGGTATAGCAGGACCTTGCTCATTGAGGCGCTGCGTGCATCGATACGCAAGCTCGACCCACGGCTGCTCATCGCGAACCCGGTGATGTTCGTCGTCGAAGTCGGGTTCGTGTATACGTTCATACTGGCGGTCTCTGCCGCGATATCAGGAAGCGGGGATGCCGTGTTTATCGGCGAGATTTCGACAGTTCTGCTGATAACCGTGCTCTTCGCAACCTTCTCTGAAGCGATCGCTGAAGGGCGTGGCAAAGCTCAGGCAGAGAGCCTGAAGAAGACAAAAAAGGAGATCACCGCAAGGAAGATCGTTGGCGACGAGATCGTCGAGGTGGACGGGCATTCTCTCGTGAAAGGCGACGTCGTCATGGTCACGGCTGGCGATATGATCCCTAATGACGGCGAAGTCATAAAAGGCAGGGGTGCGGTAGATGAATCAGCGATAACGGGTGAGTCAGCGCCGGTCATACGAGAGAGCGGGGGCGATTTCAGCTCAGTAACCGGGGGTACCACACTTTTGAGCGACGAGCTTACCGTTCGCATCACCGCAAATCCGGGAGAATCGTTTCTCGACAAAATGATCGCTCTGGTCGAAGGGGCTTCGCGACAAAAAACGCCGAACGAAATAGCGCTTACGATGGTGCTCGCGGGCCTCACGTGGATATTCCTCATGGTCATCGTGACCCTGAATGCTCTCGCGAGCTACGAAGGCGTATTTGTCGATGCGACCACGCTGATCGCTCTCCTCGTCTGCCTTATCCCCACGACCATCGGCGGGCTTTTGTCGGCAATCGGGATCGCTGGCATGGATCGCGTGACGCAGTTCAACGTCATCGCCAAGTCGGGAAAGGCGGTTGAGGCCTCAGGCGATATCAACACCCTCATTCTAGACAAGACGGGGACGATTACGATTGGAAATAGACTCGCGGAAGAATTTATCCCATTCGGCGATAAGACCGACGCTGACATCACAACGGCCGCTTTTCTCTCCTCCGTGCGCGACGAGACCCCCGAAGGTCGGTCGATCGTGATGCTTGCACGAAAACTTCTGCCTAATCTGGCCGAACCTGAGGTGAAGGACGTGATCGACTTCTCAGCAGATACGAAGATGAGCGGCGTCGATTTGACCGATGGCTCAGAGATTCGCAAGGGGGCGTTCGACGTGATGTCAACGTACGTGAACTACGTTCCCAAAGGGTTTAAGGAAATCGTTGACGGGATTTCACGCAGAGGGGCAACTCCCCTTATCGTATCAGTTGATCACGAGCCCATAGGCGTCATTCACCTCAAAGATACGGTCAAGCCAGGAATGCGCGATAGGCTGCACGAGTTGAAGAGCATGGGAATCAAGACAGTAATGGTCACTGGAGATAACCGGCTCACCGCCGGAACGATCGCGGCTGAGGCCGGCGTCGATGACTACGTCCCCGAGAGCAAGCCTGAAGATAAGATAGACATCGTCGGCAAAGAGCAGGCAGAGGGCAAGCTTGTAGCGATGACCGGCGACGGCACCAACGACGCCCCCGCACTGGCTCAAGCCGACGTGGGACTGGCTATGAACAGCGGGACGCAGGCGGCTAAGGAGGCGGCAAATATGGTCGACCTCGACAGCGACCCATCAAAACTGATTCCCGTCGTTTCAATCGGAAAACAGCTCCTTATGACGCGGGGCGCTATCACGACGTTTAGCATCGTGAACGACGTGGCGAAGTACTTTGCTATTATCCCTGCCGTCTTCGCCGTTGCTATACCTCAAGCAAATAAGCTCAACATTATGCAGCTCTCATCGCCGCACAGCGCGATACTGTCTGCCGTAATATTCAATGCCTTAATCATTCCGGCGCTCATTCCGCTTGCCATGCGGGGTGTGAAATACAAGCCGAGTGACGCATCAACAATTCTCTTGAGAAATATTGCGATTTACGGCGTAGGCGGCTTGATACTCCCGTTTATCGGGATTAAGGCAATCGATATCATCATAACAAGTCTTCACATCGTGTAACATCTCTCTGTCTTATCCCCGAAACTACAGGCTAAATACAAACGCTTGATTTTCAACCGCCGAATCTCCGAAACGCGGCCGTTTCGACAAAGATAGCGACGAGTGCAAAAACGCCGCATACCACCAACGCCTGTGCAATCGCAGTCCCGTCAAAGCCCGTGAGGAACATCGGTCGCACTGCAAGGATCGCGTAGTTGACAGGGTTGAACTTCATGGCGTCTTGAATCCATTGAGGAGTCAGATACGCAGGGATAAGAATACTTGATAGGAACATCAGCGGCAGCGTGATGAGGTTCGCGATAAGCACCACGGGCTCCGGCCGCTTCATCGTTACTGCGATCGCAGCCACCAACCCGGTAAGACCGATCCCTAGCAAGCTTACGATGAGAAACGTCATGAGGATGCCGCCGACTCCTGTCGCCACCCGCGCGCCCATCAAGAAGGAGACGATCAACACAACAAATACCTGCAGAACCCACGTCACGGCGATGTAGAGCAGACCGCCGACAATCAGCGAGTATCGATTAACCGGTGTCGCGATCATTTTCACGAGCACCCCGTAGTTGATGTCGTTGAGCAATCGAAATGCCAGAGCGTTCGCGTTAAACACCGCCAACATGACGATGAGCCCAGGGGCAAAGAACTGCACGTAACTGCCTGACGTAAAGCCAAGCGTCGTGATGCTCTGGAAGAGCTGCGTAAACAGAACAAGCCAGACCAGTGGCTGGATCAATAGAATAAGCATCCAGAAGGGGTTGTGCACGAAGGTGCGCAGGTACCTTACTAGGGTGTACCACGTGTCCCACAACCCATTCAACATGACTATCGGGGCCTCCTCATCCACGCGGCCCTCGCGCCGACCACCTTCCCTTTCTCCTCGCGTATTTTGCGGCCCGTATATTTAAGGAACACATCATCGAGTGAGGGGCGCGCGAGCGCGATCTCACCTACCGTCAGGCCGCTTGCCTCAAGCAAACGCAGGATCTGAGGTACCGCGACGCCTCCCTGGTCAACGTAGATATTGAGTGCCTCGGCGGTGGGCTGCACGTCCTTCACAAATGGCTGCGCAGCAAGAAGCTGTCGCACCTTCTCTATCGTCTGAGCGTGTTGGTCAGGCTCCTCGACCGGCAGTGTCAGTGATACGACGTCGCCGTGAATCTCTCCCTTTAGTTCGTCGGGCGATCCGAGGGCAACGATGCGCCCGTGATCCACAATCGCCACGCGATCACAGAGCTTGTCTGTCTCCTCCAGGTAGTGGGTGGTCAGAAGGATAGACATGCCGTCGCTGTTGAGCGTGCGCAGGTAGTCCCAGATCCGGACGCGGGTCTGAATGTCAAGCCCGAGCGTGGGTTCGTCCACCACAAGGAGTTGCGGGCGGTGCATGAGGGCAGTGCCGATCTCAAGCCGTTTGCGCATGCCCCCAGAATACGTGGCTACCAGCCGATCAGCGGCGTCGATCAGTTCTAAAAGCTCGAGGAGTTCATCGACCCTACGCCGGATCGTCGGATTATCAAGATGGTAGTAGTGCCCAAAGAGCGTCAGATACTCGCGGCCAGAGGAGTATTCGTCCACTCCCGCTTCCTGAGCGGAGTAGCCCGTTATCTGTCGCACCTTGCGTGGCTCCCTGAGTACGTCATAGCCTCCCACGCGCGCACTGCCTGATGTAGGCCGCGTGATGGTCGTGAGCATGTGAATCGTCGTCGTCTTACCAGCGCCATTCGGCCCGAGCAGGCCGAAAATTTCCCCTTCGCGAATCTCAATGCTGATATCGTCGACGGCCCGAAAGTTCTTGTTGTAGATCTTCGTGAGGTTGGACGTTTCAACGATGTTTGTCATAGGACGTCCTCACAGCCAATTTCAAGGATGTTTTTTCTTTATCGCACGCAAGCTATCGCGACCCCGACCGTGCCGCGTTACGGTCCCCGCGCTGGTAGCTTCTTGCGCGGTCGGTCGGACGCCAGGCATTTTTCATCCTCGGTCACTGTCCCTCTTTGACTTCGCATCCCCTCGTTGACGGCATCGTTACAAGTGCGCATTGATCTGGGATTATTTCGTCTCCGTTTCCATCTCTGGCTCTTCTTCCGCAAACTCTACGAGCTTCAGCATAATTTTCCCTTTTTCCGGCTTTGCCTTCATAATGAAATATTCGCCTCCGCTCAGGTCAAAGAGCTCTCTGATTTTTTTCGGGATCACGACGTAGTACGACGTGCCGTCGGGACGCATGTACCCTTTGACGAGCACACGCCGGCGTTCTGGTTGTCCTTCTTCCTCGGCCATGTATCATTCCTCATAAAGAGCATACACTCGGCACATATAGTGCGAACGTTATAAATAAACTAGACAAAAACTAGTAAAAAGAGGTGAGATCTCACCTCTCTAACTGCATTTTGAGCATACGCAACGTCTCGATTTTGTGCTCAATGATTTTGACTTTGCACTCTTTCTTCATGATTTTTTCATCGAGCCTGCGCACCATGTACTGCTTCTTGGCAGCGTCGTCGAGCTGATCCCACATCATTTTCATCTCGACCCATCGCTTTCTCATGCCCATACCGTGCTCCATTCCCTTTTCTCCTTCCTGTTTACCATACATCTTCTTTTCACCTCCTTTGATTTTTGTTTTTAAAGTATGTTAAACATATTAATCATTCTCATTATATTAATACGTTGTGATCTGTGGGAGCCACGCCAACCACTCGCACGAAGGTAATTGGTTGCACAAAGGCGGGCGACGCGTGTGCCGAGAATGCGGGGCCGATGCCCGGCGTAGCAGACTATCGCAACGTGCGGCCGCTTCGCATTATACTAACGGACAAGAGTTACTGAGCTCGGCAAGAGATTCGCAAAACCTGGAGCATGGGAAAAGAGCTGAAATGGGACAGGACAACTGAAGCGTCGGCAAGTGATGCCCGTGGTATGTGATGCTATAAACTCCGTGCGGAACTTCTCTTTCGAGGCGTCCGCGTATAGAGGTCGAAGATCCCAGAGTAGAAACGAGCACCGATACTAGTAAAAGCGATAAGGAGCGAAGCTAACTGAGGTAGCAATGACAACAATGAAAACCAAGTACGTTCTTTTGCCTGTGCTAGCCATGGTTATCCTGGCCACCGGCATATCAGGGTGCGTAACAACAACCCCCTCTGGTGGGCAGGCAAACAGTACAAGTGCCGTGCCTATGTATCAGCCCTCAGTGCAGACGGCTTCAATCTACACGAGCGAGGGCAATGTGACAACACACCAGACAACTGGCTCCGCTACTCAAGTTGCTGATTTTTATAAGACTGAGATGGCAAACCGAGGGTACCAAGGTTCAACCCCGGTTCACCAAGGCTCATATGAGGTGCTCACTTTCGTCAAAGGAACAAGCACGGTGTACGTCGCGATCGCCACTGCCAACATACAAATCGGCCCAGTAAATTTGTCTAAACTGGGAGCAACGACGTTCATAATTACAGAGCGAAGTGCATAAGAAACCCCGACATCACAAAGACTTGCGTAGGAGTCACGCGTGTTGCGCAGGGCGCCACGTGCTGGAACGAAGACGAACGATTCGCATATCCGAAACGTTTACCGAGCATCGCCGTGTGTGTTCCGGCGCGTCAAAATACGGCTGTGCGACGCTGGTTGCTCAGTGGTCGGCGTGCTGACTGTCCACAGAGTAACTATAAATAACCCACACGTAGGGGTACAATAACGCGACAAATGTTTACTAGCGATCGAACGGGGGCTTAGCTCGCAAGGGAGGAGCGTACGTGTTTTTGCCTATTTTAAAGTTACCCGCTCACGAGTCATGAGTACAGACAATGAAAAGGAAAGCCGTCGTTCTTACGTTAGTTTTGCTCGTCGGGTGCTCCGTTTTGTTACCTGCGGTCTCAGGGGCAGCATCGACGATTCCGGAGACGGCCATTTCTGGGGCAGTACCAACGATCCCGGCGACGGAGCTAGCCGCATCAGATGCGGCGCCCAAGCCACAGCTCGATTACCGCGTGTCGCTGGCGCCCAATCAAATCTGGGATGGCACAATCGAGTATTTCAAAGCACATGGCTTTACTACGGTAGTGCTCGTCGCCGCCGAACCACTCCCGTACGATAAAGAGTTGCAGAAAATAAAGCAGATGGGCATGTATCCTATTTTGGATGTCGAGTATATCATCTGGAACGGCGGCGCTAACGCATCAACGCCCATAACGCAGTTCGATTCGGATTTTAGCATGTGGAAACAGGCTGGCTGGCAAAACGTAGCCACGGAGGGAGGACGAAGTGGCGATTTTGCTACGTTGAAGGATTACTTCACCACCATCACCTATTTTAACTGCGATGCGTGCGGCCTTTGGCAAAACGGCTACATGAATCCTGATGTGACGGAGATGTCGTGGGAGGCGTACTATCCCTCGGAGAGCTCGAGCATACAGCAAGGCGCTCTGATATCGTACAACCTCGGAAAGCCGCAGGGCATAACGGCAGGCGTGTGGGACACAAACAATGCGAACCTCAATTTCAGCACGTATGAAACGCTACTCGACTGGAGCTATTCCGAGGGAGTGGGTTTCACTCACTTCAACGTGTTCTTCGGGTTGGGAGCGACGCTTGCCGACTATCAGCGGCTCGGATTTCCGGCGATCATTTCACAACTGCAGCAGGACTACCCACCCAAGCCCATAGGGGCGTGGCCTGCAATCACGGTAACCTCAGTTCGACAGGTGCCAAATCCTCAAAACTCGATCGTATGGGATATAACCAACCTCGGCAACACATCGGCCTGGGTAGCGCCTTATGCGATACTCCATAACGGGACTGCAGCGCTGCCCGGCCGCGTCAATGGTGAAGCGGTGTTGAATCAAGATCCGGGCACCGGTTCTTCGGCCGCCATTCAACAGAATGACGGCTACGGCTGGGTACACCTCGACGCAGGTGAGCAGATTAGCGTTCAGTCGCCGCCGACCGTTCCCGCGGATACTACAGGAGCAGCGTACAACGTCTACGTCTACTACAACAACACCTCCCACGGGTGGCTTTATAATGCGCCCCTCTACAGCACCGTCGGGGCTAAGCCTATACCAACGAACTTCTTAGGACTGTTTGACTACAGCAATACCGACGTAGCGGTGCTGTTACTGCTTGTGCTCGTCGTGTTCCTCACGATCGCACTCGTGCCTCGATTAGGGCGGATGCGGCGAAAATAGCACAAAATTCGTCGCTTCCCGCGCGTCGAGCGAACGTCAAAGCTGTTCAATCTATCCTTCTGACCGACGTGCGATGGCCTTCCAAACCACCACAATAAACCCTAAGAAGACCTTTTCTGTATGCTGGGCTGTAGCCAGAACCGCTTCGGTCGAATAGATCTATTTACGGTGGGGTCTAAAGAAATTTAGATTGCTGTGTACGGTCCTCGCGAGAACCGCTTCAGTCGAAAGGAAGTCCCTCTTTAGTGTCGTTAGCTCGGTGCGTGGCGCATAAAACACATAGATCGGGATGCCAATCAGAATCGAAACGATCCCGAATGCTACCGTACTGCTGCCACATTCATACATGAGGAACACGCTCAAGATAATGCCCGAAACAGGGATTGCCGGCCCGGTGAGCCGTTCGAGGTACGTGAGGTCGCTCTCTTTTCGCCTCCTCTGCAGTGTCAGGACGGCGGCAGACGTGGCAAGGTAGACAAAAGCAAGATTAAACGCTGAAAAGATGATGAGCTGCGTTAAATTGCCAATTAGTGCAGCGGCTAACACAATGGCGGACTGTACGATAATCGCATTGGAAGGAGTGCCAAATCTCGGATGAATTCGACTGAAAAGCCTTGGAAATAGTCCATCCAGTGAGATCGCGTAAGATAGCCGGGCAGTCGCCAGCGTAGCAGACTCCGCAAACCCAGAAATTGAGATGAGCGCCCCCAGCCCAAGTATCGTACCTCCGATAAGGGCAAGCTCCGGCGTGTACGACAGGGCGACGCTGCCAGCTGTGGCAAGGGGCGCGGGATCGAATTGAAGCGACGTCCAGTTGACCAGAGCGAGCGCCGTGAATCCTATGGCTATATAAAAGAAGGTCACGATTGCCATGCCAAGAATCATCCCTTTCGGCAGCGTCTTCGTCGGATCCTCTATTTCACCAGAGGGAATAACTGCCAGTTCAAATCCCGTATATGCCCAAAAAATGATTATCAGCGCTGGTCCAAAATTGCTCCAACCAAGCGGGGCAAACGGTGTAAAGTTCGCAGCTGCCGTGCCTGGGTGAACGACCAACCAGATAAATCCTGCGACGATCAGCAGCAGTAATGGGCTTAATTTTCCGATGGTAAGCACGTCATTGACTAGTCCAGCAGCCTTTACCCCCCGCACGTTTATGTACGTGATAAGCGCGACAAAAATGATTTTTATGATGTCGCCCTGAAGCACCGTGAGCGAGGGCACGAAATACTGAAGGTAGCTCACCAACGCGACCGGCATTACGGCAATCCCGGCAACTTCGGCAATCCAGAGGGGCCAGCCCACTAAAAAGCCGGCAAAGTTCCCCCACGCCTCGCATACATATGAAAACGCACCCCCCACCTTAGGAACAAGAGCCGCAGCTTCTGTGAAGTTTAATGCTATAAGTATCGCGATTACCCCGGCAATGATAAAAATAACGAGGCTTGCAGGTCCGAGGTAGCCAGCGGCCAATGCCGAGACGATGAAGATATCCGCGCCTATGGCAGTGCCAACTACCAGATTTGTAACGTCGAAGAGGTTCAGTTTTTTCGAGCTAGGACTGTTTTTTACCGCCATTTGGACCCCTCAGCAGCTACGGCTTGTTTCTTTGCGGCTTTCTATATATGGACTTGCCGCCTATGTGCAATATGCGAGCCTCCGTGTGAGCGCTGTTCTTGGTAGCTCAGCACATAGCCTTCATCTCTCGTAAGTCCAAGGGCATGTGAGCACAGCCGTAACTCCCTATCAGATCGAAGAAGAATCAGTGAATCACTTCGACGACACGGCGCGGAGTCAGACACAGCTACTCGAAAGTCGACTTAAGATGCTCTCTAATTCGACTGACCTCTTCTTCAGACGCACCCGTAGCCTCAAAGTTGCCGTAATGTAATGTGTCGAGAGCATCGCTCTGTGTAACGAAGTCGTCCACAGTTCTGCTCGCGTCGTCGTCATAAGCGTGGTTCGTATACCCTGGAACGCCCGGGCCATAAAGTTTTCCCGAAAGAAGGCAATATCGAGATCGCTTGTTGCACTGCCGGTGGTTATAAGCATCGTTTTATCACCGTATCAATGACTTATGTCCCTCTGCAGTGCGTATCCAGAACAGGCTGGTAGCAGCAGCATGTTGCCAAGGTGCTTTTGTAATAGTCCTGAAGAAGGACGAGGTACCTTTCCAGCGCAAGCAGCGCCGCTTTTTCGTTCGATTCAGCAAGAATAACGAAATCTGCGGGGAAACCGATCTTTCGCCAGTCTATTTGAATCGTATATCGCGTGAGGACTGCCCGCGTCCTTGGACGTTTGATATGGTAAGCAGCGGCGTTGCCATCGCTGAGGCCGAGACGTTCGGCCATCTGCACTTCGAAGTCTTTGCGTTCTCAAGCAGCGATAGTAAGATGATTAAGTTCTTTTCGTCAAGGGCGATCGTTTTTGCAAGTGCCCTCGTCAATCTTGTCACGCGCGGTCTTGAATCTGGTCAAACTCTTTGCTTTGCTTCATATTCGTGGGCAACTTCTGAAACGCGGCGAAGCTTAGTACTGTGCTTGACGCGTTTGTATTTATGGGCAGTTTTTGCCTTCTGTAGGATTGTCCGGCTCAAAAAAGCCAGCGCGCGAGTCGAAGATCACGGATCAGCGGTGGGTTGCCGCGGACTACCTATGCAACGTGCTTTAAACAAGTGCAGCATTACATTATGTGATGCTCACAAAGCGGATCATTCCCTGTCTTGACGTCAAATATGGAGACGGCAACAGGGCACTCGTCGTGAAGGGCATAGAATTCGTTTCGCTCAGAGCAGCTGGCGATCCGGTAGAACTCGCAAAGCGTTACGATCAAGAGGGCGCTGATGAACTGATCTTCCTCGATATCACGGCCTCACACGAAAAGCGACAAACAATGCTGGACATCGTCGAGGAGACAGCCGACCAGGTTTTCATACCATTTTGCGTCGGTGGCGGCGTACGGACTCTCGATGATGTCATCCAGACGTTGCGGTCCGGCGCGGACAAGGTAGCGATTAACACCGCCGCCGTAAAGGACCCACAGTTTATAACGCGCGCAGCCGATGTGGTTGGTTCGCAGTGCATTGTTTTAGCCATCGATTGCAGGCGGAACACGAACGTAGAAAAAGGACAGCATATCGTTACCCTCGAAGATGGCACGCCGGCGTGGTATGAGGTCGTAATTTACGGCGGCAGAACCCCGACCGGCATCGATGCGATAGAGTGGGCGATGCGGAGCGAGCGTCTGGGTGTGGGTGAGATCATGCTAACGAGCATGAATAGGGATGGTACGAGAGACGGCTATGACATTCCCATCACGAAGGCGATCTCAGAGTCTATCGACCTGCCGATAATTGCCTCAGGAGGTGCCGGCACGCCTGAGCACATCTACGCCGGCTTTCTTGATGGCAAGGCGGATGCTTGTCTCGCGGCAAGCATTTTTCATTTTAAAGAGGTCTCCATAGCCTCATTGAAGCAGTACTTGCTAACACGCGGAATCCCCATCCGCCTGTAGGTTATGCGACAACAGGCACACGGCGAGATCCTCGATCACCGCTGTTCGCTTGCCAAATAGCGCTGCGCTAATTCGGTATAGCTTTTTGCGTTTGCCTCTATCCACTCAAACTGCTCGGGGGTTACCTGCTTCACAACTTTTCCGGGAACTCCCAAGACAAGGCTGCATCGCGGTATCTGTGTGCCTTCTGTCACGACGGCGCCCGCACCGATAATGGAGCCCTTCTCTACCCGTGCTCTGTCTAATATGATGGCGCCTATTCCGATTAGCACCGTATCTTCTATGTGTGCTCCATGGACTATTGCCCCGTGTCCTATCGTTACCCGATCTCCAATACGAGTCTCGATTCCTTCTCGTACATGTATGACCGCATTGTCCTGCACGCTTGTATCGTAGCCTATCTGAGTCGAGGCCATATCGCTCCGTATAACGGCGCCGAACCAGACGCTCGAACCCGCAGCGATCGTAACATCTCCTGTGACTGTTGCGGTCGGAGCGATGAAGACGCCTTCGAAGTTTTTGTTCATCAGTTCCTCTCAGATCCTCGGTATCACTAATAAATTATCTCTGGGTTCAAAAAGCCCCATATTAAACTATTGCACTATATCACTTAGTGCACTAGTATAGGAGGGGTTCATGGCTTCAGTTGCGATTGGCGGAACCTTCGATATACTTCACGACGGTCATAAGGCGCTGCTGAAAAAGGCATACGCACTAGGTGACGTGGTTATCGGCCTTGTTTCAGATGAGATGGCACAAAGAAAAGGCCGGGCGAGCAATACGTACGACATGCGCAAGAAAACAGTTATCGCCTACGTAAAGGCGCTAACTGCGACTAATCCCGTGATTGTCACGCTTGACGATCAGTACGGGCCAACCCTGACCCAGAAATTTGATTATATCGTGGTCTCGCCTGACACGTTTCGCACAGCACAACAGATTAACACCCTGAGATTACAACGCGGGCTTCAACCGGTAACGATCGTATGTGTCGATTTTGTCCTTGCACAGGACGGACAACCGATATCCTCGACCCGGATTCACCGGGGCGAAATTGACGAACACGGGGTGCTCCTATGAATGAAGCATTCTGCTTTTGAACCCCGCCCCCAGAAACAGGCGAAGTATGCCTGATTCGATTGAATACGGTTCATAGGAACTTTGCACGGCTGCATAATACATCTAGCACGCACGGCGAGCAGGTAGCCACAATCTGGCGAGAGATACCGCAGATAGGTCAAAAAATATGTCCATTCAGCCATCTCTCGATGAAGTTCATCGAAGCGCGCAGCTCATCCGCTGCGCGTGATGGTTCTGATTCCAGAAATCGACAAAGTGAAGGCTTCTGGCTTGTGTCTCCTTAATGGACTATGCGTGTCCCTACCGGTTTGCCTGCGATAACATCAAGCAAGATTCGCGGTTCCCGCCCGTCGATGACGACGGCCGATATTTTTGAGCGTTCGATAATTTTCGCCGCAAGCGGGTCGATGACTGTTTTGGCTCCGGCCTTCATCTCATCACACATGACGATCTTCACGAGCTCCCCGGTCGTGATTTCGTCCAATTTGATGGCATTCTTGTCAATATATGGGTCTGCCGTATAAACGCCGTCAACTGACGTAGCTATGACAAGAAGATCCGTCTGCACGTATTCTGAAAGGATCGCCGATACAGCATCGGTTGTCTGACCGGGCGCCACACCCCCCATCACAACCACTTTCCGTGAAGACATAGCCGTTTCGGCTTCTCGATAATCGTGTGGAATGTCCTGAAACGCAGCACTCGATAATGCCGAAATCAATAATCGAGCGTTGACGCGTGAAAGGGCAATGCCGATAAGGTCACACACCGCTTCACTTGCTCCCATCGAACGGGCGGCGTGTATGTAATCCCGGGCTGCTTTGCCCCCGCCAGTCACGACGAGCAAGGTATTTTCTTTTGCGAGTTCCTTGATCACTTGAGCGTACTCTAAGAACTTTTCCTGCGACAATGTTGGAGCAATCACAGACCCGCCCACGGAAATCACTGCTTTCATCAGCTATCATTACGAAAAAAGGGGTATAAGTCAATTCCCGTTCACTCATACTGTCAGTTATTTCATCCCGATTCGTCAGTAGACTTATTCCCCGCCCTTCTTGCACGAGCGGGGCAGAGGAGGCCCATTTTGTCAGGCGCACCTAGAACCAGAGACACCACCTTTGACGCCTGCAAATGCATTAGATTTGCGCATCTGGCACACGTTTTCGTGTTTGGTTAGACGCCGCCGCGCGAAACCCGCGCCAGTGATGTTCTCAGTAGCTATAGCGCTCCTCTAGCCATGGATCGCCCCGGTTGTGGTAGCCGTGTGACTCCCAGAAGCCACGTTTATCTTCAGCCATAAACTCGACCCCGGTTACCCACTTCGCACTCTTCCAGAAGTAAAGGCGAGGTACAACGAGCCGCAGGGGATAGCCGTGTCCTGGAGTGAGGGGCTCGCCATTATGCTTGAGGGCAAAAATCACGTCGGGTTCAAAAAAGTCGCTTACTGAAAGGTTCGTCGTAAATCCCTTCTCTGCGTGGATTAAAACAAATTTGGCTGCAGGCAGTACCTTCACCAAGTCGGTGAGCGATCGTGCACTTACTCCTTCCCAGTAGTTGTTGAGCTTCGACCATCCCGTGACGCAATGTATGTCGGAAAGCACTTTCTCTTGCGGAAGCGAAGTGAATTGTTCAAAATTCAGCTTCCGCTCGGTTTCGACTAGTCCTGAGATGGCAAACGTCCACTTAGAAACGTCAACGCTCGGGATGGAGCCATAATGCAACACCGGCCAGTCTTCGGTCTTTTGCTGACCAGGAGGTATTCTTTCGCTTCTGCTCGTATCAGGGCTTTGGACTATGTGCTCGTCTTTCATAACTCCCGCAAGTTTCCGTGGCCCACGCCCGTGCTTTTCTGTTCGAATAACTTGGCGTCGCTTCCTCAATGCGCTACGTTGCGCGATCCCAAGGTCCACATTTCACAACGGTCAGCCGTTTCCTCTGTTGATACGCTCTATTGCCTTCCCCGCTGCATCTCGGACATCGGGATTCTTGTCCTTCAAAAGGCCTCTGAGCGGCTCAAGAGCGCGCTTATCGCCTATTTCTCCGAGGCTTTTTGCCGCCCTCATCTTGATGTCTGGATCCTTGTCACTCAGCATTGAAACGAGGGGTCCAACAGAAGCAGAACCGATTTTCACCAAGGCGTCGGATGCTCTCCATCGAACTCCCTTGCTCTGGTCCTTGAGATCCTCGAGCAGGAGCTCCACCTCGTTGATGCCACACGCGTCGCCCAGTCCGCAAATCTCACCAATTGCCTGGGCAGCTTTTTCGCGCACAATTTGATTATCGTCGTTCATATCCTCAATGAGGGGTTCCAACGCGTGCGCATCGCCTATTTGTCCAAGCGCGGTCGCGGCTTCGAGTCGGACGTAGTACTCTTTATCCGTTAGGGCGTTAATGAGCGGATCCACCGCCTTTGGGTCGCCTATTTCCCCGAGCGCTTCTGCTGCACACTCCCGCACGATCATCTCCTTATCATTGAGGGCGCTTATTAGCATATCCACCGCGCGAGCGGATTTTGCCTTGCCTAGAGCTAAACACGCGAGTTTCCTCTTATCGGGACTCGCGTGTTTCAAGTCACTAAGTATCGATTCTATATCCTCTTCGTCTTTCGTTGTCCCATCTGGCATTGTTAAGCCTCCGCTTTTTGCCTAGCTTAGGTCACTCCGGCGAGGACATTGCCTACACGAATGCCCTACTCAGTTAGTGTCCTGTCAGGTCCTATATAGCTGCTACGCCATCTCTGGTGCTTCGACAATAAGCTATGCATTAAAGAGTTCGTAGCCTTGTGCGCAAACCGCGTGTGCTGTTACGCTGAGCGTGTGTGTGCGCTTTTTCCGTGCACTAAAAGAGTTGGTTATCGGTGCAGACTAGCACCCAACGCGCTGCAGGTACATCGAAGGCGTGCCGATTTGTTACCTTGCTGCGTACGTAACGTCAAACGTTTCTGGCGTACATTACGTGCAGCGCCAGAGCGCCAAAAGCCCACTCGCCAAACGTGAACATTTTGCTTCTACGGTTTGTTGAAACATAGCGGTTAGTCAACGCAACGTGAGGAGGCAAAATCCTGCGTAAGGCTCACTGTGGTTCAGCCGTGTGCAGTTATCCAATATCTGGTGACCGCCGGATACCAGAAAATATATCACTAGAAGCAATAACCTAAGCTTTAAAATATGTTGATGTTAAAATACACGCATACAACGTTCTGCTACGTGACCAGTGAGCCATTCTACCATTAATTCAGAAGATAAACGGTAAAGTGCTTGCTTCCTGCACCAGCAGTGGGCGCACGCGAAAGAGGCAAATCCGATGGAAACGCGGTTGGCAGTTCGAGACGTTATGACGAGGACTGTTGTGACGGCAACTCCCGAGATGACGGCTGCGCAAGCCGGGAAAAAAATGGTTGAAAAAAAGGTCGGGAGTATAATAATCGTCAAGGATGAGAAGCCAGTCGGCATCGTCACGGAAAGCGACATGGTAGCGAAAGTTATTTTTAAGAACATTAAGCCGAGCTCTATCAAGCTCGACCAGCTCATGTCGAAACCCCTTATCACAACGAAAAGCAGCGACGATGTGCACGACGCAGTGCTTGTGATGGCCCAGAAAAAAATCCGACGTCTTCCGGTACTCGACGGAGATAAACTCGTAGGAATTATTACCGACGCAGACGTTATCCAAGTCTCCTCTGAAATTAACCCTATTCTCGATAACTTGATAGAGATGAACAGAGAGAGTGTCCTCGACCGCCGGGAGGTCGTCATAATGCAAGGCGACTGTGAGGAATGCGAAGAGTACTCAGAAGATCTGCGGCAAGAGGGAGGGCGCTTCAAATGCCCAAGGTGCCGAGGTTCTACTTCTTCCGGCGTCTGCGAGATCTGTGGGGAGTTTTCTGACGTGCTTGAATATGCAGACGGCACCATCATATGCGAATCGTGTAAGGAGAGCATTCGATGATGCTCAACCTGATGTCATCACCCGTGACCGTGCGTGAAGACGCCTACGTGACTCACGTCCGGCAGCTCATGCGAGATGGTGGTTACCGAAGCCTTCCCGTTGTCGATAGCCAAAGCCGCGTCAAGGGTATGGTAATACTGCCAGACGTCATCAAGGTGACTTCGACGAAATCTGACGTCACCGTAATCGGCTTTGTCCGCGAGACTGGCCTTGCTACTCCTGACTATATCCTAATGGAGTTGGCGAAAATATTTTCGATGACCGGATTCGACGTTCCTGTGGTCAAATCGAAAGAAGATTATGCGATCATCGGGGTGATTGACTCTGAAGTGTTGATGAACGCGCTGAGTTTTGACAAAAAAATCACGATAGACTCAGTCATGACCAAAACCGTTCGGACCTGCAGTCCGACCGATCTGGTATCGAGAGTGTGGCTCAATATGGCGCAATATGGGTTTTCGGGCTACCCCGTGGTAAAGAAGAAGCGTCTCATCGGCATCGTCACGCTGCAAGATATTCTCAAAGCAGGCTATGTACGACTCGAACGCGAGGACGAGCGGGGAGGCCGCGGGATTCATTCCGCGGCCGTCGAGAAGGTTATGAAAACTCCTGTCATCACCGTCCTGTCAGATTCGTCACTCTGGGAAGCGGCGAACCTGATGAAGCAATACGCAATTGGACGATTGCCGGTGGTCGAAGACTCCGAGTTGATTGGGATAGTAGACCGGCAAGACCTCGTAAGAGCCATAATTTGATACAATCACGGAAGGTTACGATGCTACGCGAGAATAAACGGCAGAAGAGGACTCAAGATAACTTCAGCGGCAAATCTGACCGAGGGAGTCTAGACTTCAAAAGCAAGCTGTCGCAGCATGACGGCGACATCATGATGGTCGCAACTCGGGACGTCGTTCAAGTACCGCCCACAATGACTATTATGGGAGCAGTCAAAACGATGGTTAAATATCGTGTCAGGCGGCTGCCTGTGAGCGATCCCGGAACAAGCAGACTCGTCGGGATAGTCACCGTAATGGATGTAGTGAATTTTCTCGGCGGGGGCGATAAAGCTCAGATCATCGAGCACAAGCATAAAGGGAACTTTCTGTCGGCGATAAACGAAGAAATCAGCTCAATAATGGAGGAGGATGTTATCACGCTGCGTGAGGAGGATTCGATCGACGACGCCATCAAGATGATGTTGCAGGGAAACCTGGGCGGCTTCCCGATCGTCAGTGAGGATAGCAAGGTTATAGGAATTGTGTCCGAGCGTGATTTCGTCGGCCTTGTCGCCAATGTCATAACGGGAAAGAAGGTCGCTGATTTCATGAGCCGTGAGGTCGTCAGCGTCAAACCTGATACCACGGTTGGGGAGGCCGCTCGAATGATGATTTCAAGCGACTTTCGTCGGCTACCTATCGTTCACGAGGGGGTTATGATCGGCGTTGTGACGACATCAGACATCGTGCAGTATCTTGGAAGCGGCGAGGTCTTTGACAAGCTTGTGACCGGCAACATGCGCGAGGCGCTGGGAGTGCCCATAAAGATCGTCGCACGAGAACCGCCGATTACTGTCGATCCCAATTTAGATTTGGGCGAAGCTGCAGATCTTATGATAGCGCGTGACGTTAGCGCGTTGCCTGTTGTACTCGAAGGGGCTCTCTCGGGCATCATAACTGAGAAAGATTTTCTAAACGCGTTAGTCGTTAGCTAGCTTCACGAAACAGACTCAGCACTGGTCAAACCAGTAAAGACCGTCAAAAATGTGAGTTTTTTCACGTGATGCGCGCGGGCGGCTTACACGTTGTACTGTACGAGCCTATTTTTATGAAGGTACTCGAGGAGGGTATCTAATATTTCGTCGCACACATCCTCTTCATCAGCTATTTTTTCGATGACGACATAGTTTCCGGAGTCCTCTCGCGCCATCTCGAGAAACCGCGCCCGTACCCTAATCAGAGCGGTTTCATTCTCAAAACTACTCAAACTAATATCGCGCTTTTCAATAAGGGTCATGGCGATATCTGCAGGCCAGTTGATAATGAAACTAATGTCCGGCTCGGGTGCGAATTCTCGGTTCATCTTGAGTATCTCTTGCCACGATCTACTATCTGACTGATATGCTGCGGTAGACAAGAAATATCTATCCATTACGACGATCTTCTTTTCTAATAGCGCGGGCATTATGTGCGTGAGCACATCGTGCCTGCGATCGGCCAGAAAAAGGTCAACCAAGTTGCTCGGTTTTTTGGAGAGGGCGTGCGCAAGCGTCTCGCGTATCTCTTGTGCCTCCAGAGTCTCATCAGTCGGCTCGAAAAAACGGACAACGTTGAATCCCAGAGCTGTTAATCTCTCTACTAGTCTGATGGACTGCGTTGTTTTTCCCACGCCATCTATTCCCTCAATTGCGACGAGAATTCCACGGGTCAGACAGAGCCTCATGCTAAAAAATGCTCGAAAACTCTATTGCGAATCGCTCAACGTGCGCCTTAGGGATAGCAAAGCTTACACGCACATACCTGTCGGCAAAACGGCGCGTAGTGTACTCAGCTGCTCTGATGAAAAAACCGCGTTTCAGCATCGTATCCGCGATGGTTTCAGGAGTCTTGCCTGTGCCCGAGACATCGATAACGAACATGCTTCCCTGTGACGGATAAACGGGGAGATACGCTCCTCGTATTTTGTCGACAGCGTCTTTTATGATGGCTTGATTTGCTACGATGGCCTCAACTACTTGTGGCAGCCAACCGAGTTTGCTCTTGAGGGCTGCAATTCCTGCAATTTGACTAACAATTGACGTTCCGAGGTCATTTATCTTGTAAGGGGCCATTCGCTCTACAAGTGCGTTTGTTGCGATATGAGCGCCCAGCCGCAATCCTGCTAAGCCGCAGTTCTTTGAAAAACTGTAAATGGTTATCGTCCCTTCAGGATAAAAGTCGGCCGCGAGAGTATGAAGTTTTGCCATGTCGCGGTACGTCACGTCATTCAATAAATAGACGCCCGCGTCTTCCGCTATTTCGCAAAACGCTTCGACTTCTTTTGCTGTGTAGGTTATACCTAGCGGGTTCAAAGGATCAACGAGGGCCAGTATCTTAGTTCGCTTGCTGATCACCTCATTTACCATGTCAGGCGTCAATTTGTAGTCAGTATCTGCTGAGTAGATCGGTAGGTCAAGAACTTTGGCTCCGCTTAGCTCGGCAAACTTATGAATGACGTAGTAACCTGGATCCGTCGAGATCATGACGTCGCCAGGACGCAGCAGAGTGCGTGTCACCTGGTAAAGCGATTCTGTACCGCCCTCCGTCACGTGGACGTCGTGAGGTGCGCTCAAATTCAGGTCTTGAAGTATGAGGGTTCGTAACTCTTCAAGTCCGTACGGGGGCGGATATTTGTGGTATTCCTCTTTGTCAATCGCGTTTACCATAGCCCGCTTGATCGCTTGTGGCGTAGGAAAATGGTTGGTATTCTGCCCCATCCATACAACGAAGGCGTCATCGTAAATGTTTTGAAAAAATCGATTTTCACTGTTGAGATCGGCCACTTAAATCACATCGCTGAATGATCGAAACGTTTAATCGATCAGTTGGGAGGGCGAGCGCTTACTACTGTCGTAATTGTTTAGAATTTAAAAGCGTTGTGGTGACGGCTTAGAGTAAAACCAAGCCAGAGCGTTTATTTTGGTCGTCGCGGGCGTGTTCCCAGCTGAACCCCAGCCATGAAGAGGTTAGAATAAGCTTTCCTTGACTGATCTTCTTGTAAATCGCGTTCCGTTTAAAGCTTCTAAGCGATAATCTTCTAACAAAACCCGAAACGTTTCATCTAAGGGAACTGACAGAGATATTTCCTTTGTTCTACCGTATCTGCCTTTGCTAACAACTTTTGTGCTGATTATGCCGAGCAAATCCAGCTCCATTATGAGATCGGTGATGCGCCTTTTAGTCAACACGTCGAGGTCTATTTGTCTGCAAAGTGTTTCATACACTCGGTTCACCTCACCAGTTGTTGCGCTTCGCGCTCCGTTTTGATGAAGTGTGATGATGCTATACAGCACCAGCTTCGCTTGGGTAGGCAGGGTGCGAATTACCTCTGCGACTCGGTTCAATTCTATCCGCATCTGAGCGGTTCGAACGTGCTCCTCCTTGACGCTATCGGCATTCACACGCTCGGCAAATTCTCCTGATACTCTGAGCAAATCGAGCGCGCGTCTGGCGTCCCCGTGCTCCTGAGCGGCCAGCGCTGCACAGAGCGGTATGACCTCTTGGTTCAACGCGTGTTCCTTAAAGGCTAGACGCGCTCGTTCTTCGAGGATGTCGCGCAGTTGATTCGCGTCATAAGGTGGAAAGATTATCTCTTCTTCGGCCAGTGAGCTCCTGACCCGCGGGTCAAGATACTCTGTAAACTTCAAGTCGTTGGATATGCCAATAAGGCTGACTCGGGTGTTGGTGAGCTCAAGGTTAATTCGCGACAAATTGTAAAGCACATCGTCCCCGCTTTTTCGGACTAGCTTGTCAAGCTCGTCAAGAATTATTATGACGCTGCCGCCTTGCGAGTTAAGTGCTTCAATAAATTCCGAATAGACTTGGTCTGTTGGCCACCCCGTCATCGGCACATCTTTATTGAACTGGCGAGCCAGATAGGCAAGAACGCGGTATTGAGTATCCACCACTTCGCAATTTATGTACGCAACGTTGCACGGAACTCCCCGCGATGCGCCGACGTCCATCAACTCTTTGCCTACAAATTTGGCGCAGGCCGTTTTCCCTGTGCCGGTTTTGCCATACACAAGAACATTCGAGGGCGTCTCTCCTTTGAGGGCGACGACCAAAATAACAGCAATCGAGTTGAGCTGATCGCGTCTATGAGGCAGGTAACTAGGCGTATAGGATGGCCTCAGAACCTCTTTATCTTTGAAAACAGGTTTGCTTTCCAAAAGGTTGTCAAAAAGTCCTTCCAACTTTCTGCCTCCTATTTCAACAGAGGAAGCGAATGCTTGCTGGAGGCACTGAACTCTAGCATAGATAACTGACTACTCAGAGCCATCCGCTTAGTCTTACCGTATAGTGGAAACATGAGTTAATAAACTTTATGATTTCTCTAGCTATATTTCCAGTGCAATATAACCTACATTTCCTATCGAACCCGGGATGTCTTCCACTGCAAACTCTGCTGCTTGTAGTCCCGTTATGCCGACGAACAATCATTGGCCTAGATTTGTTATTCTCAAGAGCCTCATTTCAGGTTTTATTTTGCTTTAAAATGGCATGATCTTCGCTTATTTATTATGTTGCGCAGTAATTTCTAAAGTAAGGTCGATAAGTTACCCTTTTTTCTAAGCATACCTTTGTTGCCTATGGAAATGGCTTGGGACTCACCCCATGTTTTCCACTGCAGATGTAAAAAAATAGGGTTTGATGGGTAACACGTTATAAAAAATATTGTGTTGTAGTGTTAATAACTTTTTAATATATAAATTTTTGTATAAATGTGTTTTGATATTAAATCGTTTTTTGTTTACGGATACGCAACCATGGGGGGCGCGTATAATTTGCGTTCCTTTCAACAGAGAATCAGATTAGACTAAACCAGTGAAGGCGCTGACCAATCCAAAACACCCGGCTAGCATCATGTCACCGCCTGGTGCCGCAAAATATGGACTCAGTCGAGATTTCTTCATAATCCCTCGCTGAGGTCCTATTATGGTTATCCAAAAACCGCGCTCCCTGAAGGCTCGATCTATCTCCTGGTATCCGGCATCGCTTATGCAACAACCGTGCCCCCCATCCTGAAAAACCCGTTCATTTGTCAATTTGCCATCCATAAACAGCGACAAAAAATAGTCTAGTTTTTCCGTACTGATCGAGGACGTATGGTGTTCAAACATGCCAATGAGCTTCTTTTGATCGAGCATAGCTGCGAGAGTGTGACCGTTTCCGATGTTTACAATGATATGAGGTTCTCGTGCGTGCTTAGCCACTTCATCATCACAAAGCGCACCCAATATTGCGGCCGGACCAGTATCCATCACGAGGATCCGCTGCATTCCCTCCTGCTTTAATGTCCGATACACGGCCTTTAAGCGTGTCAAATATTTTGGGATGCGGCCATCCACGTAGCAAAAACTGGTCAACCCACGACCCGCCGCAATCAGGTGCTTGAAGTGCAGAAAACGAAAAATCCTGTTACTCCCGGAACTCTCGCCGTGATCTTGACACGCTACGGCGCACCTAGTAGGCAGGCGTACATCGAATTGTTGAAGCGCAGATCTTAGTGCGCGCACGTCCACGTCGTTCATCTCTATCCGAACGCAGTCTGTTATGGGACGTGCCGCTGTTATCTTTACCCCCCACGATCGGACTTTGTCAAGGTCATCATTGAGAGTTTTTGCTGCGAGAGGCGTTGCAAAAACCGAATATCCGCCCTCCAAATGAGCTCGAACGGCTGCGCTACTCGGCCCACCTCCCATCGTCTCGCCACACAAAAATAAACTGCGGCCCTGCTCCGTAACAGACTCGATCCGGTTGGCGACTATTGCCGTTTGCGAAGGCATTACCATTTTTACGTTATTCTCTGCGACCAAGCTCGTGTCGTATACGAGCACATCTTGGGTTCCCGTACCGATGTCTAAAGCGATAACACGCATAACTGAAAGATTAGACGACGCTTCTTATTATACTTATTAGCGCGGCGTCTGCGTCTCGAGCACTTGTCAGTCTCGTCAGAAATGCTATATATGCACTAATGCAATCCACGTGTATGCGGCGCCAGCGGTCTCAGACTCAGCATAAGCCCGTCGCGAACAAGAGCTTTGAAGTTGGTGTAATCTCGATTAGCACGTCTCGATTTGCGAAATATGGGAGCGTCGAGGTGCCGGAAGAGGCCGAAGACATATCCGGCGGAATCATCATCGACCTTTTAAAGAGCGCTGGCCACAACGTTCACGCTTATGCATTGATATCCGACGAAGCCGGGTTAATAACCGCAAGCGTGGGGGCCCTCCTCGGTAATACTGACGTAATCATCACAACGGGGGGAACCGGACTCGCCCCACGCGATGTCACTATCGAGGCCGTTCAGCAGATGCTTCAAAAAGAAATTCCAGGTTTTGGCGAGTTATTTAGACGAATCAGTTACGATGAAATCGGTTCTTCCGCCATGCTGACACGAGCTACAAGTGGCATCATAGGGAACGCGGCTATTTTCTGTCTTCCAGGCTCTCCCAACGCCGTGACGCTCGCGATGGAAGCCCTCATCTTGCCCGAGCTCCAGCACATTTTGCTTCACGCGTCAGAGCAGTAACCCGTTTTTAGCAGAGCCGTGGATCTGGTCACTGCACACTGCTTATTCGAGAGTCGCGTGCTTCTTCTTTAGGTCCTCCTCACTCTTTTTAGTTGTCTCCATAAGAGCCGCAATGATGCCGTCCAAAAAGACCATCGTGCTTATTTCAAACATTGTGCCGAGCGGAGCAAACGAAATGTGCGAGCCGACGACTTGTCGCGCCATGAAGTCCATCGCGCTTGCTTTGGTTCGTCCCTTAACGACCACAATAGTATCTGAAATAGTTCCAAGTGAGGAGTTTTTATTAGATGTTACTGCGGCGAGTCTTGTGCCTTGCGCTTTTGCGAGAGCGCTCATCTCGTTGATTGATTTGGTCTCTCCCGAGCCCGATACAACGACAAGGAGATCATCTGTTTCAACAGCCGGAGTCACCGTCTCTCCAACGACATAAACGTTGAACCCTAAGTGCATCAATCTCATGGCAAAGCCTTTGACGACAAGTCCTGATCTGCCGGCACCCATCACGAAAAGTCGCTTTTGGTTCTGATGCGCTGTTAGGATATCCGTGACTAGCGTCTTGACCTCAGCATAGTCTATCTCATCAGCTATGGCCTGCACATTCGCGGCAATAACCTTCATTGCTGATTTGACGTAGTCTTCGGGTTTTTGGCCGGAGGGGTTCTGCATAGATTTGTACCAGTGACTTTGTTGCTCGCTGTCCTTTGGGTTTTTTGTGCTTGAAAAGCCTTGGAGAACCTCGGCGTTGATTCACCCGTTTTTCGGGGACTTTCGGCGGCTTGGGGATGGCTTTTCGACCTCTTCAAATGCCAGCCTGCACAAGAGGTAGGCTAGCGTCGACTCAGCGCCAAGGTTCTGGTTAACTCCTTTTTCGAGCGAGAGACCGTCAAAACAACCACCTGTGTCCGCATCATAGATCGGCAGCTTGAGTAGATTGTTGCCCGTGAACCAGCTAAAACACGCAAGCGCATTTTGGTAATAGTGCCGCTTGCCAGTGACCCGATACGCGTCTAAGAATGCCTCGACAAGTGCCCCGACATCGATCGCCTGCTCATCCCCGATCGCTCTGTGTTTTCCGCGGACGTACCAGCCATTATTTCCTATGACATTTATCACGCCGTTTGAGGTGACTACTTCATCCCAGAGGAAGTTTAGGGTTCTTTCGCCGCACGCAAGAAGTCGCGCGTCGCCAACTGCATCGTAGGCAAGCAGCATCGCCTGGGGCAGTCGAGCGTTAGAGTACGACATGAAGTCTTCGAACCACTCCCAGTCCGGAGCTCTTGTGTCTTGGTAGCAGCGCAGAATCTCTGCTGCGAGCACTCTAATTTTCTCTTTCGCACCTTCAAATGACTCCTTTGAATAATAGAAGCCGAGGAGGCTGTATGCAATCCCTCTTAAGGATAACCTGCTGGTCGCGTGGATCGCTGCGCGTTCAAAAATGGCACATCCAACTTCTCGCACGTTCGTAGGGAGACGCGAAGCGCCACTCACGTATCCGCATGCCCAGAGCGTCCTGCCTAAAACTTCATTGGCACCAACACTGTCAAGGAAATCCCGTTGGTAGCTCATGAAATTGTGCATACTACCGTCGTCGTTCTGCGCGTGAAAAGTGAAGGCCATGTAGGTCCTCAACGAATCAAGAGTGGACCTATCTCGAAACAAACTGCAGTGCTTCGCTGTCACAAGCAGCGCTCTGACGTTGTCATCAACGCAGTAGCCTTCAAATCTGTTCGGAATCGCATATTTTGCGTGTTGAAGTATACCTGTACAATCAGTAAGCGTTTTGACGTGCCGCAAGGTTACGGGAGGGAGCAGCTTATCACCTTGAAGTTTTTTTGTCTTCTGTTCATATATATCCTGTTGTCCGGCCTCCGTTAAAGGGAGCGCGAGTCCCACTGAAACTGTGGAACGCACAAGCCTCTTACGTTCGCGCACGCTGCCTGCCGACCTCCTGTCACTTCAACGAACAATGAGCGCGCAACTCACCGTCAATTTTATATGTGGGCTCGCAGACTAGAAGGGCTCACAGAAAAAGAGTAAGGCTTTAAAGCTTCTTAGGCCCAATCAGCTCTAAACATGCAGAAATTGGTCTCTAACATCTTTTTGTTCGCTGCAATCGCTCTGGTCGTGTGTGCAACTCTGGCACTCCCGGTGAGCGCGGCAACCTTAACGGTCGGATCCGGGGGGCAGTTCAAAACCATTCAGGAAGCGGTGGATGCCGCGAAACCTGGCGACACGGTGCTCGTCGCACCAGGCACGTACATAGAAAACGTTGTGGTGAGCAAACCTCTGACGATAACAGGAGCCGCGACGGTGCAAGCAGCCGATTCGAGCAAAGACGTGTTCCTGATAACGAGCCCAGGCGTGCACGTCGATGGGTTAACCATAACGGGCGGCGAAACTGGCGTTCACGTTGCGGGTGTGGCTTCTTGCGTCATAACTAACATTGCCGCGCACCGCAACGTCTTCGCGGTCTATCTTGCCAATGTGACGAACAGCGACGTGACCCATAACAATCTGGCTAACAATGCTTATGGTGTCTACTGTGACTATGCCACCTCCAATATGATCTCAAACAACGTCGCAACTGGCGAGATAGGCGGCGGCGGGAACGCGTCGTACAGCGACGGCATTTACATGTACTACAGCGGCTCAAACACAGTAAGTAACAACGACCTGAGCGCGAACCACGTTTTTGGCATTTCGCTGTTTTATTCGTCAAACAACATTATTACGGGGAACAACATCAGTCAAAACGATTGGTACGGCGTCAGATTGCGGCAATCCGACAACAACACGCTTACCAACAACACACTCCGCGCGAACCTTCAGATTGGCATACGTATCATCGACGAAACACACCCTTCGATATATCTCAATAACTTCATTGACCAGCTGTCCGCTCTAGTTGTCTCCTCTTCTTCGGTAAGGCTCGATTCCCCACAACTAATGGCTTACACCTACAATGGTACCGCCCAGACGGGGTATATGGGCAATTACTACTCGGACTATAATGGTACCGCCTCCAACGGCACAGGGATCGGAAGTACGCCGTCAGCGTATGGCGACAAGTACCCGCTCATCCAGCCCGTTGCAAGCTACGGAACCGTCGTCCCTGCTAGCGCCGTTACCTCTGTAGCCTCTACGGCGCAGCCAAGCGGTCAGAATCAGATTGGTACAGCGACTTCAATTACCCAAAGCAGCACTGGAACAGCACTTCCCGGATTTGAAGTACTGTATGCCCTGGCCGGGCTTCTCATAGCCGCCCTTATGCTCATGCTAAAACAGCACCGATAGCGTGCACGTAATTCAGCAACCTTTTAGATGCGCAGCGATGGCCAAACAGGATATAACAAGTGATTCGCTCGGTTATCACTGATCGTCTATAGCTACTACTGGAGAATCGATCTGTTTTTCCGTCAGAAGGGGGGCAATTTTCTTGTCAAAATACCCGTAGCCACGACGGCACTATCCCTTCACAAAGCACAAATGCCGGGTTGAAAGCATCTTGTTCATAAAGGACGACGTCCCGCCTCAACTGCAGATAGGATTTTTGGGCTCGGGTCCTATTTCGATCGAAGCAAATGCTATCAATATTCAACTCTGTGCAGAGTATAGATACGACCGCCTGTCGCCGTCAGGATTAAGCTGTTTGCCAATTAGTATTATCTCTGATTTTGCGATTCTGGCTTGGCGCACCTTGAGAGCGAAGTCCGGAACGGTGCCGTTGATTATCACCAGGTTAACTGTTCTAAGCAAAATTTTTTGTTTGAAACGCATTTTAGCACTCCGTAATATAATGTTGAGAAAAAACGAGGGCCTGTAACGTTGCCTCACGACGCGGAGATTTGCTTAAATTCCGTGAGGTGAAAACTTAGCCAGCTTAAATGAGCGCATGATCGGCGACCAAAACCAAAAACGCGCCTTGGAGTATAATTACTAGGATTAACAGGTATAGTATCCTATCGTTCTTGCGTTTTACGCTCAAAATCAGGTCTCGCAAGTCAGCTTCCCAATCTTCAGTCGTACCGTTCGCCTCTTTCTTCAATTCTTCTAAATTCTCACCTAATGGCCACTCATTCATCGCTTAACCATCTTTTGGATTCTAGCCTAAAAATGGTTTGATTTTTAAAGATTGCAGGCCAAAGACCTGATCTTAAGGAAACGAAATCGCGACAGAGATCTCGGGAGCAGATTGGGGCTTCTAATAGCATCCAGTTCCGGCTTTGTTTATGAGGTATATATCAAATATTGGGGTGATGTCTTTTGCTTAAGGAAGAACGAATACCAAAATCAAGAACGCGACTTGTAATACAACTACCAAGATTAGCAGTTGTATTATTCTGTCATTCCTTCTTTGTACGTCTAAAATCAGGTCTCGCAAGTCAACCAAATCTTCATTCGTACGCAAATCTATGTCACCTCTCTTCAATTCTGCTAAATTCTCACCTAATGCACTCATTCATCCCTTAACCATCTTTTGCCGTTTCAGCCTAAAAATGGTTTGACTTGTAAAAGACCTGAAAAGCTTCTTTCACGCATTTTGCGCAGAGATGATACGACTCAGGCTACTCAGCCTTTGATTTCTTTCTGAAGCTTCTAAAATCGCCTAAAACGCGTAAGTGCATTATAAACTGTTTTTTAAGCAAACAGAAGTGAAAATGCGTATAATTCCGTCGAATAAGCTCATGAAACTGGAGATTCGATTGGTTCTACCGCGTTAACATTAGACGCTTACACCGCTTACACTGTTCGCGGGTTCATAGCCGGTGCTCCGAAGCAACGCACGCTCATCTTGGGGTTGGGCAATTCGGGAAAGCAATCAATAGCATGCCAGTCACAGGCAGCCTCCCGGTTCAACGCAAAATCCGCGTGCAGCATTATGCCTCTCCACCCGCAAGTAGTTGCGGCGATCGTTGCGGTCGTAGATCAACAAGCTGGTGATATGCTTATCTTCAAACAGCTTTGTTTGACCAGTGGCTAAAACCGCACAAGCTCCACCTCCTGTTTTGTAAAGGCCTTTCCACGCCTAGCAATATGAGGATCTGTGAACAAATGGGGACATTTTGCAACGGGATCAGTCAAACAAGAATTACACGGTAACGCTCGGGTTTTCGAAGTTGATTGGTGATTCTATAGGCCTGCTGCCTACTTCGGATTATTAAGGGTTTAGCTTCAGAGTTTGCCGTGTGCAAGCTCCGCAGCAAGACCAGCACCCAAATGTAGCAGATTCAACTTTCGACGCCGCAGGCTTGTACCGCGTAACGAAAGGGCCATCAACTACCAGTTTGCTTTCTAAGCAGGAGGCGGAGACATCAGGAACCCCATCTTCGATCGCAAGTCGCCCGCACCTTCTTTGTTTATGCAGAAAACCTCGTAGAGTTCGCAGATATATGAATTACTACTCATATAATCATACTTAAATATATGCTTTGAGAGAGCTCGCTTGACTCAGGTGCGCGCGCACTTGTCGTGCATTGGTAAGCTGGGTACGCTTAGCCGCTGAAGGCTAACTATAATTACTAAACTGAGCGTCAATGTCGCATATCTGATGGGATCATACGCCGTTTGCGCGAAACCGCCGAAGGAGCCAACCGACAGAGCACACGCCGAACGATAGAACAAGCGGAGTCTCGACTCAGGAAAAACGCGGTTTCTTTTTCCACATTAACTATAAGTAACAAGACGAAGTTAGGGAGGTACTTAAGGAAAATTGACATTCGTCAAGAAAAGGTGATTTCAGTTGCATATTAGTGATGGTATCTTGACGCCGGCGTGGTGCATCTTTTGGTATCTGCTTACTGCAGGGTTTGTGGCGGTCGGCGTGATTCAAATTCGTCGAAAGTCAGTAGACAACCCACAGTACCTACCAATGCTGGCGCTGATGGGCGCCGCGGTGCTGGTTATCTCCGTTTGGCACATCCCTGTGCCAGTTACTGGGTCGAGCTCCCATCCGTGTGGGACGCCCATGGCTGCTATCATCGTAGGACCGTTTCCGGTTGCTGCTATCTCTGCCATCGTTTTGTTCTTCCAAACTTTCGTAGGACACGGGGGGATAACAACGATTGGCGCCAATGACTTCTCGATGGGGATCGTGGGTGCGTTTACCGGATATGGGACGTGGCTCGCTTTGCGGGGGCGCACTAGCGTTTTTATAGCTGCTGGAATGGCGGGATTAATCGGCGACGTTATGACGTATGTGACAGCGGCATTTGAACTCGCTATCTCCATCCATCCCGAAGCGTGGCTTAACTATATTGGCATTTTCATGTTGGGCTATCTGCCAACACAGGCACCCCTCGCTATACTGGAATTCGTGTTTACCGGGCTCGTTATTCGCTATATCGCCGATACGCGGCCCGAGATGATGAAGTGGGCCGGGTGGACGCCGGCAAAGCCTCGCACAGTTACAGCTGGTGGAGCTGGTGGAGCAGCTGGTGGATAAGCAATCGAGTATTGACAGTGAAGGGACTGTGGATCGTGAAAAGAGCCAGAGACAAATCTACTAAAAATTTGTTGGAGGGACTATAATGGACAAATTTAACAAATATGCGTTGACCGCATGTGCCGTGATGTGTATCATCATCATCGGATTTTACTACACGGGTTTAGCGCTGGGTCTTCCCGGGCTTGGCGGTGGCGCTGACGACACGGTTAACAATTTGGCGACTGCGTCCGGGGGCGGAGTGGCCCACGATTCGTGGTACTATGTCTCTCAAAACGGGGAGTACATAGGGTTTTGTACGATTGGTATAGTCGGTGGCCTCTTTGTCGGCTATCTCTATGTGATGGTTTTCGAAAATCCCGCCTTCGCGCCGGACAAAACCGAGGCTAGCAAAACTGAGGTAAGGAGAGCTAACTGATGATTCCGATCATTATTGGACAAATTCCACCATACATCATACAAGGAGATCCATTGTCGGGTTTACTCACAACTCTCGGGTTTTTTTTGGCACTAATTGCAGGTCGAAAACTGGGACTCAGACGGATGCGTACTAGAGCTCAAACACGAAGCCAATAAGTGGCGTGTCAGTGATGCCGAAAAATTTTCATCGAAAATGTTCTTTGAGAATAAAAACTCTTTTAACAACGTGCGAAATGGAAGCAACTCGTCGCAACGGCTTTACGGCGGAGCGAGTGATGGAAGCGGAGGCGAGCTTCAATTAACCTGAGAAAGCGTGCTCTTGAATGGAATCCCGCCGACATCGTAGGCGATATAGCAGAACGCCAAGAAGGTGAAGGCGTCCTCAAGAACGTCGACGGTCGAGTTCTATTGCCCGGGGCTTTTGTCGTAATACTTGCCCTTTCTGCGGCGACGCGGTGGTATGTGCCCGCCGTGGTTTTTGTTGTAGTGTTTAGTATTACACTGTACGGAATCACGTCGCGCAAGAACTATCTGCAGATGTTGACGTTTGGGAGCTTAGCCGCACTCTTCATTTTCATAGTCCAGTGTTACAGCAGTGCTTATGGATCTACAGTGGTTTTTACAGTGATATGGCCAATCTACGCCCAAGGGATTGCCTCTGGATGGTTGTACGCGACGCGCGCGCTCGCTTGTATTTCTATTCTGCTTTTGCTCGTGGAGTCTAAAACGCAGCTAGAATTGACCCAAGCGCTCAGATGGTTTAAGATGCCACGTGAGATGACGAACGTGATGTCGCTTATGATTCGCTACGTTTCAGTGATCTCTGAAGAGTTTGTGAAGATGTTTCACGCGCAGCAGTCGAGACTGGGGTTCTCCTCAAGGCTCAGCTGGATAAAAAAACTGCAAAACCTCGGGATCATCGCAGGAATGCTGCTCATTCGTTCGTACGATAGGTCATTTAGAGTCGAGAAGAGCATGATGGCGCGCGGATATACACAGAACTCGGAAATATGCATCACGTTTAAGCAGTTTGCCAAGAAAGACTATATCGCTACAGCTCTCGTCGGTTTAGTTCTTGTAGGCATAATTCTCACAGGGGTGGTAGGATGGGCCCAGCTATAGAGTTTAAGAACGTCGTGTTTACGTACCCCAACGGGGCCACTGCACTGAATTCTATAAATCTCAAGATCAGAGAACACAAAAAAGTAGTCCTATTGGGCGAGAATGGTAGTGGTAAGACCACTTTGCTCTTGCACCTGAACGGCCTTCACAGGTCTTCAAGCGGAGAAGTGAATATTCTTGGCAAACCGGTCGACGAAGAAAATTTGGACTGGGTGAGGACGAAAGTCGGGATGATTTTCCAGAACTCTGACGATCAGTTGTTTGCGCCAACGGTGTTCCAGGACGTCGCTTTTGGGCCCAGAAACCTTGGCATGGGCGAGGCTGAAGTAAACGAACGAGTGGAGGAAATTCTGGATGTGCTCAACATAACACATCTCCGAGACCGCTCGCCAGACGCGCTCA
>Ga0187784_10000134_pt1 | contig 46245 bp, 46 predicted proteins | sample 1015_SJ02_MP15_2_FD_132964 | JGI IMG/M metagenome (GOLD analysis project Ga0187784, IMG submission 132964) | Tropical peat soil microbial communities from peatlands in Department of Meta, Colombia - 1015_SJ02_MP15_20_MG | ecosystem: Environmental > Terrestrial > Soil > Wetlands > Peat | place...
CATCTGAAAGATTTTGTACGTGCAGGGTTTGCCGCGTCGAAGTTCTGAAGAGTCTTCGATATCATCAATGATTAGTGTTCCGTTATGGATAACCTCCGGAATAATGGAGAAGTCCACGTAGCAATCTGAGTGTTTATCTAACGCTTCACATATCAGCAGGAAGAGGGCTGGGCGCCACCTTTTTCCGCCACGATCCAGCATGTCCCAGATGGGATCTGCAATCGCCTTGTTGAGCGGCTCCAAGTTGTAACTGTACATTGGCGGGTTAACTTTGAATAGAATCGAGTCTTTGGTGAACTTGCGCGGAATGTATTTTTCGATGACTCTGTCGATTAAGGGTGCTTTTTCTTCAAGGAACTTTTCTACATCCACTTTATTGTGTCCCTCTCCGCGCATACTTTTGAATGTTAAAACCTCGGATGTTTAGCCAATGAGCAGTTTTGCCGCTTATGATCAGTGGCACTTTAGGTAGGGCATCAACCTTTTTGGCGCCTACCAGAAACATCGCGTTCCGCAGTTCATCGATTAAACAGGCGAGCAACTTCTGCGTTTCTGATGCGCCTTTAACCGCTGCTTCAAGCACAGGCTGAGACAACGCGGCTAAGCTTGCATTCAACGCCAAGGATTTGGCTATGTCTAAGCCGGTTCGCACTCCGCCCGAAGCAACAATTGGTATCTTCACGGTTTGTGCGGTTTCAATTAGGCTTACAACCGTCGGAATTCCCCAATCCCAGAACGCTTCAGCCATGGTTTTCCCGTTTGTTGACCGGTAGTATTCAACAGCCGCAAAACTTGTTCCCCCAGCGCCACCGATATCTACGGCTTTTACGCCTGCATCTTCAAGCGCTTTTGCATCTTCCGCTGAAATGCCGCAACCTGTCTCCTTGACGATCACAGGCTTGTCAAGGCCTCGGGCGATTTCAGTAATCTGGTCTAAGACCCCTTTGAAGTTCGTTTGTCCTTCCGTTTGAACTGCTTCCTGCATCGCGTTCAAGTGGATTGCCAAGGCGTCGGCATTTATCATTTCTACAACTTTCTTAGCTTCTTTTAAGCCGTAACCGTGCGTGAGCTGAACTCCGCCGATGTTGGCGATTAAGAAGGCAGTTGGCGCCTTTTTGCGGGCTATCGCGTATGTGCCTTCGAGTTTTCGATCTTCGATGGCTGCTCTCTGGCTTCCAACACCCATGCCTAAATGCAGATTTTCCACGGCTTGGGCGATTGAAGCGTTTATTTTAGTCGCTTCTTCAGTTCCACCCGTCATGGCACCGACGATTAATGGGGCTGAGAACTTTTTGCCTAAGAAGGATGTAGATAAACTGATTTTTTCACGGTCAACCTCTGGCAGGGCTCGGTGCACGAGTTGGACGTCTTCAAAGCCTGCAGTGACACTTTTAGCCTGCGCTTTTTGCTGGAGACAAATATTTATGTGCTCTGCCTTGCGCTTTTCCGTTTCTTGAGCCATCTTACGTCTTCTCGATTTCAGTACCTAAGACGCTTTGGTCCGTCAGCGCCCTGTAGATTGATAAACCTTTAGTTGCGCCCGTGATTGTAACATGAACGCCCTGCTCGATTGCTGGAATAAGCTCAGCGATTTTTCCCGCCATGCCGCCTGTAACATCTGTGCCTGCTGCTTTTCCCATTTTGGGCTGAATCTGCTTTAACTCATTCAGCGTCAAGTGCTTGTAGGGTTTAGCGTTTGGGTTTGCTTTCGGGTCTGAATCGAACAAGCCGTCTGTGTCAACGCCTATAACGATTTTTTCGGCCTTATACTTGATTGCTAAGTAAGCAACCAACTGATCACCTGAGATTACTGTGAAACCCAATTTTTCATCCAAGACCGCATCACCGTACATCACCGGAGTAAAAATCATTTTAGCCATTGCCTGAAGCACTGAATCGTCAAAAGTTCTGATTTTGCCGTTCTCTGTTATAAAGCACGATGATGGTGCGATGCTTAAGGCTGGAATCTCGTGCCAGATAAGCGCGTCCATAACCAACCCGTTTAAAACAGTCATCATATGGTGAGTTTCAGCGAAACCGAATTTCCGCGTTGGGTCCCCTTTGTACCCGTCTTTTATGCCGTACTTCGCTGCTGTTGGGTGACCGAAACTGCCGCCGCCATGGACGATTATCAGGTTGTCGAGGTCTGCCCTTTTGATCTCTTCCGCCAAGCGGTTGATGATTTCTGTTTTCGGAGTCGCCTCAGTTGTTTTATCGGTTATGGCTGAGCCGCCGATTTTAAGAATTATTGGTTTCGCATCGTTCAATTAACTGCACCTTCACATGAGATATTAAATCACTCATTGAAAAGCATTACCGAGAACAGTCCAGAAGCTCCTGCTTTTATAGCAAGAAAAAAGGGGGCGAATTTAATTCTTAGATTTTATTTCAAGCCTGTTGTCAGTTACCAAGTGTCTACAGCTACGCCCTCAATGTTGACGCTGAACGCATCAGTTGTTTTTTCATTAAAATATAAATGCGTTTGACGCGTACAAATTGGTTATGGGAAAGACTTCTTCAAAGCTGCTTCAGGGTTTAGTCAGGTTCATGAATAAAAGCTTGGTAAAAAACCTCATCGTCATGGCCTTGTGTGTAGCTTTCTTGTTCGTTCAGATTTTCTACCCCTACTCTTATTATTCGTCAGCCCAAAGAAAACCGAATTCAACCTTTCAAGTCGGCATAGACTACGTTTACGAACAGGACAATTTGAGCATGATTTACGGTCAAGTCGCACAGATTCATGACTTAGGTTTTAAGGTTTTGAGGATTGATTTTCAGTGCGACCCCCTTTTTTACAGCGCTTCAATAAACCAGATGACAGACATGCTTTTCAACGCCACTAGCCACTACGGGTTGGCTGTTGCTCTTGCGATACCGAATGACGAAACTGTTGCCAACCTTAACTATTACCTTGATCGTTGGGGCGGGAACTTGACGTACATTCAGATCATGAATGAGCCTGAAACTTCCTCCAGCTGGGAAGTCGGCGCACTGTTCACTGATGACGAAATCATCTCAGCGTTTAACAATCTTTACGCGGCCGTCGAGTCTCATGACTTGTCAGCGCAGCTTTACACTAACTTCGGAGTCGGCTACGTCCTCAGAAGCAATATTCCTATAGAACTTAGCCAAAAACTCAATTTCGTAGGGCTGGACATCTACATGAACTCGTTCCTTGTCCTGTCGCCACTTTTTATTGAGAACTTGCAAGCGATAACTCACAAGAACGTGGTGATAACAGAGTTTGGAATGTCAACAGCCGACAGCGCCGCGCAAACCGACTACATCATCAGTGGGCTCAATCTTTTCAAGAGCATGGGGCTTAAAGGCTGCTGGATTGTGTACTGGAACAGTGAATATGACAATTACGGAATTCGGGGGACCCCAACGGAAACAGCGGTAGGTGATTGGATTGCAGAAAACGCGAAGTGACAACAGAGTGTTCAATCACTTCAGAAGCATGCACATAGTTGAAAAACTGTTCATTCAGGGACTGATAATAGTCGTGATTTTGATAGCAATCCAAGGTTGGCTTAACCGCGTGCAGCAGTCTTTCATGAGTTACCTGCCCCCGATAGGGTTTGCACTGTTATTGTTCGTCACATACTTTGTTCAACCAATCATACTGGGCGCCACAAACATTGCATTGATTAACACGCTGCACAAGACCAGAGGCTGGCAGGTCGGCATCTGGCTGAACGGCATTTTCCTGCTACTTGCCTTCACGACGCTCAATCTTGTTTTGCAAGTGGCCCTGAGTCTGCCGTTTCTGCCAACTATTGGCATCATAGACCTGTTGCTGTCGCTGCCTTTTGGTTGCCTGGCAAGGTTGAGCAACGGCGGATGGACAAAACCGATAGACTGAAAAGTAACCCGCCTAAAAGAGCCGAGGGTCTAATTCTTCTTTGGATCGGAGTTGTATCTTGCTACTTTGCAAGGCGCATTTGCCGACAAAAACGGCGTCACTTAGCCAAAAGAAACCGCAAGTTTCTTGATTTTTCAATGCGTCCTCTGCGTTAGGTTTACAATAGACTGATACTGTCTTTTTCGATTTGTACATTGTCGCCTGTTTTTAGCCTTGAGATATCAATCTTGTCGACACATGGGATTTCGCTGATTATGGCGCCCACTGCAACGATGGTTTCGCATTCCCTGTTGATGATGCCTGCTGGGGCAGTGCCGTTTTTTTTCATGCGGTAGAGCGTGTAGGAGCCGACGGTTGAGCCTTTACCGGTCGGGAACACGAGGATTTTGTCTTTGATGCTTTGTCCTTGCAGTTCGTGTCCTTTTTCGATGACGACGCCCGTGTTTGGGTCTACGCCACCATAGAAGGATATAGGCTGGCTAGTCACGAGTGCTTCGCCTTCGGCTTTGCCTTTATAGATTATTCTGCCTTTCAACTGCTCCATTTCCCAGTCATTGCTGCTTCAATGCATTGTTCGATGCTGCCCATCTTGGTTTTCATGAGGTTCTGCCTCGAGTAGAAGCAGCCTTTCGCCGAGGTCGTCGCCAAAGACTTGAACCTGCCCTTTATCGGGGCAACAGCCATGCATGTGTCGCACGCAAACTTGCCGCCAGCCGCCTCAATGATACGCGTGTAGCCTCGTTTGTCAGCCAGCTGCTTCGTCGTCCGAGAAGTTGCAACCCAAAACTCTGTGCTTTCAGCAACCTTCTTGCCCTCGATCAGTTCTGCGACTTTGGCGATTTCGTTGATTGAACAGTGCGGGCAGCCCACGCATACGAGTTCTATATCGTTTACCTGGTCGTTAATGTTGTCGTAAGCGTTTCTGATATCTGCCTGTTCGATGACTACTGTTTCGTTCGGTGCTACTTGCTGACCTGACGCGGGCGTTATGCCTTTGATGTAGAAAAGCGGTTTAGCCCCGTAAGTTACTATTGAAGCACAGAACGATTTGAGCTCGTCCAAATCAGCTGTCTTTACGCCTGAGATGTACGGAATTTTGTTTTCCGCCTTTTTGCCAATCGCGTAGCCCAGCGCGCCCCAGTCCGAGAGTTTTGTTAATTCCGCTTTTACCTTAACATGGATATCAGGGACTCGGTTCTCGTCCAAATGCAACCCGTAGCATGGAGTCTTGCCAACGAAAGCTGCTGCCAACGCGGATGGTCCGCCCTCCCTATTCGTTTTCGCGCCAATCACCGAGTTTGCAAAGGTGACAGCCGAGCTTTCTGACCATGCGACGTGTTCGCCATAAACGGGCAGGTTGCCTATCAAGTAGGGCGTGCATGTGCAGCTGACAAGTATGCCCATTCGTTCGAAGGCGTCTATCACAAGTTTTTGTTTCTCAGCAAATTCGGGGCTAATTCCTAGTTGACGCCAGTTTTCTAGATCCATGCCTGCAGGGTTAAGCGTTGTTAAGACTTTGACTCTGCCATCTTTCGCCAAATCATCCAGGAATTCCAGACCTGCATCGCCCAGATTGTGGTAGGATACACCTGAAACTTGGACGCTGCCAATTTTGATTAAGCTTTCTGCGCCGAAAATCTCGCCCAGTGCGACAAGGATTTCCATGCTTTTGCGTACCGCGTTGCCTTCGGCGCCGTCAAGCATACTCTGCTCTTGCTTAGTTAGTTGCACGCTCGGTCACCTCTTGATAACCTGTCCTTTGTACCCAAACTATTTTGCCGTTTTTTTCGAAACCCCTTTTTGTTGGCTAATTTCCAGACGCCCTGCGTCGACTTTCCATTGTTAGCCTGAATCTTAACTATGTATACTTTGAAAGTCATAGCTTACGCCTAGCCTGACACGCCATACTTGCTTAACTCAACTTTAACATATTCCTCTCTCTTGAAACCTTTGCCAGTCGTCACGAACGGGATTGTTGCGTCTAAGCCAGCTTTAGCGGTTGTGGCTTTCTTGCCTTCTGTCAAGTCGCCTGAGGGGTCAAGCGATGAGCCAGGCTGGTTAGGCAGAATAATCGCGTTCTTGTCTGCCTGGAACCTCGTGGCGATAGCCCACTCCACATCGTTGGGGTCATAAATATCGATGTCCTCGTCAACGACGACCACGTGTTTTAGCGATTTGTGCCCTTCGAATGCTGCTGCAATTGCTTTTTTGCCGTCGTCAGAGTTCTGCTTCCTGATTTGCACGACGGCGTGGAGCCAACTGCACCCGCCCGGTGTGATGTAGACGTCTCTGCATCGGCAGACTTTGTTGACCTCGTTGTAGATGGTTGGTTCTTTAGGCATGCCCATTAGGAACTTGTGCTCGTTTTTGCCCGCAAGAATGGTTTGGTAAATGGGGTTTTTTCGGTGGGTTACACACTTGACTTCTATGATTGGCTGCTGGCGTACGCGGTCAAGGATGCCGGTCAAATCCAAGAATGGTCCTTCAGCAGTTTTTTCCTTGGTGATGCGTCCTTCCAGCACGAACTCGGAGTCCTTGGGCACTTCCAAATCAACCGTTTTGCATTTGACCAAGTCGGTTTTCTCCAGAACATTAGCCATTGCAAGTTCATCAACGCCCTTCGGCAGGGAAGTGGCGGCTGCGAGCATTACAGCAGTTGAGTTCCCGATGCACATGGCTATGTCGAGTTCGCCCCCTGATTTTTTGAGCGCAGTGTCGGTTCCGCGGTCTTCGACGATGCGAGTGACGAAGTGATTGCTGTCAATGAGCATCAGACGATGAAAACTCATGTTTCTTCCCAGCGTCGGGTCCTTAATTATGGCGACGGCTGAGGCAATGTATTTTCCGCCGTCCTTTTCCGTGTAACGCATTATCGGGAGCTTAGTTAAGTCAACGCTCGACTCAACCACTTCCTGACATTCGCCTTCGCTGGCCATTTGTGGTGGCGCGGGGTGTTCGATGGCGTCGGATAACCTGTGCAGCAACTTGTCTTTTTGCATGCCGAGTGACTTTGCGATTAATTCTTTAGACGATAAGAGACCAGCGACTACTGGATACGTTGATTCTTTAACTTTTTCAAAATAAACCGGGTTCTCATTTAGAGCGTTAATTACGCCGGCCAACTCGTACTCGGTGGAAACTGGCTTGGTTATTCTTGTTAATTCGCCGTTTTTCTCGAGCGTTTCAATAAAGCTTCTAAAACCCAAGATATCCACCTTTTTTATTTTTCAACCCCTATCTTCGTGCTCAGCACTTCAAGTCCAACGTTTTTAATTGCACTGGCAACTTTACCCTGTAAATCCTTGCCAGGGGTCAATGCCACCATGCATCCGCCGCCGCCTCCCCCTGTGAGTTTTGCGCCGAGAGCGCCCTGCTTACGAGCTAAATCGACCAGCATATCTAACTCTTTGCTTGACACTTCTATCTGCTGCAGCAAACGATGGTTTTCGTTCATTAGTTCCCCGAGCTTTTTAAGGTCGTACGCTTCAAGCGCTTTTCGTCCAGCAATCGCCAGGTTTCCCGCCTGCTTGAAGATCGGATCGTACCTGGCAGGGTTTTTCTTTTTGCGTTCGGCAACGCCTTCAACCATGGCTTTGGTGTTTGCCACCTTGCCAGTGCTGCCTATGACGATTTCAACTGGCCTGCGAACGCGTAGCCGCTCAACCTTGTCTGCTCCGCCACCCATGTCCCTTTTAAACCACAACAAACCGCCATAGGTTGCGGCAGTGTTATCGATGCCTGACGGGTTGCCAGCGTACGCTTTCTCGGCTTCATAAGCGATTTGATTAATTTTTTCATCAGGAACTTGCATCCCAAATTCCTGAGCGATGGCTCTTGCGATGGCGACACTGCTTGATGCAGAAGCGCCTAAACCGCTAAAGCCTGGAAGTGACCCGCCAATCCAGATGTCCAGCCCCGTTTTAGGATCGATTCCCATGGCTTTTAGCACTCGCTCAACGGATTCGATTTGTTGGAGGCGCTTTTCCTCGCAGTAGCCTTTAGCGGTTTTCCGTTCGTCTTTGATGTTGATGCCTTTGGAGGTTTTTTTGACTTCCGCGTCAGTTGTAGAATCAATCGCCGAAACGATGCCTGGCGAGCTATAGACGACGAAGTGTTCGCCGAACAAGATGACTTTTCCGTAACCCGACCCTTTACCCATTAACGCTACACCTTAAGTGGAGCTATTATGCCAAACATAATAAAAACGTTTTTTGAGTAGGGGGAGAATTACGGCTCGGGTCTTTGTTATCGAAAAAAATAATGTTAGGTAGGTCAAGCCGTGCGCTAGCAGGAATAAGGCACAGAACTTCTGTGGGCAAAGACGCCATTATTTCCTGTCAGCAGCCAGACCGCCTAACTGCTGTTGGAACCCTTTGTACTTCTCTTTCTCACTCACTCTACTCTGCGCGGTTTTAGAATATAAAATATTGTTGTAACACTTTGTAGTCACAACCGCTTGTTAATGGAGAGTTAGATCTTGCTTGCTTGCACCTCAAGCTTACGGCGTTTTATCATCGTTTGTGCTTTTCTGTAGCAGAGACTGATGAAACTGTGATGTTGAATTGGACTTACAAAATCTTTATGAGTTAATCTATATAGAAGGTTCGCAATCAAATATAAATAAAGGAATATCTCAGGTTTCCACCGTATGAGTAAAGAGATCGACAGATTGCTTGAGAAGAAAGAAGCAGAGCTTTCGCCTTTCCGTTCCCGCATGGAAGAGCTCAAAGGAGAATTTACTGAAGAAACCGTGGATTTTGCTTCCAAATGGTTTAGGAAAACGGCAAGAGATTACGTCACTAAGTACACTGATGTCACATTAAGCATGAGTCAGCAAAAAATGGCTTCTATGAAAACTAGAGTGAACGAATTGGTTAAAAACTCTGAAAAAATAGTCAAGGGAGAACTTGATAATCCTGAATTATGGTGGCATCTGGAGCCGCATCTTCATGATTCTGTTGACCGATACGAGCAGGTGGCTGACAAATACCCTGAAGTCCTTGACCGCGCGGTGCGAAGTGTGCTGGGCCATCTTGGGGTTGTATTAGAGGAATTTGGTTTTACCGTGACTGCTAGCGGCAACAAGAGTATACGCTATGAGTTCTGGTTTGAACATTCAGATGAAACTCGTGAGACGGTTCCGTGTTACCCGCATCTTCTCAGCTGGACGGAAGAAATGCAAGACACTATTCGACGGTACAACGCACAATACGTGGAAGCTTTAAGGCTTTACGGCGAGATACAGCAGCTTAAAGAAGAAAAGAAAAGGCAGGAAGCCCTTACACGATGGGACTTCACGTAAAAAATTACGTTCTTGCACTTTTTTTGAAAATTACTGCGGCGTATCCTACAACGCTTGAGTGGTCGCCTGTTATGTCGCCGCTGTTATGATAATTTAACAGTTGGGCTTCAGCGCAGACGCCGTTTGCGTAAGTGATTAAGGCTGTTATGGGCGCGTAACCGCATGCAGTGATGTTATGCTCCTCAATGGTTTCGTAGAAGCGTTTTGCATCTAATTCCGTTACAGCCTTTAACGCCGCATTGTCCTTTGCAGCGGCCGTCTCTGCTCTTTCATAATGCGTCATGTCGGAGGAAGCGATAACCACAGTGTTTGTGGCGTCTAAGGCTTCGTCAAGCGCCCTTCCCACTTCGACGGCGGAATCATAATCTTGCATCAAAAAGCATATGGGCACGATCTTAAACGTGTTGCCGTAGAGGAACTGCAGGAACGGCAGTTGAACCTCTATCGAATGCTCATAACGGTGTGCAAACTCGTCAACGTCGATAATGTTGGTTTCGTGGGTTATCTGGTCTGCCAGTTCAGTGTCTATCTCTACACTGCCAAGAGGTGTTTGCCAACCACCCTGCCGCATCATAGCTAACGCGCTCCCGTAACCAGTGTGGTTTGGACCCATGAGAACGACTGTGTCAGGTTTGCCGTCTTGGGCTAGCTCGTAATAAGCAGATGCGGCGACGGGACCTGAGTACACGTAGCCGGCGTGGGGGCAAATCATGCCGACTATGTTTCTGGGGGAAGAATGCATGTTTATTTCAGGAAGTTTTTGTGGACCTATTTTGTTGAGGAAACAATTTCTGATTTGTGCTCTGAGCGCTTCGGCGTCACTTTCGTAGAATTGTCCTGCCACGGTTGGACGCCGAATAGTTGGCAACTCTTTAAAGTTCCTCCTCCTCTTCGCGCGTCACTTTGGCTTCGAAGTCGTCTATCGTTGCTGGCGGGTCTTTGTCCAAGGCAAGTTCGCCTCTTTCGCGCAGGAGCTGTCTTGCCAGCAGCCAGAATATGACCGCTAACGCCCTTCTTCCCTTGTTGTTTGTTGGAATGACAAGGTCTACGCCTGCGAACTCGTTGTCCGTGCTGCACAACGCGACGATTGGAATGCCGACTTTGGATGCCTCTTTCACTGCTTGTGCGTCTGCTCTAGGGTCGGAGACAACGATGACTTCAGGGTCAATCCTGCCTGGGTACTGTGGATTAGACAATTGGCCAGGGATGAATCGACCCACGAGCGGCGTCGCGCCTGTAAGCTGACAGAATTTTTTTATTGGTTCTTGAGCGTACAGTCTTGTCGCCGCTACCGCGATTTTTGCGCGTTCGTAACGTGAGAGGAACTTTGCCGTAACTCTTATTCGGTCGTCTGTTTTCTTAACATCGAGGACGAATAGACCATCTGGCCTAACCCGGTAGATGAAGGGTTCCATGTCTAAGGTTTTCATCCTGGTCCCAATATGGATGCCTGCTGAGAGCAACGTGTCACGTGGTAAGAGAAGCTCCTCTGTTGGTTGAACCTCTGTGGTTACGGTAACCTCAGCCGTCTCGCCTTCAGTTGGCTGGGTTTTTTCAGGTGCAGATTGTTCCTCTTTGTTTTCTACTGGTTGATTATCTTTTGCTTCAACTTCAGACATTTTTTCACTTTCTTGTTATCGTATTTTTAGATCAGCCATTTTGGCTCTGTTCCCGAGGAAATGCTCGATTCTTATTAGCTCGTTAAGTTTGGCTATGCGTGCGCCTTCCACCACGCCGGTCTTGATTAGCGGGCATTTGTAAGCTACTGCCAAATGAGCAATGTGCCAATCGCACGTGTCTCCTGATCGATGTGACATGACCGGGCTGTAACAATTCCTCTGCGCGGTCTCGATTGTTTGAACTGCATCACTTAATGTGCCAATCTGGTTGACTTTTATTATTATTGCGTTTCCAGCGTTAATCTTTATTCCATTATTTAACCTTTCAGTATTAGTTGTGAACAAATCATCGCCACAAATTAAGCAGTTTTTGGCTTTGCGGGTTAATTCGGCGAAGCTTTCGTAGTCTTCCTCTTGGAACGGGTCTTCAACATAGGCGATATGATATTTCTCGATTAATCCGAGCATGAATTCAAGCTGCTCAGCTGTGTCGAGCTTTTTTTCTTCACTTTCATAAACGTATTTTTCCTCTTTAGCCTTCCAAAGCGAGGAGGCAGCGACATCTATACCGAACCCGCATTCAAAATCAAGCTCGTTACCAGCTTCTTCGCATGCCTTAGCGATCACTTCGAACGCGTCGGTTGTGTCGATATTGGCAATCCATGCTCCCTCGTCGCTTTTGCCGCCGTTAAAAGTGGTGCTTTTCTTTTTCAGTGAATCACCGATTTTCTTGTGAATCAGCGTATTCGCTGTCTGTGCCTCAAGAAAAGATTCAGCACCATGAGGCAAAGCGAGGTACTCTTGAACGTCAGGGGCTTTACCCTCTCGTGCGTGCAGTCCCCCGCTTATACAGTTGCCTAACGGGTACGGGAGCCTGGTTGCCGCGTTTCCGCCAAGAAACTGGAATAGAAGTAACCCGTGGCTATTGGCGGCTGCTTCCGCGTTGGCTAAGGAGATAGCGCAGGCGGTGTTTCCTCCGATGTTCTTGAAGTCCGTTGTTCCGTCCAGTTCATGCAGGGTGTTGTCGATTTCTTCTTGAAAATCAGCGTTTAACCCTGCCACTTCGGGAGCGATTAAATCATCAACTTTCTTGATGGCGGCTTCAACTCCGCCTTGCGGGTAATAAACTACCTCAGTTTTTCCGCGGCTTTTTCCGGCGGGAGCAGCAGCTCTTCCGAAGCCGCCGTTTGTGATGACGTCAACCTCTATTGTTTCTTCTCCGCGATTATTGAAAACCTTTCTGGCGATGATGTCCTCAATGATGGATGACACGCCACTAAACCTCAAGTGGCTATATTTTGTTGCCAGCTTATTTTAGGTTTCGGAAACTGCTAGTCGCAGTTTTTTAGTTAGAAACCCCTCCCCGCGGGGTTTTTAAAATGTGTTCTGTTGGTGCAAGCCTGTTGTATGCTTAGGCTTATATCCAGATTGGACTAATAATTGGAAGTAGAGAAAACTTGGGATAAATGAATGGAAAATACATCTAACCCTTTCCATAGTTACTGGATTTTCCAGTTTAATCCTGAAGTTTACGACTGGTTCGGTTGGATGAAGGAAAACAGGGCTAGTGAGCAGTGGCTTGTTACGCGGTTCGCCAAACTGATTTCAGTGGAGGATAAAGTTGCAATCTGGGCTTCGGGAAAGGATAGCGGAATCTATGCCCTTGGGGAAACAGTAACTTACCCGTTGAAGAATCCTCTTAACCCTGAACAAGTGAAGTACTATAAATCAAGTCGTAACGTGGATAAGTTTATAGTGAAACCAAGCGTTTCCGTAAAGTACCTAAAGACCTTTCTTGATAATCCAATCTCTAAAAATAGATGCAAAGAAGACTGCGTTCTTTCATCCTTGGGGATTCTAAGTGACTTTACCAACGCAACCAATTTCAAGGTTAGTAAAAGTCAATGGAACAAAATATTAGAATTCGTTTTATGAATGCCCATCAAACGCTTCAAAATTGCCGAAGCAACTTGTCAAAAAGGGCTTTGCTTCTCAAGATTTCTTCCATGGAAGTGCCGTGCGCCAGTTCAAGCGTTATCGGACCTGCATAGCCGAGGTCATTTAGCCTATTGAGGAACGCTGTCAGTTCCGGTTCGGGTTCCGTAAAGGGTTTATGCGACTTGTTTGCCATATGAACATTGCAGACGCGACTGCCATAATGTTCTAGCAGTTCGGTTGCAGTTTTTGTTTCCAGCGCGTGGCAAAAATCGATTGTTATTCCCATGTCGCCGTCATCAATGACTGATAAGACTTCTTCAAGCTGATCAACGTTTTTGCCGAAGCCACTTGACGTGTAAGACAGGTTTTCCAAAGCCAACCTAACTCCTGAGCTTTTTGCATGCCGGTTTAGTTCACTGAAAATTTCTGTTAAGCACTTTTTCCTGACTGGTTGAAGCAGCGGTTTGGAAACATTAGAGTGCACGGTCATGACTGGAGTTTTAAGCCTTCGGGCAAACTCAAGCGAGATTTTCCCGTAGTAAACCGCCCGATGCACTTCAACTTCATCTTTTACATGCAGGGACGCCGAGTGAAGGGTCAAGCACTTCAACTTCGAAGCATTCAACAGCTTTGCTGCACAATAAACGGCTGTTTCGTTTTCTTTTCTGACGGACTTCATGTTAAACTCGATATTCTCGAAACCAAGCTGCTTAACAAGGGCAAAATTCTTTTCTAAGCCCAACTTGCTAAAAATCCCATTAGACAAGCTCAACTCCATTCCTAAGCCTTCTGTGTTGCTCTCTTCAACCTAAATGGTGATTGTTACCTTACAAAATTACTTTTTCGTTCGAAGTTAAATCTTTCATCGGCGACGCCGGGAAATTGGAAGAACAACCATGAAGAAACTACGTTCCTAATAAAACGTTACAAATCAACTGGCAACTTGCGTAATGGTTATTTTCAGCCGTTTTTCTATAATTAACTTGACGGTGCGTAATCGTGGAAGTTAAAGTTCGCTTCTTCACTAGTCTCAGGGAAATCGTAAACAAAAGAGAAGAAACCGTAACCTTCACCAGCAGCAGGGTGACTGTTGACTCGGTTCTTGAAATGCTATCCCAAAAATACGGCAGAGCCTTCACGGAATACGTTTACGACAACAAAACAGGGCAACCTAAAGGCTTCTTGCAGTTCCTCATTAACGGAAACAGCACATCAATGCTAAAAGGCATGGAAACTGAGCTTAAAGACGGTGACGTGCTAGCGATTCTTCCGCCAGTGGGCGGAGGCTAAGAAGTCGTCGTTTCTTGGTCATTGACCAAAAAAGGCATGTAACAGTTAATCTAAGTTGTTGCACTTATTTTTTCCGTAGTAATAATTTTGGTTACCAACTCTTGGCCCAAGCTTTTTGATGCGCCTAAAACTTCTGTACCTAATAAGCCCACTTTTGTGCAGGTGCGGTCTAATAGGTTCAGGTTTTGAAGAAAACATGCTATATTGGCTGTGATGCCGGCGCTGGGGTCGGGGCTTGGATTGGAGTTATAACGGCAGCCGGGGGCGAAATAACCGCTTTTGAAACTATTCTGCGATGGTATATTCTTGCCGCGATGCCTAGCGCGGTCGCCGCTATGGCTAAGTAAAATGTGTATTCGAAGGTCGCGATCACAGTGATTCCGATTTGAACTGAATTGGAGTTACCGAAAACGTTACTCGATATTTGCATTACTGATGAACCCACTAGTGGAATGTGAATCATGCTGGTGTGTGCCATGGTGTTAACGATGTCCGGTGCTACGTACACGATTAGCATCAGGACAACGATGAATCCGACAAGGGTGTATACTGGTCGTTTCCACCCGTATGATAAGAGATGTTTTGAATAACTTTTCACTGGCTTAACTGAGTAAATTATGAAGATTATTCCGCTGGCGGTGAAAAGTGCCGTTGTCGCGACGTTGATGGCAAATAAGATTGGAATCACGAAGTTAAGACGTAAAACTCCGAAGTTAGTGTAAAACGGATTAGCATTGACCGTTACAAATCCAGTACCGCTTCCAATTTGCAGTTTCCACCAAGGAACAAATATTGACAGGGCAACTTCAACAAGCATTAGTACGCCGGCAGCAAGAGCGAACCAATTTATAGCTTTTTTTGATAGCATGATCTTCAGCCTCCTTAGCTCCCATTATTACCGTTATTGATGTTGATGCCATTGTTGCTATCGTTGTTGCCAGTGCCGTTATTGCCATTGTTATTACCATTATTACCGCCGTTATTGTTATTGCCATTGTTGTTGCCGTTATTATTCCCATTATTGTTCATGTTGTTGCCACCATTGTTGTTGCTGTTGTTGTTATTCTGGGATAACTGGTTGAGGTTAGCTATGTTTAATGTTATTCCATTGACGTTTACGTATAAATTAGTGAATTGAAGGTTACTAGTCGTTTGATTACTATTAATTATGCTTTGTAGTTCTTGAGGGTTAGACACTGACAGAGAGAGAGACATGATCCCCGTTTGATTTGGTGCGATGTTTATTGGCTCTGGTATGGAGATTGTGAAAGGTTGTGTTCCGTTTGAGTACGATACGGTAACAGAGAAGTTGCTAATGTCAAGCGATTGTTCTGTCAAGGGGTTGGTCAAATTTAAAGTCAAAGTCGCAAGGCCTGTTGAGCTATCGTAGGTTAGATTTTCAATTTTTGGCGTTTGAATATTAGGGTTAATGCCGAACTGGGCTAGGGTTGAGTTTAATCCATTGCTGTTGTTTTGCCCATGTTGATTAGTTAGATTTTGCATTTGCGGTGGAACAATTAGACCTAACAAGTTGTCTCGGTAAATAAAACCTGTCAACAGCAAAGGGATTAATATACAGCAAATCGTGATTGTTCTTAAAGTCCATTTAACTTTGTCCAAGCGCCACTAACCCGACTGTAGGTTTTATCATTTTATGCTTATATCGTTTTTTAATCGGGCGTAATAACGGAGGATAAGTATGAGAAGTAAGTAAAACATGGAGTGAAAGCCAGCTTCATGTAATTTAATTACGTCAGCAGGAGCATATGTCAATGAAGAACTCGCAGAAAGTTTGGGTAGGGGGATTTCATTTCGCTTGGTTTCCGAAAAATCCGTAACCAAAATGGATTAATTTTTGCTGGTTTAACCTATTCAAACAGTGGCGATTCATTGCAGAATACCCACTGTTTCAAGGAAAAAAACGCCAAAAATTGACGCCAATTTAGCGGTTAACTTAACGAGTTTCAACAACCCTAAAAGGTGCCAGCCCAGAAGGGAATCTTCTTTCGCATGAGCGTGACGTACTCTTTCAGCACTTCTTGCTCTTGCGCCGTTAAATCATCTGAATGTGCAGTTAACAACGCTTTCGCGTCAGCTTCAGGCACCTTTACGTATAGCACGTCCTTCTCGAAAACGTGTCTGCCTGCGATAGGTTTAGCCATTGAAATTGCGACTTGCATGCCCACTGTAGCTTCGGCTACCGCCTTGCCTTGGTCCTGAATCTGTTGCACTTCGCCTAAATCACCGCCGTCTTCAGCGCGCATTAGCCCATACTTTGGTTGGAGGCGGCCGCCTAAAACTTCCACACCGAGAATGGCGGGTTTGGCGCGATGAAAAATGCAGCCGGGCAAAACTGCGACTTTCCCAGGCTTGATCAAAGCCTTAAACTCCGCGTCGCTTTTAGCTTCACGCTTGTTCTTGACCCACTCTAAGTAGGCATCAATCAGATTGTAGATTATAGGCTGGTTGAAAATCGGGATGCCGTTGGCTGCTGTTTCTTCCTCTGCATCAGGTAACGTTTTGACGCCGAACGCCAAGATAGCGGCACTCAACGGATCATGCGTTTTAACGACAGAAGCTTCAATAACGTCTCGCTTACTGATGTCACCAATATCTGCTATTCGCACTTGTACGTTGTTAGCTTTCAAAATCTCCGCCATGGCTTCAAGGGAACCCAGAGTGTCTGCCTTGACGATGACTCCGTCAACTTCAGTCGCAATCCTTATCCGCCCAACTTCCTCAGTTACCATCTTGGCATAATCGGCGGGGTGTTCACCTTGGGGGACGGCGAACAGCGGAGCCCCAGCTAGTGCTCCCTCCAAGTTTGACGCGACAATCTTTACACCTGCAGAGGCATAAACGCAATCAACTGAAGAAAATTTGTCCCTCGGATCTCTCATTTCATCCAAGGGCTTAGGAACCAAGATTACGCGAACTCTAGTAGTGATTGGACCGTCGCGTCCGCCGACCACAATCAAGTCGTCGCAATGCAGGGTGCCATCGTAAATAATCGTGTTCAAAGTTAAGCCTAAACCAGGCTCCTCCTTAACTTCCAGCACGGAACCTTTAGCTGCACCCTCAGTTGTCTGTAAACGTTTCTTTAGAAACTGCTGGGTCAACCCAACCAAAACCATAACTAACTCGGATAAGCCTTCGCCCGTTTTGGCGCTAGTCGGCACCAGAGCCACGTTAACCGTGAAATCGCGGATATGGTCGAAACGATCAGTCTTAAAACCTTGACGGCTGAACTCACCCATAATGTTGTATAAGCGGTTATCTAACTCTTCCCGCACAAAGCTGGACTGGGAAGCGTAGGACTTCAGAAAAGGCGTCGCAGGCTGCGGGTTCCAGCCCGGGATGCGATCAATCTTGTTTACTGCGACGATGAAAGGTGTTTTGCGTGCTTTCAAGATTTCTATGCACTCGTAAGTTTGAGCTTCAAAACCTCTCAAAACGTCAACTACTAGAATAGCGATGTCAGCAACACTTCCGCCCCTGCGTCTCAGATTCGTGAAGGCTTCATGCCCAGGCGTATCCACGATCAGCAAGCCAGGAATCTCGATGCCCGTTTTAAAATTAGACAGCAACGGCCCAATAAGTTGCTTAAGCGTTTCAACGGGGAAAAAGCTGGCGCCAATGTGCTGAGTCATCCCTCCCGCTTCACGTGCTTGCACGCTGGTTTTACGCAGCTCATCGAGAAGCGAGGTTTTGCCTGCATCTACGTGTCCTAAGACGCAAACTATGGGCTGGCGTATGGGCATATTTTTCCGCTTCCGTTACAAATTGTCCTTGTGTGTAATGTTTCTTAGGGTTTATAAATTATGGTGGAAGCGTTTTAAGCATCGATTTGGGTTCGGCTACGGATTAGACGGGTCAGGATTTAATTGACAAACATTAGAGGTTCAGTTGAGAAAGGAAAGCGGAAAGCGCTATTCTGTCGGTCTGACAAGTAGCAAGAACAGACCAATGGCAAGCAGGATTATGCTTACAATGCCAAAAAATATGCTGAACGCTCCAAGCTCGCCGGTACTTGTAGCTGTAAGGTAAAGCAGTACTCCGCCTATTACTATTACGATTATACCGAAGAATTTCTCGGCAAGCGATACCCAGAATGTGTCGCCTTCTTCGCTCATTGATTGTTTACGCCCTTTTTTTCCGTGTTAATGGCTACATTAAACAAGAGGGGTATTTTAAATTATTTGTTCTTACCCGAGAATTAGCCTAAGCATGTAACTGAGAGTTTTGGCAGGTTTTTTGGTTTATTAGCCTGCTGAAGCTTTCGCTTCTTGCGGTACAATCACGTATAAATAAATGGTTTAAATCATTTTAATTGAATTTGGTGTTTTTTATGGAAAAAAGAGACATGTTAGCTGAGATTAAAGAAAGAGCCAACTCTGTTATCATAAAAGAATTCACTACCGATGGTGCATTAGTAGAGTACAATTCAAGTGGAGAGGCCAAAGGGAGATATCACGCTACGCACTTGGAAACCGCTGATGTCAAAATGAAGATGGACGGCACCAACGAGTGGGAAATGCGGGCTATTGAAACAACCAAAGAAGGCGATGTAATCATGATAACCGGCAAGGGCACCGGACGACAAAGCAACTTCATGGGCGAATTTACATACATTACAAACTCGCCAAGGCTCAGTTGGCTGAACAACTCTAAAGCACATGTTGAAGGAACAACTGATATGAAAAGCAACGAAGCAACGTTGAGAGTTTGGCAAGAGAAACCGGCGCCTTTTACAGCGCCAGAAGCAGCGCCTGCTGCCCCGATGCAAACGCCAGTCCCGCCACAAACGCCCGCGCCAACAGAAATGCCGGCACCAAAGGAAACGCCCTCGTCGACGATGTAGTTATTTAGTTCTTCAGTTTCGTAGGCAGATACTCGTCTACGATGTAGGTTAACCCGTAACGGCTGAATGCTTCTTGCTCGGCCTTTCTTCTTATTTTTAAGAACAATTTTATTTCTTTCTGCCACAAGGGATCATTTTGGTATCTGGGGTCTTTTTGCAGCTCGTATAAACGTTTAATGTCCACTTCATCCAGCGGGTCAGTTGGCAGTTTGTACTCAAGTATGTCGCTTGCCCAAACGCCGCTCCAAACAGCGTCAGGAGTGTTCAGGTCCCTCAAGTGTGCCGCGTTGGCTGAGCCAGAGATGATGACCTGTGCGATATGCATCCCCCAGGGGTCACCGTCAGTTAAAATGTAAACTGGCAGGTTCAACTCGTCGTGTAGGCGCCGGATGAAACTGCGTGTTTGTCTTGGCGCTTGACCACCGCACGAAATCAGCAGGGCTTTATGCTTGTTGTGAACGTTTTCTTCGATGAACCTTGTGAACAATGCTCCTTTCTCGATGGCTATGACTTTATTCGCTTTCGTGTTCACTAACTCCGCTGAAGTTAACGCTGGTCCAATCAGCACTCCGTCAGGGTGACTGGTTAGATTCAACGTCTTCCCTTCGTAGCCAGGAACAGTGTAGCCGATTGTTAAGTCGCCGAAGATTGCGCTGCGTTCTTCTGGGAAAATGCTGAAGTCCTCGCGTGCGAAGCCCGTCAGCGTCTCCAAGTCGGTGATGATGTTGTTGGATTCCTGCTGGTCTGTGAAAGTCATCTCGTACGCCTGCGCCGAGTAGTAGACGTCTCTTAAAGTGCTGGTTTTGCGTTGGCTTGTAAGTTCGTTGCTGAACATTGCAGCCCATGCGAGCTGAGTGAACGGTTTAATGTGTCGGATGTTCCGGGCGCTGCGGCTGACTGATTTGTCGCCCAAAATGTACTGTCGAACAACCGGGTCGTAATTGATGTTGTCAGTGGAGCGGCTTGGCATGTTAATTGTGGGAAAAACGCCTTGATCCAGCTGATTATAAATCTGAGTGCCAAAGCTGCGAAGACCATTGACAACTTCGTCTCTCTTCTTAATTATGTTAGCTTTCTTCTGCACCATACTTCTGCACACTCTTCAACAACTTATCAATGTCGGGAACACGCTCTTGCCCAGCTAACGAAGTTGAGAATTGGGCAATTTTAGGTAGGTACTTAACGAAAATTCCAAGTCGTCTCTTCTCCATGTGCACGTGTTCTTGCCGTGACAGGAAATGCTGCAGTTGCCGAGCAACCTCGCGGAGTGCATTTGCTTCTTCACGACGCACCTCAGGGCGGTCGGCGATGAATTCTTTTCCAACTGTTTTGTAAGGCACTTTTGTGCTGCAAATGTGGACGACTATGGCAATAGGCATGTCTGGAGAGACCTTGTAGCGGCGCCAGTTCACTGTTGAGATCACGCGGTAGGAAACATCGCTTGCCTCATCATACAGCAAGGGAATTTTGTTTGCAAAACGGTAGATTACAAAGCTGCCGCGCTTCGGCACGCCTCCACCGTAAGCGATTGCCATTTCAACGATGAAGGGGTGACCGCCGTAAGTGGATGGTTTGCGTTGGTGAACAACGAGGTACTCGGGATTCAGCTCTTTTTGAACACCAGCGCGTAGCCGTTCTTCGCCCAGGGGCGAAAGGCAACTGGCATCCGGTGGCAAGAACTCTTTGTACTTCTTTAGGTTCTGCATTAGCCGAACGATTTCTTCATGTGACAACCGTTTAGGATTCTTGGTGTTACGTTGCGCTTCTTTCCCGCAGTGGGGACAAAACGGTCGGTTTTCAACCCATCTCACCTGGTCATACGGAAGTTTGCCGTGCTCAGGACAATTGAACGAAATTAAGTCGCTGAATATCAAGAATCTAACCGCGGTTATCTCGCCGACCCGGTGAAAGTGTCCTGTTAAAAAATCGATCATATTATTGTAAGGCGTAATTTGAATAAGACGCTGCAGCAGTTCCACATCCACGCCGAACGGGTGCGGAAGCGTTTCTCTCGGCGGTTCAGGCATGTCTGTGGTTGCGCGAGTAAACTTGTAGAGCCTGCCCTTGGGGTCAACAAACGTCAAATTCGCGTAAGGGTTCACCATGGCTGTTTGTTTGAAGTAATCGAGAATTTTAGGCATCGCCCTGAGATAATCGCCTTCAAGGGTGAACTCAACGATGGTTCCGCGCCAGTTATTACTGTTGATTTGGATTTTACGGTCGAGGATTATCGGACGGTTCCTTTGAATATCAATCATTAACTTGAAACTGTAAATTTTCGCCTGTCCAGTGCATGAGGTCACGAAAGCTGGCTGATGCGTAGTGATTTGCCCGTAGAGAACTGCCATTTTGCCGCCTAAACCGAACGTTCCCCGCGTCTGTTTAAGCTTATACTTGCTGCCGAAGAGCACCTGCCCGAAGGCGGACGGTATGAAGCGAGGCTGGATTCCGCTGCCGTTGTCTTCCACACGCAGCTTGTAGATCTGGGTTTCTTTGGTAGCTTCACCCTCGAAAGACAAGCGCACGTAAACGTCCGGCGGGATCTTTTCGCTCTCACTCGCATCCAAAGAGTTCTCAACTAACTCGCGAATAGCAGCGAAGATCGCTCTGGACGGGTTGGTAAAGCCAGCGATGTCTCGGTTACGGTAAAAAAAGTCTGAAGCGGAAATCTCCTCGAATGTTGCTTGCGCCACTATCTGCCTACACCACTTAATCCCTGTTTTTTCCCTGTCGAGTGCTTAGTATATTTACTGCTTGTTCTTTAAGTTAACTGCACTCTGAGAAGAAAATCCTTGATTTTCTAAAGAGCTGAGTAATAAGAATGATGATTTTTGCCGTAAACTTGTATAAATAATTAGAAATACTTAAGCGGAAGCATGGTTGAAAATCATTACTTCTTGGCAGTTTCAGACTTAGCTGTTTTAGTGTAGTAGTATTCACCCACGCTCTTCTGAAACTTATCCATTTGTGAGCCTTCTTTGTTTACCCTAGGTCGCATAGTAATCGAGTCGCGGCGGAAGGTGACGTTCATTTCTCTAAGGAACGTGTTCATGCCCCTCCGGAGGCTGGTCGGCGGGCTAGCCGAGCCGCTAACTCCAGGTTCGCCTTTGAAGATCATGAGGCGGTCGGCTATGAAGTCCTGGGTAACGACGTCATGCTCGACTACGAAGGCGGGTGTGCCGTGCGCTTCAACGACCCGCCGGAGCGTCTTAGCCATGTTAAGTCTTTCCTCAACGTCCAAATAGGCGCTTGGCTCGTCAAGAAGCAGCAGGTCGGCTTTGCGACTAAGACAGGCCGCGATTGCTACTTTTTGCAGTTCTCCGCCGCTGAGTTCCATGACGTTGCGGTCCATTAATACCTGAAGCTTCAGTGGCTGAGCGATCTCGGTTCTGTACCAGCTAGAAGTAAAGTTTTCTTTGGCGACGCTCATGAGCAGTTCCTGAACCGTGCCTGAGTAATCAGGCGCGATGTACTGCGGCTTGTAGCTAACAACTAACTCGCTTAGCTTCTTCTTATCATCAGTCTCTTCGATGCCGGCGAGAATCTTGATAAAGGTCGTTTTTCCAATGCCGTTCGGGCCTAGAATGCCGACGATTTCGCCGATCTTAATTTCTCCCGGTTCAATCGATAGTTTAAATTCGTTGAAGGTTTTTTTCATCTTGTCCCATTTCAAGAGCGGTTCGCCGACGTTTGTGCTTGCCGTTGGAGGTTTCTCGTGGAAAACGATTGCTTCTTTTCGGAACAGTATGTTCTCATCTGGGATGTAGCCTTGCAGGTAAATGTTGATTCCTGTTCGTACCCCGTGAACATGTGAAACAACGCCATAAACGCTTGGTTCTCCATAGAAGAGGCAGATTTGGTCTGAAAGGTAATCGATTATTGCTAAGTCGTGTTCAGCTACAACGATGGTTTTTTGCTGTTCCTTTAGGCTGCGTATAGCCTTTGCAACCACAAGCCTCTGCTTTACGTCCAGATAGCTAGATGGCTCATCAAAAAGGTAAGCATCAGCCTCCCGGTTAAGAGCTGCCGCAACCGCCACACGCTGAAGTTCACCGCCACTCAAGACTTCTAAGGGTCGATCCCAAACATTCTTGAGTTCAAGCTCTTCAGCAATGGATTCCAGTTGTTTTCTTTCATCAACCTTTTCAAGCAAATCTCCGACTTTCCCGGCGACTGCCTTGGGAATTTTATCCACGTACTGTGGTTTGCTGCTGACTCTGAGTTTCTTCTCGCTTATCTTTTGGAAGTAATCTTGAAGACTCGACCCTCGGTAATGCTGGATGATTTCAGGCCAATCCGGCGGGTTATCGTACCTTCCGAGGTTCGGTTTGATCTCGCCCGAGAAAACCTTGAGCGTGGTGGTTTTACCGATACCGTTTTGCCCAAGCAAGCCCAGCACAGTTCCGGGTGAAGGCATGGGCAAACGAAAAGGTTTGAAGCTGTTCTCGCTGAAGCGGTGGCTGCAATCTTTCTCAAGCTCGTCTGGCAGGTTGACGATGCTGATGGCTTTGAACGGACATTTTTTGACGCAGATACCGCAGCCGGTGCAGAGCACTTCCGAAATTACAGCTTTGTTTCCTTCAACTTTTATGGCTTCCACTCTGCTGCGTACCATCGGGCAGAAGTTGACGCAGGGTTGATTGCACTTTTTAACCTTGCACTTGTCCTCGTCAAGCACAGCAATTCGAGTCATAACTAGCTCGCCAACTATGAAGATAACAACTAAGTTATAAATTTAAAATCCAAAATTAAAGTTTACAAATCACTTTAGGCCTAATTTGAACTTTCAAATCCCTTACAGTTAGCGTGCCCCTGCATCGAGAAAACAGGTTTACGGGTTTTTTTCGTTTTAAAAAATCCCGCTTCAAATGATTCATTAAAATAAAAGTTGACTTAAAAGAAAAACAATAAAAAGATCAGTTTTAGGGCTTTAGCTTACCATTCTTCTTCTTCCCATTCTTCATCTTCGCCTTCTTCCCATTCGTCTTCCTCTTCAAATATCACTCTTTTCACCTCCAACTAAGACGCATAAGTATCCCCTACCTTGCGTCAGTTTAAATGTTTAGATTCGTCAAGTGTCGTTATATCAAACCACACTTTGGGGTCAAAACATGTTTAATGCGCTGATTTTTCCACTTGCTTTCCTGGACAGATTTAGACATAAATCATTTTGCTCGCCAAAGCGAAAACATGGCGCACGGTCGCAAGCCCGCCGCAAATCAATTGGGCGCCAAGGGCCGCACTATATTTTCTCAATTCCGACTTTGACGGTTACCCATCCTTTTTTATCAAAATGAATAAATCTGGCTGAACAGCATTTGAGTGTCGGGATGATGTGTGGCGACGGCTTCGAGCCTTTTGCTGTGAGAAATCGTCAATTATCACTGACCCAGAAAGGGGAACCGTTTCTGTTTTCCCAATGGTTTTTTTATCAAAGAATCAACGCAAGCAAATGCTATAAGCCGATAAGCGTCAATCTTAAAAGGCTTAAGCAGCCTATCTTAATGCGTAGCTCTTTGAATGGAGAGGTAACAAGGTGGGCAGCGATAAGGTAGGAAGCAGCCCTTCAAGCAAAGATGCAGAACTGGGCGAGCGAAAAATAATTGACATCATTGTTCGCCACCTCGAAACCATGCCTAACCCGCCAGTGCCCTTTGGTGACGACGTGTCCGCCGTCGATCTGGACCAAAAACGGGTCGCGATACTGAAAACTGACATGCTTGTAGGCAAAACTGACATGCCTCCGAATATGAGCCTATGGCAAGCCTCACGCAAAGCGGTTGTCATGAACATCAGCGATTTCGCATCCAAAGGGGTCGAGCCTATAGCAGCTCTAGTTTCCCTAGGGTTACCGAGAGGCTTCATGCAGAAGGATATCGAAGAAATCGCACGAGGTTTAAACGCGGGAGCCCGGGAATACGGGGCATATATAGTCGGCGGCGACACGGGCGAAGCCTCAGACCTCATCATTTCAGTCTCGCTCTTTGGAACGGCTGAAAAAACAAGCCTGATGCTACGCAGCGGGGCTAGGCCAGGCGACGTGTTAGCTGTAACAGGGTTCTTCGGTAAACCAGCCGCTGGGTTACGCTTGCTAATGGATAACTGTTCAGCGTCGCCTCATCTGCGTGACGTTTTGCTGGGCGCGGTCTGCATGCCTAACGCCCGACTGAAAGAGGGATTAGCGCTTAGCCGTTCAGGCGCAGCGTCAGCTTCGATCGATTCAAGCGACGGTTTAGCGTGGAGCCTGCATGAAATCGCTAGAATGAGCAACGTTAGCTTTGTCGTCAACACCGTTCCGGTCTCTGACGAGGTTAAAAGATTCGCGGAATTCAACAATCTGGACCCCTTGGAATTGGCACTTTACGGCGGAGAAGAATACGAGCTAGTAGTAACGGTTAAGCCTAACAGGTGGGCCGAAGCTGAAACCGCGGTTGAAGCAATCGGTGGATGTCTCTTACCCATCGGAAAAGCCACAAGGGACACCCAGATGCTCCTAGACGTCGATGGTCAGAAACGCCCTATTGAAGCCCGCGGTTGGGAACACTTCAAGAGCAAGATTTAACCTTACGGTCCAACAGGTAATTGATTATCGTGATGCACGAAGCCGCCAAGTAGGGCTGTTTGCCTAAACTGATTTTTTCGCCGAACCTAAGCGCAAACCTTTCCACGTTCCTGGGCAAGCCGACATGGTCACCTAGCACAAAAACAGAGTCGTCAGCAAGCTCCAGTTCAGCAACGTTTTTTCCGCTTTCCTCCAAAACGTACACATGGTGAGTTTGAGCTTCCCTCTTAAGCAGCGCTTCAAAACTTGATCTGTCGACGCTGATGCCTGGATGTGGCTTGCCAGCGATTACTTTTTTGAGGATTTCCTGCCATGTCTCCACGTCTGTTCGCACATCATACAGCTGGTCTCCGTCGATTTTCATGTGCAGCGGAGGCTTCGGTGGACCATTCAAGACGACGTGAAAAATTACGTCTCTACGTATCCCATGGGAGAGGAAGAGACTGGTAACTACGCATTCGTATGTTATGTCTAAGCGTCCAGCGTCGTGTAGGTTTTGGAATGTCGCGTTGGTTTTTCCCAAGCGTGAGAACAAGATGAACTGTCTCGGCATCAGCTTTCACAGTTTAGCGCTACGCAAACCTGCTTTAAAGCCTTCCCAAATAGGCAAGTTTAGCTGGATAATCTGGATAAAAAATCGCAGTTGGAACAAGTTTTAATTCTGTCTTCTGCAGTTCGGTCCGCCTTGCCCTTTTCTTGCTCTTGCTTCATGTTGTCTTCATAAGAAAATCTTCTAAGAATTGCTTCAAGTTTTCATGCATTTTTTTTGCTGGCACCCTTAAATGCTCTGTCGTGCTGGCGCTAGGCTGAATGTAGCCGTGTTCTGTCAAGTAAAAGAGTACACTTGAATAGTCCTCCGCCACCGCACAATTCACGGTGACCATGCCCAACTCCTTGCAGGCCCAATATCTGTGGTGACCATCTAGGACAGCGTACAGGTCTAACCGTGGATGTTTCACAACAACTAGGGGCTCTATCGGCTCGTTTGCCTCGATTTTTTTCTTATAATACTCAACGCCTTCCCTGGAAACCTTCGTGTCGGCAACTACCTTATCAATTGGGAGGGATCGCTCGTACTTGCGCGGGTTAATAAACAAGTCTGGAGTAAACTGGGGACGCTCGCCTTCTTCGGCTCTGTCCGTCAAAGTCTCCGTGTCTTTTTTAACAACATCAAAGATATCCGTTGAGATGTTACATCATCCAACAGACTATTACGCTACCAGCAATATCTAATTTTCCTAACTTTTAACGCGAAGATAGCGCTTGTTGGCGTTCTCAATGTAAACCTAATCGTCTATAGACCAATTACGCGAGGGATAAAATAACCGAGGTTACAGTGACTAAAAAGTGCCAAATACTAGTAGTAATTAAGTGTTAGTAAACAGGAGGTTTCAAAGTGGCAAGCAATCACATCACGATCAAGGTTCACGTTCCGAGCACGAGAGAGAAATCCTTTTTCTTCCTTGCCGGCGTAATTATGAGCGTGCCTATGGCAGTTTTCTTCGAAGCGTATTTGGATTCAGCGCTCAGCGGACTCTCAACCATTGTCGCAACAATAATTTCGGTTGCTTTAATCGCTCCGTTTGTTGAAGAGTTCTCGAAGGCTTTTCCGTTGTTTTATCGGCACGGCGAAACCCAAAGGTCCATAGTTATTCTTGCCGTGTGCGTGGGTTTAGGGTTTGGAATCGTGGAGTTTCTCGAATACGTATTCTTGCTGCACGTTCCAGTCATCGACAGGATACCTGGCCTCTTTTTTCACCCTGCAAGCACTGCAATAACGGCGTATGGTATAGCGACCAAGAAAACCACAAGGTATTACTTACTAGCGGTGGGGCTTCACTTTGCCAACAATTTCTCGGCGATAATTAGTCCAGTGCCAATATCTACTATCATCGTCGCCATAACCGTTGTTATAGCCTACCGACTGTACACGAAAACGCAAGAAACAATAATCCCTGATGACTACGCAGAAGTTACAGAAGTAGAGCCAGCATGAAAAAGGGCACCTGATGAAACATCGTTCCAGAAAAGTGTTGTATGGCTGCTTCTGCACGCGCAGTCTCGGTTCCCTTGTTCAGAAGAATATTGGCAAGATAGGAGCTGGTAGAAATGCGGGTCAGTAATGAATATCTTTGGGCGAAGTTGAATATACCTTGACGAGGCAAAAGTAATTGGCTCAAAAGAAGCAAGCCGACGAAGCACTTGCGAGCATGGCGGCAGATCAAGAATTCTTAACTGAACCCATCAATGAAGTTTTAGCAAGCCTAAAGACATCTCAGGCAGGTTTATCCTCAGAAGAAGCGGAGAGCCATCTAGCGACTTACGGCCCCAACGAATTAGCAAAAAAGAAAAGACGCACCGGCCTTATCGGAATTCTTTACCAACTGAGAAACCCTCTAGTACTCATACTCGTTATTGCCGCTATAATTTCTGCCTTGGTCGGCGACCTGACCGATGCCACAATAATTCTCGCCATTGTTTTTCTCAGTGGAGCTCTCGATGCTTATCAAGAGAGGAGAGCTCAAAACGCGGCCGAGGCACTGGAGGAAAAAGTAATTACAAAGGCAACCGTGCTTAGAGACGGTAATAAACAAGATGTTAAACTTGCAGAGATAGTCCCAGGAGATATCGTTTACCTTGTAGCGGGGGACATTATTCCCGCAGATTCAAGGTTGATCAGCACAAAAGACTTGAACCTTAACCAATCCGCATTGACAGGGGAATCGTTTCCTGTGGAAAAAAACGCCAATCCACTTGCAACGTTCACGTATGATCTTTGCGATTGGAGCAATTTCGTTTTTATGGGAACATCAGTAGTCAGCGGCACAGGAACTGCTGTCGTGGTAAAAACGGGGAATTCGACACAATATGGCGGTATCGCCGAAAAACTTGTGGGCAAACCGACCGAAACAGAATTTGAAAAGGGACTTGGGCGCTTCGGTACTATGATGAGTGAGGTAACGCTGGCTCTGGTGATCTTCGTCTTTTTCGTAAACGCATTATTCTATCAAAGCAGCCGCAGCATCTTGTCCTCGCTTCTTTTCGCGGTTGCTCTCGCTGTGGGCATGACGCCAGAACTTTTACCCATGATACTGTCCATCAATTTATCAACCGGAGCCTTAAATATGTCGAAAAAAGGCGTCATTGTCAAAAGGCTACCGGCAATCCAGAATTTCGGCAGCATGGATGTCTTATGTACAGATAAGACCGGCACGTTAACAGAAGACAAGCTAACCCTAAACAGCTATGAAGATTTGGACGGGAAACAAGCCGAAAAAGTATTGGATTACGGCTATTTGAACTGCGTTTTTGAAGCAGGAATAAAAAGCCCTCTAGATGACGCTGTCCTCCAGTACAAATCTTTCGACGTGAAAACCGTAAACAAGATTGACGAGATACCCTTTGACTTCATCCGAAAACGCGTTTCAGTCGTAGTTGATTACGACGGACAAAACCTCCTGATCTCAAAGGGAGCTCCTGAAGAAGTCGTCAAAATATGCACGTATTCGGAAACGAATGAGAAAATAACAGATTTCACGAACGTCAGTCAAAGCACTTTCCAGAAAAGATTCGACGAACTCAGCTCTCAAGGATACAGAGTTCTGGCAGTCGCATACAAGAAAGTTCAAGATGATAAAACTCACTATTCCATAGATGATGAAGAAGGCCTGGTCTTTCTTGGCTTTCTTTCTTTTTACGATCCACCCAAAGCAAGTGCGAAGGAATCAATCCAGTTTCTGGCAAGAGACGGTATAGAACTCAAACTCGTTACCGGCGACAACGAGTTGGTGACAAAAAACCTCTGTGAACAGTTAGGGTTGAACATAAAGGGAATCCTTCTCGGAAGCGAAATCGCTCAGATGCAAGACGATGCTTTAGCACGCGTTGTTGAGGACAACAACATTTTTGCCCGTGTCAATCCAACTGAAAAAGACAGAATAATTAAGGCGTTACAATCAAATGGGCACGTAGTGGGATACATAGGCGATGGCATAAATGACGCGCCTTCCCTTAAAAACGCTGACACAGGGATTTCGGTTGACAACGCTGTTGATGTCGCCAAAGAATCCGCCGACCTGATACTCCTGAAGCAAGATCTGACTGTCCTTGACCAAGGCGTCTTGGAAGGAAGAATCTGCTTTGGCAACACGATGAAATACATAATGATGGCAGTCAGTTCAAACTTTGGCAACATGTTCAGCATGGCAGGTGCATCTCTGTTTCTTCCCTTCTTGCCCATGACAGCCACTCAAATCCTGCTAAACAATCTCCTGTACGATCTCTCCGAAGCCACTATTCCCACAGACAACGTCGATGAAGAATACATCGAAAAGCCAAAGAAAATGGATGTTTCCTTCATTCAAAGATTCATGTTAATTTTGGGTCCAATTAGCTCCATATTTGATTACCTGACTTTCTTCCTGATGCTCGTGGTGTTTTCAGCCTCGGTTCACGTTTTTCAAACCGCATGGTTTATCGAATCCCTCTCCACGCAAACACTCGTAGTTTTCGTATTGAGAACCAGAAAGACGCCGTTTTTCAAGAGCAAACCAGGCAAATACTTGCTTATTAGCAGCATCATGGTCGTAGTTGCCGCTTTTGCACTGCCTTATTCGCCGCTTGCCCCCGCATTCCATTTTGTGCCGCCGCCGCTAGCCTTCTATCCGGCGTTAGCAGGGCTAATCGTCGCCTACTTATTTCTGACTGACTCTGTCAAGAAATGGTTCTACAAACGGTATGGCTATTTGCTTGAGCAGGAATACGTGATAAAGAAGGCAAAAGTTGCAAGTCCAGTCACTAACAATAGTTGATTTTGCATAAGAAATAAGCTTTTATATTCAGCAAGCTCAGATCAACCTTTTTCTCGTAACACCTAATGTCTATCCAATCTATCTGTAATGCCTGCTCCGTGTTCGGCTAAGAATGATTTTCATTTTCCAAATTCTAATCAGTGTGGCGAGAGTTTCGTTGCGCCAAAAATCTTACAATGTGAACAACAATGTAAACGGAAGATAAAACCAGTAGAACAAAGAAGAGAGTTCTCTGTGAATAATCAAACGAGGCAGTAAAAATGGAGATGCTGAAGTAACCAATGGCTTCGAGAAAAATGAATCTCAACGCGAATCCTGCCGCGCTCGACCATAAGAATTCCCCTGTGCCCATCTTCAATGTTCCAGCAGCCAGAGATACGGCACTGTAAAAGAACGGAATAAACGTGGCTATAAAAATGGAAAAATTACCATGATCAATTATCCATTTGTCTGTTGCCTCAAGTTTCTCTTCGGATACGTGGAGGAACGACATAACTTTCAACAGTACCGGTCTGGCAGCAAGTCTACCACAGACAAACTCAATCGGAATCACGGCTCCTACAAGGCAAGCTAGAAAAACGAAGTATGGATTAAAAAAACCCAATGAAGATAACAAACCGCAGAGGGGAACAACAAAGTAATCGGGAACGGGTGAAATGAGGATAGTAATGAAAATACCCAAGTAACCCGGCATCATAAGCGTCGACGACACAGTATTTGCGCCATAAGGCGTCACAGTCACAAAATGGAAGTAGCCATTGAGCAGACCTAGAGTACTAAAGAGAACCGTTAAAATTGAGATTACGAAGAAATAATGCCAGTATTTACTTAGTTTCCTCTTTGCAACCACTGTAAAATCGTGTGTAGTTTTTTCATTTTGGATAGACCAGCTTTTTTTCAGAGAGATCGTTACTTCCATCGATCTTTTTCTCGCGTTCTTCGAGGTTTTGATTCAGCTTAAAATTAGGTTAATTCCACTATTCAGTGGCCTATTATAATTTTCCCCTTGGTTTGGACGACTTGTTGAAAACGCAATAGCTAAATCAAGTCTTCAACGCGGCAAGCCCTCGCTTATTTGGAAGTTGATTTTCTTACTTAGAGTTGTTTATAGATAATTCTCTAAGAACAAAAGGTGCAATCGCAAATTTGTCGAGGATAGAATTTTTATCCCAAAAGCCAGAATTGATGAGAAGGCAAAGTTTGAAGCATGGAAGGATGAAATCAAGAAGAAATCGGATAAATCCAAAGAAACAAGTGACAAAACTCCAACAAGAAAACCACGGATCAACAAGGCAAAAACGCCCAAACAACCTTGTCTACTTCATGTGCTGAGCATTTTTCTGTACCTTAATTCTTTACGCCCGTTTCCAACTTTCCAATTATTTTTTTGTTACCGATTTTTTAAGACTGCGGGTCTAATGCGCCAAAGTTCGTTTATAAGGTTGCAAGAATAACTGCGATTATTCCCGTTACGAATACGCCGTCGAAGGTCCCTGCACCGCCGATACTGGCAACTGGTGCTCCAAGGTCAGGGATTTTTCCCAGATTCAATAAGTCTGCGCCTAAGAGTGCGCCCAGTGTTCCTGAAACGTAAGCGACTATTGCTGGGTTGGATGGGGAAAGAATAAGGGCGGAAACAGCTGCCGCAATTGGCGGGACAAAAGTTGGAGTCTGAATACCGACTCCTCTGACTGGTCGGGCTACTAGATGGGTGATGATTGTCACCACCAGCACGCCTATAAGACAGTCGAGGACGATAGACCATGGAGAGATGAAGAGAAGAAAAGCGCTCATTCCAGCAGGTATCAGTGCGCCCCCAACATTGACCTCCACTTCGGTGTACGTTTCTTCATACGCAGCTCTTGGAATCCGATATTTTATGCCAAACTGACTGACATAGTCATCACGAACTAAGGGTGTTTTGGATTCAACCTTATACAAAGGAATGTTTATAGCGCTGCCAAGCAAGCTGCCCACCAATATGATTATGATAGCTGCATCGCCTGCGGTCGAAAACGTAAAGCTTATCAAACCTGAAAATACAATAATGAGAACCAATAGGGTTACGAGTCCCAGCAGGACATAATACGAGTTACTGTGGGGAAGATAAACTCTCTTGTCGCTCATAGCGTTCCTTTCTTGCCTATTAGCAATTAATAGCAAACGCTTCCAAGTTTAAAACGCTTTCCCACATTGGTGTCTACGATGATTTCTGGTAAGCCTTGAAATTTCGCAGCCAAAATGTTATGGAATCTTTAGCTCCCCCAAAGCATAATAACATCTGGTTACCTATTTTTGGATTAAGAAGTGTCGAATTTGTCCGAAACGCCACTTTCCTTCAATATAGTTCCTGAATTTCCAAAGGATTACATAGGCAAGTTCTACGAGTTCATGTATCATTATTTTCTTCCTCAAAATCCGACCAGATTTACAGATATTTCAATTGGAAACTTTTCAATAAGCTATTCAGTTGTTAGTGACAGCGGACAGAAAATCTTAAGAGTTCAAGTTTCCGGCGACGAATCAATCAACGCTGTCATCACTCCTCTTATCCCAGATGTTTCAGAGAAAGAGGTTTCAGAAGCTAAAGAAGATGTTGATATAGCAGAGGACACATTTGAAGATCAAGTTAGAAAAAACAGTTTGTTTTTCGCGTGGAGAGAGGGCGAATCCGTAGTTCCTGAAAAAGTCTCAGCTGAACAAAAGCCCCTTCAGCGGCTGTTTTTGGAGACACAGATTTTACTTATGCTTGCTTTCATGGCTGTAGGATTAGTTCTGTGGTACTTTATTGGCCCTCTTCTTCCAATAGTGCTGCTCGCCATTCAGTTTGTTTTTGTACTCTACTCAAACAAGATAGTTGCTCGGACCGCAGACTGGCGCATAACGCAGAAAAATCCCTTCATTCATATTCTGCAATATCCTATGTCCCTGCAGGACCAGGGTTCTGCCAAGTTATCAAAAGAAGACTTGGTGAAGTTGAAGCAAGAAATTTACAAGGTCACAATTGCCGAGAAAGGGGAGCTTGACAGCCAATCAGCTCAAACAGTATTTTCAAAATATGGAATCGACTGCAAAAAAGAAGATTTTATGCCGAGGAAAGTAGACGTCTATGAACTTGTGAAGAAGGTTGCGGATAAGTTTGGCTACAAAGTGCCTGAAATCATAATATCTAACACGTTGGCTCCAAACGCAGCAGCTTCTGGTCCCAGCCCGAGCCGAGGCATAGTTTCGATAACGACAGGAGCGTTCGTGCAGCTTAACGACGAGGAGCTTGAATCTGTTTTGGGACACGAGTTCGGTCACTTAAAGGGGCGAGATCCACTCTGTCTATACGCCTTGTCAGCTGTCCAGTATCTTTTCTACTACTACGTTATTCTGGGGCTAGTGCCTGCTGACGCCTACTTTCTCTTGCCCATCTACCTGTTTATCCTGTTGTCGATAACATACTTTATCTCCAAGTTCTTCGAAGCGAGAGCAGATATAGTCTCGGCAAAAGTCATAGGCCAACCAAAAGTCTTGGCTGACTCGTTGGAAAAAATAGGTTTTCAAAGATTGCTTTTCGAACGTGAGCCTGCTGGTCGTGTTATGGATTGGCTAACTTGGGATCCTCATCCTCCGATTTACTTTAGGATCGCACGACTACGAAACCTAGGGGATCCTTCAAAAATCAAAAGCCCTTTCCTCTACTCAGCAAAGGACGTAACGAAAGGTTTCCTGGAAAGTTTTTAGACAACAGAAAAAATCCCCCGCGAGCATTTCTGACGAGGGGCGATTTTTCTCCACGGCATCAAGTTGCTGCTTGTTCGCTACAAATAAGTAATGATCAATAAATCTGGGTTTTCGCCGAATCAATAAATATTTAAGCTTCTTCGGCGCCGATACTTTAATCGGTAATTTTCACGAGAGAAAGTGTATATGTTCACAAAGTGCTGCCGTTATATGCATTGTCAATAATAATCACTTTTGCCAGCAGTTTCATCGGGATTTTATTTTTTTTACCTGCACTATCAGACGTAATCGTGTTTGCAATTCTAGCAGTTTTAACCATAGTATGCGTAATAATACTGGGATTCAGGCCGAGTTTTCCTTTGCTTCTAATATTCAACGTGCTTGAAGGGCTTTCTTTATCGAGCTTGCTTTTCGTGGCAGGTGTGACTGATCCCACGATAATACCAGGAGCCTTCGGGTTGGCTGCTCTAATATTTACGGTTTTTTCACTGGTGTCATGGAAGTCAAGTTATAACTTCTTGTCTTGGGGAAAAGCTTTGTTTGTGCTGTTGATAGTCGCGGTCATTGCCTCGATAGTGGAAATATTCATTCAAGCATCATGGATTGATTTAGCAATCGATGTAGGAGTAATAATCCTGTTCATAGGATTCGTCTTGTATGATACTCAAAACATACTCAAAAGGTATTCAGACGATGATTACATCAATGCATGCGTCAGCCTTTATCTTGACTTTCTGAACATCTTCGTAAGACTAATTGAAATATTATTAGGACAAAGAAAAGAGCGTCTTAAATGAGTTAAACGACACGCGGATCATGCGGCGACGGCTCCGTCGTACTCTTACTACTTGAACGACAACATAGACAGAAAATAAATGAGCCGTCTCGACATTACGTTTCAAAGTTTAGCGCTACGCAAATCCCCTTTAAAGTGCTTCTCATCAAGTGTTCACTTCTAATTTCTTTGCATTATTAATCGCAAGAGAACAAGAATGTTGTTTGTCACAACAACGGCGAAAAGCAACATGACGCTAAAGTAGGCAATTTTCAGCGCTTTCGACGCAATTTTGAAGGAAGCTGAATTTTTGTCACGTGCCTGCATTAGCGTTTTGTCTGCAAAGATGAAAAGAAAGCACACGGCAACTGTCACTGTTAATTTTAAGGCTAAAAAAGCCGGGAGATTAGAGTTGACTAACCCGGCAATCACGGGGTTAAGCTCCTGTGTACCGAAAAAAGAGGTTCCGATAGCCGTTGTTAAGCAGTCCATGGTGCCCATGAAAATTAAGAATAAGCTTTGGATTGTTTGGCTACTCAACAAAATCGTTTTTCTCCTTTCTACTTGTGAGGATAATCCTATGGGGTTGCTGAGGAAGGCTTCAGGCGTGAAAAGTCAATTTAATCAAAGATCAATCGTCTACAGCTGTAGGATAGGAAAGTGTATCTACAGCTTTTCCGCGACTTTCTGGTAGTATTATGAAAACGTGTTTTTTATATGTTCACTGCTCTGATTGAGTCAATAGGATAGAATGGATAACTCGAAAACTTCACAAGCTTAAGCTTCGCAACTTGTTCAAACCGCACGCTTAAATCAGCCGCCTTCCGGCTGTGTCGACGAATTGCACCGACAAAATGTATCGTCGTTGCCTATCTGTAGGGTCCCTGCACGCACACAAACAAGCTTAAAGACAAAAAGTGCAAAACTGCCGTTCCTTCAAGACAAACAAGTTGACGGTGTCAATCCGAGCTCGTGCCAAGTTTCCTAAATTAGAATGCGCTTAATTATGTCGGAGTGATTAGCGTTTTTTTCCATGAAGACGCTTATCTTGTTCTCGCCTATTCTCATGAAGAGAACCTTCAATTTTATGCCCTCAACCAAAACGCTTTCAACTTCGGCAAGGTTTAACTGTTTCGCGATATCCAGGCTTGACTCATTCAGCTGGTAAGCCAACGCGGCGTACTGGCTTATTTTATCAAGTTCAGATAAATCTAGCATGGCTGAACTGCTGCTTCTCAGAATGTAGCCTATGACGCCGTTTAGTTTACGTATTTCAGCGAGGCTTGCGCTGAGGCTTGCGAAAACAGAACCTTCGTCACAAGTGGACGACGGGATAACTACGTTGGGTAGCTCGGTTTCGGTTTCGTCGGCTAATGAGTTCCGCTTCAACTTTTCTTCTCCCTCGCCGTAAGTATCACAGGCTTAATGATCACAAGCTTGCCTTCGCTTATGTTCAAGGTTCGCAAAATCTTCTCAGGAATCTTGATTATTCCTTTAGCGTTGCCGTCTGCTTTACTCATGGGTTTAAACTTGCATATGAGGGTTCTGCCCTCCAAGGTTTCAACGTTCACTTGCGTGATTTCCCTGTCACTGTAGAGGTCACTCCACATAGCGACAACGTCTTTATCAACTCGCACAGTATTCGAAGCGACCAGAAGCCCCCCGATTTTCTCCACCATAAACTGATTCACGGGCGGCTTCGGAAAAATCAGCTCGGAATCAACTTCAAGCGGATCCGGCAGCGATTCCATCGGCTTTGGCTCTTCAAGCGGCTCAACGACCTGTTCCACAGGCGTCGGTTCTTCAGGCATCTCGAAAACCTGCTCAGTCTCTTCAGCCTGTTCAGCTTGTTCAGGCTCTTCAAAATCTTCAGTCAGTTTAGCCTCGGGCTTTTCGATGTTAAGTAACTGGTTTTCGGGCAATGCAGTGGAAACTTGATTCACCAGTCTGACAACGGTTGGCACGACGACGCAGGTTAATGCTTTAACCCTCTTTTCATCGGCCTCGCGAGAAGAAAGGGCTGCAAGGAAACAGTCGTCCATGGATGTAACGCTTAATTGGCTGCTTACGCCGTAGATAGTTAGGGTTTCTACACCGCCTATAACATCCGCCTCCTCTGAAATATCGTCGATTGCTGTGCTGACCTTTTTAGCTTGGTCCTCAGTGACGGTTTCGGTGCTTGCTAAAACTTCGCCGTCTTTTTTGAAGACGAAAGCGCTGGCTATTTCTGGGCTTATGTTCCTGAATTCACTTATGATTGTTTGCAACGCGGTTGAACAGGCTTCGGTCACTTTTCGCTCCAGCCAGCCTACCGAGTTAACTTATCTTGAAAAGAATACGCTGCGGAATGCCCTCGTCTTCCAACACTAAGTACTTGAGGCCTTCAGTGTCGCCGAGCTGATCCAGCCATTTTAACGCTTCACGCACCTTCTGCAGAACCAGGAGCCGTTCCTGATAGCTGCGCACGACTTCTTCTATGGCGGTTAACTCGTGGAAAGCGTTCGCGTCTAAGACGATGTTTAGTGTACCAACGGTGATTTCGCTTGGATTCTCAACACTGGTTTTTTTACCCGCCAATTTCATCACGACTTCGCGGACTTTTCTCGACTTCTCCGCCAAAGTGCGAATCTCATCCAGTCGACGCAGGTACTCACCCAGCACGCTCTTGGTTTCGGACAACTCCTTGTCCAAATCTTCCGCAATTGCCTGAGCGGAATTGTACTCTTGTATTTCTGTTACCATGTTTTTGTGCCTCCAAAAGAGGAAAGAAGAGAAAGGGAAAATGAAGGATCCATTTTCCACCTAACCCCGAATTTTCAAAGTCTAAAGATCATGGAAATTTAAGCGGTTGGAGCACCAGTGTAAGTGTATGTGCCGGTTATCGTGTTTCCTTTAGCAGTCTGTATCTTTAACGTGTATTGAGCAGTGTTCGTGAATGTCAGTGAAGCGCTGCTAAAGCCGATTACAAAGCTTGAGGTTGCGCCTTTAGCGACTGTCCAGGGTGCTGCGCCAGTTGAATTAGTTATCGTGGCTGCGTTTCCGTCGATAGTTGCGCTCGACAATGTTACGGTAGAACTACCTGTGTTCTGAATCCAAACCACAACTGAATTGGCTCCAGTGAATGTTCCAACAGTGACTGTATTGTATTGTATGTTTGTTATCGATGCTTGTTCTGCGTTGCCCATGAACCCGATGGTTAATGCTCCCATCCATGCTGCGACGACGACGCTGACTGCGACTGTGACGGCGATGAGTATGATTGTTGCGATTACGGGGCTTAGTGCTTTCGCGTTTTTCCTAAATTTTCTAAATTTCAATTGTTTCTTTTACCCTCCCTTGGGTTTCTGACTATACGTTCCACGCGTAACCTTAATAAATATTATGACTTAATACATTATATTGCGAATATGTAAAACACAACTACACTAACAACCGCTAAACTAAACATTCGTCAACCATCAAACAGCCCATCGACAACGGCAAGCCTCACACTGTTAGGTGAAAAATTTCACCTTATCAACGCCAGGTAAGTCCAGAAAATACATACGCATTTCCAACCGAGCATTAGCTCATGCCACGCACTGAAGTTTTCTTGAATTTCCACCCTTAATTCAGCATCTTCAACCTTTCGGCAGAAGCTGTAGCAGGCGTCTTCTTGTGCTTGTTTCGCCTTTGCCTTCTCAACTGAGCATATAACTTACTTAGTAACGTCTAGTGACGTCTATTGACGTTCAGTGACGCTTGTTGACGCTTATTGACGCAACCTACAAATGATTCAAACTCTACCCAAAAAAACAACCAAAAGCAAATTGAGCAAAAAATGCAAAATCAAGCTTGTTCTTCTAACAAAAGAATTCTTGCAAGCCAACATTACCCGCGCTTCGGCTTCAGCGGCTGCATTCTGGAATAACGGGAAAACAAGCCCGAATTTAACTGCGTCCGCCATGAACTATTCAAGAGCACCCGTGGCGGTGTACCTGTTTCTAGATGCTAAATCCTTTAAGCTAACGTAGACCGGAGGGTTAAGCCGAAACGTCTTGTTGATTTTAGCCAACGGTTCCGCATATGCTTTACGCTCCTATACCCTACACTCGCACGCACACACAAAACACCCAAGACAAAACGCGATAAACTATCAATTCTTTCACATCAATAACCTGCCAGTACAAGCAAGCCGAAAAAACAAAAAGTGCAAACAAAAAACTCGGGAAGATTAAGAATTTAAGCGCCGAGCTCGTCGAAAAGTTTGAGAAGAAGCCTTGCGACTTTTTCGCCGAACTCAGTCTTCACGTAGTACTTCTTGAGGGGGTCGATGCGTTCACTCTTCGCTAAACCCAGCGACTCAATCTCGATCATTCTTGCCCTGAAAGTACCATCGCTTAGCGTTAGCTTGTTCTTGCGCATGAAATCCTTGGCCTCCTTCCATTTGCCGCGGCCAGCGTAAAGAAGCAGCAGGCAGTCAATCGCATGGTCTTTTTCAAGCATCGTCTTGATAGCGGACAGTTTCGGTTCGGTCAGGATGTGCTTAATCTTCTCATCTTCGTTCTTAGCCATTTTTTAAACACCTTTACTCCTTTCATTTGATATTAACCAAAAGTTGGCGCCTCAAGCTTTTAAACCATATTACGAATTACGAAACATATCTGCAGACGCCTCACTTCCGAAATCCATTATAACACGAACATGCTTATAAATTGTCGCAAGAAAGCCCAAAAAAGGCTAAAGATTAACCATATTGCTTCAATACGACTTCAAAATAAACGAAGCAACAAACTTTTTTCAAAAAAATGTTGGGTCACAAGGCTGAAAACATTTTGTAACCTACGCGTATCAAGGGTTACTCCAGTGAACAAAAGACTTAACAACGGGAAACTTAACTAATAAAGCTGCCAATTCACCAATCGGACGAGGCATAAAAAGTGGGCGCCAAGACTCAGTATGAGGTCCCAACTTGGATACAAATACATGAAATGTTGCTTAGCCAAGCTCAGAAAATCCAAGATGAAGGATACAAACCTGACATAATCGTCGGCATCGCGCGGGGAGGGCTGGTGCCTTCTCGCATCTTGGCAGATCTTCTGGAAACGCGGGACTTCGCAATAATCACGATAGAGTACTACATTGGCATCGGGCAGACAAAGCAGGACCCTGTCTTAAAGCAATGCCTCCACACTCAATTGACTGACAAGAAGGTCCTCCTGGTTGATGATGTCTCCGACGGTGGCAGAAGTCTGCAACTTGCCAAGAAGCACTTGGAGCAGCAATGCGCAAAGGAAATCAAAATAGCCACTCTCTACTGCAAGCCAGGCACAATAACAAAACCCGACTATTTTGAGAAGGAAACAAGCCACTGGATAGTTTTCCCATGGGAAGCCAGAGAAACAATGACGAAAATAATGCAGAGAGCAGATGGCAAACCTGCGGTGACCAGAGAAATCACGAATCTTGTAAGGGCAGGATTGCCCAAGCAGTTAGCTGAGAAACTGCTGAAAAACGGCAACGGGAGCCAATAATGCTCTATTGCATAAAAGAATTCGGGACATACTCGGAGATAACCGGGTTCAGAAACATAACTTTTTTTCAAGCGGAGGCTTTCTTGAAGGCGAACCGAAAGGAAACCCGGTCAAGAATCGAATTACAAATGTTTGACGCTGACCTAATCGCGACGCAAGATCACTTGTACTTCGCCGTCTTGAATGCGCTCCAAGCCTTCCGGAATAAGACTAACATTTCTAAGAGCTTGGCTGTTGAAACTATGCTTTACGCTTCGGCACAGCGGCAGATACAGAAAGCTATTCAACGCTGCGGCATCAAACCTGAGACCACAAGCATGGCGGTTGTTATAATAAGCGAAAATCCCGATGAAATCAAAACCGTGCTTGAGGCAATGGTTGTTTGCGTCGGCGCGGAACCTGATGAGACGGTGTTAGAGATGACTGATGTTAAATTTGAGAAAATCAAGGGAGCCTTCCAGGTTAAAGCTGAAGAGGTTATGACGATCATGGATGATGGGTTCAGGGATGAAGCGGTTGTCAGCCTCATCGTTGAGCGTGTCGCACTCCTCTCGACCCAGCTGTGATCCTACAGCATTTTTTCTTTTAAAACTGACAAGATGTCGCCGGGTTTAAGCAGTGAGATGCCCGTTAACCCGCCGAGAATTTCAAGAAGAAGGATGCGGTCCGGGTTTTCAAGATCTACTTTGCGCTTGATGAGTGAAGCAGCTGCCTCAACTATGTCTTTCGAGTGGAGTGTGGTGAAGCGTTTTTCAACGGTGACCCTGAAAGTTTCCTGCTCACCGATTCTGCCCGCTAACTCCAGAGTTACCCGCTTAATTTCCTCCAAATCCGTAGGCACAACACGTTCGATGGGCATGATTCTTAGGGCGTAGCGGAACTCGTAAGGGCGTTCATTAAGGACAGCACGTAACTTATCTATCGCCTCGCGCGGCTCCAGTGTGGTTTTGGCAACGATCAAACCCCTGATTTTGGTCTTGCTTGTCTCTGCTTGCGCGTCACTTAACTCTTCTTTAAGCAAGTAGAATAATTCATTGCACATCGGGCGCTCGTTGCCCCGGGAAGTTGTCGCGACAAGGTTAAAGTCATTAATCATCCTGTTACTCTCGCAGTAAAAAGTGCGGATAGGTTATTTTTGCTTTTAGCTTCGAAACAGAGATTTCAGACCAGCACTGAAAAAGGCATAATAGCCAGGCAAAGTATCCCGCCAGTTTTTTCTTTAAAGATGGCAGCAAAGGCTTTTTAAACATGAAAGTTCAAAGCGTTAACGAGGAAAAAAATATGCCCTCATTGGACAAAGCTAAGAAGAAGACAGAAGAAGACGCCAAAAAAATTGCTCAAGATGCAAAAAAAGTTGGGGAAAAAGTGGCGGTAAAATCCAAGAAAGTTGCTGTAGAAGCTAAAAATGCTGGCAAAAAAGTGGCTGAAGAAACCGAGAAAGCAGCTAAAAAAATAAAGAAAAAAATGTAAGAAGCCAGTAATTTTAGTTTCATTTTTTTCTTTTTTCCCGAAATTAGCGCGGCAAACCCGACTTTGCGTTTTTATTTTCTTATTTCACTGGTTAATTTCGAGAAAAAAGTGGAGCTAGAAGTGGTCGAGAATGAAGTTTCTCAAGGCTTCGTGTTTTCCGAGGTAGTTTATGATGAGTTGAGTGGCTTTTACTATCTGAACGTCCAATAGCCTCGAAATAGTCAACGAATAAACAAAAGTGAAGATTCCTAAGGGAATTTCCAAGATAAAATTTATTGAATGAAAAATCAGTATGAAAGCTACAGTAGGCAAGATCCCCAAAAGCCCCATAATCACCGATCTTATAATGAAGTAAAGCCTCGATTGCCACGTTGAAACCAGAAGCGCCTTGACAACTGCCCTCTTGCCTAGGTCTCGTTCGCGCGGGGTTTGCGCCTCCGCCGCGTGGTCGAGCAGGGTTTTTGCTTGTCTCGTGTTCGTCAAGTGCAGAATTTTTTGCATTTCTTTGGATTCCGCTAAGTCAGTGGATTTTGCATGCGCTACTTCGTTTACGATTTTTTCTGCTAAACTGTCAACCTCTTGATCAGAAATTGAGCTCATGAATTCTTCCGACCTATTTTAATCGCGAATCAATTTGTTTTATTTCTTTTCAACTTAATAAGGTTCATTTTTTCGAGTTAAATGATTTTGTGAACACCCTTACGGAACGCAAACGGATTGGGGGAAAGAAGGAATAAGAAAATTGCACTTTGAGATTACAGGGGATTGTTGACATGCTGTTATATAGTACAGATGCCTGTTTCTAAAACTGTCAAGGCAATGACGATTCGTCGTTTTTCTTTCTAACGCTGATTGCTACATTCACAGGACACGTCTTAAGATACGACTCAAAACGGAAGAAACGGACGTTAATATTTTTACCTATTTTACGAGTATGCATAAATTTTTTTCTTTCAGAAGAGGTGCTATTGGGTTTAATTTTGAAAAGGATTTAAAAACCACGCACTCAATAGAATAGAAACATGTCAATGTTTCCAGCCGAAGTGAATCCAAATCAACTGGCGGCTTTCCTCAGGTCAGTCTACAGGTCAGACGGGGTTGTCCACGTACATAAATTAGCAACCGATCTCGGATGGGACTTAACAAGACTTCTCCCGATCCTTGATGCAGCAGAGATACTTGGTCTAGTCACGGTTGAGAAAGGTGAGGCTAAACTTTCAAGTGAAGGCCAAAGAATAATCAATGTAAAAAAAGGCAGAGCAATGGAGCTGAGAAATTCGCTTTCGCATATTGAGCCATTCATGACGGCGCTCCGATTCAAAAAAAAGTTTACCGGAGAAGACGTTGCAAAAGAACTTTCTAAAAAAGGAATAAGATGGCATCACGAAGACGAAGTTAACTCGCTGATTGTAAACGAGATGCTGATGCACTGGGGTATAAGAGCAGGAATTTTGGATTACGATGGCTCCGGCTTCACGTCCCGTGATTAGAGTGATTTATCAAGTTAGAAGCGAATATATTTTATCAACGTAATAATGAAATCGCTGAGAGCCCGTGTCCCGAGGTCTAGGCAGGTCAATCGGCATGTCAGCAACAACCTTAGAAGGTCTGTTAGACATCACAACGGCTCGATCAGCCAACTCAACAATCTCATCCACATTGTGGCTGACCATAACGACAAGGTTGATAGGAGATTCAGTCCCTATCAGCATCGAGTACACTTCGCCTCTCAGATGCTCGGCGGTTAAACCATCCAAAGAATTAAACGGCTCGTCCATCAGCAGTATTTCAGGTTCAACAGCCAACGCCCTGGCTATTCCAACTCTCTGCTTCATGCCTCCGCTTAATTCGCCGGGGTAAGTTTTTTCAAACCCTGTTAATCCAACCTCGGAAATCACTTTCATGGCTTTCGCGTTAGCTTGAGATGGCGTTGCTTTATCTCTGGATATCAAGGGAAGTTCTATGTTCTCAAGAACATTCTTCCAGGGAAGCAAAGCGAAGTTTTGAAATATCATAAAAACCTCGTCTGACGGACCGTTTACTTCGACTCCATTAATCTTGACTGTGCCTGAAGACGCCTGTTGTAAACCCGCTATCACTCTCAAAAGCGAAGATTTTCCACTACCAGACGGACCGGTAATCGCTACAAATTCATTTTTTGTTGCGGTGAAAGTCACGCTGTCCACCGCCTTCAAGCTCTCTTTTCCAAGCTGGTAAGTAATGCCTACATTCTCGACGTCAAGTAATACGTTGGAGGCGCTTCCGTTCTGCCGTTTTTTTTGGTTTTCGGTTTCAGACGTCATTTTTACCCATCCTATCTTCTATACGCAAACCTCTTGGTCGTGTAATTATACAATCTTCTCCAGAAAAGCAGATTGACTGCCACTATTACTGCAGACATTGAAACCACGGTGAGTCCGAGAAGAACCAAATCGCCCGTGTTGATAGCAACGTTGATGAGCACGCCAACACCATATGAGACTCGAGTTATCACTTTTCCGGATACGCTGAAGTACTCGGCAACTATCAAGGTATTCCATGCTGCTCCAACTCCTGTTATTGATCCCGTCACAAAGGAGGGAAGAGCGGCCGGAATAAGGACGTTCTTCCAATAAGCCCAGCCTTTAAGTCTCATGAGTTTCGATATTTCAAATATTTCACTGGGAATAGACCTTATCCCTGCCATAACGTTGAAGATTATATACCATATTGTGCCGAGGAAGATAACGATCGCAGCGGTAAGCTCGCCGCTATTGGGCAAATTAGCGAGCGAAGTTGCAATTGGAGGAAGGATCGCCACTGCCGGTACGGCGGATACTATCTGAAGCGTCGTTGAACCTCCCTGATAAATCTTAGGGTGCGTCGCTATCACTATCCCCAATGGAAGCCCAACGGCTACAGAAATGGCGTAGACGTACCATACCCGAACAAATGAATAAGCTAGACCGACAAGAACAGTCCCCTCCTTATCGGCTAAAATGCTCAAGCTAACCCCAGACGCAATGAGCATACTGAAAATCTCAATCAACACTACAACCAATACAGCTACACCTATTATTGCGCCAAGAACCTTGTGAAACCTAGTGAATTTGATTGGACGACGCTTTAAAGGCTGTTTACGTAAAGTTTTATCTCTGTGTGGCGCAGGGGTCGGCGTCTCAAGAGACGTTGACCGCATTCTAGCGGAGAACACTTTGGAAACTGCCTTGGTATTGACCCAAGAATAAAATCGATATATAGGATCTTTTCTCATCCGCCTAGGTTCTTCCACAAGTTTAAACTTTTCTGACCAATCAGAGAATGGTCCGAGGAAAAAAAGTCTTGTAAGTATAACCGCGACGATCAAAACGATTAGCGCATCTGCGTATTGACCCCAAAGCCCTTCTGAGGAAAAGCGTGCTATATCGACACCTATTCCGTTGGTTACTTGATAATTTTTCGTTCCGAGAGAGAATGTCTCACTCGAGATTAAGTAAAAAAGACCGACGGACCAAGAGACAACGGCGTTGAAGGCAACCTTGGACCAGCTCGCAGGAATATAAAGTTGCGTGAACCTCTTCCATAAACTCAGGTTTTCCAAGGAAGCAAGGTCCAGATATTCTTGAGGAATTGATAATACGGCTTCGTACACCGCAAACGCAATGTTCCAAGCCATGCTTGTGAATATGAGAAATATTACAGCAAGATTGATTCCCACCTGACCGGGGACGATGGCTACAAAAACAACTAAGGCGACTGGAAAAAACGCTAGAATAGGCACCGACTGGAGCACATCAAGAATCGGTATTATTATGTTGCCGGCAAATTTGTTTCTTGCCGCGGCAACGCCGACGATCCAGCTGAAAATGACGCTGATGATCAGCGCCAAAGACATTCTTATCCAAGAATAGCCAGTGTCGAGAAAGAGCTTTGCAATCAGCTGGAAAATCATCACTGTCTTCTCTCCTGATGATTCAAGATAACTTAAGTGGTAATCCTGTCAGACATATATACGTCTTCTTCAAACCTTTGACGAGTTTACGAGACAAGACCATCTTCCTTTTAGTTGACTTATGAGCAAGCAGAGCCCAGGATTTGTCACCAAGATCGGATTGTGAAAATCAGCTTGGTCAATTAACAGTGCAATTTAAGGAAACCGTAAACGGACCTTAGTAATAGTTCGAATCAGAACAGTATCAGGCGAAGTGTGCAATTTAAACGGTCGACTTTTTTTGCATGAAACTTCACCCTCGTAATCTTTCAGCAATTTCGGAAGCTAATTTGCCAAAATAACTCTGATTAGGCATTACCTAGCAGGTGGCACGTGAGTTCTGATTTCAAATAGTCCCAACACGGAATTGGTGGCGCTGCTCTTTCTATCTTGGTGCTTTTGGCATTATTGCCCGCTGTAAAACATTTAAAAACTTGGGTTTCACTGATTAGCAAACATGAGCGTGTGCCTCGATGGCTCAGCCTGGTAGAGCGGCTGCCTCGTAAGCAGCAGGCCGCGGGACCGAAGCCCGCTCGAGGC
>Ga0187784_10000135_pt1 | contig 46122 bp, 46 predicted proteins | sample 1015_SJ02_MP15_2_FD_132964 | JGI IMG/M metagenome (GOLD analysis project Ga0187784, IMG submission 132964) | Tropical peat soil microbial communities from peatlands in Department of Meta, Colombia - 1015_SJ02_MP15_20_MG | ecosystem: Environmental > Terrestrial > Soil > Wetlands > Peat | place...
AACCTGCCTAACGCGGTGGAGTACGGCACCGCCGGTGTCCCGGTGAAAGGCTACGATCTCAAGCTTGTGGACGAGAACAACCAGGAGGTCGCCGCCGACGAGCTCGGCGAGCTGCTGGTGCGCGGCGAGACTGCGGCCGCGGGCTACTGGAATCAGCGTGAACGTTCACGGCGGACGTTTGTCGGAGAGTGGACGCGCACCGGCGACAAATACGTGCGCCGGCGCGATGGGGTCTATATCTACTGCGGCCGGACCGACGACATGTTCAAGGTGAGCGGAATCTGGGTCTCTCCCTACGAGGTGGAGGCCGCGCTGATCGCGCATCCGAGCGTGACCGAGGCTGCCGTCGTGCCTGCGCAGGATCGCGACGGCCTCGTCAAGCCGAAGGCGTTCGTGGTGCTGAAAGAGGAAGGCGAGATGCCGCTCGGACGTGCGCTTCATGATGAGCTCAAGGTGCATGTGAAGCGCACGATCGGCCCGTGGAAGTACCCGCGCTGGATCGAGTTCGTGGACAGCCTGCCGAAGACCGCGTCAGGCAAGGTTCAGCGGCACCTGCTGCGCGAGAGCTCGCGTCAGCTGGCCGCCGTCGATTCGAACGCGGCATCGTGACGCGCGCCGGGCCGGCGTCTCGGCCTGAGCCTCAGCGCCGGCCGAGCTTGAGCGCCTACTTCGCATGCCTGCGAAAATCCGGCTTGCGCTTCTCGTTAAAGGCGCGCACGCCTTCCTTCGATTCGTCGGTCTCGTAGAACAGCTTGAGCGCCTGCATGCCGAGCGCGCCGATGCCGGCGATGGAATCGGTGTCGGCATTGAACGAGCGTTTCGCGATCGCGATCGCGGTCGGGCTGCGCTCCATGATCTCGCGGCACCAGCTTTCGACCTCGGCATCGAGCTGATCATCGGGCACGACCTTGTTGACGAGCCCCATCGCGGCCGCCTCGGCGGCGCTGTAGCGCCGGCACAGGTACCAGATCTCGCGCGCCTTCTTCTCGCCGACGACGCGCGCCAGATACGCGGTGCCGAAGCCCGGATCGACCGATCCGACCTTCGGGCCGACTTGCCCGAACTGCGCGCTTTCCGCCGCGATCGTCATGTCGCAGAGCGTCGCCAGCACGTTGCCGCCGCCGATCGCGTAGCCGCGCACCTTGGCGATGACGGGTTTCGGCGCCACGCGGATGATCGCGTGCAGGGCCTCCATCGGCAGGCCGACCGTGCCGCGGCCGTCATAGCCGCCGTCATGCGCCGACTGATCGCCGCCGGTGCAGAACGCCCGGGTACCAGCACCCGTGAGGACGATCACGCCGATCTTGACGTTCCACGCCGCACGGTTGAGCGCATCGATCAGTTCGTCACAGGTCTTGCCGCGGAACGCGTTGAGCTTGTCCGGCCGGTTGATGGTGATGGTCGCGACGCCGTCGCGCTCCTCGTACAAGAGATCGGTATAGGCACCCGCACTTGTCATCGTCGGTCACTCCCTTCGGCTTGAGATACGCCATCATCGGCGCATCGCGCGCCGCTTCGTGTCATTGTCCCTGCTTGGTGCCGAGCGTCTTGGCAATCTCGCGCAGCCTGAATTTCTGAATCTTCCCGCTTGGCGTGACGGGCATCTCGCTGACGAGCTCGAGCCGCTCCGGCACGTACTGCCGGGCCACCTTCTGCTCCGAGAGGAAGTGCGTTATGTCCTCGAAGGCCAGCGTCTGTCCTTGCTTCGGCACCACAAAGGCGCAGGCGCGCTCGCCGAGCCGCGCGTCCGGCATTCCGACGATCGCGACCGTCTGCACCGCCGGATGGCGGAACAGCAGGCCCTCGATCTCGACGACCGGAATGTTCTCGCCGCCGCGGATGATGATGTCCTTGGCGCGACCGGTGATGCGGATGTAGCCGTCCGCATCCATGCGGGCGAGGTCGCCGGTATCGAACCAGCCGTCGGCATCGTGGTTGAACAGTTGCGGCCGCTTCAGATAGCCGACGAAATTGGAACAGCCGCGCACCTTGAGGAAACCTTCCTCGCCGGCAGGGAGCGGCCTGCCGTCGGATCCGAAGACGCGGACCTCCATGCCGGGCAGCGCGCTGCCGTCGGTAAAGAAGGCCTTCTCGTCGGGATCACCCAGCTTCGTGGTGGTAACGGCGCCATTCTCGGTCATGCCCCAGGCGGATATGATCGCGGCGCCGAGCGTCTTGGTTGCCCGTTCGACCAGCACGCGCGGAATGGGCGCGCCGGCGGCGACGAAGAGGCGCAGGCTCGAGACGTCGCAGCCGCCGCGACCGACCGCATCGGTCAGATCCGAGAGAAACGGCGTCGACGCGAATGTGAAGGTGACACGCTCCTGCGCGATCAGGTCGGCGGCGCGACGCGGATCCCAGATGTCCTGCAGCACCACGGTGGTCTGCAGCACCACCGGCATCAGCAACCCGAAGATGAAACCCGACTGGTGCGCCAGCGGAGACGACATCAGCACGATGTCCTGCGCGGTCAGCCGGAGCCGGTCGCGGAACGGACGGGCATTCGCAAGGATCGTGTTGGACGTGTGCATCACCCCCTTCGGCTCACCCGTCGTGCCGGAGGTGTAGAGCAGTTGAATGACGTCGTCGGCGTTCTGGCGCCGCTCGGCGAAAAGTCGCTTGGCGTCGCGCCGGGTTTCCCACGGCGTGTCGATCAGGACGCGCTCGAAGCTCTCGTCGCCGCTTCCGCCGACGAGCAGCAGACGCTGCAACTGCGGCAGGTCCTGCCGCATGCCGCGCACCATGCCGGGGTGATCGAAACCGCGGAATTCCCGCGGCACCACGAAGATCTTGCTCTCGGCGAAGCCGAGCATGAACCTGACCTCGCGCTCGCGAAAGATCGGCATCATCGGATTGATCACCGCGCCGATCCTCCAGCAGGCGAAGGCGAGCGCGCCGAACTGCCACCAGTTCGGCAATTGGCACGACACGACGTCGTTCCTCTCGACGCCGAGCTCGGCAAGACCGACCGCAATGCGCTCCACGAGCTGGCCAAACTCCCGGTAGGTCAGTCGGCGCCCGCTGCCCTGCATCGAATTGAAATCGACGATCGCGGTCTTGTCGGGTGTCTCCGCGATGCAGCGGTCGAGGTAATCGACGAGCAATTCGTCTTTCCAGTGCCCGCCGGCCCGCATCGCCTGGGCGCGTTCCTTGGGCAGGATCGGATCGAACTTCATGTTTCCCCCCATCTGGCTCTTCGTCTGGCGGCGCGGCTGGCGCCGCCGCGCTGGCGCTGCTCTCGGCGGGCCGCCGTCCCGGGCTTGCTTGACAGCCTCCCGGGAAACGACGATCATTTGCGTTGAATGATCGCTCATTCAAGATACACTACTCATGATCCTGACGGAAGAACAAGAAATGATCCGCGCCACGGCGCGGGACTTTTCCAGAGCGAATCTGGCCCCCTACGCCGCCGAGTGGGAGCGCACCGCGACCTTCCCGCGCCAGGCGCTCGCCAAGATGGGAAAACTCGGCTTCATGGGCATGACGGTGCCGCCCGAATGGGGCGGGGCGGGCACCGAATACGTCGCCTACGCGCTCGCCTTGGAGGAGATCGCCGCCGGCGACGGCGCGACCTCGACCGTCATGAGCGGGCACAACTCGGTCGGCTGCATGCCGATCCTCGACTACGGTACCGAGGCGCAGAAGGAGCGTTACCTGCGGCCGCTCGCCGCCGGCGAGAAGCTGTGCGCCTTCTGCCTGACCGAGCCACACAGCGGCTCGGATGCAGCCGCGCTGAGGAGCCGGGCGGAGCGGCGCGGCGACCGTTACGTCCTCAACGGCACCAAACAGTTCATCACCACCGGCAAGAATGCCGACGTGGCGCTTGTCTTCGCCCGGACCGAGCCCGGCTCCGGCAAACGCGGCATCTCGGCATTCATTGTGGAGACCGCGTGGCCGGGCTACCACGTCGGCCGGATCGAGCGGAAGATGGGGCAGAACGCCTCGGATACCTGCGAGATTCGTTTCGACAATCTCGAGATACCGGTCGAGAACCGGCTGGGTGACGAGGGGCAGGGGTACCGCATTGCGCTCGCCAATCTGGAGGGCGGCCGCATCGGGATTGCGGCGCAGTCGGTCGGGATGGCTCGCGCCGCGTACGAACTCGCGGTGGCGTATGCCAAGGAGCGCGAGGCCTTCGGCAAGCCGATCATCAGTCATCAGGCGGTATCGTTCCGCCTCGCCGAGATGGCGACGCGGATCGAGGCGGCGCGCCAGCTCGTGCTCCACGCGGCCGTCTTGCGCAGCGCAGGCCAGCCCTGCCTGGTCGAAGCGTCGATGGCCAAGCTGTTCGCCTCGGAGATGGCGGAGCGGGTGTGCTCCGACGCGATCCAGACCTTCGGCGGCAACGGCTACATCGAGGACTACGGCGTCGAGCGCATTTTCCGCGCCGTGCGCGTCGCCAAGATCTACGAGGGCAGCAACGACATCCAGCGGCTGGTGATCAGCCGCTCGCTCGGAGGGTAGAGGGGATCGCCATGCTGCCGCTCGACGGCATCCGCGTTCTCGACTTCAGCACCCTGCTGCCGGGGCCGATGGCGAGCCTGTTCCTGGTCGAAGCGGGCGCCGAGGTGATCAAGATCGAGCGCCCCGGGATCGGCGACGAGATGCGCAACTACATGCCGCGCTTCGGCGAAGACAGCGCCAATTTCGCGCTGCTCAATCGCGGCAAACGCTCGATCGCGATCGACCTCAAGGCTCCAGGGGCGATCGCGTTCCTCAAGCCGCTGATCGCAAGCAGCGACGTGCTGGTCGAGCAGTTCCGCCCGGGCGTCATGGAGCGGCTCGGGCTCGGCTACGCGGCGCTGAGCGAGGTCAATCCGCGGCTCGTTTATTGCTCGATCACCGGGTTCGGCCAGAGCGGCCCGCGCCGCGACATGGCGGCGCACGACCTCAACTATCTGGCGCTCGCCGGGCTGCTGTCGCTGACCGGAGGAAGCGACGGCGCGCCGGGCATGCCGCATACGCCGATCGCCGATATCGCGGCCGGCGCCTATCCGGCCGTGATCAACATCCTGCTCGCGCTGCTGCGGCGCCATCAAACCGGCCGGGGCTGCCATCTCGACGTGTCGATGACCGACAATCTCTTCGTGCTGGCCTATTGGGGGCTCGCAGGCGGATTTGCGGCCGGCGACTGGCCGACGGCGGGAAGCGCGCTGACCACCGGTGCCTCGCCGCGCTACCAGATCTATCGCACCGCCGATGGCGGCTATCTCTCGGCGGGGCCGATCGAGCAGCGATTTTGGGACGTTTTCTGCCGGCTGATCGGGCTCGATGAGGCGCTGCGTGACGATGCCAGGACTCCGGCAGCGACGCGGGACGCGGTCGCGGCGCGCATCGCGGCCTATCCGACGGCGCACTGGCGCAAGGTGTTCGAAGGGCAGGACGCCTGCTGCGCCATCGTGGCAAGCCTCGAAGAGGCGGTACGCGATCCGCACGTCGCCGCGCGCAAGCTGTTCGATCGCCGCGTGAGCGCGGGTGATCGGACGATCCCGGCACTGCCAATCCCAATCGAGGGAGAGATGCGCGACGCGGCGGTCACGAGGTCGGCACCGCGCCTCGGCGCTGACAACAGTCTCTTCGGCGCGGGGGCCTGAATGGCGCGCGCGCTCCAGATCGTCCATCATGGCGAGCCGGAAGCTCTCGTTCTTGCCGACATGACTTTGCGCGCGCCGGGGCCGGGCGAGATCGCCATCGAGGTGCATGCGGCCGGCGTCAATTTCCCCGACCTGCTCGTGGTGCGCGGCACCTACCAGAACCTGGCGCCGCTCCCGTTCAGCCCCGGCAAGGAGGTTGCCGGGATCGTGCGCGCGGTCGGTGCCGATGTGAGCGAGTTCAAGGTCGGCGATCGCGTGCTCGCCTTTGTGGAGAACGGCGGCTACGTCGAGCAGATCGTCGTGCCGGTCTTCCTGTGCCATCCGGTTCCGGACGGGCTCGACCTCGCCGACGCGATCGGGCTTGGGCTTGCATTCCAGACCGCGTACTTCGCGCTGTTCGTGCGCGGGCAGATGAAGGCCGGCGAGACCGTGCTGGTCACCGGCGCAACCGGCGGCGTCGGCATCTCGACGGTGCAACTGGCCAAGGCCTGCGGCGCGAGCGTCATTGCCGGCTGCATGACCGCCGCGAAGGTTGGATTTGCGCGCGACAATGGCGCCGATCATGCCGTCATGCTCGACCGGCCGGATCTCGACCGCACGCTGAGACAAGAGATTGCGGCGCTGACCGGTGGGCGCGGGACGGACATTGCGGTCGAAAATCTCGGCGGTCGCGTGTTCGAGGCCTGCCTGCGCGCGCTCGCCTGGTGCGGCCGCATTGTCGTTGTCGGCTTCGCGGCGGCCGCGCCGGCGACACTGCGTTCCAACTATCTCCTGATCAAGAACATCGCCGCCGTGGGACTGCATTGGAGCGACTATCGCGACCGCATCCCGGCGCTCGTGCGCACGGCCCAGCAGGAGATCTTCGCGTTGTGGCGGGCCGGACGGCTGACCTCGCCGGTGACGAGCGCGCTGCGCCTCGAGGATGCCGCATTGGCGTTGCGCCGCGTCGCGGACCGACAGGTGCGCGGGAAGATCGTACTGCTCACCGACCGCTATGCGGGTCGCCTCGTTCCGTCGCGCGAGATCGCCGGGAGCTAGCCATGTTCCACACATCCGTCGCAGGACAGATCGCCACGCTCACCCTGAGCTCCCCGCCGGTCAACGCGCTGAGCGAAGCCTGGGTCGCCGGACTCGCGTGCGAGGTCGATGCGCTGACGGCGCGGCAGGACTGGAAAGTGCTGCACTTTCGCTCCGACCAGAAGGTCTTCTGCGCCGGAGCCGACCTCAAGGAGATGCGCGCTCGCTTCGAGGCGGCCGACGGTCCTGATCGCACCTATTCCTACGTCGCCTCGATCCAAAGGCTGTACGCGCGGATCGAATCCCTCCCGCGGGTGACGCTCGCCGAGATCGGCGGCGCGGCCCTTGGCGGCGGATTCGAGCTGGCGCTGGCCTGCGACCTGCGCATCGCGGGTGCGGAGGCAAAGCTCGGGCTTCCGGAAGTGAAGCTCGGTCTCATTCCAGGCGCGGGCGGCACGCAACGCTTGACGCGCCTCGTCGGCCGCGGGCTCGCCGGCCGCCTGATCCTCGGCGCCGAGGCAGTCGACGGCCAGACCGCCGAGAAGCTCGGGCTGGTCCAGTGGGCCTGTCCGCGCGCCGAGCTCGCCGCGCGTGCCGCAGAGATTGCCGCGCGCATCGCGCAGCTGCCCGCCGCCGCCCTTGCGGCCGCCAAACATTGCATCGCCTCCGCTGCGACGCCCGGCCGCGGCGGTTACGGCGAGGAGCTGGAGGTCACGCGCAGCCTGCAGACCGACACGGAGACGCGAGAGCGCGTCAGTGCCTTCGTCGCGGGCGCGCGGAGCTGATCGACACGGCAAGATGGGGAGGACGACATGGAGTTCACAGGCAAGATTGCGCTGGTGACCGGCGGAGCGTCGGGGATCGGCAAGGCGACGGTGCTGCAACTCGCTGGCGCGGGAGCGCACGTGATATGCGCCGACATCAACGAGACCGCGGGCCGGGCGCTGGTCGAGGAGGCCGGGCGCAGCAGGCTCGCGATCGAGTTCGAGCCGATCGATCTCACGGTCAGCGCATCGGTGCGCCGCTGCGCCACGGCGGTGACGGCGCGCCATCCCAAGCTCGACATCCTCATCAATGCCGCCGGGTTCAGCGTCTTCTATCCGTTTCTCGAGACGCCTCCCGACTATATCGACAAGGTCATCGCCGGAAACCTGACCGGCTCGTTGCATCTGACGCAGGCGGTGCTGCCCTCGATGGTCGCCGCCGGCAATGCCCGCATCGTCAACGTGGCGAGCGACGCTGGTCGCGTCGGCTCGACCGGCGAGACCGCCTACGCGGCGGCCAAGGGCGGCATGATGGCGTTCACGAAATCGCTCGCGCGCGAGATGGCGCGGCACGGGATCTGCGTCAACTGCGTCTGCCCGGGCCCGACCGACACGCCGCTGCTCAATACCCGCTCGGAGAAGCTGAAGGAGGCATTCATCCGGGCGATCGCGTTCCACCGCCTCGGCAAGCCCGAGGAGGTCGCGGATGCGATCACCTATTTCGCGGGCCCGAGGTCGAGCTATGTCACCGCGCAGATCCTGAGCGTCAGCGGCGGTCTGACCTATTCGGGCTGAGTTGCGCGCCCACTTGCGCGCCGGCCACGGGCCGGGCATTTCCACACGACCAACAAGGACACATTCCATGACCTCGACTGCCGTCCGCTTCAACCCTCCGCGGGTCGACTTCTCGAAGTTCCAGCCGCAGCACTTTCAATGGCAGCGTGACGGGAAGGTCGCGACGATCACGCTCAATCGGCCGGAGCGCAAGAATCCGCTCACGCTCGAATCCTATGCGGAGCTGCGCGACACGTTCCGCGATCTCGTCTACTGCAACGACATCACCAATGTCGTGATCACCGGGGCCGGCGGGAATTTCTGCTCCGGCGGCGACGTGCACGAGATCATCGGGCCGCTGGTCGAGATGCAGCGCAAGGACGACATGGCGGGCCTGCTCGCGTTCACGCGCATGACCGGCGACCTGGTCAAGGCGATGCGCGCCTGTCCGCAGCCGATCGTGGCGGCGATCGACGGAGTGTGCGCCGGCGCCGGCGCGATCCTCGCGATGGCGTCGGATCTGCGTTTCGGCACCGCGCGCAGCAAGGTCGCGTTCCTGTTCGTGCGCGTCGGCCTTGCCGGCGCCGACATGGGGGCCTGCAACATGCTGCCGCGGATCATCGGCGCGGGCCGCGCCGCCGAGCTCCTTTACACCGGGCGCGCGATGGATGGCGCCGAGGCTGAGCGCTGGGGCTTCTACAACAAGCTGTGCGAGCCCGAGGCGGTGCTGGGCGACGCGCAAGCGATGGCGAAGGCGCTCGCGGCCGGGCCGACCTTCGCCAACGCCATGACGAAGAAATGCATCCACCAGGAGTGGAACATGGGCATCGACGAGTCGATCGAGGCCGAAGCCCAGGCGCAGGCGATCTGCATGCAGACCAAGGACTACGAGCGCGCCTACGAGGCCTTCGTCGCGAAGCAGAAGCCCGTCTTCCAGGGGAACTGAAGCGCTGCAAGACGCGCGCGGTGGCTCGCCGTTCCGGCGAGCCGCCCCTGCGGCATCGGCTGGCCGGCCGCCGATCAGGCGGCAAGCGCGGCGAACGCCTTCTTACCGCGCGCAGTGAGCCGCGGGTTGATCATCAGCCGGATGCCGCGCGCGACGTAATCTTCCAGCGTCATCATCGGGCGGAAGCGCCAGGCCTTCAGCGCCCAGGCATGCGCGAACATCACGATCTGGTACGTGAACAGCTCGACGTCGACTTCTTCCATCAAGCCGGCGGTGACGCAGTCATTGATGCAGGTCGCCAGCAACCGGTTGGTGGCGAGCTCCTTTTCCTGGATCAACTTGCGCCGCATCTTCGGGAGCGACTTCGTCTCGCGATAGGCGAGAACGGTCGCGCCGATCTTGGCGTCGTTGACGGTGCAATAGGCCCTGATCGCCGCGTGCAGGCGAGCCAGCGGCTCGCTCACGCCTTCGATGGCGGCCGGAACGTGGCGCTGGTAGTCATCGAGCACCTCGATCAGCGTCAGGAACAGGACGTCCTCCTTGTCCGAGACATATTGATAGATCGTGCCGATGCTGACGTCCGCGCGTTTGGCGATGTCGCGGATCGTGGTCGAGTGGTAGCCGTTCTTGCCGAATAACTCGATTGCCGCCGCGATGATCTGCCCACGTCGCTTCTCGATGAGCTCGGGCACTTCCACCTTGCTCTTGACCGTCAGGCTCATGGCGACCTTTCTTGCAGCGCGCGAATCGCAGTCGGGCGGCCGCCGGAGGCGACCACCCGACCCACGTTTGCTTACAGCACTCCCATTTTGCAAGTGCCGGTCGGCGGCGTGGTCGCAACCTCGGCCGGAATCGTCTCGGTGATGATGGGCCGCAGCTTGCCGTTCATCTCGCCGATGTAGCCGAAGTAGTTGGGCAGGATCATCTGGTTGTCATCGGCGCGTAGCGTCACCTTGCCGAGAATTGTCTCGAAGGTGCCTCCGCGCAGCGCATTGGCGACGTCGGCCGGCTTGACGCTCCTGGCCTTCTCGACCGCCTGGAAGATGACCTGCATGCCGAGATAGGTCTCGCCCTCGAAGTTCGCCGGCTCGTCGCCGTTGTACTTCTTCTTCCAGGCCTCAACGAACGCCCTGTTGGCGGGCGTATCGAGGGTCGACGAATAGTTGATGATCCCCCAGATGCCTTTCGAAATGTCGCCGAGCGTCTTCACGTTGTTGTCCGTGACGAAGCTGACGCCGGCGACGAACATCTTGTCGAGGACGCCGAACTCCTTCGCCTGCGTGGCGAAATTGATGGCGTCGCGGCCGGCGAGCGCTACCCACAGGCCTTCGGCGCCGGATGACTTGATCTGCTGGATGAACGGCGCGTAGTCGTTCGAGCCGAACGGCGCGTAGATCTCGGCGACGATGTCCTTCTTGTTGACCTTGGCGGCGTCGACGAAGCTCCTCCCCGAGTCGCGGCCCCATGCGATGTCGGCGGCGAGGATGGCCCACTTGGTCTCCTTGCGGTTGCCGAGCCATGGCCGCACCACGGCGGCGTCCTGCGCATCCTGGTGGTTGGCGCGGAACATCCGCGGTACACAGGAATCGCCGGTCAGCTTGTCGCTCTTGTTGACGGTCGAGACATAGAGGGCGTCCCAACGCGCGAGCATCGGACCCATCGCGAGACCTTCGCCGGACGCGATGGTGCCGGTGAGGATCTTGTATCCCTCGAGTGCGAGCTTCTCGGCCTGCTTGCGCGCGACCTCGGGCTTCGCCTCGGTGTCGAGGGTCTTGATCTCGACCTTGTGTCCGGCGACGCCGCCCTTGGCGTTGGCTTCGGCCGCGGCAAACTCGACGGCGCGCACCGCCTCCGCGCCGAGGCCCGCATAGGTTCCGGTGAGGGCGGTCGGCACGCCGATCTTCAGCGTCTCCTGCGCGAGCGCCGCGCCGGATGGCGCGACGCCCATGGCTGCCGTGACGAGCAGACCGAAGAGAATCAGGCTGCTCCGAGGATGGTCTTCCCTTGTCATCGTTGTCTACCTTCTTTCCTTGGACTTCGACTTCACACCGCAACGTGCTTCTTCAGGCTCTCCATCGAGATCCCGGTGAGATTGCCCTGCTCCACGATCGTCCCCTTCGACAGGACGTAGTAGCGGTCGGCCACCCGGTGAACGAGACCGAAGTGCTGTTCGATCAAGAGCAGCGCGGTGCCGGCGTCGGCGAGCTTGCGCAGCACGAGCGCGAGCTCGTCGACGATCACCGGCGCAAGCCCTTCGCTCGGCTCGTCGAGCACGAGCAGGGCGGGGTTCGACATGAGGGCGCGGCCGATCGCCAGCATCTGCTGCTGGCCGCCGGAGAGGGCGGTACCCGGCGTGTTCGCGCGCTCGCGCAGGATCGGAAAGAGGTCGAACACGCGCCCGAGCGTCCAGGGCGCGTTGCGGCCGGCGGCGGCGCCGATCACCAGGTTCTCGCGCACCGTCAGCGTCGAGATGATGCGGCGGCCCTGCGGCACGAGCGCGATGCCGCGCCGCGCCGCCGTGAAATGACGGATTGGCGTTTGACGCTCGCCGGCGAGGCGGATTTCTCCCCCCGTCAGTCGTGCGACACCGAGGAAGGTGTTGACGATCGTGGTTTTGCCGACGCCGTTGCGGCCGAGGATCGCGACGCGCTCGCCATCCTGGATGGCAAGATCGACGTCGTGGAGGATGCGGGCGTCGCCGTAGCCCGACACGACCCTCTCGAAGGCGAGCAGCTCGCTCATACCGAGGTCCCAAGATAGGCGGTGACCACCTCGGGAATGCGGCGGATCTCGTCGGGCGTGCCTTCCGCCAGAATGGCGCCGAGATGGAGAACGGTGATGCGGTCACAGATCGAAAACACAACTTCCATGTCATGCTCGACCAGGAGGACGGTGACGCCCCAGCGCGCGACGAGATCCTTCAGGCCGTGCGCGAGATCGAGCGACTCCCTGATCGACAGGCCGGCCGCCGGCTCGTCGAGCAGCAGGATTTTCGGCCGGCCGATGAGCGCGAGCGCGAGATCGAGGCGGCGCTGGTCGCCATAGGAGATGTCGGCGGCGCGCCGCAACGCGAGCGCGGTCAGGTTCAGCTCCGCCATGATCTCGTCGACATTGGGCGTCTCGGCCGCGCGCGCGGCGATCTCGAGCTGATCGATGACGGTGAGATCGGGAAAGATGTTGGTGCGCTGGAACGAGCGCGCGAGGCCGGCGCGGCGGCGCCGTTGCGCCGTCATCGCGCCGATGTCCGCGCCGAACATCCGCACGGTGCCGGACCAGTGGCTCGCGCGGCCGGACAGCACGTCGATCAAGGTCGATTTGCCGGCGCCGTTTGGTCCGATCAGGCCGCGAATCTCGCCGCGCGGCACCGCGATGTCGACGCCTTTGAGGGCGATGAAGCCGCCGAACGGCCGGGTCAGGTCGGTGCCTTCGATCGCGAGGATTTCGGTCATGGCGTGCGCCGCCGCTGCCACAGCCTGGTCAACGCGCCTCCGATGCCGACCGGCAGCATGAACATCACGACGATCAGGATCACGCCGATGATGCCCTGCCAGTGCTCGGTGGCGTCGCCGGCAAGGTCCTTGGCGAAGAAGAAGATGATGGCGCCGAGCGCCGGCCCCCAGATCAGCCGCGGTCCGCCGATGATCGCCATGATCAGGGCCGAACCGGACTGGCTCCAGTGCAGCACGTCCGGCGAGACGAACGCGTTGTAAAGCGTGAACAGCACGCCGGCGATCGCGGTGACGAAAGCCGACAGCGTCAGCACCAGCGCGCGCGGCAGCGTGGTCCGGTATCCGATGAAGCGCGCGCGCTCCTCGTTCTCGCGGATCGCGACGGTCAGGCGGCCGAACGGGCTTGCCGCCGTGACCGCCAGCGCGAGCATGATCAGGACGAGCGCGCTCCAGCTCACCAGGAACATGCTGCGCGGGTCCTGGAACAGCGCGGTCGGAATGCCGAACAGGCTCGGCGGCAGACTAACCGAGAAGCCGTCTTCGCCGCCCGTCACCTGGCGCGCCTTCATGGCGAACTCGTAGCAAGCCTGCCCGACCGCAAGGGTGAGCATCGAGAAGGCGACGCCGGGAATGCGTACGATCACCAAGCCGAGCAGGAACGCGAGCGCCGGCGGCAAGACGAGCGCGAGCACGATCGCGAGCTCGGCCTGCACCGCGCCGTGCCGCATCGCGAGCGCGATCGCGTAGCAGGCGATGCCGTAGAACGCCGCGTGGCCGAAGCTGACGACGCCGTTCTGCCGGATCAGGAAGCCGACGCCGGTGGCAAGGATCGCGCTGATCACCGCTTGCGTCAGCAGCGTCATCATCAGGTTCGACGGCACCGTCGCGGCGACGATGGCGCCGGCACCGATCGCCGCGATCGCGCCGCCGAACGCAAGCGCGTGGCGCGGTGGCGCGGAGCGGGTCACGGCGGGTTGCCTGCCGGCAATGTCGGTCATCGTCAGACATGGCTCCCGGCGATACCGGTCGGACGCCAGATCAGCACGACGACCATCAGCAGGAACGGGATCATCGTCGCCGCCCAGGGCACGTAGACGAGGCCGAAATTGTGCAGCTGGCCGATCACGATTGCGGCGATGAATGCTCCGACGAAGCTGCCGAGGCCGCCGACGACCACGATGATGAAGCTTTCGATCAGAATGTAGCTCCCCATCGACGGCGAGAGCGCGAGCAACGGAGCCGAGATCGTTCCGGAGAGACCTGCGAGCGCCGCCCCGAGGGCGACGACGATCACGCTCACTCGGTCGGTATTGACGCCCTGCATCGCGGTGGTGAGCGGGTCGGCGCTGGAAGCGCGCACGTAGAGCCCGATCTTCGAGAAGTGCAGCCAGATCGAAAGCCCGAGCGCGACCAGCGCCGCAACCGCGATCACCACCAGCCGATAGATCGGAAAGCTTTCGCCGAGGATCGGCACCGAGCCGGCGAACATCGCCGGCACGGGCATCTTGAGGTAATCCTTGCCCCAGACGAATTGGGCGAAATCCTCCAGCACCAGCAAGAGGCCGAAGGTCACCAGCACCGTGACGATCGGATCCTCGCGCTGCAGCGGCTGCAGGATCGAGACGTCGAGCACCGCGCCGACGATCGCGAGCACGACGGCTGCGGCAAGCACCGCGCCCCAGAACCCGCCCATCGCGGCGACGCTGAAGCCCACATAGGCGCCAAGCATGAACAGGCTGCCATGGGCGAAATTGACGATCCGCCGCAGTCCGAAGATCAACACCAGGCCGACCGACACGACGTAGAGCAGGCCGCCATAGACCAGACCGTTGAGGATCTGAACCAGCATGGCGAGCCTCAGGCGGCGGCGGGCGACGGCGCCGGATGCCGAAAGCCCACCTCTGCGGTCCGTGCCGCGGCGTTTCGCAACTGACAGCCTCCTTTATCGAGGTTGAGGCCGACACTCTTTTTTGATTGAATGATGGTTCATTCAGTCTGCGGTGTCAACGCCGGAGTGCCGGCCGCCGGCCCGGCACGGCGGCTGCTGCGAGGCGTGCAAGCGCGGACGGGGACGCGCCCGGCGCGGCCGAAACCGCCGCCGCCAGGGGAGGAGGGACGGGCATGTTCTATCACGTCGTTCTCATGCGCCTGACCGACGCAGATGATGCCTTTCTGTCGCAGGTGCGCGACTATGCGGTGCGGGTCCGGCGCGAATTGCCGTTCGTGCGGGACTACCAGTTCGGCCGCAACGGCGCGACGCGCGCGAAGGACTATGGCTGGGCCGTCATCGGGACGTTCGATAGCGCTGAAGATCACGATCGTTACCAGGTCTCGCCGGTGCATCAGGAGATGAAGGCGTTCATGACGCCGCACATCGCCGACATGGTGGTTTGCGACTATGGGGCGCCGGGGGCCGCCTGAGATGGCACACGACGGGAGCAGCGCTTCGGGTTTCGCCTGGTATCCCGGCAACGACTTCAAGCGGGCGAGCAACTGGGCTGCGTTCATCGCGGCGGAGAATCTCGCCGACTATGCGATGCTCGAACGCAAGGCCGCGCAGGACCCCGAATGGTTCTGGGACGCTTTGATCCGCTTCCTCGGGGTGCGGTTCGTGCGGCCCTACACCCGGGTGCTCGATCAATCTAAGGGCATCGCGTGGCCGCAATGGTGCGTCGGCGCGACCGGCAACATGACCCTGTCGCTCGTCGATCGGCATCTTGCCGCCGGCCGCGGCGACCACGACTCGATCGTGTGGGAAGGAGAGGACGGCTCGCGTCGCTCCTTCTCGTACCGGCAGCTTGCCGACGAGGTGAACCGCCTCGCGTCCGGCCTCGCGGCGCTCGGCCTCAAGAGCAACGATGCGGTCGGCATCTACCTGCCGATGGTGCCGGAGGTCGCAGTCGCGTTCCTAGCGCTTGCGCGGCTCGGCTGCATCGTGCTGCCGCTCTTTTCCGGATTCGGCCCGGCGGCGATCGCGGCGCGGCTCAACGATGCCGGGGCGGTTGCGGTGATCACCGTGGACGGCACGCTGCGCCGCGGCAAACCAGTCGCGATGAAGGCCGCGCTCGATGAGGCGATCGCGCAGGTCCCGACCGTCCTTCATGTGGTCGTTGCCCAGCGCCTCGGGGGCGAGACGCCGATGCGGCCAGGCCGTGACGCGTGGTGGAGCGATGTGACCGCGCGCGGGCGGGCCGACTTCGCGGCCGTCGAGCTTCCGGCCGATGCCCCGCTGATGATCGTCTACACGTCCGGCACCACCGGCCGGCCGAAAGGCACCGTGCACACGCATTGCGGCGTCACCGTCAAGACCGGCGAGGACTTCATCCTGTGCTTCGATCTCAAACCGGCTGACCGGCTGATGTGGATGACGGACTTCGGCTGGCTGGTTGGCCCGCTGCAGATCACGGCGGCGCTGCTTGCTGGCGCGACCTGCGTGCTGGCCGAGGGAACGCCGGATTATCCCGAGAGCGGCCGGCTATGGCGGCTGGTGCAGGATCACAAAGTGAGCTTCCTCGGCTGCGGGCCGACACTTGCGCGCATGATGATGCGCTACGGCAGCGCCGACGTCGCGCGATACGATCTGTCCGCGCTGCGCGTCGCGGCCTCGACCGGCGAGCCGTGGGACCGGGATTCCTGGCTGTGGATCTTCGAGCATGTTCTCGGCCGCCGCGGGCCGCTGATGAACTACTCGGGCGGCACCGAGCTCGGCGGGCTGGTCGCCACCAACGTGCTGTTTCCGATCAAGCCGGCAAGCTTCTCCGGCCCGATACCCGGCACCGGCGCCGATATCGTCGATCCGCACGGCAACAGCCTCGCGCCGGGCGAGGTCGGCGAACTGGTGATGCGCCAGGCCTGCATCGGCACGACGCGTGGGCTCTGGCGCGACCCCGAGCGATACATCGAAAGTTATTGGAGCCGGATTCCCGGCATGTGGGTGCATGGCGACTGGGCCTCGCGCGATGCCGACGGGTCGTGGTTCATCCACGGTCGCTCCGACGACACCATCAAGATCGCCGGCAAGCGCACCGGGCCGGCCGAGATCGAGGCGCTGCTGCTCGCAACCCATCGCGTGAGCGATGCGGCGGCGGTTGCGGTGCCCGATCCGGTGAAAGGCGCGGCAATCGTCTGCGCGGCGGTCGCCGCGCCGGACGAGGTGCCAGATGCGGATCTTGCGTCGGCGCTCGCCGAAGCGGTCGTCTCCGGTCTCGGCGGATCGTTCCGGCCCAAGCAGGTGCTGTTCGTCCCGGATCTGCCGCGCACCCGCAACATGAAGACCATGCGCCGCGTGATCCGCGCGGTGCTGCTCGACGAGAAGCCCGGGGACCTCTCGGCGCTCGTCAACCCCGAGGCGGTCGATGCGCTGCGCCGGGCCGTGGCCGCGCAGCGCGGCCGGGGCGGCTGACGTCATGCGACTGCATCGCCGCACCGCCCTCATTACTGCCGCCGGAGGTCCGATGGGGCGCGCGGTCGCGCAGTGTTTTGCGCGCGAGGGCGCCTCGCTGGTCCTGACCGATATTTCCGGCCGACGCCTCGGCGAGTCGCTCGCAGCGGTGACGCCAACGCTCGCGGCCGGCGCGAGGGCGATCGCCGAACGCGCCGATGTCACGCAGGCGGCAGAGGCCGCGGCGGTGGTCGAGGCGGCGCGCGGCCTCGGTCCGGTCGACGTCGTCATCAACGTCGTCGGCGGCATCAAGGCCAAGACCCTGTTCGAGCCGATGGTGACAATGTCAGAGGATCGCTGGGACGCGACCTTTGCGCTCAACACCAAGGCGATCCTGCATCTGACCAAGCTGCTGGCACCCGGCATGGTCGAACGGCGCTACGGCAAGATCGTCAACATCTCGTCGATCAACTTCGCGGGCGAGACCGGCAATGCCGACTACGGCGCGGCCAAGGCTGCGGTCGCCTCGTTGACCCGGACGATGGCGATCGAGCTGGCGCCGCACGTCAACGTCAACTGCATTGCGCCCGGCACCATCCGCACCTCGGTGCTGCAGCGCATGCCGGCGGACGAACTCGCGCTCTACGCCGTGAAGCCGTTGTTGAAACGGCTTGGCGAACCCGAAGACATTGCAAATGCGTGTCTGTTTCTCGCCAGCGATGAAGCGTCCTACGTCACCGGCGAGATTCTTGCGGTGTCGGGCGGCGTCTGGCCGGCGCTCTGACCCGATGTCAGCATCATGGGGAGACTGACCGTCGATGTCGGATGTTGACGCTCCGTCCGGCTACGAAGTCTGCACCATATCCGCCGCCGCGATCACGAGCGACAATCTCTATCGTTGGATCGCCTGTGAACCAAGCTTGCGCAATCGCCGGCTCGCGGTCCGGCAGAAGTCTGACCACGCGTCGCTTCTCCAGATCGCAGATGATGCTAGTGTCCCGAATGTGCCGATTGACAGTAGACTGGACGACCGGAGATCCAGCGGCATCAATCCGCGAGCCGGGCGGGGCCGGCCAGAACCGGGCCGTATGCCACTGCAAATCCGAGGAACGCTAGTCCCCAACCGGCGGCCGCGACGTGCAGCAGGAGCAAGGTCCAATCGGTCGCGAACGTCGCGCCGATGCGCGCGACGGCCGCAATCACGATCGCGGCGTAAATCGCCTGCGTCAGCGCGGACGCGTGCAGCGGGCGGTTGGTGTGGCCGAGCGACGCCCGGCTCATCACGGCAAGTGTCATGGTGCCGGCGGCGCCGACGCCCCATGCATGCAGGCCGGCGCTCGGTCCGATCCATGCGAGCGACGCGGCCGCGAGCAGAAAACATCCGAGCGGCACGAACGCGTAGCCGACATGCAGCACGAGCAGCAGCCGTTCCGGAACTGTTCGGTCGCCGGCCCAGCGCGCCAGTCGCGCACCATGAAGAACTCCCACCGCGACGAGGGCAACGCCGGTGACGTTCCCCATCGGTTGCCCGACCCAGAGCGCGAGCACCGCGATCGATGCGGCGATCGTCGCGACGTCGAATCGGTCGAACGCGGCGGGCAAGCGGCCTGGTCGCTGGCGCGCAAGCCAGTTTCGCGTGAAGCTCGGAATGATCCGTCCGCCGATCACCGTGATCAGCAGGACGATGGCCGCAAGGCCGGCGCGGATGCCGAGGTCCGCGGCACCGCGGAAGTGAGCCTCCAGATGGAAGGCGACGTTCCCGATGATCAGGATCGACAAAAGCGCAACGATCTTGAGGTTGCGCCAATTGCTTCCGGCGATGATCTCGCGGACGGCCGCGCCGGCAACCAGCATGAGGAAGCCCACGTCGATCATCATCGCGGCCGCCCAGCCGATCTGCTCCGACGTCGCAATCGCGAGACGGCCGGCCACCCAGACGAGGACCAGCACGAGCAGCGGCATCCCCTGGATCGGCAGCCGTCCGGTCCAGTTGGGGATCGCGGTCAGCAGGAAGCCGGTGACTGCCGCCGGCAGATATCCGTACAGCATTTCGTGAACGTGCCAGTCGCGCGCCGCGAATGTCGTCTGGAGCGAAAGCACGCCCTCATACATCGGCAGCCACAGCAGGATCGCGATGCCTGCGTACGCCGCCGCGAGCAGGAAGAATGGCCGAAATCCGTATGAGAAGAGAACCGGCCCACGATAGCAACGCAGTCTTGGGATTGGCACCGCAACCTTCCTCGCCAGAGCGGCTCGTGACCTGCTTGATGGGCCTCGCGTCTAGCGGTTGCGCGGCCCAGCGTCCTTGTCGGAAGTCAAGGCAAGGCTCTCTGGCGCGAAGGGCCAATTCGCTCAGGGCGCGACAGCCGGTCCGAAGGTGCGCAGCGTTTCGTGGATCGCTCCGCGTTCGCCGCAGGCCAGGTGATGCAACCGCGAAACATCCCGTATCGCGACGTGCGACGCGCTGACCTCTACGCCCGCGGCGCGCAGCTTCGCGAACGCACGCGACAGCGATTCCGGCTTCAGTCCGAGCCGCGCCGCAATCAGCACCTTGTCGTAGGGAAGTGCGATCATGGCCGGTCCGTGATCGACCGGGCACAATGCGGCAAGAAACTCCGCGACCCGTTGCACGCCGCTTTGCGCCTTGAGCTGCTCGACCTGCTGGATCAGGAAATGCAGATGCTGCGAGGTCGATGCGATCATCGCGAGCGCGATTTCCGGGCTCTCCTGGATGCAGCGCACGACGTGATCGGACGGAATGCGCACGACGCGCGCTTCGCTCACGGCCTCGGCGCTGGCCGGATAGAGGGCGCTGGTGAACGCAACGGCTTCGGCAAAGCTGTCGCCGCGCGTGAATACGCGGATTACGGCTTCCTCGCCGGACAGCGTCACGCGATAGAGCTTGATCCATCCTGCGACCACGATGAAGAACGCGGTTGCCGGTTCGCCCTGCCGGAACAAGGCCTGTCGCTCGTCGAGCGCGACGACGGTCGCGGGGGCGATGATGCGTTGGACGATTGCGGGTCGGAGGGCGCCGAGCACCGCGATACGCGAGACAATATCAAGATCATCAGTTGTCGGTGTCGAAGCCATGACGCCTTCCCGGCCGGGGACAATCCTAATGTTAGCCTCGTCCGAAACGAGCCTCGGCGTGTTGATCGAACGCAAATTCCCTTCAAGTCAACGCGTTCGCGAGGCTTATCTCACGGAATTGTTGGTGCTTTTCCGCTCTGGAGGTGAGCTTGACCGCGGTCAAGGAGACCACCGAACTGCACATGGTGGACTATCCGCATGGCTGCCCGCAGGAACGAATTGCGATCCAGCATGGTTACGGGGGCCCCGAGAGCCAAGGCAATCCGGGACGCGCGATCCTCGGCCGAGAGCTTGCGTCTGATCCGGGGTTTCGAGCGATTTCCGGCGCGTCTGATTGAGAAGCTCGCGCATGGCGCGGTGCTCGAACAGGTGCCGGCAAAAGAGGTCCTGATCCGCGAAGGCCAGATCCCGGAAGCCTTGTTCATCTTGAATGAGGGGATGCTGCAGCAGTTCGCGGGGCTCGGCGCACACGAGACGACGTTCGCGATTATTGCGGCGCCCGCGCTGATACAGCCGCATGCGCTTTACCGCGACACGGCGGCGATCGCATCGATACGGACCGTTGGCGTAGCGGGTGTCGGACGCATCGCAATGCCGGATGCGCGTCGGCTCATGGACGAGGAGCCTCTCTTTGCGGCTGCGGTCGTCAGTCACATCGTGGCCGAGCTGGAGGGGTTGTTCAGCGAATACAAGAGTGCACGCATGCGCAGCGGTCTGCAGCGGCTTGCGGCATGGATAGTTGCGATGCAGCATCATCATGGCGCGCGCGCGCAGGTGACACTCCCCTTCGACAAGACGGTGCTTGCCGCCCGGCTCGGCGTCGCGCCGGCGACGCTCTCGCGTGATTTTGCCGAGCTCAGGCGCTACGGCGTCAAGGTCTGCGGCCGCGCGCTCACGGTCGGCGATCCCGATCGCTTGCGCGACTTGGCGGCGGTGGACGCGTTCAGGATCCCGCCAGCACCGTGAACCGTTCGGCGCGGCGTCAACGTGCGAGCATTCTGACGCTCGGAAGGATGGTGCGGCTCCACTGCTCCTCGCCGAAGCCTTCCGCGATGATGCCGCCGTCGAGGATCACGAGCCACAACGGCACCGCCGAGTCGCGCCCGAGGCCGTCGCGGTATCGGCGCAGGTCGGCAGGCCAGTTCGAGTCGTCGAGGATGTCGCGCAAGTGCGACGACGTCACCTCACGATAGGCGACGCGGGCGAACGCCGCGGACCGACGAAACTGTGCGCCGCTCCCGTGATGCCATGCTCGGCACGGCGCGCAGTCCGACGCGCCGACATAAAGCAGAGTGACGCGCCTGGCATCGAGCGGGCTCACCGAGTCGAAGGCCGCCGTCAGCGCGACCGCGACAAGCACGAGGGCGATCATGGCGAAGCGCGCAATCACACGCCGACTCCTGGCGCGGTCCCTGCTACGGAGCCGCTGTATCGGTCCGGTTTTATTTGTGGGCGTTCTTGCCCGGCTTGACTTCGGTCAAGCGTGCGCAACCAGCGCAGTCCTATTTTCAATGCGTTTCGAAAAAAGGGAGGCAATGCATGGCGACGGAGCCTTCGGTCGAGCGCATCCCGGTGATGCAGCGGGTGCTCGACAATCCGTTTCTGCTGCTTTTCCTCGGCGTGGTCATTCCGACCGTTCTCTACGTCCTCTGGGGCGTGATGGAGGTTGCGTCCGTGCCGCTCGCAAAATAGTCGCGCGGCGGCATCAACTCATTGGGGGACACCGATGGCCGTTACACCTCCCGCACAAAAGATCTGGTGGAATGAACCGATCGAGAAGGTCGAGCTCATCTGGATTGTGATCGCGTTCCTGTGGGGGCTCTTCATGTTCGCCTTCATGATCGCATGGCATTTCATCGGGCAGCAGAATCTCAACAAAGAGGCCTATCGCATTGCGCCGTCGAGCTACGAGGCGAAGGTCGAGGAGTTCGCGAAGAAATATACGGTGCGCGAGGAGCAGGGCATTCCGGTCGTGAAGCCGCCGCCCGGTGCCGAGGTCTATCTGCTCGGCCGGTTGTGGCAATGGTGGCCGATCCTCGAGCTCGACAAGAGTCAGAGCTATCGCATCCACATTTCCTCGCTCGACTGGCAGCACGGCTTTTCACTCCAGCCGACCAACATCAACATCCAGGTCCATCCCGGCTACGAGCACGTGATCACGCTGACGCCGACGCAGAGCGGCGAGTTCGGGATCATCTGCAACGAGTTCTGCGGCATCGGTCACCACACCATGACCGGCAAGATCTACGTCAAGGACAAGGCCGCCGGCGCCGGCGACCGGCGACTTGCCGAGCGTCTGTCCGAGGGGAGGTGAGGTCATGACGGCCGAAACAGTCGTCGGCGTCGGCGGCCGGTCCGCCGCATACCGCACGTGCCAGTACACCGGGCTCAAAGTCGACATCGCGGCGCAGACCCTGATCAAGGCCAACGCGGTCGCTGCCGTGGTATTTCTGCTGGTCGGCGGCGTGATGGGGTTGATGGTCGCGCTGACGCGCTGGCCCGCGGTGCACCTGCTTCCAGCTGAATGGTTCTATCTCGTGCTGACCGGGCACGGCGCAAACGTGCTCCTATTCTGGATCATCTTTTTCGAGATGGCGGTTCTCTATTTCGCGTCCGCGATCCTGCTCAACTGCCGCCTCGCCACCCCGAAGCTCGCCTGGCTTGGCTTCGTGCTCATGGTCGTCGGCGCGGTGCTGGCGAACGTCACGGTGCTGCAGGGCGATTCGAGCGTCATGTTCACCTCCTATCCGCCGATGCAGGCGAAGCCGAACTTCTACCTGTCGCTGATCGTGTTCGCGGTCGGCGCGCTGATCGGCTGTGTGGTGTTCTTCGCCACGCTGGTGATCGCCAAGGAAGAGGGCACCTATGAGGGATCGGTGCCGCTGGTGACATTCGGGGCGATAACGGCCGCGATCATCGCGGTGTTCACGATCGCGGCGGGCGCGGTCATCCTGATACCGACCTGGCTGTGGTCGCTCGGCCTGATCTCCGACATCGATCCGCTGCTCTACAAGGTCGTGTGGTGGGGAATGGGGCACTCGTCGCAGCAGATCAACGTCTCGGCGCATGTGTCGATCTGGTACCTGATCGCCGCACTGCTCGTCGGCGCCAAGCCGCTGAGCGAGAAGGTCAGCCGCACCGCCTTCCTGATGTACATCCTGTTCCTGCAGCTCGCCTCGGCGCACCACCTGCTGGCCGAGCCCGGCCTCGATGCGAGCTGGAAGATCGTCAATACCAGCTACATGATGTATCTCGCGGTGCTCGGCTCGATGGTGCACGGCCTCACCGTACCGGGCGCGATCGAGGCAGCGCAGCGGCGCAACGGCTACACCAAAGGCGCGTTCGAGTGGCTGCGCAAGGCGCCCTGGGGCCATCCGGCCTTCGCCGGGATGTTCCTCTCGCTCGTGATGTTCGGCTTCATCGGCGGGATCTCGGGCGTGGTGCTCGGCACCGAGCAGCTCAACGTGCTGATGCACAACACGCTCTACGTGCCGGGGCATTTCCACGGCACCGTGGTCGCCGGCACGACGCTCGCCTTCATGGCGGCGACCTATCTGGTGCTGCCGCTGATCTTTCAGCGCGAGGTGATCTGGCCGAGCCTTGCGCGAATCCAGCCCTATCTGTTCGGAATCGGTGCCGCCGGCATCGCGCTCTTCATGATGGGCGCGGGCACGCTCGGGGTGCCGCGCCGTCACTGGGACATCACCTTCACCGACGCCAACCTGTCGTTCGCGCATTCGGCTGGCGCGTTCCTGATGATGGGCCTGAACGGAGTGTTCGCCGTGATCGCGGCGCTTGGCGGCGCGATCTTCGTGCTGGTCGTGGTCGGGACCGTGCTGTTCGGCAAGAAGGTCGAAAGCGGGCACAAGCTCACCTTCCCGCTGCACCAGGGCGGCGGTGCAGCTGCGGCGCACTACGGCAGCGAAGGCACTGTCAAGCTGCCCGGCACCATCATCCTGGTGACGATCTTCTTCACCTGCTTTGTCCTCTACTACTCCATCAACTGGAAGTATCTCTCCGAGCTCTGGCTGTTCCGTTGATCCGCGGGCCGAGGAGGCGCGACGATGCTCGCCACGATCCGCATGACCGTCTCGCTGCTGAAGCTCAGGATCGGCGTCGCGGTCGCGGCAAGCGCAGCCGCCGGCATCGCGGTCGCGAGCGGTCCGACCCCGGCCTGGTGGCAGTCCGCGGGCCTGACCCTCGCGGTGCTCGGCGCATCAGGCGCCGCCGGCGCGTTCAACCATTATCACGAGCGCGCGCTCGACCGGCTGATGCGGCGAACCCGCACGCGGCCGTTCGCGAGCGGCGCATTCCGTGAGAGCGCCTGGTGGCCGGCAAGCTTCGCGCTGCTGCTCGCGGCCTCGCTCGCTCTGGCGACGGCGTGCGGCGGCACGCTTGCGGCGCTCTTCGTGTTCCTCGGCGCGTTCACCTACGGCATCGTCTACACGGTCTGGCTGAAACGACGCAGCGCCTGGAACATCGTGGTCGGCGGGCTCGCCGGCAGCTTCGCGGTGCTCGCCGGCGCCGCCGCGGTTGATCCGGCGCCGCAGGTTGCGCCGGTCGTGCTCGCGCTCGTGCTGTTCCTCTGGACCCCGCCGCATTTCTGGAGCCTCGCCGCCGCAAAGGGCGACGACTATGCCGCCGCCGGCGTCCCGATGCTGCCGATCGTGGTCCCGGCGCGAGCCTGGACGCTCGCGATCCTGACCCACACGGCGGCATTGGTGGCGATCTCGCTGGTGCCGCTCTTTTTCGGCCAGGGCCTACTGTACGGCCTCGGCGCTGCGAGCGGCGGCGCGCTGTTCCTGTGGAAGAGCGTCGCGCTCTATCACGAGCCGACGAAAGGCAACGCGCTGGCGAATTTCCTCGCCTCGCTGGCGCAACTCGGCCTGCTCATCCTCGGCGCTGTGCTCGACAGCCTGATCGGGTGAGTGCCGTGCGGGTTCGACCGATCGCCTGCGCCGCGAGTCTTCTGCTCGCCACGATGGCCGCGGTTCCCGCGTCGGCCGAGACACCGGGCGCGACCCGGCTTGATGCGCGGGCCGCGCTCGCGCGCAGCCAAGCGGCCGTCGGGCGCAGCCTCGGCAACTACCTGCTCGTCGACGCGACGGGCACGCCGCTTGCGCTCACCGGCTATCGCGGAAAACCGCTGGTCGTAAGCCTCGTCTATTCGTCCTGCAGCGCCATCTGTCCGGCAACGACGCAGCACCTGATCAACGCAGTCGGCGAGGCACGACGTCTATTCGGCGCGGATGCCTTCGCGGTGCTGACCATCGGCTTCGATGCGCGCAACGATACGCCCGCGCACATGGCGCAGTTCGCCGCCATGCAGGGTGTCAATTTCGACGGCTGGCGTCTCGCCACCGCGGACGCCGGCACGCTGGCGGCGCTGTTGCGCGACCTCGGCTTCAGCTACCTGGCGGTCGCCGGTGGGTTCGACCATGTCGCGCAGACGACGATCATCGATCGCACGGGCAGGATCTATCGCCACGTCTACGGCGATGATTTCCCGCTGCAGATGCTGATCGAGCCGCTGAAGGACACGATCTACGGCACGACGACGGAATTCACGTTTCGCGGCCTGCTCGACCGCGTCCGTTTCATCTGCACCACCTATGATCCCGGCGCCGCGCGCTATCGCATTGACTACGGGCTGATGTTCGGCAGCGTGATCGCGGCGCTCTCACTTGTCCTCATGGGCGCGCTGATCGTGCGTGAATGGCGTCGCGCGGCGCGCGCATGATCGGCGCGGTTCGATATGTGTCGCGGCGCGGCTTCGAATGGATCGAACGGCCGTTCGACCGCCTGTTCGGGCCTGCGCTGAACCCGATCGCGCAACTCGGCGCGCTTGGCTTCTTCTTCTTCTGGATTGTCGCGGTCAGCGGCATCTATCTGTTCGTCTTCTTCGATACCGGCATCGAGCGCGCCTTCGAGTCGGTCGAATACCTGACGCACGACCATCGGTTCCATGCCGGCGTGATGCGCAGCTTTCATCGCTACGCCTCCGATCTCCTGGTCGTAATGCTGGCGACGCACATGCTGCGCGAGTTTGCCTATGACCGCTATCGCGGCGCGCGCTGGTTCTCCTGGCTCACCGGCGTGCCGATCGTATGGCTGCTTTACGCGTCGGGCATCACCGGCTACTGGCTCGTCTGGGACAAGCTCGCCCAATATGTGGCGCTCACCTCGTCCGAGCTGCTCGATTGGCTTCCGATCTTCGGCGAGCCAATCGCGCGCAACTTCATCGCCACCGGCACGTTGACCAGCCGTTTCTTCAGCCTGATGGTCTTCATGCACGTCGCGGTGCCGCTGTTTCTGCTGTTTGCGATGTGGATCCATATCCTGCGCATCTCGCGCCCGAGGATGAACCCGCCGCGCACCCTCGCCGTGTTGTCACTCCTTGCGCTCCTCGCGGTCTCGCTCTGGAAGCCCGCCCTTTCGCAAGGCCATGTCGATCTCGCGCGCGCGCCGGCCACGGTCGGGCTCGACTGGTTCTATCTGCCGCTCTATCCGCTGACGAGCCTCTGGAGCAACGGCGCGGTCTGGGCGATGCTCGGAGCCCTCTCGCTGATGCTCGCGCTGATGCCATGGCTGCCGCCGCTGCGCCGCGCCAGGCCTGCGACCGTCGACCTCGCGCATTGCAATGGCTGCGCGCGCTGTGCCGAGGACTGCCCTTACGAGGCGATTCGGATGGTGCGCCGGACCGACGCGCTGCCGTTCCCGACCGAGGCGCAGGTCAATGCCTCGCTCTGCGTGTCATGCGGCATCTGCGTCGGCTCATGTCCGTCCTCGACGCCGTACCGCCGCAGCGCGGAGCTCAAGACCGGCATCGATCTTCCGGACTATTCGCTGCGCGAGCTGCGCGAGCGGGTGGTTGCGGCCGCCGGCACTGTGCGCGGCGCGGCGCGCATTCTCTTGCTTGCGTGCGAGCATGGGGGAGGAGCCGGCCAGGTCGAAGGCGTGGTTACGGTGCCTTGCGTCGCGATGGCACCGCCTTCGCTGATCGACTTCGTGCTCGGCAAGGGGCTCGCCGACGGAGTCGTGGTCGCCGGCTGTGCGGAGAGCGCCTGCTATCATCGGCTCGGCGTCGCCTGGACCCAGCAGCGCCTTGCCGGCGCGCGCGATCCTTATCTGCGGGCGCGCGTGCCGCGCGACCGCATCAGGATGATCTGGACCTCGACGCTCGAGACGCAACGCTTTGCCCGCGAGCTTGCGCAGTTCACGCGTGAAGTCGAGGCGCTCGGTCCCGCGATGGCCGTGCGGCCGACAGCTCAGTCCAGTGCAACGCCGGGCGATGCACCGCGTCAGCCGGTGGGAGCTGCGCCATGACGAACGCGATCCGGCACGCCGGCCAGTTTGCCGTGATCCTGCTCCTGTTCTCAGGCGTCGCGGTGTTCGCCAACTGGCCGGTCTATCGGCAGATTCCGTTAGGCTCGGCGATCGTTGTGCTCACCTTCGTGCACGGCGCTGATCGCAAGGCGGATTGCCGCAGGCTCGGCCCTGAGGAAATCGCCAAGCTGCCCCCAAACATGCGCAAGGTGCAGGACTGTCCGCGCGGGCGCCGGCCGATCTATGTCGAGCTCGAGCTGTCCGGGCGCGCGTTGTTCGCCGCCTCGCTGCCGCCGACCGGAATTGCCGGCGACGGCCCCTCGCGCGTCTACCAGCGCTTCGCTATTCCGGCCGGAAGTTATGACGTCGTGGCGCGCATGCGCGACACTGCGCGCGCACAAGGGTTCGATCATCAGCGTGCCGAGAGAGTCACGCTGGTGGTGGACCAGATGTTTGTCGTCGATTTCCGCTCCGAGAGCGGCGAATTCGTGTTCCGGTGAGGCGTGTCATGCCACTCCTGCAGTGGAAAGACAGCTACAGCGTCGGGATCGAGGCGGTCGACTACGAGCACAAGGAGCTGATCGACCTGATCAACCGGCTCTACGACGTGCTGATGACCAAGGGCGAGATGCTCACCGTGGCGGGCTTCTTCGGCGACCTGATCAAGGCGATCTCGGCGCATTTTGCGCTGGAAGAGCGGTTCATGCGCGAGCACGGCTACGATCATTTGATGCAGCACAAGGCGGACCACGAGCGACTGCTCGACCATATTCATGATATCGCGGACGATTTCGAACGCGACGCGTTGGCCGATCGTGACGCGCTGGCAGCACGGCTCGAGGCCTGGTTTTCGCGCCACTTCGAGACGCACGACGCGCGATTGCACAAGGTTCTGGGCACGCATCCACAATGAGCAGAGGCATGCCAGCGAGAGACGAGGTTTGAAGCGAAGGAGAGACGTGATGAAGAGACTGTTGATTGCGGCCGTGACGCTCGGTGCTGTTTCGACCGCGGCGCCGGCGCAGGATCTCGCGGCGGGTGCGACTTCATTCAAGAAGTGTGCGGCCTGCCATGATGTCGGCGAGACCGCGAAGAACAAGGTAGGGCCGATCCTCAATGGCCTCGACGGACGCAAGAGCGGCTCGGTCGCGGGCTACAATTATTCCGACGGCAACAAGAATTCCGGCATCACCTGGAACGAGGCCGCATTCCTGGAATACATTAAGGATCCGAAGGCGAAGGTGCCGAACACCAAGATGGTCTTCGCCGGCATCAAGAACGAGACCGAGGCCAAGAACCTGTGGGCCTTCCTCAACCAGTACGGTGCGGACGGCAAGAAGAAATGACGCGATGCTTGCCACGGCGGCCGCGATGACCAATTCGGACGCGCGGTGCGCAAGCGTGCTCGCGGCGATCGATGCCGCGAACGCGCGTGATCCGAACGAGATCGAGGTCGACGGCCTGCGCCGGCCGGCCGAGCTCGTCTATGGCGCCCGCATGAGCGCAACCCTCGACCGGATGGCGCCTTGCGCCTCCGTGCACCTGCGGATCGCAGCGCGCGGCCAGCACGTCGAGCGCTGGACCTCGCCGCGCAAGAGCTATCCGGAAGGTCGCGCCGGCTATTTGAAATGGCGCAACGACCTGAAGGACTTTCACGCGAGGCGCCTCGGCGAGATTATGGCGAGTGCCGGTTATGCGGCGGATGACATCGCGCGCGTCGGCTCACTGGTGCGCAAGGAAAGACTGAAACGCGATCCGGAAGTGCAGATGCTCGAGGACGTGATTTGCGTCGTCTTCCTCGAACACTACATCGACGGCTTCCGGCCGAAGACGGACGACGACAAGCTGGCCGATATCCTCGCCAAGACCTGGGCGAAGATGTCGCCGCTCGGACACGAGCATGCGCTAAAGCTTGCTCTTGCGCCGGACATTCCGCGTTTGCTGGAGCAGGGGATGGCGCGCCTGCGCCCGAGGTAGTGCAGACTGCAGCGTTTCGCCTCATCCCGGCGCCGCCGGGGCATCGAATCGCCGCTCGCGACCGCTGTCGTCGGTCGCCCACACCGTCAGCCCCGAAAAATGTGTCAGCAGCGCGCCGATCTCCTGCGGTGAGGCCACATAAAGCGTGGTGGAGAGCGCATCCGCCACGGCCGCGGAGCGATGCGCCACAATGATGCGCCGCCAATGCGAGGCGCTGCGCCCGGTGCGTGGGTCGAACAGATGGTGCGCCGCGCCGCCAGCGCCGAGGATGCAGCCGGAACCTTCTGACGTGGCGAGCGCGCCGTCCGCGAGCGCGATCGGCGTGCCGTTCGCGCGCCCGATCGACCACGGCGTGCCGTTCTCGCGCGGCCCGAGCGCGCGCTGCTCGCCGAGATCGACCAGCACGTGCTGAAACCCACGCTCGTGCAACAAATCCGCCACGCGGTCGGTGACGTAGCCCTGGCCGAGGCCGTTGAGCGTGATGCGCTGCCTCTCGCCGAGCCGGATCGCGTCGGAGAACAGCGCGATGCGACGCCAGTCGACCGCGGCGCGCGCGGCCGCGACCATTGGCTCGGGCGGCAGGCCGGCGTCGGGATTGGCGGAGAACCAGTCGACATGCGTTTCCCACAACGCCTGTACGGTCGGATCGTAGAGGCCGCCGCTTGCCGCAGCGGTGTCGAGCGCGAGTGCAAGCGCCCGGCGCAAGTCCGCGCTCGGCGCATCGAGCGCGCCCTCGCGATTGAGGCGGCAGATTTCGGAATCGTCGCGAAACAGGCTGAGCGCGCGCTCGAGCCGTTCGATCTCGGAATTGATCAGCGGCACCACGCGACGCGCAGTTTGCTCCGTGCAACCGCTGAACAGGATCTGCGCATCCGCGCCCATCGCGACGCCGGTCCAGACGTAGCTCGGCGCTGCCTGCGGCGTTGCACGGCCGACCGCGAGGCCGCCGCCGGCCGCAGCGAAAATCGTGATGGCACGGCGGCGGCTTATCTTACAGATCCACATGCGAACCTCCCTGCGGCATCGCGGGCGCCGCCGGCCGGCGCCGCTCCGCGCGCTTCTTCAGATGCAGGCACACCGACTCGTCGAAATAGTTGGCCTGGCACTTGAGGCAGTAGATGCATTCGTTCGGATTGATCTGCCCGAGCGGATGGATCGCCTGCACGGTGCAGCGCCGGGCGCAGATCTGGCACTCCGACCCGCACTCCCGATAGCGCTTCAGCCATTCGAACATGCGTATGCGCGCCGGGATCGCGAGCGCGGCGCCGAGCGGGCAGAGATAGCGGCAATAGAAGCGCTCGACGCACAAGCCGGCGACGAGCAGCGCGCCGGCATAGAGCGCGAACGGCCACTCGCGCATAAATTTGAGCGTGATCGAGGTCTTGAACGGCTCGATCTCGGCGAGTCCGAAGGCGAGTAGGATCGAGTGCAGCGATACTGCGAGAATGCCGAGAAAGGCGACGTATTTGATCATCCAGAGCCGTTCATGCAGCCCGAACGGGATCTCGATCTGCCGGATGCCAAGCCGTTGCGTGGCGTGATTGATGAGCTCCTGCAGCGCGCCGAACGGGCAGAGCCAGCCACAGAACACGCCGCGCCCCCAGAATAGAAGGCTCACCGCGACGAAGCCCCAGAGCAGGAACACCATCGGATCGAGCAGGAACAATTCCCAGCGAAAGCCCGACAGGAGCGCGTGGATGAAGGTCAGCACGTTGACCACGGAGAGCTGCGCATTCGCGATCAGGCCGAGAAACACAAGGGTCAGGATCAGGTAGCCGGCGCGCACACGATAGTAGAATCGGCCCTGCGACGTGACGGCGTTCTGGAAGATGAGGATGCCGGCGAGTCCTACGAGCATCGCGGCGAGGATCGCGATTTCGTATCGGCGCGACCACCAGATATCTTGCCAGAGCGGCGCAGCTTGTTGCGGCGTTTCGGCGACCGCCGGCGCCGCGACATCGGACTTCGGCGGCGGTATCAGATAGAGAGAGGGGACGCGATAATCGAGCGACACCACCGCCGGCGCCGATAGCGCACCGGGACGGACGTCCGGCGCCAGGGTGAGATCGAGCCGGAACGGGGCGGTCGCATCGAAGCCGCTTGCGCGTGCAATGCGGAACACGGCGAGCTCGCGCAGCTCGGGCGTGCCTGGCGCGCGCAGGCCGTCGACGCGCACCTGATCCTGCGCGCGAAACCGGATCGTCGTGGTGCCCTGTGCGAGCTCGATGCGGTCGAACACGCCCGAGCGGCGCCATTCGGTGCCTTTGAACGAATAGAGTCCGTTCGCCGCGATGAGTAGTAAGTCGTCCTCCGGTCCGATGGCGGCGATCTCGGACTCGTAGAGCCGCTGCCCGAGCAGGCTTTCGCCGATCGCCGGCGGCGTCGCGAGCGCGAGCCAGAGCTCGATGAAGGTCTTCTCGGGCTCGCTATCCTGTGTGCCAAGCCGTTGCGCGACCTCACCGCGCGTGACCATCAGCCGTCGCAGCGCGCCTTCCTCGACCAGCGCGGGCCAGGAGGCGCGACGCATGCTCTCGCGGTCAAGCCGCGGCTTCGCGTCCGCCTCGGCGCGGCGCGTGCGCAGGACCGCGCGGGCCGAGCGCACGATCGCGTCACGAATGACCGCGCTCGTCACCGTCGCGCCGGCAACACCATGCGGCCCGATCGCGAGCCGCGCGCCGGCAGGCTGCAACGCGCTGTCCGGGTTCACATTGTAACCCTTGAAATTCGCCACATAGGCGGCGAGCGCTTCGCGCGGGATTCCGATGACGAGAATCGGCTCCTCGTGCGCGACGATCACGGCGCCCGCGATGACGCCGAGCGGACTGACCGCGGCGACGATGTCGAGCGGGCGACCTGCGTATCCGACCGAGCCTGAAACCGTGCGCGTCGAGAACGCGTAGCCGATGAGCTGTCCATCGCCGCCACGGACGATCGCGGCCGGCGGCGAGCCGGATTCGGATTCGATCGCAACCTGCGCGCCGGCAAAGAAGCCGCGCGCCGCGGAAAGATCGGCGGCGCGCGCGGCGGGCATGGCCAGCAGCAATGCGGCGAGGCAGGTGCCGAGAGCTGCACCGAGGAATGCGCCAAATCGTTGCAAGGAAAGACCCTCGGGCGCGCAACCCGGCGCCAGCCGGATGATTCATTGCGCCGAGCCACCGCTACAAACAACGACCGTGCACCCGTCGCCTTGACCTTGGTCAAGGACCGCGACCCCGGCGCGATTCCAGTCTGACGCCTTGATCCCGGGGAGCCCACAGATGAAACATCTGAAATTCTGGCCCAGTGCGCCGCTGTGCGGCGTGGTTCTGGCGTTAGGTCTGATCACGACTGCGAGTGCGCAGCAGCAGCCCGCGCAGCAGCCGCAGCCGGCAAAGCCCGCTCCGGCTGATCTCGAGCAGCACAGGACGACGCCGGGTGGGCAGTATCAGCCGAGTCTCGACGTGCTGAGCGGGAAGCCGGTCGAGCAGCCGGGGGTGCGGCCGGGCGATCCGACGCTGACCAAGGCGGAGTTCGACCGGGCGAGCCGGGTGTATTTTGAGCGCTGCGCCGGCTGTCACGGCGTCTTGCGCAAGGGGGCAACCGGCAAGCCGGTCACCCCCGACCTCACGCGCAAGCTCGGATATGAGTATCTGCGCGACTTCATCACCTACGGCTCTCCCGGCGGCATGCCGAACTGGGGCACGTCCGGGGCGCTGAGCGAAGAGGAAGTCGCGCTGATGGCGCGCTATCTCCTCAACGATCCGGCGCAGCCGCCGGAATTCGGCATGAAGGAAATCAGGGACAGCTGGAAGGTTCTCGTGCCGGTCGCGCAGCGTCCGACCAAGAAGATGAACAAGCTCGACATCGATAATCTGTTCGCCGTGACCTTGCGTGACGCCGGGCAGGTCGCGCTGATCGATGCCACGACCAAGAAGATCGAGCTGGTGCTCGAGACCGGCTATGCGGTGCACATCTCGCGCATGTCGGCATCGGGCCGCTACCTTTACACCGTCGGCCGCGACTCCAAGCTCAACCTGATCGACCTGTGGATGGATCCGCCGCAGACCGTGGCCGAGCTGAAGATCGGATCGGAAGCGCGCTCGGTCGAGACCTCGAAGTTCAAGGGATACGAGGACAAGTTCGCGGTCGCAGGCTCCTACTGGCCGCCGCAATACGTGCTGATGGATGGCGCGACGCTCGAGCCGCTGAAAGTGGTGTCGACCCGCGGCATGACCGAGGATACGCAGGAATATCACCCGGAGCCGCGTGTCGCCTCGATCGTCGCCTCGCACTTCAAGCCGGAATTCGTCGTCAATATCAAGGAGACCGGGCAGATCCTGCTGGTCAACTACAAGGACATCAAGAACCTGACCGTGACGGCGATCCCGGCCGAGCGTTTCCTGCATGACGGCGGCTTCGACCACACCGGGCGCTACTTCCTGGTCGCCGCGAACGCGCGCCACCGCATCGCGATCGTCGACACCAAGGAGGAGAAGCTGGTCGGCGTGATCGAATCGAAGGGGCAGACGCCGCATCCGGGGCGTGGCGCCAACTTCAACCACCCGAAATACGGGCCGGTCTGGGCGACCAGCCATCTTGGCAGCGAGACGATCTCGTTCATCGGAACCGATCCCGAGAAGCACAAGGAGTATGCCTGGAAGGTGGTGCAGACGGTGGACGGGCAGGGCGGCGGGTCGCTCTTCATCAAGACGCATCCGAAGTCCGAGAACCTCTACGTCGACACGCCGCTCAACCCGGACGCGGAAATCTCGTCCTCGGTTGCGGTCTTCAAGATCAAGGATCTCGCCAAGGAGAAGCCCGAGTACAAGGTGCTGCCGATCGGCCAATGGTCCGGTATCTCCGAAGGCCAGCGCCGCGTGGTGCAGGGCGAGTTCAACAAGGAAGGCACCGAGATCTGGTTCTCGGTCTGGAACAACAAGGCGCAGGAGTCTGCGATCGTGGTCGTGGACGACAAGACGCTGACTTTGAAGTCGGTCATCCGCGACAAGCGACTGGTGACGCCGACCGGCAAGTTCAACGTCTTCAACACGCGCAACGACATCTACTGAGCGAACGCGCGGCGGCGCACCCGGGTTTGTCGATTGCGCCGCCGCGCGCTCCTCCGAGACGGGGCCATCGCCATGACGCCCGGCAACACGACATCTCCCGCCATCACTCCCGGCAAGGTGATTTTGGTCGGCGCGGGTCCCGGGGATCCGGAGCTCCTGACCTTGAAAGCCGTACGCGCGATTTCGACGGCCGAAATCGTGGTGCACGACCGTCTGGTGCCTCGTGACATTCTCGACTTGATTCCGCCGAGCACGATCCGGGTCAATGTCGGCAAGCGGGCTGGCCTGCATCCGATCGCGCAGAGCGGGATCAACCTGCTGCTGGTCAGCCTGGCGCGCGCCGGGCGGACCGTCGTCCGTCTCAAGGGCGGCGATCCCTTCATCTTCGCACGTGGCTGCGAGGAGGCCAGCGCGCTCGCCGATGCCGGAATCTCCTACGAGGTGATCCCCGGGATTACCGCGGCGCAGGGATGCGCCGCATCGGCCCGCGTACCCCTGACGCATCGCGGACTCGCAAGCGGTGTGCGCTACGTCACCGGCCATTGCCGCGACGATGCCCCGCTCGACCTCGATTGGGCGAGCCTGGCCGATCCCGATACTACGCTCGTCGTCTACATGGGCTTGCTCAACATCGACGTGATCGCGCGCGAGCTGATCGTGCACGGATTGCCGGGCGACACCCCGGTCCTTGCGGTGTGTCAAGGAACGACGACGTCCGAGCGCCGAGCGTGCGCGCCGTTGGTGCGACTGCCGCAGGCGGCGCGGGCCGCCGATTTCGATGGCCCAGTCCTGTTCATCATCGGCCGGGTGGCGGCGCTCGCGGCCGAATGGAAAGAAAGCGATGCGATGGCCTGGCACGATACGGCGGCGATGGCGTGAGCTTGCGGTGCTTGCTGCCGCGATGGGTTGCTCCGTGACGGCGAGCGCAGCCGGCGAAGCAATCGACGCGGCGAAGCTCACCAATCTGGTGCGCCAGGACTGCGGCTCCTGCCACGGGCTGACGCTGCGCGGCGGGCTCGGCAAGCCGCTGACCCCCGACAGCCTCGCAGACTGGGACAGCGCGCAACTCAAGCACATCATCCTGGACGGCGTTCCCGGAACGCCCATGCCGGGATGGCGGCCTCTGCTCAGCGAGGCAGAGGCGATCTGGATCGCCGACATGCTGAAGCGGGGAGCCGTGCAATGAGAACCGTGATCCTCGCGCTCGCGCTTGTGGCGCTCGGCGCGGTTTTCCGCGCGGCCGACGCTGACGAGCTGCGCGGCACCGGCGATCTCGGCATCGTGATCGAGCGCACCTCCGGTGCGGTGACGATCGTCGATACGACCAAGCACAGCGTGCTGGGCCGGGTCGAAGGTCTCGGTGACATGTCGCATGCCTCCGCGGTGTTCTCGCGCGACCAGCGCTATGCCTTCGTGTTCGGGCGTGACGGCGGATTGACCAAGATCGATCTCCTGCGCGGCGTCATCGTGAAGCGGGTGCTGCAGGCCGGCAATTCGATCGGCGGCGCGATCTCGGATGATGGAACACTGGTCGCCGTGTCGAACTACACGCCGGGCGGGGTGCGGGTGTTCGACAGCGACACGCTCGATCCGGTCGCGGACATTCCGGCGATCGCGGCTGACGGCAAGCCCTCGAAGACCGTCGGGCTCGTCGACCTGCCGGGCCGGCGCTTCGCCTACACGCTCTATGATGCGGGTGAGATCTGGATCGCGGACCTGTCGAACGGCGAAGCGCCAGTGCTTACCAAGCTGACCGGCATCGGCAAGCTGCCTTACGACGGCAACGTCACCCCGGACGGGCGGCACTATCTCGCCGGGCTGTTCGGCGAGGACGGCGTGGTGCATGTCGATCTCTGGCACGAACCGCTCGTCGCCGAGCGCATCCTCGACGGCTACGGCCGCGGCGAGGAGAAGCTGCCGGTCTACAAGATGCCGCACCTCGAAGGCTGGGGGGCGACGGGCGACGTGATGCTGATCCCGGCGGTCGGCCGTCACGAGTTGCTCGCCGTCGACGCGCGCAGCTTCAAGGAGGTCGGGCGCATCCCGACTTACGGCCAGCCGGTGTTTGCGGTCGCGCGTCCGGACGGGCGCCACGTCTGGGTCAACTTCGCGCACCCGCTCAATGACACGATCGACGTGGTCGACACGCTCACGCTCAAGCGCGTGCATCGCCTCGTTGCCGGACCGGCGGTGCTGCACATGGAGTTCACACCGCGCGGCCACGAGATCTGGGTCTCGGTGCGCGATGCGGACCGCGTGCAGATCTACGACGCCAGGACCTTCGCGCTGAAGGGCGAGCTCGCGGTCAAGAATCCCTCGGGCATCTTCTTCACCGCGCGCGCGACGAGGATCGGACAATGACGCCGAGCGCAGACGAGCTCGCCCTGCTCGACCGCTGGCAGCGCGGCTTTCCGCTGACCGAACGGCCGTTCGCGCAGGTCGGCAGCGAGTCGGGACTGGATGAAAGCGACGCGATCGGCGCCTTCGCGCGCCTGCAGGATCGCGGCATCATCTCGCGCATCGGCGCCGTGGTGAAACCGAATACGGTCGGCGCCAGCACGCTCGCGGCCATGCGGGTCGCCGAGGAGCGGCTGGAAGAGGTGGCCGACATCGTCAGCCGCGAGCCCTTGGTGAATCACAATTACGAGCGCACGCATCCGATCAATCTGTGGTTCGTCGTCGCGGGGCCCGACCGCACCGCGGTCGCGCATACGATCGCCCGTATCGCGCGCAAGACTGGGGTCGACGTGCTCGATCTTCCTCTGCTGCAGGCGTTTCATGTCGATCTTGGATTTCCGCTAACCGGCGGGGGCGGCAAGCGGCGCGGCAGCGCGATCCTCGACGCACGCCGCGCGCCGGACGTGCTTGACCGCGCGCTGCTCGCCGCGATCGAGGACGGCCTGCCTTTGGTGGCGCGACCGTATCGGTTCGTTGCCGAACAGCTCGGCCTCGACGAAGAGGACGTGATCGATCGACTGCGCCAGCTGACCGCGAGCGGCGTGGTCAAGCGCTTCGGCTGCGTCGTGCGGCATCGCTCGCTCGGCTACGAGTCGAACGCGATGGCGGTGTGGGACATTCCCGACATAGACGTCGAAGCGGTCGCACGGCTGTTCGCCGGCAATTCCGCCGTGACGCTGTGCTATCGCCGGCCGCGCCGACTGCCGGAGTGGCCGTTTAATCTCTTCTGCATGATCCACGCCAAGACGCGGCGCGAGGCCTATGCGGCGATCGACGAGCTCAACCTGCTCGCCGACACCGGTCTCGATCGGCAGGCGGTCCTATTCTCGAGGCGCTGTTTCAAGCAACGCGGCGCGCTGCTCTCCGATCCGGAACGGAGGCTCGCATGACGCCGATCTGCGATCCGACCGACCGCGTCATCATCAACGGGCTGCAGGGCGGCTTCCCGGTCACGCATCGGCCGTTCCGCGACGCCGGTCATGCGCTCGGCTTGAGCGAAGGCGAGCTGATCGACGGCGTGCAGCATCTGGTCGAGACCGGGCGTCTCAGCCGCTTTGGGCCGCTGTGGAATGCCGAACGGCTCGGCGGCAACGTCTGCCTCTGCGCCATGGCGGTGCCGCCCGAGCGCTTCGAGGCGGTGGCTGCGCAGGTCAACGCGCATATCGAGGTTGCGCACAACTACGAGCGCACCCATGCGCTCAACATGTGGTTCGTCATCTCCGCCGAGCGCCCTGAGCAGATCGAGGAGGTCGCGGCAACGATCGAGGCCGAAACCAGGCTCGTGGTCTATCGCATGCCGAAGACGCGCGAGTTTCACGTCGGCTTCCGCGTGGAGGTGTGACGATGCTCGACCACATCGACCGGGAGCTGGTCGCCGCGACCCAGGCCGGATTGCCGCTGACGCCGACGCCCTATCGCGCGCTCGCCGAGCTTGTCGGCCTCGCGGAAAGCGACGTCACCGCGCGGCTCGCCCGGCTGGTCGACCAAGGCGCGATCCGCCGCATCGGCGCAATCCCGAACCATTACGCGCTCGGCCTCACCGCCAACGGCATGTCGGTATGGGATGTGGTCGACGACGAGGTCGCCGAAATCGGCGCGCAGGTCGGCGCGCTCGACTTCGTCACGCATTGCTACGAGCGGCCGCGCCACCTGCCGCTCTGGCCCTACAACCTGTTCGCCATGGTGCATGGCCGCGCGCGCGAGGAGGTCTTCGACAAGGTCGAAACCGTCCGCGCGCTGATCGGATCGGCGTTGCGCCGCCATGACGTGCTGTTCTCCACGCGCATCCTGAAGAAGACCGGGCTGCGCATCTCCTGACAAAGCCGTTGCAAGGCCGAGCGATGTTTCGCCTGACCCATTATCTGAAAGAGATCATCGCGCCGACCCCGGTCGGGCCGACGCGCGCGCCGCCGGGGCCGGTCGTGATCTGGAACCTCATCCGGCGTTGCAATCTCACCTGCAAGCACTGCTATTCGATTTCCGGCGACGTCGACTTTCCAGGCGAGCTTTCGACCGCGCAGGTGTTCGACGTGATGGACGATCTGAAGGCGTTCCGCGTGCCGGTGCTGATCCTGTCCGGCGGCGAGCCGCTGATGCGCCGCGACATCTTCGAGATTTCGCAGCGCGCCAAGCAAATGGACTTCTATGTCGGCCTGTCGAGCAACGGCACGCTCGTCGATGCCGCCAACGCAGAGCGCATTCGCGCGATTGGCTATGACTATGTCGGCATCTCGCTCGATGGCATCGGTGCGACCCATGACCGCTTCCGTCGCCGCGAGGGCGCCTTTACGGCCGCACTCTCTGGCCTGCGGCTGTTGCGCGACCGCGGCATAAAGGTCGGCGTGCGTTTCACCATGACGGAGGACAACGTTGCCGAGCTGCCGACGCTGCTCGATCTCGTCGAGCGCGAGCAGTTCCCGAAATTCTATCTCTCGCACCTCGTCTATGCGGGCCGCGGCAACAAGAACCGCGGCGATGACGCCACGTGGGAGCGCACGCGTGCCGCGATGGACATGGTCATCGACCGCGCCTGGAATTGGGCGCGAGCTTCGCGCGACCTCGAGATCGTTACCGGCAACAACGATGCCGACGCGATCTATCTGCTGCACTGGGCCGCACGCCAGGCGCCGCACGCGGTCGCGCACTTGCGCGCCAAGCTCGCGCAATGGGGCGGCAATTCCTCCGGCCGGAACATCGCGAACATCGACAATCTGGGCAACGTGCACCCCGACACGATGTGGTGGCACTACAATCTTGGCAACGTGAAGGAACGGCGCTTCTCCGAAATCTGGGCCGACCTGTCCGATCCAATCATGGCGGGGCTGAAACGCAGGCCGCGTGCGATCGGCGGGCGCTGCGCCGGTTGCGCATTCTTCGATGTGTGCGGCGGCAACACACGCGTGCGCGCGCTGCGTATCACCGGCGATCCGTGGGCGGAGGATCCGGGCTGCTATCTCACCGATGCCGAGATCGGAGTCGCGGCCGCAGCCGAACGCGTCGCGGTCAGGCCATTCAGAGGAGTCCGCCATGAGGCGCGTGCGCTCGTTGGCTAGCTGCGCGCCGGTCGCCGCCGGGATGCTTGTCGCGGCGCTGCTCGCGACGCCGGCCTGCGCGCAGCCGGACGGCGCCAGGCTGTTCGCCGTGCATTGCGCCGCCTGTCACGGAGCCGATCGGCTTGGTGCGCAGGGTCCGGCGCTGCTCCCCGAGAGTCTTGGCCGACTCACCGGGGCGCGCGCGGCCGCCGTGATCGCGGACGGGCGTGCCGCAACACAAATGCCGGGCTTTGCCACGACGCTCGACAAGGCCGAGATCGCGGTGCTTGCGGCCTACATCGCTGCGCCGCCGCCGGCGATACCGCGTTGGGGTGCTGAGGAGATCGCCGCAAGCCGCATCGTGCATGCGCAACCACAGCCGCAGGCGCGGCCGGTCTACGACGCCGATCCGCTGAACCTGTTCGTCGTGGTCGAGAGCGGCGACCATCACGCGACGATCCTCGGCGGCGATAAGTTCGAGCCGCTCGCGCGGTTCAAGACGCGCTTCGCGCTGCACGGGGGGCCGAAATTCACGCCCGACGGGCGCTACGTGTTCTTCATGTCGCGTGACGGTTGGGTGACCAAGTACGATCTGTGGACCCTGACGGTGCTGTCCGAGGTGCGCGCCGGAATCAATTCGCGCAACATCGCGCTCTCGCGCGACGGTAGGCATATCGCGGTCGCGAACTACCTGCCGCACACGCTTGTCATTCTCTCGAGCGACGACCTTGCGGTCGAGAAGGTGTTCGACGCGCGGGACAGCAAGGGCAACCCGTCGCGCGTCTCGGCGGTCTATCAGGCGCGCCCGCGCGACTCTTTCATCGCGGCGCTGAAGGACGTGCCGGAGATCTGGGAGATCGCCACCGATCCGAACGCGCCGCCGGTCTATGCCGGCCTGGTGCATTCGCACGAGAAGGACATGATCGAGGCGCTGCCGTCCTCGCAGGGCCTCTTCGCGCTGCGCCGGATCGAAACTCCCGAACCGCTCGACGATTTCTTCTTCGATCCGACCTATCGCAACCTGATCGGCTCCGCCCGCGAAGGCAAGTCCGCAATCGTCGTTAACCTGACCGTTGGACGTGACATCAAGCAGCTCGACCTTCCCGGCCTGCCGCATCTCGGATCGGGCATCGCCTGGACCTGGAACGGGCGCCCGGTGATGGCGACGCCGCATCTGAAGGAAGGCCGCGTCAGCGTGATCGATACGCAGGACTGGTCGGTCGTGAAGGTGATCGAGACGCCGGGGCCGGGCTTCTTCATGCGCAGCCACGAGAACACGCCGTTTGCCTGGACCGACGGCATGCTGGGCAAGAACAAGGACACGCTCGCGATCATCGACAAGCGCACGCTCGAGGTCGTCCGCCTGCTGACGCCATTGCCGGGCAAGACCGCCGCGCATGTAGAGTTCGACCGGACCGGGCGCTTCGCGCTGGTCTCGATCTGGGAGGATGACGGCGCGCTCGTCGTCTACGACGCCGCGACCTTCACCGAGGTGAAACGCCTTCCGATGTCGAAGCCATCCGGGAAGTACAACGTCTGGAACAAGATAAGCTTCTCCGACGGAACGAGCCATTGACCAACTACGGCGCTCGATTCGGTGTGCTGCTGGCCGCCCACGGCGCACGCCGCGAGGGCGCGACCAACGCGAGCATCAAGGCGCTCGCGTCGGAGTTGGCGTCGCACGATGGTGTTGCCGAAATCCGGGTCGGCTTCATCAACAGTGCGCCGACCATTGCGCAGGCGGTGTCGGATTTCGCGGCGTCCGAGGTCCGAGTCTATCCGCTGTTCATGTCGGACGGATATTTCGCGCGCGTGCGATTGCCGCAACTGGTCGCCGAAGCGCAGCGGCAAGCCCCGCGGCGCCGCATCTCGATCCTGCCGGCATTGGGCCTCGACCCGCGACTCGCGGAGCTCATCGCCGGCAAGGCCGCCGCCGCGGCAGGCCGCAGCAGACTGCCGGAGGACGAAGTCTCGGTCGTGTTGCTCGCGCACGGGTCCTGCAGGGATGGCGCATCGCGCCGTGCCACACACGAGCTCGCTCGCCGGATCAACGGGATGGCGCGCTTCGCCGCGGTGTCCTGTGCGTTCCTCGATGAGCCTCCAACGCTCGCCGATTGCATCCGCGAGACTGCGGGCCCGGTTATCGTGATTGGTCTCTTTGTCGGCGACGGCCTGCATGCAGGCGAGGACGCGCCTGCGTTGATGGCCGGGCTCGGTTCCAACGTCATGTTTGGCGGGAGTGTCGGCGAGTGGCCAGAGATCGCCGAAATAGCAATCGCTGCGATATGTCGATGATTTGCGTGCCACGCTTCAGCGCCGCTACTCCTGGTTTGGGCATCGGTCCTGAAACGACTTGAAGCGCAATGACGACTGGCATGCCCAAACCCTCTTGTAATCCATTGAGGCTGTTTGCTTCCTTCTGATCCCGAGGGAGCGCCATCCTCGTGATCAAGCCATTGATTCTAACGGGTCGTCACTGCGGTTTGCCACTTCGTCGGCAAGAGTTGAGGAATATCCGGTCGAACCGAGAACCGCGCGGAAACCTTGCAGGCGAATGCGCGGGACGCGGAGGTCGCTGTTGAAGGAGCGGTGGGTGCCAAGGCGCGGTACCCTCCCGTTCATTGCCGTTTCGGCAACTCGACCAGCCCGGTGCCGACGACCGACAGCTCGCCATCCTGGTTCTTGGCCTCCTGCTCGATCTTCACCAGATGGCGGCCGTTCTCCTCCGTCTTCTCGATGACGTGCCCGTCGATGAACAGCATGTCGCCTTCGGGATTGTGCCGGCGAATCTTGCTCGTCGCCCGGCGCAGCATTCCGTCATCGCCGATCCAGTTGGTCAGGTGATGCGTGAGCCAGGAGCAGCGCTCCGGCCCGTAGTCGTAGGCGCCGGGCGCGCCGACCATCTTGGCGAAGTCGTCCTCCCAATGCACCCGCTCCGGGCAGTCCGGAATGCCGAAGCGATTGGGGATCCCAAGGCCCGGATGCTTGTGCACCTGTTGCCAGGCCAGCTTGTTGGCGCGGATGTAAAGCCCGCCCCATCCCTGCGCGTAGGCGATGAACCCCGTGACCGTCATCGGCCCCTTGGCCATGGTCGGGAGCTTGTCACCGACCTGCACGTCGTCCCAGTAACGCGGGGTGCCGCCTCTCACCTCCTCATGCGCGTAAAGCCGGTAGGCTCTTGCGAGGTCCTCCTGAGAATAGCGCTTTGGCGCGCGCGCCTTCAGCTCCTTGTATTTGGTACCCTCCTCGCGCGCGATATCGCGGTCGGTCCGGAAACACCAGCTCTCGGCGTCGGCCACGAGGTCGCCGGACTGATTGTAGAAGTCGACGTGATAGATCTGCTGTATCGCGCGGCCGGCGAAACGGGTCTGGTGCTCGATCAGATCCTTCAGGTGCGCGGTGGTCGAAACCTGGTCGTTGCGTTGCAGCGGCCTGTGCCAGCGCCAGTCCGCGCCCGCCCACATGGCGTGAACGCCCGGCAGGCCGCCGACATAGCCGGAGATGATGCGGCTGCAGGCGAACAGGAAGCTCGGCAGCGCGATCACGTCGCCGTAACGCGTCTTCGCCGCATAGGCCGGATCGCACCAGAGCGGATTGTCGTCGCCGATCCCGTGCGCGTAGTGGCGGATGTTGTCGCGCGTCGCCTCGTGGCACCAGGGCTCGAGTGTATCCACGATCGATACGCCGATCCGCTGCCGCAGCTCGTCGAGCCCCCGGTCGGTGATGCGGGGAAACAATCGGGTGTCATGTGCACTCATCGGTCACCTGTCTGGATCATGAACTGACTGCGGCGCTCGCCCGCTCGCTCTCGCGCAGGACCTTGCGGTTCACCTTTCCGGCCGGTGTCTTCGGCAGCTCGCTGACGAAGGCGACGTGGCGCGGATACTCGTGCTGGCTCAGCCGCGCGCGGGTGAAGTCCTGCAGCTCGCGCGCGAAGGCATCGTCGGCATCGCGCGCGCTGACGATGAAGGCTTTGACCACCTGGCCGCGCACCTTGTCGTCGACACCAATGACAGCGGCCTCGCGCACATCCGGATGATTGAGCAGCACGCCCTCGATCTCGACCGCGCTCATCGTCCATCCGGCCGAGATGATCACGTCGTCGGCGCGGCCATCGTGGTAGAAGTAGCCGTCCGCGTCGACGTGGCCGAGGTCCTTGGTGGCGAACCAGCTGCCGCGGCGCCAGACCTTGATCTCGCCGATACGGCCGGGCGGGGTCTGCCGGCCTTGCGCGTCGTGCACCTCGACGCGCACGCCCGGAACCGGCTTTCCGAGCGAACCGGGTTTCACCACGAAGTCCTCGGCGCCCGGATAGTTGACCAGGATCACGCCGACCTCGGTCGTTCCATACATGCTGCAGGCCGGGACGCCGAAAACCTTGTCGATGAAGTCGAGCGTCGCGCCATCGATCGGCTCGCCGGTGTAGGAGAGCTTGCGGATGGCGTAGCGATAGTCGCCCGCGGCGCCACAGCCCTTCATCATGCGGTAGTGCGTCGCGGCGGCGGAGAGGTTGGTGATCTCCTGCTCCTGCAGCGCGCGCAAGAGCCGCACCGGATCGAACTTTCCGGCGTAGGCTCCGGTCGTGACGCCGAGCGCCAGCGGCGCCAGCGTGCCGTGCCACAGCCCGTGGCCCCAGGCCGGCGAGGACGGGCAGAAGAAACGGTCGCCCGGCCGGATTCCGGTGCCGTAGAGCGCCGCAATCATCAGCACCACGATCGCCCGGTGCTTGTGCTTCACGGCGGCGGGCAATTCGCGCGTCGTGCCGGAGGTGTACTGAAAGATCGCAAGATCGTCCGGCGTCGTGGTGACCGGATAGTACGCCTCGAAGCGCGCCAGCTCGCGCCAAAAGTCATCGCCGACGACGACGACCTCGAGGCCGTGCACGCCATGCGCGATCTCGGCCTTCGAGCTGTTCGTGACGAGCAGGCGCGGCTTGCAATCGTCCACCCGCAGGCGCAGCCCGTCCGGGCCGAACAGCGTGAACAGCGGCACCGCGATCGCGCCGCGTTTCATCGCGCCGAATACCGCCGCATAGAACGCGCGCGAGGGCTCGAGCATGATCGCGACGCGGTCGCCGCGGGCGATGCCTCTCGCCTGAAGCCAGCGTGCAAAGCGCGCCGAGTCGGCAGCGAGCGCGTCGAAGGTCAGCAACTCCTCACCGCCGTCGGCCAGCGCGATGCGCAGCGCGGCGCGCCCGGATCCGGCATGCCGGTCGACACATTCGCGCGCGATGTTGAGGTCGTCGCGCCCGCCGTCGAACAGCTCCCACAGCCTGGCAAATGCGAAATGCTGCTGGGCGTCGGCGTAGCTCGTGTAGTCGGTCAGCTTCACGCCGCGAAAGGCTCCTCACCGCATTTTCGTTCTTGACGAGGATACGACCCGAGAACCAGACTATTGTCAATGAGCGCCATATATTGTCTATATACAATATGCCCCGCGACCGTACCGCAGCCAAACGTGACGTGCTGAGCGCCGTGGTCCGCACGCGCGGCGGACGGACACACGCGCCGGCTCGCGACGCGAAGCCGCCGGTGCGCGAGCGTCAAGTCCCGGCCGTTGAGCGCGCGATTGCGATCCTGCGTCTGCTTGGAAGGGCCGAGGCACCACTCGGCGTGAATGCCATCGCGCGCACGCTCGCCCTTGTGCCGAGCACGTGCCTGCACATTCTGCGGGTACTGGTCGCGCAGGAGCTGGCGGCGTTCGACCAGGAGACCAAGCGCTATCGGCTCGATGCCGGAATTCTCGCGATCGCGCGCGGCGCGCTGCGCAAGGGGAGCTTCACCGACCTGGTGCAGGGCGGCCTCGATCGGATCTCGCAGGCCTATGGGGTGACGACGAACGCGGTCCGTGTCGCGGGTCTCGGCCATCAGACCGTCGTCGCGATCTCGCGTTCGGCATCGCCGTTCGAAATCCGGGTCGGCGTCGGCAACCGCTTTCCGGCGCTGATCAGCGCGACCGGCCGCTGCATCGCGGCCTTCGGCGGCTACGACTGGGAGGAGATCGAGCCGCACTTCCGCGCGTTGCGCTGGGACCGGCCGCCGTCGCCGCGCAGCTGGCGCGCCGAGGTCGAGGAGGCGCGGCGCACCGGCTATGCGGTCGACCGCGGCAGCTACATTTCGGGCGTGACGATCGTGGCTGCGCCGGTGATGCGCGCCGGCCGCGTGAGCCACACGGTCGTGGCGATCGGCCTGACCGAGCAATTGAAGGGACCGGCCGTCGGCAGGCTCGGACAGGAGCTCACGCTGCTCGGCAAGGAGCTCGCGC